>Ga0214921_10003060_pt1 | contig 26277 bp, 26 predicted proteins | sample LL1505_MetaG_FD_177992 | JGI IMG/M metagenome (GOLD analysis project Ga0214921, IMG submission 177992) | Freshwater microbial communities from Lake Lanier, Atlanta, Georgia, United States - LL-1505 | ecosystem: Environmental > Aquatic > Freshwater > Lake | place: USA: Georgia | collected... | reverse complement strand
CGAAACAGAGTTGTTCTCAAAATTACTTGGTACTCACGTTCAGAGATTGGCCACCGTTGCCCATGGCGACGGTGTTTGCACGACTTTCGTTCCATTAACTTTAACAAGCACTGCTAAATAACCAGGAGAGAGAAAAAATGACATCAATCGCACATCCAGAGTTAGACGGTATTGGAAATTATGAGTTTGGATGGTCAGACAAGAGCGATGCGGGTACAAACGCAAAACGTGGCTTGAACGAAGATGTTGTTCGAGATATCTCTGCGAAGAAAAGCGAACCGCAGTGGATGCTTGATTTGAGATTAAAAGGATTAAAACTTTTCGAAAAGAAGCCAATGCCAAACTGGGGATCGGATCTTTCGGGAATATTTTTTGATCAAATTAAATACTTCGTTAGATCAACAGAAAAGCAAGCTGCAACTTGGGAAGATCTTCCAGATGAAATCAAAAACACCTATGACCGTCTTGGAATCCCTGAAGCAGAAAAACAAAGATTAGTTTCAGGCGTAGCTGCGCAATATGAGTCTGAAGTTGTTTACCACTCAATTCGTGAAGATTTAGAAGCTCAAGGAGTGCTCTTCTTAGATACAGATACAGCACTGCGCGAGCACGAAGATATTTTCAAAGAGTATTTCGGAACCGTAATTCCGGTCGGCGATAACAAATTTGCTGCATTGAATACATCCGTATGGTCTGGTGGGTCTTTCGTTTACATCCCCAAGGGCGTTCATGTCGAGATTCCATTGCAAGCATACTTCCGTATTAATACCGAAAACATGGGACAGTTCGAACGTACTTTGATCATTGCAGATGAAGGTTCATATGTTCATTATGTAGAAGGCTGTACAGCGCCTATCTACTCTTCTGACTCTTTGCACTCTGCTGTAGTGGAAATTATTGTAAAGAAAGATGCACGTGTGCGTTATACGACCATTCAAAACTGGTCTAACAACGTTTACAACTTGGTAACCAAGCGTGCTGTCTGTCACGAAGGCGCAACCATGGAATGGATCGATGGAAATATCGGATCTAAAGTCACCATGAAATACCCAGCAGTTTTCATGATGGGTGCACATTCAAAGGGCGAGACACTTTCGATTGCATTTGCAGGAGAAGGACAACATCAAGATGCCGGCGCAAAGATGGTTCACGCAGCGCCTTATACATCTTCAACAATTATTTCAAAATCCGTTGCACGTGGGGGAGGACGTACCTCTTACCGTGGATTGGTTCAAGTGCAAGAAGGTGCACATCATTCAAAGAGCACCGTCAAATGTGATGCACTACTAATCGACACCATTTCAAGATCTGATACTTATCCTTATGTGGATGTACGTGAAGATGATGTTGAGATGGGTCACGAAGCAACAGTCTCAAGAATTAGTGATGACCAACTCTTCTACTTAATGTCTCGCGGTCTTGGCGAAGATGAAGCGATGGCGATGATCGTCCGTGGATTTATTGAGCCAATTGCTCGCGAATTACCAATGGAGTATGCGCTTGAATTAAATCGCCTAATTGAAATGCAGATGGAAGGGGCTGTTGGTTAATGACAGCTCTTGCCTCAAATTATTTAACTCCAGGACCACGCGATGAAGATTGGCGCTTCACTCCGCTTAATCGTTTAGCAGGGTTGCATGATGGAAGTGCAGTTACTGGAACTCCAATGGTTCGAAATGTTTCTGAAAATAGTGGGGTTCTAGTTTCAACAATTCCCAACCAGAGCGTTCCCTCCAAGATTATTCCAACTGACGCAGTTGCATTGAGAACTATTGAAAATGCTACGGATGTTTTGAAAATTGAAATTTCGAAAGAGACATCAGTGGCTGAACCAATTTTTATCGATCGAACTGGGTCTTCGAATGTTGGAGCAAATTACGAGAGAATAATTATTTCGGTTGGCGCTTTTTCAAAAGCTACTGTAATTATTCAAAATAGTGGTTCTGCAAATTTGGCTGAAGATATTGAAATGGAGTTAGGAAATAGCAGCGACTTAACCTTCATCTCTTTACAAGAGTGGTCAAATGATTCTGTTCACTTGGGCCGCCATCAAGCGATTGTGGGACCAGACGCTCACTTAACTTCAATTGAAGTTTCATTGGGCGGTTCATTAGTGCGCTTACTTCCTCGCGTTGATTTTGAAGGCAGCGGTGGTTCTGTGGATCTTTATGGTCTTTACTTTGCTGGAAGTGAGCAACACTTAGAGCATCGCGTCCATGTCGAGCACTCAACCCCAAATTGCCGCTCGCGCGTGAGTTATAAAGGTGCATTACTTGGGGAAAACGCACGTACCGTTTGGTTTGGCGATGTAGCAATTCGCGCTAAAGCAGAAGGAACGGATACTTATGAAGTAAATCGGAATTTGTTACTTTCTGATGGAGCACGCGCAGACTCAGTCCCAAATCTAGAGATTGAAACCGGTGAGATCGTCGGAGCAGGCCATGCCAGCACCACAGGAAGATTTGATGATGAGCAGTTGTTTTATTTGATGGCTCGTGGAATCGATGAGACTGAAGCAAGACGTTTGGTTATTCGTGGATTTTTTGCTGAGCTACTTAGAAATATTAAAAACGAAGTGATCGAAACAAGATTGATCGATCACATCGATCGCGACCTTGGAAAAGTTTCCTCATGAGTGCATTCGAAGTTGACTTCAATACATTAGTCGAGGGTAAGCCTATGAAAATCATGGTCGACTCAACTCCAGTTTGCCTTGTCAAAATTAAAGATGAGGTTTTTGCTGTTGAAGATACCTGCTCTCATGCAGATGCCTCACTCAGCGAAGGTGAATTAAATGGCTATCGAATTGAATGCTGGCTTCATGGTGCCGAGTTTGATGTCAGAACAGGGGAAGCAGTAGTTCCTCCGGCGGTCGCACCTCTTAAGCGTTTTTTTGTTGAAAGAAATTCCGATCGATTATTAATTACTCATTCAAATACCCAAGTTAAGGAAAATAAATGACAACTCTAGTTATTAAAAATTTACAAGTTTCAGTAAATGCAGATGGTGGCATGCGTGAGATTTTGCGCGGAGTTGACTTAACTATCAATAGCGGAGAGACACATGCAATCATGGGTCCAAACGGCTCTGGAAAATCCACTCTCGCCTATTCAATTGCTGGTCACCCTAAATACACGATCACTGGCGGCGAAGTAACACTTGATGGCATAGATGTTTTAGAGATGAGTGTTGATGAGCGTGCTCGCGCCGGTCTGTTCTTGGCGATGCAGTATCCAGTTGAAGTGCCAGGAGTATCTGTCTCAAACTTTTTAAGAACTGCTGCAACAGCAATGCGAGGAGAAGCACCAAAAGTTCGTACCTGGATTGGTGAAGTCAAAGATGCGATGAGTGCATTAGGTATGGATCCAGCATTTTCCGAGCGCAGCGTTAATGAAGGTTTCTCTGGCGGAGAAAAGAAACGCCATGAGATCTTGCAACTTGAATTGCTTAAACCAAAAATTGCGATCTTGGATGAAACTGACTCAGGATTAGATGTTGATGCTCTCCGAATTGTTTCAGAAGGAGTAAACCGCATTCGTGAGAAAAACGATATGGGCGTAATGTTGATTACCCACTACACCAGAATCTTGAAATATATAAAGCCAGATTTTGTGCACGTTTTTGCGGGCGGAAAAATTGTCGAACAAGGTGGCGCAGATCTTGCTGATCGTCTTGAGGCAAACGGTTACGCCGAATATACGACTGCGTAAAGAGTATTAAAATGGCGTTACTAGACACGAATGTAATTCGTAAAGATTTTCCGATCTTGGGAAGAACTGTACGCAATGGGAAAAAATTGGTGTATCTAGATAACGCTGCCACAAGCCAAAAACCTTTAGCGGTTCTGGATGCCGAAAGAAATTTTTACCTGCACCACAATGCCGCTGCTCACAGGGGAGCGCATTTACTGGCTGAAGAAGCTACCGATGCATTTGAGGGAGCACGTGCAATAGTTGCAGATTTCATCTCTGCGCAAAGTTCCGAAATTGTTTTCACAAAAAGCGCCACTGAATCCATCAATGTGGTTTCATATGGGTTTTCAAATCACCTTCCAAAGCAAGACCCTTTTTATATCGGTGCTGAGCACAATATTGTGGTCACACAACTGGAGCATCATGCGAATCTCTTACCATGGCAGCAATTAGCTAAAAGAAGTGGTGCAAAGTTATCTTGGCTTGGAATCACCGCAGATGTCCAAATAGATATTTCTAACATCGATTCAATAATTAATGATAAAACTAAGATCGTAGCGATAACTCATCAATCAAATGTTTCGGGAGCAATCACTCAACTAGAACCGATTGTTAAACGGGCGCGCGAAGTTGGTGCAATGGTTTTGTTAGATGCTTGCCAATCAGTCCCACACATGCCCGTTGATACAAATAAACTTAATGTGGATTTCTTAACTTACTCTGGCCACAAGGCTGTAGGTCCAACTGGTGTTGGAGTCCTTTGGGGGAGAAGTGAATTGCTGGAGAAAATGGAGCCAATGATTACTGGTGGTTCCATGATTGACCATGCCACTATCGAAAGCGCGACATGGGCTAAAGCACCAAAGAAATTTGAAGCCGGTGTTCCAAATATGGCTCAAGCTGTGGGATTAGGGGCAGCATTAAATTACCTAACTAAAATTGGCATGGAAAAGATCAGCGCACATGAAGAGATACTTGTTGAGAGAGCATTGACTGGATTGCAGAATATTTCAGGAGTAGAAATTATTGGTTCTAAAAGCTCACTAAACCGCGGAAGCGCTATTTCTTTCTCTATCGAAGGTGTGCATCCGCATGATGTTGGGCAAGTATTAGATGATTTAGGGATAGCAGTTAGGACCGGTCATCACTGTGCTTGGCCATTAATGCAGGAGTTGAAGTTAAATGCGACTACTAGAGCTTCTTTCTATTTGTATAACACACCAGAAGAAGTTGATATTTTTCTAGATGGCATAAATCAAGTGAAGAAATTTTTTAAGGTATAGCGATGAGCCTAGAATCCCTATATCAAGAAATTATTCTCGATCATTACAAGCGGCCCAAAAATAAAGTTTTGCAAGAAAATTACTCAGTCGAGGTTCATCACAACAACCCCAGTTGTGGTGATGAAATAACACTTCGCGTGCAGGTTGAAAATCAAATTATTAAGGAACTGAGTTGGGATGGGGTTGGTTGCTCGATCTCTCAAGCTAGCTCCTCCGTTATGAGCGAGTTAACCCAAGGTGTTTCAATAGAAAAAGCCTTGGAATTGGAAGTTTCGTTCCTGGAATTAATGCAAGGCAAAGGCCAAGTCGAAGCAGACGAAGAAGAGTTAGAGGATGCTGTTGCATTTTCAGGGGTTGCACGTTACCCAGCCCGGGTAAAGTGTGCGTTGCTAAGTTGGATGGCGCTGAAAGATGCGCTCTTGAGAGCTGGAGGAAGTAAATGACCGCATCTGTTGAAGATCTAACTGAAGCTATGAAAGATGTAGTGGATCCGGAATTAGGGATAAATGTTGTTGACCTGGGATTGGTTTATGGTGTGAGTATCGATGACGCCAACATCTGCACCTTAGATATGACACTTACCTCTGCAGCTTGCCCGCTAACAGATGTGATCGAAGATCAAACTCGACGTGCACTAGATGGATTATCTGATGATGTGCGTATTAACTGGGTATGGATGCCACCATGGGGACCTGACAAGATAACTGATTCTGGAAGAGAGCAATTACGCGCTCTGGGATTCACCGTATAGGGTTAACGAAATGTCGATGCATGCACCTTGGATGACTTTGCGTGCAATGACGCAAGATCAGTCGGTAAAAAATGCATCTTTAAAACCTGGAACAATTAAGAGAATTTTCAAGTTTGCCAAACCGTATCAAAAACAAATTTCTATCTTTATATTCACTGTAATAATTGATTCCGTACTAGTAATTGCAACACCCCTGTTGTTCGCAAGACTTATAGACAAAGGCGTCTTGCTGCAAAATGGAAAGCTAGTGACAGCCCTTGCTTTAATTATTGCCGTATTAGCCCTACTCGAATCTGCCGTTAGTTTAATCGGGCGATATCTAAGTTCGAGAGTCGGGGAAGGATTAATTTACGATCTGCGTTCTAAAGTCTTTGATCATGTCCAAAGGCAATCAATTGCTTTCTTTACTCGAACGCAAACCGGCGCGCTGATTTCTCGGATCAACTCTGACGTAATGGGTGCCCAGCAGGCATTCACTTCGACACTTTCGGGTGTAGTTTCAAATGGCTTAAGTTTTGTTTTAGTACTGGGAGCGATGTTTTTTCTCTCTTGGAAAATTACTGTCATCTCCTTGGTACTGGTGCCAATGTTTTTGATTCCATCCCGTTGGATTGGAAAGAAAATTCAAGGGTTGGCTCGAGACGCCATGTCAGGGAACGCTGAAATGGGCGCAACAATGAATGAAAGGTTTAACGTTTCAGGCGCTCTATTAGTCATGCTGTATGGCAGCTACGACAAAGAATCGAAAACATTCCGTAAAAAAGCTCGAAGAGTTGCTGACATCGGTATACAAATGGCATTTCTTAATAGATTATTTTTTGTTGGCTTAATGACAGTGGCATCAATTGCTACAGCTATCACGTATGGAATCGGTGGGCAGTTAGTTATTTCTGGAACAATGTCAGTAGGAACCTTGCTAGCACTTTCGGCACTTCTGGCTCGGCTATACGGCCCATTGACCGCTTTGGCTAATGTTCGCGTTGATGTAATGACGGCGTTGGTTTCATTTGAAAGAGTTTTTGAAGTTCTGGATTTAGAGCCAATGGTTCGTGATGGCAATAGCCCAAAGGAGTTACCAAACACTTCACCAAAAATCGTTTTTGATAAAGTCGCATTCACCTATCCAAGAGCAGAAGAGATTTCTCTCGCCTCACTTGAGAGCGCTGCTAAAAGTGAAGCCATTGCATCAGGCGAAGTGCTTAAGGAAATTTCGTTCACCGTAGAACCTGGACAGATGGTTGCATTGGTCGGCCCTTCAGGTGCAGGAAAAACGACCATAATTTCGTTATTGCCAAGATTGTTTGATGTTTCCAGCGGGTCAATTTCGGTTAGTGGAATTGACGTACGTGATTTAAAACTAGATTCACTTCGTCATTCAATCGGGTCGGTAATGCAAGATCCACATTTGTTTCATGACACCATTGACGAGAATCTCAAGTATGCAAAACCCGACGCGACAGCGACTGAAATAGAGGCTGCATGTCGATCGGCACAAATTTGGGATTTGATAATGTCTCTTCCAAATGGGGTAGACACAATGGTTGGAGAGCGTGGCTATAGATTGTCAGGCGGAGAAAAGGCTCGATTGGCAATTGCTAGATTGTTGTTAAAAAACCCACAAATAGTTTTACTGGACGAAGCAACTGCTCATTTAGATTCAGAGAATGAAGCGCTCGTTCAAAGTGCTATTCGAGAAGTACTAAAAGATCGAACCAGTCTGGTAATTGCACATCGACTATCCACAATTATTTCAGCCGATCAAATTTTGGTGATTGAAGAAGGAAAAGTAGTGGAACGCGGAACGCATGAACAATTAATAAGTACCGGCGGTTTGTATTCAGATCTATACGCTCGACAGTTTACTTCTTAACTCTTCACGCCCAATCAAAACTCTTCCGCCCAAAATCAATAAGGCGAAAAAAGACCATTGAAATGCATATGCATAATGGGGACCATCACTAAAAGTTGGAAGATCAGCAGGAATTGGCGAATCTCCGAGATCACTTGTTAACTGTAAGTACATTTCAAATCTTGGTGAACTAAAGTTTTCATCTAACTTTGCTATTTGAATTCTTCCCACCTTTGGCGCAGGTAATGCTATTAAGGATCCAGTAGTGCTCTCTTTTTCATCGAAAGCTCTTAAGACTCCGATAATTTCAATTGTGCCCGATGGTGCAGCAGGAGGAGTTGGAGTTTGACTTGCGTCACCAACTGCTTCGATCCAACCGCGATCCACCCATACGGGTTTATTAGTGTCAGGTCGAAAAAGAGTAAGTACATCAAAGCCGTACTTATCTGAACGATATCTCCCTCTAACTAAGATCTCGTGATTGCTGTCAAAACTTCCGTTTATCTTTACTTTGCTCCACGTTTGAAAGTTTGTCTTTGAATCTAAAATCACAGGAGTTTGTGTGAGTAATTGCTTAACTCTTACATTTTCAGCGTGACGATTCTGTCCACGGTGATATTGCCATTGAGCGGCACTGACACAGATATAAATTCCAAAAATAGCGAGCAAAGTGATAGCAATTGATTTGGGATAAAAGAAAATCTTAATCTTCATTATTTGAGATTGCTCGTCGTCTAGGCGCACGTAATGCTTGTGGTTTTCTAATTCCCTCGCGTCCAGCATTTGCAATGACCACAGCAATATAAGGTAAAAATACAGCTCCCGCTAAAGTAAACCAACGGTATGGATTTGGTAATACTAAGGTCAATAAAAAGCAGACTGTTCGGATGATCATGGAATACAAATACCTACGTTGACGTCCGGATTGATCCTCGGCTAGCCCTTTTTGGGCATTTGTAATCGAGAAGATTTCTTCACTTGAGGAGTCCATAGGAGTAACGCTAGACAGTTTTTACGCATGACGCACCTTTAGATACCTAATTACGCACCAGTAACGAGTAAGTTTTCTTCTATGAGTCGAGTAGTCCTAGTCACAGGCGCAAATCGCGGCATAGGGGCAGCGATCGCCCAAGCTTTCGCGGCACAAGGGGATCTTGTTATCGCTGGACACCGAAGCTCGCAGCGTCCAGGCGATCTGCCAAGTGATCTAAATGATGTTCAAATTGATGTGAGCGATTCAGCAAGTGTCGATGCTGCCTTCGATTTGATTGAAAAAGAGTGGGGAAGTGTTGAAGTTCTTGTCGCAAATGCAGGAATTACTAAAGACAATTTAATGTTGAGAATGAGCAACGAAGATTTTAGAGATGTGGTTTCGACAAATCTCGAAGGTGCCTTTTATTGCGCTAAGCGGGCATCAAAGGGAATGTTAAAGATAAAAAAGGGCAGAATTATTTTCATAGGTTCAGTTGTTGGTTCTATTGGATCAGCAGGTCAGGTTAATTACGCAGCTACTAAAGCCGGACTAGTTGGTATGGCGAGATCGATCGCACGGGAATTAGGTTCTAGATCCATTACTGCAAATGTAATTGCACCCGGATTCGTCGAAACTGAAATGACCGGAGATTTAACTCCAGATCGCCGAAAAGAAATTCTTAATGCTGTGGCTCTCAATCGTTTCGCGTCTGTTGATGAAATTGGTGATGTGGCAGTTTTCTTAGCTTCACCCGCAGCTGCTTACATCACGGGAGCAATAATCCCGGTTGATGGTGGATTAGGAATGGGGCATTAATTAAATGGGAATACTAGATGGCAAAAGAATTTTAGTGACTGGGGTACTTACCGACTCTTCAATCGCTTTCCATGTTGCAAAGATCGCCCAAGAAGAGGGTGCTGAAATAGTACTTTCCTCTTTTGGACGAGCGATGAGTATTACCCAAAGGATCGCAACAAGATTGCCTGAAACTGCACCAGTAATTGAATTAGATGTTTCAAATAAAGAACACTTGGCCAATCTTGCTACCGAAGTTAAAAAACATCTCTCTGGTTTAGATGGATTAGTGCATTCAATTGGTTTTGCACCAGAGGCTGCATTAGGTGGAAATTTTCTAAACACTGAATGGGAAGATGTGGCCACAGCGCTACATGTTTCCGCTTATTCATTTAAGTCCTTATCAATGGCAGCACTTCCGTTGTTTGGAGAAAGTGCGTCAATAGTCGGTTTAGATTTTGACGCTACTGTTGCTTGGCCAAAATATGACTGGATGGGCGTTGCAAAAGCAGCACTCGAATCAACCAGTCGTTATTTAGCTAGAGATCTTGGTCCAAGAAATATCAGAGTTAATTTAATTGCTGCAGGACCAATTAAGACTATGGCTGCAAAATCCATTCCCGGATTTGAAGAGTTCGAATCAGTTTGGAATGAAAGGGCTCCATTGAAATGGGATGTTTCCGACCCAACACCTGCAGCCCAAGCCACAGTAGCTCTGCTTTCGGATTGGTTCCCAAAAACCACAGCCGAGATCATCCATGTAGATGGCGGCGTTCATGGAATGGGCGCTTAGATACAAGTAGGGATCTCCCTACTTTTTAGCCCTTTAATATCAACCTGAGACAACTTTTCAGCCTCGCAATGCGAGAATCTGTCACGTTGTTTTGTGCAAACAGACACAAAATCCAAGGGAGTTGTCTTGAAATTTCTAAATGGTAAAAATCAAATCCGACACAACTTGTTGCGGATTCTCTCTGCCGGGTTGATTGCCCTTTCAATTTTTCTACCAACCTCTCCACAAGCATTTGCTTACTGTCCAGGACCAACTGCTGAAACTTGGCTACCTGATGGAACTTTGAATCCTGCACTCCCGCCACAAATTGATGCTTGGCAAGCGTGTGTTGATGCAGAGAATCGCGCTAGGTATGCAGAAAACGCAGCCGCTGATGCAGCGGCAGCTGCTGCTTATCAGGCGCAATCACAGGCCGCGGCAGCAGCAAGAGAAGCTGCTTCTCACAACGCAAAAGACGTAGCTCAAATTGCTTCGCTAACTGAAGAAGTTTCAACTTTGAAAGCAAAACTTGCAGAACAGACTGCGATCGCAGAAAAGAATAAATCGTTGGCGTCCGAAATTGAAAGATTGCAACTTTCATCTAAAAGTAACGAAGATAAAATTACAGAAGTAAATAATCGATTATCTGAGGCAAGCAAAAAAATAACAGAACTGCTTTCTAAAGTTGCTTCAACGGAAGCTGAAAAACAAGAATTGATTACGGCAAAATCCAAGGAAGCAACAATTGCCAATGTGGCCAAAATTGCTGACGTTAGTGCGACAGTTGAAGACGCTAAAGGAGTGAAAGTTAGCGCTATCATCGCCGTTGATGCCTCAGGAAAAGATATTAAAGATGGAGATGGAAAAGTTATTTTACTTGCACCAATAGTTGGAAATGATGGAAAAGCAATTAGAACTGCCGATGGTCAAGTTGCCCGTGCCTCACTTGCAACAACATCAAGTGGGGAAGTTTTAATTGCCAGTAGCAAGAAAAAAAGTTCCGCCCCTGTAATTGTTATGAATGTTTTATCTGGTGATAATCAGTTATTGCTTGGACCTGATGGCAAACCCCTAACAACCGCTCCAGTTGTTAAATCTGGAAATATTGTTTTTGTTGATGGAAATGGAACACCAATCATGGTTAAACCAGTTCTTGGACCAAATGGTCAACCTGTATTGGATGATGGCAAAATCTTAATGACACAATTATTAACCTCAGGTGCAAATGAAGCGCTATTGGATTCCACTGGAGCGCCATTAATGACGGTTCCGCTATTAGATTCAAGCGGTATTCCTGTAAAGGCGGGTAATGGAAAAGTTGTTTACGTTCCACCAATTCTAAATTCCAAAGGTAATGTAATTTTGGAAGCTAATGGATCGCCAAAACTTGCTCAACCTTTAGCAGATAATGTTGGAAGTATTGCGTTGACCCCTGACGGACGTCCATTTGTTGGTCAGCCGCTCGTCACGGACTCTGGCGCTGAGATTAAATTCAAAGGTGCAAATGTATTTGTAGGCGCTGTTGGTATGCCGGTTGTGAGTTTGACGGGCAAGGCAGTAAAAAGTGTTGAGGGATCTAACTTGCAATTTAGCTATAACGGAACCATCGCAGATAATGACGGCAAGCAATATGTAGGCACCGATGGTCGTGCAATTCTGGTTAACAGTCGTGGGCTACTCTTAAATCCAGTTGGAGATCTTTTGCTTGATCGAAAAGGCAAAGCGGTTCGTGTGGCTGAAAACGGAAATGTCATTGACGGAACTGGAAAAGAGATCAAATCATTGACCGGAAAAACTTTGACCATTAGCTCAACCAACAAAACTATTTCCATCAAAATTGGTGGAAAAGAGATCTTGGCGCCTAATGGAAAAGCTGTCCGAGTTGCATTAAATGGGCAACTATTTGACTCGGGTGGTTTTCAAGTTTTGGCGGCAAACGGAAACCCAATATTTGTTGATTCAGTTAAGAGATCTCTGGTCGACACATCTGGATCTGTGATTAAAGTTGGAAATGGACAAAAAGTCGTTGGCCGAATCGGGAAGGCCACAAACCAGTAATTTGGCTGCAAATTAAACGGATTTAGCCTCAAATTGGTTTAACCGGTGGGCTCAGGTAGGATTCGAGCAGTTCGGGTTACCCCCCGAGCTCATAGCAAGTGGAGTTCACTCCCACCGTCTGGCCTCAGGGCATAGCGGTTTGAATGGGTCTCCTCCTGCTTTGTATTCACACTAGCAAGGGACAGAGGAGCACTTATCAGCGCAGAACCCCGCATCAACGATCAAATCCGAGTTGCTGCTGTTCGATTAATTGGACCAAATAGCGAACAGATCGGAATCGTCGCAATAGCTGAGGCGATTCAAATGGCAATTGATGCAGATCTTGATTTAGTCGAGATCGCACCGGAAGCTGATCCACCTGTTTGCAAAATTATGGACTTTGGAAAATTCAAGTACGAGATCGCTCAAAAAGCGAGAAGTGCGCGAAAGAACCAAACACATGTTTTGATTAAAGAGATGAAGATGCGTCCAAAGATTGATACGCACGATTATGAGACCAAGAAAGCTCATATCGAACGTTTCCTTCGCGGAGGGGACAAGGTCAAAGTGACGATGATGTTTCGAGGTCGCGAGCAAGCTCGTCCAGATACCGGTTATCGCTTGTTAGTGAAACTGGCAGAGGATGTGGTTGATTGCGCAACTGTTGAGTTTGCACCAAAACTTGATGGTCGCAACATGGTGATGGTTCTGGCGCCTACAAAGCGTAAGAACGAAGCAGTTGCTGAAGCAAGAGCAGCTAGACAAGCCGCTCAAGATTCAGCCGAGAATTCAACCCAGAATTCACCGGAATAGATTTAAGTAGAAAGCAGGAGAGTAGAAATGCCAAAGATGAAAACCCACAGTGGGGCAAAGAAGCGGTTCAAGGTAACTGGAACCGGAAAAATTATGCGCGAGCGCGCTGGAAAGCGCCACCTTCTTGAAGGTAAGAGCTCACGTCGTACACGTCGTCTCTCCGGTGATGTTGTTGCTAATGACGCAACTACTAATACCGCCAAGCGTCTACTCCGTTTGAAGTAAGGGAAGGGTGATCTAGATGGCAAGAGTTAAGCGCGGTGTTCATGCCGCAAAGAAGCGTCGTACAACTCTCGAGCGTGCAAGTGGTTACACCGGTCAACGCTCTCGTCTATTCTCACGTGCGAAGGAACAAGTTACCCACTCGATGGTGTACGCCTTCAACGATCGTAAAGATAAGAAAGGTCAGTTCCGTCGTTTGTGGATTGCGCGTATTAACGCTGCTGCACGTCAAAATGACATGACCTACAACCGTTTTATCCAAGGATTGAAAGTTGCCGGAGTTGAAGTTGACCGCCGGGTACTTGCAGATCTTGCGATTAATGATCCTCAAGCATTTAGCACCTTGGTGGAAGTAGCACGCAAGCACGCTGTTGTTGCTTAGATAATTGATCGCTAATGAATAGCGTTTTGACGAGCCTTCGCTCACCCCACATCGGGAGAGTGAAGGCTCTTCATACTTCTAAGGGTAGAAAAACAGCTAATGAGTTTTTAGCTGAGGGACCGCAAGCAGTTGAAGCTGCTGCAAAATCAAAAAAATTCAAAGTTATCCAGATGTATGTGACTGAAGCTGCTTTAGATCAATTTAGTAAATTGCTTTCTTCTGATCCAATTGTTGTTAGCGAAAAAGTTATGGCCGCAATGAGTTCAGTTGAAAATTCTCAAGGAATTTTGGCAGTTTGCATTAAAGACGCCCTCCCTGATTTGAATAAATTAACCGCAACTTCAAATCTATTGATTTATTGCCATGAGATAAATGATCCAGGCAACCTCGGCACGATAATCAGAAGTGCTCATGCGCTTGGCGCACAAGGTCTGATTTTATCTCCAGGAAGTGTTGATCCTTTTTCTCCGAAAGTTGTCCGGGCATCAGCAGGATCTTTGTGGCAACTTCCCTTTCTGATAAATATTGAGTTCCAAGATTTAGTTAGATCTGCTCAAGAAGTTGATATGAAAAGTATTGCAATGACCGGTGGCGGGAAAAAAACATTAAACGATTTCATAAAGTCGCTTCCAAAAAAGTCGGTTTTTCTCTTCGGTAATGAGGCCCATGGACTACCGAAAGAGATCATCACAAAGTGCGATGAACAGGTAAGAATTCCAATGAAAGCAGGGGCTGAGAGCCTGAACCTCGCCACGTCTGCGGCTCTTGTCATTTACGCAGCATCTAACGCCCTGACGCCGATAGAATAAATATTGTGTCTGCAGATCTTGAAGCCATAGTTTCGGCTGCCTTAACCGCTTTTAGCCAAGCATCGGATTTGGAAGAGTTTAAAAGCGCCAGATTGGCTCATGCGGGAGATAAGTCTGCAATTGCCATGGCTAATCGTGAACTCGCTACCTTGTCGGCTAGTGAAAAATCAGAACGCGGCAAAGTTATCAACGAAGCTAGATCTCGAATCAATCAAGCCGCCTCATCCCGGGAAGCATTGCTTATAGATGAGAGAGATCAACGTGTACTTGTCGAAGAGCGGGTAGATGTAACTCTTCCGCTAGATCGTAGGTCACCTGGTGGGATTCATCCACTGACATCACTTCGTGAAGACATTAGTGATTTGTTTATCGGCATGGGTTATGAAGTTGCTGAAGGTCCTGAAATCGAAGCCGAGTGGTTAAATTTTGACGCGTTGAATATTCCAGCGGATCACCCAGCACGAACTATGCAAGATACTTTTTTTATCGAGCCAATATCCGCCGGATTGGTACTACGGACTCATACATCTCCAGTACAAATTCGAACCATGCTCGAACGTACACCGCCAATTTACGTCATCTGTCCAGGACGTACTTTTCGGTCCGATGAATTAGATGCAACTCATACTCCGGTGTTTAATCAAGTTGAAGGCTTAGTGATCGATCGTGGAATCACCATGGCTAACTTGAAAGGAACTTTGGACCATTTTGCTACTGCAATGTTTGGCCAAGGAATCGTCACGCGATTGCGCCCATCATTTTTCCCGTTTACAGAACCAAGTGCTGAAGTTGATATCCGATGCTTTGCTTGTCGTGGAGAAAATACTCCTGAAAATGATTCATGTCGCACCTGCCGTGGAGAAGGTTGGATCGAATGGGGCGGTTGCGGAATGGTGAATCCGAAAGTTCTACAAGCATGCGGTGTAGATCAAAATGAATTTTCTGGATTTGCTTTTGGAATGGGACTTGAAAGAACGCTCATGTTCCGTCATGGAATCACTGATATGCGTGACATTGTTGAAGGCGATATCAGATTCACTCAGCACTTTGGAGCCGGAAGATGAAATTTCCAATCTCCTGGGTTTCCGAATTCGTAAAACTTCCTGAAGGCTTAGATTCTGATTCCATCACTCAAGCACTTGTTGGTGCTGGTTTCGAAGTGGAGGGTGTTCAAAATTTAGCCAAGGAAATTAATGGCCCAATCAAATTTGGAAAAGTGATTTCTATTGAAGAGATTACTGAGTATAAAAAACCGATCAGATGGGTAAGTGTCAACGTCGGAGAAATTCGAAATGTAATTTGCGGAGCGCAGAATTTTAAAGTCGGGGATCACGTCGTCGTGGCTTTGCCTGGTGCTTTACTGCCAGGACCTTTCCCGATTACCGCTAGAGAAACTTATGGTCGCACCAGCGATGGCATGATCTGTAGTGCTCGAGAATTGGGAATGGGAGATGACCACGCTGGAATCCTGGTTATGGATGAACAAGATTCACCAATTGGCAGCGATGCCATCGCACGCTTAGGTTTGGATGAAGTCATTTTTGATGTCGCGATTAATCCAGATCGTGGTTACGCCATGTCTATTAGAGGAATTGCCCGCGAACTTGCAACAGCTTTCAAAGTTGATTTTCAAGATCCAGCATCATTAGTAGAAGTGAACGATGCAAAAGAGCTATCCGGTCCTATCAAAGTCACAATTAATGAGGGTGCCGACCGAATTCACCTTCGTTCTGTCAGTGAAGTAAATCCCGATGCGAAATCACCACTTTGGATGGTTCGCAGATTACAGATGTGTGGCATGCGATCAATATCCATTGCAGTTGATGTCACGAATTATGTAATGATCGAACTTGGACAACCTTTGCACGCGTTTGATTCCGATCGCATTAAAGGTTCCATCACTGTTCGGCTGGCAAACGAGATCAAAACAATCAAGACGCTTGATGAGCAAGATCGTGAATTATTCCCCGAGAATTTATTGATCGCAGATGATTCAGGAGCTTTAGCGATAGCAGGAACAATGGGTGGATTTGAATCAGAAGTCACCTCAAAAACCAAAGCAATCACGATTGAAGCGGCGCATTTCGATCCAGTACTCATTGCCAAAAATGCTCGATCACATAAATTATCAACTGAAGCTTCACGAAGATTTGAACGCGGCGTGGACCCCCTACTTACACATATCGCTTCGATGCGAGCGGTTAATCTTTTAGTCGAATACACGGGAGCTAAGTACATTGGATTTAATTCTGTAGATAATTTGAAACCGGCTCAAAAAATTGAATTTGATCCGCAAGCACCAAACAAAGTAATTGGTGGGAAGTATTCCAATGATGTGGTAAGTGCAGCTTTGATCGCAATTGGTTGCGAGATTAATGAAAGCAAAAAAGAGCTTTGGCAGGTTACGCGTCCTTCTTGGCGACCGGATTTGAATGCAAGCATTGATCTAGTCGAAGAGGTTGCCAGATTAAATGGTTACGAAAACATTCCATCCATTCTTCCTACTTCACCTCTTAGTAGGGGATTGACTCCAGCTCAACGACGCCGCCGCCGCGTAGTTCAACTGTTGGCTAATCGCGGATTAACTGAAGTTCAAAGTTATCCATTTATAAGTGCTGAAACTATTTCAATAATGGGATTCACTGGAGATCGCGCAAAATCTTACCGACTAGCAAATCCGATTTCAGAACAGGAACCATTCCTAAGGACCCATCTAGTTCCTGGATTAATTCAGACAGGACTCAAGAATTTTAGCCGTGGAGTTAGATCGCTTGGTATTTTTGAAATTGGAAATATCTATCGAGCTATCAATGAACCTTCGAATTCACCTGTCATTGGAGTCGATGCAAAACCATCTGCCGAAGAAATTGCTAAGTTGTTGGCTCACGTCCCTAAACAACCGCTTTGCATCGGAGGATTTTTTGCTGGCGCAATTGAGCGGGAGAGTTGGTGGGGTAAAGGTCGCAATTTTGATTGGAGTGACGCCACCGAGGCTGCTGTTGAAGTTGTTCGAAGTTGCGGATGGGAACCAACAATCCATGCAAGTGATTTTGCTCCGTGGCACCCGGGTCGATGCGCAGAGTTGCGCGTAAACGGAACCATGGTCGGGCATTCAGGAGAGTTGCACCCAAGAGTTATTTCTGCGCTGGGATTGCCAGAACGTGCCGGAGCTTTTATGGTTAATCTCGATGCAATTCCTTATCCTGAATCCGTTAAAGCCAAAACAATCACAACAATGGTCCCCACGATTCAAGACGTCGCGCTGATCGTTAAGAGTGAAGTCGTTTTGGCTGATTTAACATCTGCATTAATTCAAGGTGCTGGCGAACTTTTAGAGAAAATTGAACTCTTCGATCGCTATCAAGGAGCCGGTGTCCCAGAGCGCCAAGTTTCATATGCCTTTACGCTCACCTTTAGGGCCGCCGACCGCACTTTGACGGCAGAAGAAGTTGCTGGCTACAGAGCTAGTGCCATCGAGAGCGCAAACAAGGCTTGCGGAGCGGTACTCCGAAGCTAAAACTACTATTGGAGCCGGTTTTAAGTGCATAAAATTGCAAGATTATGCATAAATACTGTATATTGCGGATATGAAAATCGGTGTTGTAGGTGCCAGTGGGTATGCCGGTGGGGAACTGCTTCGTTTATTGAGCACTCATCCGGAATTTGAAATCAGCGCGGCCATGGCGGCGTCATCTGTTGGAACCCCGATTACGGAAATCCACCCGCACCTGCGTCACTTTTCGAATCAAAAATTTACGGCTGTTGATATACCGTTACTTAACTCTTTGGATTTAGTTTTCTTAGCCTTGCCGCATGGAGAATCAGCAAAATTAATTTCGCAGCTAATCACTCCAAAGATCGTGGATCTTGGGGCAGATTTCAGGTTAGAGGCAAATGATTCTTGGAATCAGTTTTACGGTGGAACACATGCCGGAACATGGACCTACGGTTTGCCAGAAATGCCAGGACAACGAGAAAAAATAAAAAAGGCAACACAGATTGCAAATCCTGGTTGTTATGCAACCGCAATCTCAGTTGGTCTTATGCCACTTATTCCTTTTATAACAAATCAAGGTTTGAAAGAAATTACTGTTGTTGCTGCATCAGGAACTACCGGTGCTGGAAGATCGTTAAAAAGTAATTTACTTGCCAGTGAAGTAATGAGCTCGCTCTCAGCTTATAAAGTTGGGGGAGTTCATCAACACACTCCTGAAATTGAAGAAAACATCCAGCGGATTACAAAGAAGGAGATAACGCTCTCTTTTATTCCAATTTTAGCTCCGATGCCAAGAGGAATCTTGGCAACTATTAGCGCATCTGTATCTGAAGATTTATCCTTAAGTGAATTACAAAATGCATTTGAAATTGCTTATGGCAAAGAGTTGTTTATTGATGTATTGAATCAGGGTGAATCTTTGCAAACTTCATCATTAACAGGAAGTAATGGATTACAACTCCAAATCTTTTTAGATAAACGTAGCAATAAAGCAATAGTTATTTCCGCTATTGATAATTTAGGAAAAGGTGCTGCCGGACAAGCGATTCAAAATGCTAATTTGATTTGTGGCTTTGCCGAGGATGCAGGACTTACGCCAGTTGGATTACACGCATGAGCAGCAATCCAAAGGGTTTTTTGGCCACAGGAGTTTCTGCTGGCTTGAAAAGTAGTGGCTTACCCGATCTGGCTTTAATCCGAAATGTTGGTCCGCTAAAAAGTGCCGCCGCGGTCTTTACTAAAAATCGAGTTATTGCAGCCCCTGTTGTGTGGAGTAAACAGGTAATCAAAGATGGACAGATAGAAGCTGTTCTGCTGAACTCCGGCGGGGCAAACGCTTGTACCGGTCCTGAAGGTTTTGCAGACACGCATAAAAGTGCTGAAATTGTTTCGGAAACTCTAGGGATTTCCTCTTCGGATACCTTTATTTGTTCTACCGGATTAATTGGCGTTCGTCTTCCAATGGAGAAGATCGAATCGGGTATTGGTTTAGCAGTGGGCAATTTGAATTCAGGTGATTGGGATGGTGCAGCAAATGCCATCATGACAACCGATTCCAAACCAAAGATGGCTAGATCAAATATTGAAGGTATCTCATTTATCGGAATTGCAAAAGGTGCTGGAATGTTGGCTCCATCTTTAGCAACTATGTTGTGTGTTTTAGCAACGGACGCAGTTGTTGAGCCAGATGAGCTAAAGGCAGCTCTTGAATTTGCTACTGAACAAACATTTGATCGAATAGATTCAGATGGATGTACCTCCACTAACGACACCGTTTTGGCAATGGCGTCAGGTTCCTCAGGCATAAAAATTTCTCTGGAGAATCTAAAAGCGCAATTAGTAGAAGTGTGCGCATCGCTAGCACATCAATTGATCATTGACGCAGAGGGTCATACAAAAATTATCGCTATAAGAGTTATTAATGCTGTCGATGAAAGCGATGCAGTATCTGTCGGTCGGGCCTGCGCGCGAAATAACTTATTGAAATGTGCCATCTTTGGCGAAGATGCAAATTGGGGACGGATCTTGGCGGCTGTTGGTACTACAGATGCAATTTTCGATCCAACAGATATAGATGTTTCCATCAATGGAGTGATGATTTCGAAGAACAGCGCACCTTGGGCTGATCGCACACTTGTCGATATGACCGGAAAAGATGTTTCGATTTTAATTGATTTAAAGAGCGGAAAATCAGAAGCAACGATTTGGACAAATGATTTAAGCACGATGTACGTTCATGAGAATTCGGCGTATTCATCATGATAGTTATCAAATATGGTGGGCATGCGATGACGAATGCGAGCCTCCAAAGTGCATTTGCTAGTGAAGTTGTTTCATTGCAGAACAGTGGTAAGCAACCGGTTGTGGTGCATGGTGGAGGGCCACAGATTGAAGTTGCATTGGAAAAACTTGGGATTAAGTCCGAGTTTATTTCCGGATTGCGAGTGACAACGCCAGAAATTATGAGTGTTGTTCAACAGGTCTTGTGTGGTGAGGTACTCCGCTCCGTGGTTAGTTCAATAAATAATGCTGGTGGAAAAGCCGTTGGTATAACCGGTCGCGATTCAAATTTGATTACCGCCATTAGTAAACTCAAAATCATCAATGGAGAATCAATTGATTTGGGCTTAGTTGGCGAGATCGATCATGTCGATGCATCGATAGTTACGACACTGCTTGCAGACGGATACATTCCAGTGATCGCTCCAGTTAGCCAAGACGAAAATGGGGATCCATTAAATGTAAATGCAGATATAGCTGCGGGCGCAATCGCCGGGGCTTTAAAAGCGGAGTTAGCTCTTTTTTTGACTGATGTATCGGGTCTATATCGAAACTGGCCTGACGAGGGAAGTTTAATTAGCGAGATATCTAATAATGAGGCAAGAGAATTACTTCCGTCTTTGAGTGCAGGAATGATTCCAAAAATCACTGCCTGCTTAAATGCAATCGACGCTGGAGCCACTTGTGCTCGAATCAGTGACGGAAGAATTTCTGGTGCAATTACTAATGCGGTTTCTGGAACCGTAGGAACACTGGTGTATTCATGAGCGTTTCGGAACAGTGGAATGATGCATTCACCTCTAATTACGGATCACCACGGTTATTGCTCACCGAGGGAAAAGGTCTGCATGTAAAGGACGGTAGCGGTCGGGAGTATCGGGATTTTCTTGGTGGTATCGCAACAAACATCGTTGGCCATGCCCATCCTAAGGTGATTAAGGCTGTCGAAGATCAGATCAAGACGCTTTCACATGTCAGTAATTTATATGCGCATCCACAAGTACTTGAACTTGCCCAGAAATTGAAAGAACTTGTTGGCGACAACTCAGCAAGAATATTCTTTTGCAACTCGGGAGCAGAAGCGAATGAAGCGGCAATTAAAGTTTCACGTCTCACTGGAAAATCTAAAATTGTTGCTTTCACAAATAGCTTCCACGGTAGAACCATGGGAGCGTTGTCGATAACTGGACAACCAGGCAAATCTGCACCCTTTGAACCCCTGCTTCCCGGAGTTAAATTCTTAAGGTATGGAGATTTTAAAAGTTTGAAAAAAGGCATTACCAAACGCACTGCGATGGTAATGATCGAACCCATTCAAGGAGAAGCTGGTGTTTTAACTCTTCCTAAAGGTTTCCTGACTGCCGTACGAGAAAGATGTACGGAAGTCGGAGCACTGCTAGCGATTGATGAAGTTCAAACTGGAATGGGAAGAACTGGAAAGTGGTTTGGTTACGAACATGAAGGTATCAAGCCGGACATCATCACACTAGCGAAAGGATTAGGTGGTGGTTTGCCGCTCGGTGCGATGATTGCTCTTGGTGAAAGTGCGAAGTTATTCACTCCTGGAACGCATGGTTCAACTTTTGGTGGTAATCCAATAAGTGTGGCTGCCTCACGTGCCGCAATTTCGGTAATCGAAGATGATCAACTACTTCTAAAAATTGCTGCACTTGGTGAATTAATCATCAGTACAGCTCAAACATTTCCAAAAGTGAAAGAAGTTCGCGGCGCTGGGCTATTGATCGGCATCGAATTTATAGAGCCAATTGGGTCTGAGATCCTGGCAGCTTTGGAAGATAGAGGATTCTTAGTTAACTCACCCAATGCGACAACGATTCGAATTTCACCACCACTTATCGCAACAGAGACAGATGTAAATGATTTTCTCGTCGCTCTACGGGCAATATTGGTAGGTAGATTATGAGTACTCCTCACACAAAAGTTGCTCGACAGGAAATGATTAAAGATTGGATCACTCAGGGCAACATTCATTCGCAAGTTGAAATTGTTGATCGCTTGAAAAATTCAGGCTTCGACGTGACTCAAGCGACCGTTAGTCGAGATTTAGAGGATATTGGGGCAGTGCGCGGTCGAGATTCGCAAGGAGATCCTAATTATCGAATCAATCAAGAATCGATTGAGGAGCCTTTAAGCAAAGTCTCTCGATTGATAAGTGATCTCTTAGTTGATGTTAAATCAAGTGGCAATTTAACAGTTTTGCGAACTCCGCCAGGAGGTGCTCAATTGCTTGCGAGTGCTTTGGATCGGGCTTCAAGGGCGGGCACCATTCCACAAATAATTGGCACTATTGCTGGAGATGACACAGTTTTAGTTGTTTCAAGTGAATCCGATGGAGCAGCGCAAAACGCACAGTTACTACTGAGTTTGGCTCAATCGGAGCAGATATGATTTTGATTCGCTACACCAATGATTTTTGTAAAGGGTTAGGGGAGAAGTAATGGCGTTATGGGGAGGCAGATTCGCGGATACTCCGTCTGACGCACTTGCTGCGCTTTCTCGTAGTGTTCATTTTGATTGGAGATTAGCTCCTTACGACCTTGATAGCAGTCAAGTGCATTTAACCAATCTCCTAAATTCAAAGATAGTTTCGCAAAGTGATTTTGAAAAAATTAGAGCAGCGATTAATTCATTAAGAGCTGATGTTGTTGCTGGAAAAGCATCACCTAATGGTGATGATGAAGATGTACATTCAGCTTTAGAGCGGATTTTGAGTGAACGAATTGGCGAATTAGGAAGTGCTTTGCGAGCAGGACGATCACGCAATGATCAGATCGCTACAGATTTACGACTTTACTTAAGAGATGTAGGCGTTGGGCTGGCGCAATTACTTTTAGATTTAGAGAAAGCTTTGGCAAAGCTTGCTGCCGATTATTCAGACGCACCGGCGCCAGGCTTTACTCATTTGCAACATGCTCAACCAGTAATTTTTGGTCATGAGTTGGCTAAACATGCTCATGCAATTTCACGGGATATCGAGAGATTGCAACAGTGGTGGGAACGCACCGGAGTAAGTCCTCTAGGAGCCGGAGCCCTATCTGGTTCAGCGCTATCAACTGATCCTGTATTAAGTGCACATACTCTCGGATTTCACAGTTCTGCCGAAAATAGTATTGATGCTGTTCGTGATCGTGATTTCGCTGCGGAATTTTTGTTTATTGCTGCTTTGATTGGCGTACATCTTTCTCAAATTGGAGAAGAGTGGACAATTTGGGCGACGACAGAGTTCGGCTGGGCAAAATTAAATGATGCGTACTCAACTGGTTCATCAATAATGCCGCAAAAGAAAAATCCAGATATTGCTGAATTGGCACGTGGAAAATCCGGAAGATTAATTGGCGATTTAACCGGATTGTTAGTTACCTTAAAAGGTTTGCCATTTGCATACAACCGAGATCTCCAAGAAGACAAAGAGCCAGTTTTTGATGCAGTAGATACTTTAGAGATCTTATTGCCGGCTTTAACTGGAATGGTTTCAACCACAATCTTCGACCGTGAAAAAATGGCAGTCGGCGCACCGCTTGGCTTTTCACTTGCTACAGAGATCGCCGACTTTCTGGCAAAAGAAGGAGTTGTCTTTGCCCAAGCTCATGAAGTTGCCGGGAAGGCCGTGGCTCTTTGTGAAAGCAGTGGGCGACAACTAGAAAATTTAACTCTTGCGGAACTTTCGGCTTTACACCCAAAACTTACTGATTCAGTCAAGAGCTCCTTAACCGTGAAAGGTGCTCTAGAAGCGCGCGATAGTTATGGTGCGACCTCGCCAAAACAAGTACGCGCCCAATTAAGCAGATTAGATACGCTTATGGTTTCCCAACAACAATGGATAGAAACCAGAGTGATTGATCTATGAGTGAAAACTCTTTACTGACTGAACTGGAATGGCGCGGTTTAATTTCGCAGACCACCGATCGAAAAGAGTTATCTGAAGCTTTAGATAAAAAGCCACTGACACTGTATGTGGGTTTTGATCCAACAGCACCTAGTTTGCATGTTGGTAACCTAGTAGTACTTCTAGCATTACGTAGGTTTCAAATGGCTGGGCACAGACCAATCGCTTTAGTTGGTGGCGCTACCGGCCTAGTGGGGGACCCGAGTGGAAGATCAGATGAGCGCACTCTTAATGAAGAGGCCACTGTTCAAGAATGGGTCGAACGGATCCGTAAACAAGTTTCTAAATTTATTGATTTTGATCTAACTCCAAACGGAGCACTGGTTGCCAATAATTTAGATTGGACTGCGCCATTATCTGCAATTGAATTTTTACGTGATATCGGAAAACATTTTTCAGTGAATCAAATGCTGACAAAGGACTCGGTTTCATCTCGTTTGGAAAGCAATGGAATTTCCTACACAGAATTTTCATATCAAGTTTTGCAATCTTATGATTTCCTGGAACTCTTCCGTCGCGAGGATTGCGTCTTGCAAATTGGTGGCAGTGACCAATGGGGGAATATAACTGCAGGACTTGATCTAATCAGAAGAGTCACAGGTGGTTCTGGACATGCTCTAACGATTCCATTGCTAGCGAAAGCTGACGGAAGTAAATTTGGCAAAACCGCATCAGGAAGTATTTGGTTAGATCCAGAACTAACTTCTCCATATGCTTTTTATCAGTACTGGTTCAACAGTGATGACAAAGATGTAATTCCATTTATCAAAGTATTTACTTTTGCTACTCGTGATGAAGTAATTGGTTTAGAAAAAGAAGTGAGTGAAAATCCTGGTGCGCGTAACGCACAAAGGTATTTAGCACGCGAGTTAACTTCGCTTGTACATGCACCAGAAGTTATTGAGCGAATCGAATTAGTTTCAAAAGCACTTTTTGGGCAAGGCGAGTTAAGTGAAGTAGATCTGGAAACACTGGCATCAGCAGCAAACCAACTCCCGAGCACAGAAATTGAGGGGGAGTTTCCATCAGTTATTGATTTGTTTCACGCTGCAGGGATTGTTGAATCAAAATCTGCAGCACGTCGCTTGATTAAAGAAGGTGGCGCATACATAAATAACCAAAGAGTTGCTGATGAGAGCGCTATTCCAAGTGAATCCGAACTAATTCACGGGCGTTATTTGATTTTACGGAAAGGAAAGAAAGAGCTTGGAGTGGCAATAAAGGGCTGATTTTCTTCTATTTTTGGAGCACTTTTGACCTGGTTCTTGGCGAATTCTGGGCTGATTTGGCTAGGCAATTTTGAGTGAAAATCTGGGCCAAATACCCCAATTTGACCCTAGAGCCGCAATACCTCTAATGTAAGCCCTTCGCTGAGCAACGGACGGTAACGGACGTTCAGCTAAAGCCTCATCGAAGTACCCAGGTTTACCTGAGTGTAAATAGAAGAGCACGCCCCAATAGATAGTTTAAAAACTTGAAATTGGTGCGCATCCGTACCTTGAGAACTCAACAGCGTGCCATTAGTCAATGCCAATTTTTAAAACCTCGTCGGCGTTGAATTTTCCTTATTTATAAGGGTTATTTAGCGTCGCGATTCCTTTGGTAGAAGACAATATAAACGACAGTTTGTTTGTCACTTCTGCCGGGAGAACTTCCAAATTTTTTTGGAGAGTTTGATCCTGGCTCAGGACGAACGCTGGCGGCGTGCTTAACACATGCAAGTCGAACGATGAACTTCCTTCGGGAAGGGATTAGTGGCGAACGGGTGAGTAACACGTGAGAAATCTGCCCTTCACTCTGGAATAACTCCGGGAAACCGGAGCTAATACCGGATACTCAAATCTGGCGGCATCGCTGGATTTGGAAAGTTTTTCGGTGAGGGATGATCTCGCGGCCTATCAGCTTGTTGGTGAGGTAACGGCTCACCAAGGCTACGACGGGTAACCGGCCTGAGAGGGCGAACGGTCACACTGGGACTGAGACACGGCCCAGACTCCTACGGGAGGCAGCAGTGGGGAATATTGGGCAATGGGCGGAAGCCTGACCCAGCGACGCCGCGTGAGGGATGAAGGCCTTCGGGTTGTAAACCTCTTTCAGCAGGGAAGAAGCGAAAGTGACGGTACCTGCAGAAGAAGCACCGGCTAACTATGTGCCAGCAGCCGCGGTAATACATAGGGTGCAAGCGTTGTCCGGAATTATTGGGCGTAAAGAGCTCG
>Ga0214921_10003059_pt1 | contig 26279 bp, 31 predicted proteins | sample LL1505_MetaG_FD_177992 | JGI IMG/M metagenome (GOLD analysis project Ga0214921, IMG submission 177992) | Freshwater microbial communities from Lake Lanier, Atlanta, Georgia, United States - LL-1505 | ecosystem: Environmental > Aquatic > Freshwater > Lake | place: USA: Georgia | collected... | reverse complement strand
ATTAAAAACAATTCTAAAATTTAAATTATAAACCTTCTAATTCACTTTCGGAAACTTCATCAATTTCAGCATCAAAATCACTTTCTTCATCGCTCAATCTATCTATCATATATTGTTTCTTAATATTCTTTGCTTTTAAATAAGCAATTATAGCTTGTTTTTTTGCATTTTTTGCTTGTATTCTTGCTTCTTTATACATATCTATATAAACCTTATTTGGATTTTTTAATGTTAATGTTTCTAAATTATTTTCAAAATTAACGTTTAAATCCACCTCTTTTAAAAGTTCACTATCATCATTTGTTTCTAAATCTTCTATATCAAGTTCTATAGTGTCTTCTTTAATATCTATATCTTTATTAGTTTTATTTTGTAAATCGTCTTCATATTGATTATTTTCCTTATTATTTTCATTTATACTATTATTTTCATTTATACTATTATTTTCATCCAAATTATCAAAGGGTTGAACAATATTTGGACTATTAATATTTGTAATAGTATTTGTATGGTGGTCCACTTGTTCTACATGACCTATATGAAGTTCTTGTTTATTTATGGTTTGTTCTTGTTTATTTGTGGTTTGTTCTTGTTTATTTTCATTTACAATATTTGTTCGGCTAAAATTATTTACATTTACACTTTCTAAATGTTTTTCAAAATTAGCTGTTTTTATCAAACAATTATTAAATATTGCATTGTCATTTAATACCATTACTTGTTTAAGCTCTATCTCAATTTGAAAATTTCTTGATGTAAATTTAATGCCTTGTATTTCAATAATAGAAATAATGTTCGTTTCATGAGTAACATCTTCCATATTTAATATTGCTCGTGTTTCGTCATAAATTTTAATAGATAAAGCGTTGGATTCGTTATTTTTTATATTTACTCTAACCAAATAATATTTACCGGATTTGTATATACGAATAATAGAATTAAACGCACTATCTATATCATTTTCTTCTACTCCATTGAACCATGAGTCTTTTTTTTCGTATATTAGTTTTTTACATTTTTCTTCTAAGTTTTCACACCAATTGATAAATTCTTCTGAATTATTATCAAATAATAAATCACAATAATACTTCTTTCCATTTTTCACAAATCCTTGCCTTGTAAATCCTTTAGGAGTTTGTAAAAATAAAGGTTTTTTGTTATATTCTACTCTAGTGAAATAAGCCCCACCTTGAATGCTAGTTGGATGTGTTAATGATAGTTTTGAAAAGTCAAATGAATAAGATGGTTCAATTATGTTTTCCATTATTTACAAAATAAATGGAAAACTTTAAGTGTATTTAATGTAGATAAATATTCTGAATAAATTGTTTATAATATAAGTTTTGTTTATATTATAAATATATGAAAGACACACTTATACAACAATGTTTAGATATATTAAAAAGTGAAGATATAAAAAATACTATTCTTAAACCATTTTTAAGTTATATTTTATATGAATTAAACCCTTACATATACTTAATAATTATACTTTTTTCTGTATTATTTATTATGAATTTAAGCACGTTTATTATTTTGATTACATTAATACGAAGTAGACAAATAAAATAATTTAATTATTAATTTATAATAAATTTATAATAAATTTATTATAATTATATAATTACAATTATACAATTATAATAAATTTTATTCTTATTATAATTATATGGGCAGAACTAAAAGAAGAGGAGGAACCGGGGCTGCAAACCCTTCATCATACAGCAGTGCTTCAACTTATGAAATGCAAACCGTTGGACCAGAAAAGGTTCAATATAACAATGTATTTGGAATAAATGGTGACAATAATCCATCAAACGCAATTAGAGGACTTCAAGGACAAATTGCCGGAAAAAGAAGCAAAAAAAATTATAAAAACCGTAGTAAACGAGGTGGATTATGGGGTCAAGTAATTAACCAAGCACTTGTGCCATTTGCTCTATTAGGACTTCAACAAAAATTTGGAAAACGTTACACAAAAAAAAATAGAAGTTTTAGAAAAAAAACGTATAAAAGAAGATATTAAAATATTAATAAGTTGCACCATATTTAGCTAGAAATTTTTTAATATTTTCTGCATATTTTATTTTCGGATATAAGTTATCAGCTTCATTATGCATATTATGTATAGATTTAATGTTCGACATATCGAATTGTCTTTTATTGCCGGTATCGTCTGCTGGTAAAAATACTTTTCTTTTTATATATGTTTCTTCAGATTGAATACAGTAATGGGCTATATATGCTGGAGAATCATAATGAGGTATTGGAAAATCGCTAAATGCACCAAACCCAGTTATAAGTTTATTATTGATACCATACATATTTAAATTATTAATTGTATGATAAAAATGTGGATTTGATGCATTTAGTATTTTTGATACTTTTACAAACGATTTTACATGATTATTTAATTTTGATTCTGATTTAGTGTAATTATCTAGTATAAGTCCATCTGGATCTTTTATTAAATTATTTGAACCAAACATTACCCAATTTATACCGATCGAATATGCATGTTTATAATGGTTTAAAAAATCCTTTACGCCAATAAATTTTGGATGTAAAATTAAAAATTCATCACAATCTAAATATAACAACCATTTTACATTTTTTTGTTTTGCAATTTTAGCTGCTATATTCATAAGAGTCGTTTTAATACCATTTTCAAAATGTGATACATTTAATGTTTTTACTCTCTTATCAAAATTATTAAATTCATGTTTTAAAGGGTTTACAGATTTGTGATCAAAAATTATTATTAAATCGAACCCAATCAATAAGTGATGCACTGCCCATTCTTTTATGTGTTTTTCATCTCTTGCATTTGTAAATAATGCTACTATATCTTTCATATACTTAATATATACATAAAATATTAAATATATAAAATATTAAATATATAAAATATTAAATATATAAATTAAATGTATTATAATTAGTAATTTAATACAATTCTGAGTTGTAAAAATTAAAATATTATATGCATACTTAATATGAATGAAAATAATTCTTACATAAATCAAGAAGAATTAATTTTTAATAAAGATGGTGGTATTTTAAGTGGAGGATTTAGTTTAAATAAACTCATGTTTAATAAAAATGTATCACCAATATCAACTGTTAAAAATGTATTTGGACAAGAAGGTGGAAAACAAGTATCTGATATGTTTAACGATTTAGTGGTTCCTATATGGTTATATAATAACAAAACAACCCCTACTAATATATCAGACTTGCAAAATTTATCTAAAAACATAAATAATGAATACAATTCAGATGATGAAATCGTGGAGGATAACTTGTATAATGAGTTATTAAATTTAGTTACATACAAAAATGAAGAAACTAAAAATAATAAAACAGAATATAAAAATACAACTATCAAAACTAAAAATACAACAAAAAAAAATAAACATATAAACAGAAAACATAGTAAAAAGAATAAGAAGAAATGATTATATTCAGAAATATAGAACATTATTCAGATGAAGACTATATTATTGAAAACGATTGTATAATATGTTATGAATATTTTAAAGATGATAATATACCAATTAATTTAAATTCTCAATCTAAATTTAATAAAAAATGTAACTGTAATTTATGGGTTCATGAAAGTTGTTTACAATTATGGCACGACGCTACAAATATCACAAATTGTCCTATTTGTAGACAAAATATGAATATAAATTTACATTTCATCAAATTAATAATTGAAGTAATGCTTAAAATTAATTACAATTATTTGGTTCAAAATATTTTACTTATTATTATATCTTATAATTTAACGTATATATACTATAAGGCACTCGATGTAAACAATATGCTATAAATTATTATACTTATATTATTGCTATACTTATATTATCTCTCCCCATCTATTATAATTAAATGGTGATACAAGTATATCATTAATATTATTCTTCCAATAATCTACACGTTTTTGAAAAGCAATATCTTTTTCTGTCTTAGGGTATGGCGATTCTACTTTCATTAATTGATTTTCTTCTTGCGTTATTTTCGGTTTATATCCATAACAATTTACACCAAATTTTAATTGTGGATTAGCCATATATCCTCCATTGATACCAGGTCTTCCACAGTCATGTTCATGTCCTTCTATTTTTTGTAAATTGTTGTATGTATTTTGCTGTGTAGGAAATAATGCCATTTGTTCTGCTGACCAACCATAATTACACCATTCTGCACCGTTGTTGTATGCATTTTCAACTTGTTTATAGGTAGCTAATTCTGAACCATATGCTTTACATAATGCATTAGCATTTTCGTAATTATAATGATTTCCCGAAACATTAAAAACTTGTTTTTTAAATTTAATTTCTGGAATAGGTTCTTGACTATTCTTTTTATTTACTACAACATCAACTTCTGTATGTGGTGTAAATAGTCCTTTAACACTTGTAGTTATGTCTGAAGTAAAAAAATATTGAACCCCATTTATTATTATTAAAAAAATAAAAAATAATAGCATTAAATTAAATGCTGTATTGTGTCCATTGTTGTCTTCATTTAAACCAGAACTACTATCATTATTACCTAAAGAACTGAATAACACTACATAAAATATAATTATAACGGCTAATATAATAAATACTGGAGGATTTAATAAATATCCATTTAAATTATCATACATATGTGTAGGATCAATTGTTGTATTTGTATTTATATCCATTATATATATACGGTTTTTATTTTTTCGTTTTTTTATTTTTTCGTTTTTTTATTTTTTTCTATAAAATAAACAATAAGCCTTTTCGGTTATAATTGAATTTATAGAAATTTCGTCTACAGAAGTATCATTAAAATGATACCATTTATTGTTCATATTTTTTACATAAGATGTATAATGTCCTCCTAAAACATTTCCACTATGATTACAAATTCCATATAATTCGTATACATATGTATTTTTTTTATAACCAATTACATATTTAGACAAATCTAAATTTTCAATTGGAAATGTAATTAAAATTTGGTTTTTTCTTCCATTTGAATTAAATCTTTTAAAACTAACAACTAATATACTTGGAAAAGACCAAAATTGTATTTGTTTCTTTACGCTTTCAAAGTGTCCAGTTACTTCATTTTTCCAAGCATTTTCATTTTCAAGAATTTCACCATCTACATATAAATCTAAACAATTAATTAGAGAAGGTGACTTATTGTCTTGAGGTATAGGTAGATCTATTATAAAATATGGTTCTGGTATTAATTTGTGCACTTGATTTGTATTTACAGATTTTATTTCTGAAATGTGAACTGCGTAAAATAAATTCCATATTTCAGAATATTCTTTAGAATACATTTGTTTTATCATTTCAAAACATTTAATTGCAATTTCATCTGTATTATTTTCGCTTGTACCAGTTATAGTCATATTAATTTCTCTCGATACAGATGTGTGAAAACAATCTACAATAAATAATAAAAATTCAACAATATCATTTTGAGAATATCCAGTAAAGTTTTCATTATTTTTTATTTTTGCAATTCTATGAATAGTATTTAAAAATTTCCCGGGAGAAATTATACAATCAGAATTCCATAACATTTTTCTTAAATTATTCCATTCTAAAAGTAAAATAGATTCTGGAATATTATTTATTTTTTTTAAAAAAATGTCATTATTAAGTAAATTGTTTAATTCATATGTATGAGATAATATTTGCATACATGAATTTATAAAACACGTGTTACCTAAATTTGATAATCCACTTAATCCATTTGATTTTTCCATCTATATTTAATAATTATATATCAATATTCATTTAAACATATTTAATGTTTATATATATATTATAAATGGATAATATTACAAGAGAAGAATTAGATCTTATTGCAAATCTTTATACAATGTATAATGATAATATAAGTCAAATATATTTATTACAAAATGATATTACAAGATTACGCGATTCAAATACTTTAATACGAAATACTATTATCGACGTAATTTACTCATTAGGACGTTTAAGAACACCAACAGCAAATGATTCTTTAAGAAATAGTAGATATTATCTTATATTTCAACGTTTATTAAATAACACAACTAATAACGATAATACAACAAATAATATTCCTACACAAGCACAAATAGAACAAGCTACTCGAAATGTAATGTATTGTGACATTATGGCACCAATAAATACAGTTTGTCCTATTTCACTTGAACAATTTAATGATACATCAGAAGTTACTGTTATAAGACATTGTGGACATATTTTTCATAGAGACGTATTGCAAAATTGGTTTATTAGAAGTAGCTTATGTCCGTCTTGTAGATATGATATAAGAAATTTATCAAACATAAATGATAATACTGATAATAATAATATAAATAATAATACAAATAATAATACAAATACAAATACAACTATAAATAATACGAATATAAATAATTTAAATGAATTAATTAATAATTTGGATAACAATTATGACGAACAAACTCAAAATTTAATAAATATGTTAGTAGATCCGTCTGGAAACTTTCAAAACATAACGAATACATTAAGTTCATTATTTTTTACATATCCTACAAATAGATAAAATATGATTTTACTATTTACAATATGTATATAAAGATATTACATATAATTAAATATATTTAATTATATTTATAAATTGAATTGATATTGATAATACTAATGAACACAAATTTAAAAAATACAATAAGAATTATATTTATCTATTTTTTATGGATAAATTTACATTATATAGCATCAATATTATATACTACATTTTGCACACCAATTACGTTATATGGATTTATAATGTCACCTTTTTTAACAATGTCACCCCAATATCAAGGATTGAGATGGATCATTTATACTGGTGCAAACACAATTAATAACATGTGGATTGTATTGGGAACATATATTTGCACAAAATTAATTAATTTAGAAACTACATAAAGACATCTATATATTATAAGTATTATTATGGCAAAACAAATGAAACCATCAAGACATAATAGACCATGGAACACGAATGAACTATTACGTCTACAGAGAGAATATGAATTATTAGAATTAGATGTATACACAATTGCAGAAAAACACGGTAGAAGTGTAAAATCTATTTTATTTAAGCTTGCACAAGAACAAATTACGGATAGTCCAACGGTTGCACGTGGTTATCAAGAAAAAACTACCACAACTGAAAGTATTGCAGATAATAATAAGAGTATTAAGGACGAATACAATATTATTAATATGAATAATAAAATTGAAATACGTATGGCAAAAATAGAGACTACATTACAAAATATTACTTCTTTAGTAAATTTGTTATTTAATGAAGTAAATGGTTCTTCTCTAAAAAAAGGTCATAGGAACAATTATTTAGAAACATCTTTTTAAAATAATTTTAAAATAATTGTATAAAAAATAATTATATATAAATAAAAAATACAATCTTAGTAGATTAAAATATTTTTCTTTATATATAATATAATGCATAATAGTAATTACGAAATGACAGTAGGCTCTAGAGCACAAGTTTTTCATGGAACTGCGCGTAAAACAAGTGGTGGGCTTACTAAAAAAGATTTAATACAAAACAAATCGGGTAGAATTGTTTCAAAACGTAAACATTTTACTGCAAAAAAAGATCGAAGACTGATTAAACATGGTTACGGAACTAAAAAAGGGCATTTTGGTGCTGTTAAAATTGGTAAAGGATCAAGAAAAATGAGAGGTGGTATGACTCCATTAAGCCCAGCAAGTGTTCATGGTATGGAAAATTATTCTGGTAATTCTTTAGATGTTCAAATTGCCGCCGGAATGTCTGGAGGAAGAAGAAGAAATAAAAGAGGCGGAATGGCATATGGCGGACCATTAAGTCCATCAAGTGTTCACGGTATGGAAAATTATTCTGGTAATTCTTTAGATGTTCAAATTGCCGCCGGAATGTCTGGAGGAAGAAGAAGAAAAAGAAGAGGTGGATCAGCTACAAATGTTTCTAAACCAACAACGCCATCAAATATGTCAAGTTTAACTAACTCAATTAACAGTGCATTAAATGCGGCAAATCTTCCGAAATTAAATTAATTTGACTTAATGTTTAATGTGTACGCTTTTTAGAATACTTTTTTAATTTATATTTGCAATAAGGACATTTTGGACATTTACAATTATATCTTTTGCAGTAACTACAACCATATATACATTTTGGACATTTACAATTATATCTTTTGCAGTAACTACAACCATATATACATTTTTTCCTTTTTCCTCCATAAACACCATACTTTTTACCAGATATTGTGTCAGATGATGTTGATCTGGGTGATTGAACGGTCTCTTCAATATTATAATTTTCATCTGGTTCATTGCTAAAATTTGCATTAGACGCCTCTTCTGATGCCCTAAATGATTGATTATCTGCCACTGAAGGAGAATTATATGTACTGTTAGACACTAAATTTGCATCAGTACTAATAGGTTTATTCAAATACTTAGCACAATCTGCTTCTGAACAATCTTTGGAACTCTTGCTAAACAACCCATTAAAAAATGATGGTTTTGGGTCAGTAGTATTAGTATTTGTATTAGACCATGGCCAGCTAAATCCACCTCTAAGTTTTTTTGTTCTTTTATTTCTCATATTTTTTGAAGATCGTTTTTTTGTTTTCATAATATATTTTCTCTTATTTGTCATATATATTATAAAATATTATTTTTTATTTTACATTATTTTTTACCGAAAAATTTCATTAAACTTTGATTTCCTTGTTTCTCATTATTTGTCTCTCTTAAATATTCGTCAAACAACAATATTTTTACTTCTTTATTTTTTAATTGTTCAAGTTTATCTTCAAATTTATCTGGATCAACTGTCTTTCGCAAAGTTTCAACTTCTTTTTTAAATTTTGATAATTTAGGTTTTTTATTATTTTGTTCCCATATTTTTTCTAACACTAAAGCAAATACTTGTTGAACCGGTTTCATAATTTGATTTGTTATATAAAACGAGTAATCTATCTTCAATTTATTTTCTATAATGAATGTAGGTGTTTCTATTTTCTCTCCTTGTAAAGCTTTTTTGTTTGTAGTATTAATATAAACGAAAGGTATTCTATCACCAGAAACTGGTTTATTTCCGGGATCTCTTGAGGTAATCCTATCAGCTAATACTTTATGAGCAATACTTTGCGGATTTTTATAACCAGAACGCAACGATTTAGTTATAATTAGTTTTTCCATCGGATATTTTTCGTCAACTATATTTTGTAGACATGCTTTTAAAAAATCAATTGCTTTTTGAATATTTTGTTCTTTCATTAGTATATCTATAATTCCTCCATAAATATCTTTAACAATTGGTGCATTATCGCGACGTTTTAATACAATTCCCATTTCTTTTCTCTTACCTTTATTTGGATCTGTTTCATAGAGCATTCCAACATATCTTTTCTTGGATAATAGACAAAATGGCATAAATGTTTTTTCATATTCTAAATCGTGGGGTTGTTTTAAAAATTTAGATGCTAGATGTCCAGCTTCTTGAGCAATTTCAATCGTAATATCCAACGCTTCTTTGCCTCTAATTGGTTTTCCTTCTGGAGTCTGTAAATTAAATGTGAAGAATACTGAATCCGTGTCACCATATATGTATTCGGCTTTTGTCAATACTGGCCCATATTTGCTCGTTTCGCATATTTTATTCCCATAACATGTTTCAATTATTTTTTTAGCATATGTTAAAAGCATACGTCCAGTTGCCGTCGTACAAGCAGCAATATCCTTTTCATAAAAGGTGCTTGTTTTTGCACCACATTGACCATACAGCGAGTTAGCTGTTAACTTATATCCAAGTTGGCGTTGTTCTAAAACTTGTTTCATAAATTCATCAGTTTGTTGTGGAATAAGTTTTCTGGTAGTTTTTCTTGCAACCAAAAGTTCTTCTAAAATAGAAGGCATAATTGCCTTTTCTTTTAAAGGCTGAACAAATCTGCACGTTTTATATCCGGATTTTACTTTTTCTACAGCAGATGTTGGTGTTTTTCTCACATATTTATAAGTATCATATGTAATATTTACATATTCATAATTAGGTAAATTGTCATATATAAAATTACCATCTGCATCTTTCTCGCCAAATTCTTCCAGCAAATTACCAGCTAAGTCATATTCGCGAGTCCATACTTTACTATCATGAGACAAATTTTCACTAATCATTGAACTTGGATATAAAGAAGCATAATCTACACACGCAACTGGATTGTCTAAATATAGGTCACATTTAGGTTCAAGAACAATTGCACCTTCATATCCTTCATCTAATTCACCTTTTTCTATAACTGGCATTAAAGTCCCCTTATCGCGACATTTCTTTGCAATATAACTCGTTAATTTAATACCTTGACCACGCATAACTAAAAAGTTGATTGGAACACTACAAATTTTAGCCATTTCAATAAATCCAGTTAATACATCTGATTTGTTAAATAAATAATGAACTAAGTTGCAATCTTGAATACAATATTTTGCAATTACAGCTCTATCATCTGCAGTTCCGTTTGTCATTTTAAAAATATCTTTCGGAGATACGTCGTCCTTAGCTAAACACCATCTTACTTTTTTTGTCATATCCGGATAAATTAAACCAGACAATTTAAATATATTCTCATTTTTATTGATGTACGTAACAACATATTTAGAACCATCAGCATAATAATCTACTGAATGTCCAATTTCTTCAATATGAATATAACTACCGACTAATAATCCAGTCATATTTGATGTTTTTATTTCTGTTTCTCCAGTTTCTTTATAATATTCGATATTTTTAATAAAATCGCCAATAAAATGTCCAGCAACATGATCTAATTTATAACTTGTTAGATTTGATTCACGTCTGTAAAAATTATATAAATCTATTTGTAATCTTCCATTTATTTTTATAAATCTTAAATCATGTTGACCACTTGCAATTTGAATACTACTCTCTTCTATTTTATATTTACCAGTATCTTTATCTTTCGTGCCACATATTTCATCTGCATTTCTTGACAATTTTAAAAATTCTTCTACACAATCGTTTTCTTCAGCACGACGAAACATAAACTCATAATCAAATCCAAATATATTGTATCCAATGATAATATCTGGATTTTCTTTTTGTATTAAATTTTTCCAAGCTAATAATACCTCTTTTTCTGAAGAAAATGTTTCTAATAAACTATTTTCGCCAGATAATTTTGTACAAGAATTTAATACAATACAATGATTCATATAAGGCTCTGTTTCGCCATAATTCATAAAAGTAGAACCAATAAATGTTACTTTATCACCTTCCACATTCGGAAATATTTTACAAAGTGTTTTATTTAATTTGAGTAATTTATCATCACGTTCACATTTATTGTCGCACATAACATCAATAATATTTATATTTTTATTTGAATACGGTTTAACGTATTGTGTATATTTTGTATATCCATGTTCACCCACGTCTTCTTCTTCTTCCATAGCCATTTTTTCAAATAAATGTTCAATTGTGCATACATCATCGACATGTTTATTTTGTTCTGAACACTTTAATTCAAGTGTGGTCCATTCATCAAATAATTCAATAACTTTTTCTTTAGATATCTTTTTTTTGGGGTATACAATGTCGATTTCTTCCATATTATCATATCCAAAAGCAGTCATAATCATTCGTCGTAATACATTTTTACATAACTCTGGTGTAATTGTCATAACCAATTTTTCAAAATATTCTATTATATTCGTAGCTAATTTTTTATACGTTTTTTGTGGAATTGGAAAATCGCCATGACTACTACTTGCCTCTATATCAAAACTACAAATCTTATAAGGAACTCTTGTTTCCATATCATTTAGTGCAATTACACTTTTGTAGCTAATCATATATTCAAAATGACAAGTTGTTTTTTTTGACGAATCATCTATTATAATTGTTTTTTTCTTAGGTAGTGCAACCCAACCGGAAGGACTAATGTCTTTAATGTGAAAGAACCGTAACAACGGCGGAATATTTGATTCATATATTCTGGTGCATGTATTATTGTATTTATAACCATTTTTCAATAACTTTCTACTTCTATCTCTATAATTTAATCCGTAAGTAGAATTATCATATTCAGTGTACCATAAATTTTTTACTTTGTTAAATGCTGCCATTGAAGCGAATTCGAATTTTATAAATTTATGTTCTTTTCCTCCATCAAATCCGTATAATTTTTTACGTTTTACAATAATACAATTTGTTATTGTATCTTTGTAATATTCGCCTATTTTACCATAAATATGTCTTAGAAACTCTTCCTTTGTTTTGCTATTCCAACTATCATCTACCATAACATAAAAGAATGGTTTAAAATCATCAACAATAATAGAACAAGTTATACCTTTCTCATTTACTCCAAACATTTGGATCATAAATGTATTGGAATCGTCGTCTGAAGAATTATATACGTTAAAATCAAAAATTCTGTAAATGTGTTCCATGATATATAGTTAATATAACTTACATTTATTTTGTTTATTTAAATCAATTTTTTATATTACACAATTTTATACTTTGTATTTTATTATTTGTGAAAAATATAAATAATAAAATATATATTTATATGCACTTAAAGTATTTAAATACGGTAGCACCCGAAGTAAATGTATCAGAACTACATTATAGCATATATAAACAAGATTTTAAACAAAGAATAAATTTAATATTTAATGTATTAATTGAATTATACAGAATACTTTCATGCTCGTTATTAATATTATTTATTCCTCAAAAATGTGATCATACGTTATGTTCTATATATGAGAATTTACATAGAAATGGCGATACATTTTACAATGTAGCATTAACAATTAATTTCATAACACTAATTTCATTTTTTATTTTATATGGATTAGAAATAATAAGAGAAAATATTTTTATAAAATATTTAGATGTAACCATCATGTTACCTTTTGATAATGTAAGCGTAAAAAAATCGTTAGACTATTTACCACAAAATAAAAAAAAAATAATAACTAAAATAGATAATTATTACCAAAAATACGCGTACATAATAATTATCATATATGGCATAAATGTATCATGTAGTGCAATAATAATAAATAAATATTATATAGGAACACAAACTATTGGAACATTTATAACGTATATGATATTTATTTTAACTAAATTGTATAATGTATATATTATCGCTAATACTGATAAATATATATTTTATTCAGCATACTTAAAGACAAATTTACAATATAATGACATTGATGAAATATATAAACAAACTTATAATATAAATTATAATACAGAAAATACTATAAAATATAATGATATAAAATACGATAATGAAGATAATAATTATGTAGAACACTATGCAGAAGGGGATATTGTTGAGGCATTTGTATCCGAGGACATTTCTGATATATAATCAATTACTTAATTTTATTTTTTATATATAAAATAAAAAAAAGGTGTAAATTACAAGATTGCGTTATTATGTATTAATAATTTATATCAAAAAACTATTATATCTTAATATTATATATATGACAAGAATATCTTCAAGAGATTTAGCAAATGAATTTATAAAAGATAAAAAGAATACAAAACTTAAAAGATTTTATTGTTATACTATGATTGGAAAAAAGAATGTAGAGTAATTGATTTAAGAAATATTAATGGAGAACAAAAAATTGTATTAGTATTTTATCTTAGACCAGATAAAATTACTAATCCAAAACTTCCTATTAACGATCTACCTATTTTTGAAGAAATTGAGGACGTTGGAGATCTAGATTATGTTGAACTTGAAGAAGAAAGTAATTATAATTATAAAGAATTTGGTGGAAATAAAAAAAGAACCAATAGAAAAAGAACCAATAGAAAAAGAACCAATAAAAAAAGAACCAATAGAAAAAGAACCAATAGAAAAAGAACTAATAAAAGAGTGTAAATATAAATAGTGCTACCTATTCTATTTATTTGTAGTTTCTACGTGTTCTATTCTTTCTGGTTTTTCGATATTTATGTGTTTTTAAATTGCGTCTATATCTTCTAGTTTTATTTGTACCTCCCATTTGATTATTATTACTAATATATGCTTTATTTTTCAGTTCATGTTTTATCCAGTTTACAAATGAGTCTATTGTTCTTGGTGTATTTATATTATCAGTATAATCTTCATAATCTGATACATGATCGTTATGAATGTGTTTTATTGTTGGAAATGAATTTGGACTAGGAACAATAATATTATTTGGTAATGAATTATGTTCAATATCTGCAACAATAAATTTGTTATTTGGAAGTATATTTTTAAAATTTATATTTGATATTTTTGACCATTCTGGATACATGGCTTCACATGCTCCACAACCATTCATATAGACTAACATAAAAATTGGCACTTTGTTTATTATATGTTTCTTCAACTCTTTTGGTCTCATAAACTCATGTTTATCATTAGAATTATGTTTTTTACCCATACCAACTTTAACAATTCGTAGCATTATATATAAATAAATATAAAATAAAAAATGTATTTATTTATATATATGTCAACATTAATTTTTTTATTTATAATCGTATTTTTTATAGGATTATATTTTTACACAAAATGTGGAAATCCAGAGTATCTTGAAGGGTTAACAAATAATACGCAAAATAAATGTCCGAATTTGTTAATTCAAAAAAATTCTCGTTTTTATCTATATAATTCTAAACTTGCACAAGTCCCAGGCGTGAACCCAGTTGAATTTGATAATTTAGAAGATTATACCGAATTTCTAGATTGGCAAAGAAGTCAAGGGATACGATGTCCAGTATTGTATTTACAACAAAGCTATGATGCTCAAGGTAATTCAGTGTATAAAGTGAGACCAAGTGTATCTGAACCTCAAGGAGGATTACCTCCGAGTATAGCAAGTTCATCTGGAAATGTAATATATGAATCTACCGATTCTGCAACTGGACTTCTTAATCCAAATCCTACCTTATTAGTAGATGCAACACGTAATGATCCACCATATAACAAAAATTCTTATCCAGCATTTGATGAGACATCGTATTATGTAGGAACAACAACACCTTTAGACGAAATGAATGTTCAAGAAAATAAATTACAAATAAGTCCAAATCCTATGGATGATAATTGGGGAGGAGCTACGTATACTCAGAATTTAGTAGATAAAGGATATTATAAAGATAATGAAGTGGCAATCTATATTCCATAAATAAATTCATATATAAAAATATTAACTTGATTGATCTAAAAATAACATTACCCCATTTAATGCAGATTTTGCTTGGCTTAAAGTATTTAACTTTGTAAGTCCTTGCTGAGGATTATTCATGTCTATACTTAATGTAGTTTGTAACATCATATTATTTATAAGTTCCTCTAAATTTAATATAGCAGTTTCATAATCTGAACGATATTTGCTAACCAATAGTGTATCTTGTAATTGTATTGTATTTGATTTAATATTTGCTGCGTATGTAGCTGCGTTTCCAGCTATACCATTAGATACTGGATTACCAGATGCATCTGTATTATTTGTCATACCTTCTCTAAAATTTATGTTTAAATTTAAATTTCTAAATAAAAGATATGCTATAAAACAAATAGATATAAATATAAGAAAATTAACAACTTCATTATTCATTATATATAAATTTATAAATTTATTTTTGTAATAAAAACTTTATAATATTATTTATAGATGTTTTATTTATTTTTCTAGTTTGCGATTTACTATTTACATAACTAATATCTTTTAAGCAATTAACATCATTTTCTAATTCTTTAATTAACGTAGTAAGTGTTTTAAATTTATTCATTATGGCAATAGCAGTTACACTACTAATTCCAGGTATTTGACACAACATAATTTCTCCAATATTATCTTGTGTAATATTTTCTTTTTTAACCTTTTTTATAACGTGAACATAGTCTTTTTCTTCAGTATTTTGTATTTTATCGTTATATTCATTGATTTGATCTTCTTCATTATTTTTGTTATTTATTTCTTTTTCATCGGTTTCATTATTTTTATTTTTTTCTTCATTATATTGTGTATTATTATTTTTTGCATTATGATAAAATGGGATGGTTTCTTCTTTAATTAATTTATTGTATGATGAACAAATAAAAATAGCAGTTTCCTCAATAGAAAAAGTTCTAATTACTGAAAATCCTTTAGAGTAATTAAGAGAGAAAATTGCTGAATATGCCATCATTTTATCTGTTTTATTATTTTTAAAACAAGATAGTTTATTTATGTCGCCTTCTATTAAATATATTATATTATGATTACAAATATCTAGACCATTTAACCTATATGATTGCTCTTTATATCTTCCATCTTTAATGCTTGATATTAAGTCGGTAACACTTTTTCTCTCAATTATAATTTTTTCTTTATTTGTTAGTGTATCTAAAATAATTATATCACCTATTGCTAATTGTTCTTTTTCAAATTTAACATCTTTAAATGCCGGAATTAATCCAGATAATCTTTCAATATGTGAATATAATTCTTGTTCTCTAACATCTATTTTGATTATCATATTATTATGAATAATATGATAAATATATCATTAAATAGTTTTTTATATATTTTAACCCATATTTCCACCAATTGTAGCACGGTATCCAACTTGTTGTGTCTGAACTGTAGTATTAGGAATACAGATTTTAGGGATTGTTTGTGGAGCACGTCTTAAGGTAGGATTGGATTGCATAAAAAAACCGATACTAGGTGCTAAACCAGCCTTTTTTGGACCTCCACATACATTTGTTCTGTTTACAATTGACGCTTGATTGCGCGCAGCTTTACCTCCACTCATATACACCATTTTATAATATACTCAAATATTTTATTTTATCCTAAATATTAATTTTAATTTAATTTAATTTATTAATTTAAAAAAATAAAATTAATTGATATAAAAAAATACAAACAATTATTTTTTATTAAAAAATCTATATATGATGAAAATATTTGTATTACATTATTCAAAATTATCAGAGAGAAAAACACATATATTATCACAATTTAAAAAACATAATATATTAGATTATGAATTTGTTGAAACATATGATAAAGACTCTTTAACTGATGCAGATAAAGTATTATTTCAACCAAATTATAAATTATCAATGATATCTTTAACGCTAAAGCATTTTTGGGTTTATAAAGAAATATCAGACAAATACGAATGTGCTTTAATTTTAGAAAATGATGTAATATTATCCGATAATTTTACAAAAATACTTAACAATTATCTTACACAATTACCAAAAGATTATGATATGCTATTTATTGGCGATGGGTGTAATTTACACATTGAAAAGCATAATTTAAGACCAAATAAATACATATACCCTAAATGCTTACATGCAACCAAGTGGGGAGGCATGGGTTCATCGAGGTGTAGCGATTCGTATATAATAAGTAAAAAATGTTCAATAGCACTATGCAACTATCTAAGCAATTTAAATTACAAAATAAATATACCATCAGACTGGTGGTTAAACGTTGCATCAAGAGATAATAACTTTAACGTATATTGGTGTGAGCCAACTATAGTGACACAAGGAACACAAATTGGTAAATTTGCTTCTTCTCACACCTAAGTTATAGATTATAAAATAAAATAATATAAAGATATTTTAGATATATATGTTATACAATGTCTGACAATAATACAAAAATAATGAATGATGATGATATCATTAAATCAGATGAAGGTTTAATATTTAATCCATTTAACCCATTAAATATTAAAGTTACTAAACATGATATCCAACACATCCTTTCTCAATATGATATCCCTCCAATAGTGTATAATATGGGTTTGTATGAACGCGCATTTGTTCATAGATCTTATACAAAACGTCCTAATTTTGAAAATATTTCACAAAATATAACTATAGTTGAACGTCCATCAGATTGCTTACCTCTAAGCAGTAAATCAAATGAACGTCTTGAATTTTTGGGAGATGGCATTGTAGAAGGAATTGTTAAATATTATTTGTATAGAAGATTTCCTAAAGAAAATGAAGGCTTTATGACTGAAAAAAAAATAGCTATTGTAAAAAATGAATCTATTGGAAAAATAGCATATGAAATGGGATTGCATAAATGGTTAATTTTATCTAAACACGCAGAAGAGAAAAAAATAAGAACAAATTTAAAAAAATTAGGCTGCCTATTTGAAGCCTTTATAGGTGCTCTTTTTTTAGATTTTAACAAAATTAAAGTAAATGATGAAGAAGGTTGGTTTCAAAACATGTTTGTAACCGGTCCCGGATTTCAAATTGCACAAAAATTTATAGAAAATGTTCTTGAAAAACATATTGATTGGATTGCTTTAATTCAAAATGATGATAATTATAAAAATATACTTCAAGTAAAAATACAAAAAGAATTTAAAGTAACGCCACATTATTTAGAGATTGAACATGATAACGATCTAGGATATAAAATGGGGGTGTATTTATGTTTAGGACAGCCAATATACAATTTAAAACACAGTGACTCTGTGCATATTTCAACTTTTAATACATATAAAACAATTCAAGACCATGTATCCAGATTCGGTAAAATATTTTTGTTTATGGGAGAGGGACGACATAAAATCAAAAGAAAAGCAGAACAAATTGCTTGTAATGAAGCATTAGTTTATATAAATAAATATACTATTGTAACTGATACTAATAATGACATTTAATCGCCTATATAAATAATATAATATTTTTTATTTATATATGTCAATTTGTAAAGGATTAGACCAAACTTTATGTAAACAACGATTATATTGCACTTATGCGAATGGTGTAAAACGTAAATATTGTAAAAATACTGCAAACAGTTTAGCAAATCAATACAAAGAACTTAAACAACAATATAATAATTTAATGGAAGAAAATATGGATCTTAAAGAAAAATATAATGAATTGATTGAAGATCGTATAAATACACAGAACTCGATAAAAGAAGAAAGATATGACTTGTATGAAGAAATATGTGAATTAGAAAAAATACTTAATCCATCAAATAATAATGACACAGAAGATAGTTTATTTGTAAAAAATAATCTTAAAGTTTTTGAAAAACTAAAAAATAAATTAAAAAAACTTAAAACACGCAAAGTTGCAAATCCTAAATCTCTAAAAAATCGTTATAAAAAAACAATTAAACGTCGTCGTTCATAAGTAAAATAGTTTATTACATTTTGTTATATTTTGTTTTTACACCTTTTCTCATTTAAACCGCAAATTATTTAAGGGATTGAATTTAAAGATATTTTAGTGTCATCGGAAAGATTTTACACCTTTTTGCATTTAAAAAGCTAATATAATATAATAAATATAATATAAATGACTTCAACAACAAAAAATAATGGTAGATTAGGAAATCAAATTATACGAAATTTAGCAGTTTCTTTATTAGCTGAAAAAAATAATCTAAAAGTTGATTACTGTAATAAAGATTTAATTAATAAATTAGGAATTGAATTATTTAGTGGAAATAATTCATATAATAGCATTCAATATTTAACAGATGATAATTACTTTACTATTTACAATAGTGATAAATTAAATTATAATTTAAACCCAAACAATAATTATTTTCAGACGAAAGAAATAACAAATTTTTTGTATACTTATTTGCATACAGAAAAAGTAAAATTAAGTATTATTAATAATAATCCATTTAACTACCGATATAACAACAATAATGATTTATTTATTCATATTAGATTAAGTGATGTGGCACATTTCAATCCAGGAATTAAATATTATATAAACGCAATTAAAAAGATACATTTTGATAATTTGTATATATCAACAGATGAAAAAAATCACAATATAATAATAGACTTATTACAATTATATCCGTATTCGCAATTAATTAATTATGATGAAATTGCTACATTTCAATTTGCAAGCACGTGTAAACATATAATATTATCACATGGTTCATTTTCAGCACTAATTGGTTATTTATCATTTTTTTCTAATATATATTACCCTGAATATGAATTAAATAAGACATGGTATGGAGATATGTTTTCTATTGATAAATGGATTAAATTACGTGTTAATTAATCGGCGTTTTACACCATTTCGCATTGAAGATGCGCAATTGGCGGCACATTCCTCACTCATAACTGCCCGCAAAGCGGGCGTTTTGAATGAGAAAATGTGTAAAAACAAAAACAAAACAAAGAAACCGAAACCGGCAACGAGAAAACGCCCCCGTTCAAACGATAAATCGCGGTCGAAATCGCCAAAACGGAGAAGAATCAGTGGCGGCAAAACAAAAAGACAAAATAAAACTCATTGATTTAGTATATTGCTAGTATATACTCACTCACAAAAATGGACCCCCTTGTTAAAAAACGTTGCCCAAATGGAACCAAAAAAAACAAATCGGGTGATTGCATTAAAAAAGACGCAACCTCTTCCAAACCCAAACCACAACGCACACGCAAAAACCTCCGGGCAAAAAAACCGGACGCCGACCCGAACAAGATTACACTAGAAGAAGCGACCCAAGAAACACAAACATTGTTGGCCGCGAATCCAAGCATCAAAGTCAGCAAACCAACGATATTGCATCTATTCCATTTTATAAATAAATTAAACCCTGCTCAACTGAGAGTGCGCAATGAAGAAGCGATTCTTCCTCTCGAAAATTACCCAGATGATAAAGGAGTATTGTTGTATTTATTCCGCGAAATAATGGATTTGTCCATCAATCGCACGCGAGATTCCAAGAAAAAAACGGTTAGTGTTAAAATTATAGAACAAGTGATTCAAAATGATGACCAACTTAGAATATTATTTACAGCATAATTCAACTACGTGTTTTGCTTCGCTAAAGATGCGAAGCGCTTCGTTATTCCGTCCGCTTCGCTTATGCATTGCATATCTATACTACAAAACATGTGATTTGCCACTTACCTTTTTTCGCATTTCACCAAGATTCATCCGCCAAATACTGGATTGGGCGTTTTGATACAGGTTTCGGGTATTCCCCGGAGTTTGTGACGTAGGAGCAAACATAGGTGAATTCGGGTATTCCCGGAGTTTGTGACGTAGGAGCAAACGTAGGTGAATTATCCAGAACACTCAACATAAGAACACACATCGCATTCTCCAAGTCTTTGCCGACATATTTCGACGAATACCATTTTTCATCTTCCCATCCGCCTCTGCAATATTCTGAACGGCATCCATCCATTCCACATCCTTGGCATATATGTGCATAATGTTCCGTAGTCAAATAATACCGGTGTTTTCCGGTCGCCTTCTTAATTCGCGACAAATACATCCCTTTGAAATTCTCCAGCAATCGATTGCCGCAAAACGCGACCTCGTATTTCAAACAGTACCCCGAATCCTCTCGCTTGGTTCGTTTATAATCCCCAAATTCGACTGATTCGGCGTCAGGAATCAAGAACGAGAATATATATTTTCCCACAAACTGGGGCAGCACTTTCATATAGACATTCAAATCAGATGACATTTTTATTATGGGATTGTTGTTTGTGAGTGGTTAATATCAATAATATTTTGCAGACATTGTTGCAAACTATTATTCGACGGTAAAAGTCGTTCAATTTTCTACGCCTTGGCGGAATATTCACTGGTATAAATGTCTAAGGTATATAATAAATTACAAATAAAATATAAGAAAAATGTCCTCTCAAATATTCGAGTATTATTTGCGATATATATACGATTCAAAACCGCCCGAAGAAACGTTCGTCAAACACCCAGACAATAAAAAAGCGGCGGTCATTGTCGAACCCCGTTTCGACCAGACCACCGAACAAGTCCTCTATAATTTCATGCATTTTCTCAATCCTCTCGGGTTTAATCTCGTCATTATCAGTTACTCCGGATATCACCAGATGATAGAACAGAAATACCCATACGCATATGTATTCGATATTGATGATGGACACATTGTACTAGACGCTAACCGAACCCCCAATATCACTATCGAATCATACAATATGATTATGATGAACCCGCTTTTATGGTCCAATCTCCCATGTGAAACCGCCGTCATTTTCCAGCGCGATTGTATCATGTTCCGCGAATTTTCCGAGCATTTTTTGATGTACGATTATGCCGGGTCAAATTACTTATCCGAATTGTCGCCATTATTTGGCGGTATCAATGGCGGGTTTTCTATCAGAAAATGCGCCACAATGTTAGAATGTCTAGAGAAAGTCACCTGGGAAGAAATCGACGACTACCGAAAAACTCGCAAACACTCGAAATACGGCGACACGCCATTAACACGTCGAAACGAGGACATTTTCTTCACACACGCATGTGAGATATTATGCAAAACGGTTCCGGATATTTATACACGCACGTTTTTATGTATAGAAAACGATTTCAACCCGAACGCAGCAGTTCATCATGGATGGAACAAAAACTATATGGCATTCGAAAATATTATGTATTTATTGCGGACCTCTCCGCTTTTCTCAAAAGTGCCCGAACCAAAATTTGTTTTCAGTTGATTCAACTACGTTCTTTGCTTCTACTTCGCAGCGGTTCCTCTCCCTTTGCGCGCGAGACTCCGTGAATACTGAACTATTCCCGGAGTGAGTGAAGAATGAACTCACGTAGGTGAATTGAACTATTCCCGGAGTGAGTGAAGAATGAACTCACGTAGGTGAATTACAAACCTCGCGTCGTTTATTCATATAAATTCATAAACATCCCACTCAATAATTGGTCGCTGTTATCAGTTCCTCGCATATATTTGTCGAAATATGCGCGCTGAGACAATTCATCCTCTAAACCGACGAGAGGCAGTGCTTGTTTTCGCCGGTAATCCGCATCCAATTGCTCGAATTCAATCAAATGTTGATGGCCAAAGTTATATTGTTTATCCGATTCAGGAATACGCGTTTTAATTTGCAATTTCCTCGAGAAGAAATCCGGAAAAGGACCATATACATATTTGATAATATGCATATTTTTTGCAACGGATTTATGACGGAAATCGTGGCGCCCGATAAAATACGGATTCTGGAAATCGCGGACACAATGCATAAATCGATTATAGTGATTATTGACATATCTCTCTTCTTCCTCCGTCAAAATACCGCTATTACCGTTCTGGAAATAAACCAGATTCTTCTGTTTTATGAGTGCGATAGACAAATCGTTTTTCCTCCATTCTCCATCCTCTCTATCTACCGACGTCAATGACGGAATCCGAATGGCTTTCGCATCCTCTAGATTGCTGAACACTGAATTCTCTTTCTTACGCAACCCGACTGCAAATAGAAATTCCGTCGTTGTGAGGGCGAGACGCCAATGTGTATTGTTGAACGAATTCTCGTATCCTGCAACCTCTTGGTCAATTGCCGCCGCACCAAACTCGAGATTGTACGAATAAACAACATTCCATGAATCGGGTGCCTCTCTCTTAATAATATCGCGACTCTTATCTGTCGAATGATAGTCGATTAAAACCGCGCAATCAAAGAGAGGCGCGTGATGCCGAATCCACTGAGTAAGAAGCGCATCTTCATTATAGAAATGGGAAATCAATATATTGTGATGATGGACAGATGTTTTCGTAAATCTAGTATCCACTTCTTCAAATACCTTGTATTCTTTGCCATCCGAATCAACATACCAAACGGTTTTAACTGGATACGTCACGATGAAATAGGTCGGCGTTCCTTTGCGTATCCGACTCACACGTTCTTTTATTTCATCGATGAAATTCCACGCCAATACATAGAGAGCGAGAGGTTCAGCGGATTCGCCCAATTTATTCGGCGCAACAATACGGTACTTCTGATTCGTAGCATAATATCCCTGTTTGAATTTCGAATCGTCTGCGATATAAGCAAGATTCATCGGGGTTTGTAGAGAATTCAAGACGGTCATTCCTTTCGCCGCCGCGCCATATCCCACCAGTTTAACGCCCTTCTCAATCATTTTTTTCTGCCACATATTCAACCACGACGCGAGTTCATTGACCTTCTCCACATAGATATAATACAGCAAATCATCATACAATCCGGTTTCTTTCTCATATTGATATATCGCGTTCTGGGTAATGTCTGTAGTAGATTGCAGTTTGAAACGGAATATATAAGAGGACCCATGAACGGGTGTTTTCTCGACACCATCGAGACACAATCCCGCCATTCTGCCTGCGATTTCCATCGACCGAACCGTGAAAAACGACAAGTGTTCATGATAAGCAGTATCATATTGCCCCCTCTCAATCATTTCGGATTGAGAGGTTTGGATATACAATACGGTCTGGTCGTTCATCACCTCTCGGCATTTTGCTAGGAAGGCGACTGGGTCGGGGACGTGGGCACATACATTTTGGGCGACAATAATATCGAGAGGTGGGTATTCCGGTACAGGGTCCGGACCCCAGAATCCGACTGTCACATCGTGTCCTTTCGCACTCGAAATAGCGTGAATATTTTGCGCAGGGTCATATCCGAATGTTCGCCATCCTCTCTCTTTATACCAATCGAGAAGCGACCCGTCATTACACGCGATTTCCAATACTGTACCTGCTCGGTCTTTTACACCCGATTCGTCGATAGACCGGTCAGCGAAATCGCGGAAAAAATCACGCATTGTATTCGACGTTCCACTCAAATAAATATAATTGGAAAAGACTTCATCGGGGGGAATCGTATAACTCAATTGAGTATGATAACAATTGCGACACAAATCTAATCGAAGTGGATATTCTTGCAATTCTTTGTCCGGATTGCTTAAATAATGGTTCGCGTTCGGTTGTTTTCCGAAATCGCATAAAACCGCCATATGTTCTGACTTTTTACAGACGCGGCAATATGCGCCATCGATTGTAGGTTGCAAATAATTCGTGCTATTACAAACATGCTTTATATTGGCGATTAACTCTTCTACTAATACGCCGTTTCTGCCTTCCCATACTACGCCGAATTCTTTCGCAAGTTTCTGGTTATTCATCGAGAATCCGAATTTATTTTTCGCCTCTAGAGAATCTGGTTCATACACAATATTGCTACCGGTTTTGCACCCAATTTCGTTGGCGATTTTGGCCACAGTACAATTGAAAGAACATGCGTTGTAAATCTGATGCCCCTTAATTTGGTCACGCTTCTCAATCATCTTCTCAATCGCGTTTTTCAAATCGACGAAAGAGAGGATACTGCGACCCATATGTGCTCCTTGTACTCGGACTTTTCCGAAAAGGACCGCGTCTCTCAACATCTTGATATGTATCGATGTGCGTTTTTGATTGGGGGAAATGCCGATGACGGTTCCGAGTCTTAGTGCGGCGGACTTGATATGGATTACTGTCTGGATGTTTTTCTCGCGATTGTACATCGACGTCATATATCTATCAAACAACTGTTCGTGTAATAATGCGGTTTCTTGTGGTTCGGACATTCCATGTCCTTCGTATAACGCTGCCGTGCTCGAATAAATGAGAAGAGCGTCGCGTTTCATATTGGCCGCAACCGCCATAATATCAGCGACATTCGCATCAAATACTTCTCGTTCTGTTTTTTGTGCGCACAACTGATGCCCTACAATTCCTCCCAAATAAACAACCACATCGGAATCCGCAACATCCGCGTCTTTTCCTCTCATATTATCGAGAGGATATGCGAGGTTGAATGAAGATTGGTCCGCAAATGATTTTGAGAGATACGAACCGATGTATCCTTGATGCCCTATAATAGTGACTTTTGTCATTTTCAAACGCGGAGATACTAAATAGTCGATTTTTACGAATAATTACAAAATTCAGAAATGTGATTTTTGTAATTTGTTGATTATAGTTGTAAATACAAATTCAGAATTTCTGTATATTATGACGATATGCAGAGGGTGAATGAAAATCTAGGCATTTTTTGTATTGTGCTATATTGTTATAGACGCGACTGATGCCTGACTACGACGCTTCTGACAACGAACACTACCACGATGCCTCTGGCAATGAACACTACCACGATGCCTCTGGCAACAAACCCGATTGTTCTTGGAATGAACATAATAAACCTCAATATGACGATGACGAATGTGATTCTGATAATGAACACTCTTACGAACCGCGTGATGGACGCGATGGCCGGGATGGACGCGATGGCCGGGATGGCCGAGACGGACGCGATGGAAAACCAGGTAAAAACGGCAAACCTGGTCCAAAAGGGTGTGATGGTAATCATGGACATCCTGGCAAAACCGGACCTACCGGTCCCAC
>Ga0214921_10003058_pt1 | contig 26279 bp, 49 predicted proteins | sample LL1505_MetaG_FD_177992 | JGI IMG/M metagenome (GOLD analysis project Ga0214921, IMG submission 177992) | Freshwater microbial communities from Lake Lanier, Atlanta, Georgia, United States - LL-1505 | ecosystem: Environmental > Aquatic > Freshwater > Lake | place: USA: Georgia | collected... | reverse complement strand
AATCGGCCATAGCGAGTGCCGTCACCAACTTCATTGATCTGCACATTAACCTGATTTTTGATATTTGAAGCCTGCAGTTTTTCCAGCTCAATTTGCTTGTCTAGGAGTTCCATGGTCATTTTGTGTGATAGTGCTAAGATTTCCACAATGTCCTTTGAGCTGCCTGTCTCAGACTCCTCCATATCTTGGAACTTCTTTTTGATTAGGGCATCCATTGCACGTCGCATTTGAAAGCGATTGTTGTAGCCTAGGTCAAAAAATACTGAATCTATGTAGGCTCTGACATCTCGGCGCGCTAGTGCCTGGGTTACTAAAGCTGAGGGTATGTCCAGCTCTGAGGCAACCATTTGTGCACTTTGATTTTGCAGATAACAGTTGGCAATCTCCAAGTTTTCTGGACTTATTGCAAGTGTCTCTGAGGGTGTGTGTTGGGGAAGGTTTTTTGACATGGTATAGTATGGTTGTTTTTGTAATTATAACAGTTGTGGGCTTGCATGTCAACCTGCAAATTTAGGCACCTTTTGGTTTGTGAGATTTTCTTAAAATACCGCGTGCGGGTGGGCCACACACAGTCACATAGTTAGCAGTCTAACAACCCCCCCTCTGTTGCTAAAAAGTAACTATTTAAAATACTAGTTGACTTCTGAATTTTTTTCATGTATAATTATTTTTTTACTTGAGGATAGATCATGTTAGATATTTTGACAACTGTATTTTTTGCAACTATTGAGGTATGGGTTTTATTTGCACTTATTATTTTGGCACTATTGCTTGAAAAAATAATTGAAAAAATCTGTTGACAAGCCTTGCGTAACTTGAGATAATTATTACCTAAACTTTTTTGAGGAGCAAAACCATGACAGCAAAAACTGTGAATTATTCCCCAGAGCAAACTGCTCGTGTTATCTCTGACTATCAGTCAGGCGTTACTGTTGAACAAATTGCGCTTGAACTAGGCAAAACTGTAAAATCTGTGGTAGCAAAACTTTCTCGTGAAGGCGTTTACAAAAAGAAAGCCTATGTTACCAAAACTGGTGAAGCTGTTATCAAAAAGGATACTGTTGCCGATTCTATTGGCGCGATTCTTAATTTGCCAGAAAATGACATTGAGAGCTTGACAAAGGCAAATAAATCTGCCTTACAAGCTATCTTTACAGCGTTAGCAACTAAGTAACCTGTTGCTCGCAGATGAGAATGGTTCTCATCTGCGGGCGCCAATTTTATCATATAAAATTGGCGGTTGTCCAATTGTATTTTTCTATGAAAAATTTTTTTGCGATAGAAAAAATTTTGTTGACTTAGCCTACTTTATTTGAGATAATCTTTACATCAAATAACGAAAGGCAAGAAATGGCAAAGATTACAAGAGTTTCAATTTATGACATGGATGGTACAATCGTTGACAGTTTGCACAGATACCGTACTGTATTAACTGCTAACGGTGAGCGCATCGACTTAGACTACTGGAGAGAAAACGAATACAAGGCATTTGATGATACCTTGTTACCACTAGCAGAAAAATACGAAGCAGACTTGATGGATTATTCATGCTACGTTATAATCGCAACTGCTAGAACCTTAAACGAACCAGATCGTGAATTCATCAAGAAAAAACTAGGTGAACCTGATTACATAATCAGCAGATCAGCAGGCAGCACAATATCTGGTGCGACTTTAAAGGTCAACGGATTAGCAAAACTTTTTGAAACAATGGATTTTTCAGAAGCAGAGATTACATTCTACGAAGATAATATCAGTTACCTAAAAGCGGTTTGCGATAGGTTTAACATTCGTGGTGTATATGTTCCAAGCAAACAAGGTCACTAATATGGATAGCAAACAATTAGAATTTTATATCAGGCTAGAATCAGATAAAATCTGGAATAAACTCTGTAAAGAATATTCAGTTTTATCAGCGTACAATCCGCCTAAGATAGAATTGTGCAATCGCATTTATGTTACTGCTGGAGCTTGCTATCAGGAACAAAATCGCATTAAACTTGCAAGAAAGTTTTTTGTGAATAACTCTGGTGCAATGTTTAAAATTATTCTACCGCATGAATTGGCGCATCAAGCAGACTACCATATATTCGGCACTTCAGAAAAACGGTGTGGACATGGTAGGCGCTGGAAAGAAATTATGCTACAATTAGGACTTGATGCAAACCCTTATCACGACATGACGCTATGATAAAAACAATTGAAACTCTAGGCACTTTGGCAGGTATAGCAGGAGCTTTTTTAGTTGCCTTAAAATTTGCCACAATAGGTTATCCGCTTTTTGCCTTGTCAAGCATTTTGTTGCTTGTGTCTGCAATACAACAAAAACAGAAAAATTTTATTGCATTGCAATCGGTTTTTATGGTAGCAAATATTATCGGACTGCTAAACTACCAGTAAGCCCCAAATGAGAATCATTCTCATTTGGCGGCGCCAAAATTATATCATATAATTTTGGCGCGTGTCAACAAATATTTTTTTATTTTGTGGTAGAAAAACCACTAGACAGCTTGATTTTTTTCGGTTACAATATGGTTTTAAATATGAAAGGAAAACAAAATGACTCACGAACAATTGTTGCGTAATTTGCAAACTGAATTATGGGATCTTCACAAAGATGTAACAGGTTTTCGTCCTAGACATTGGAAAGATAGCGACTGGCTAGATATTGACTTTTTGCAAACACAGCACAAATCTTTAATCGCAGCGTTGCAAAAAATGCAAGATAGCGACGAGCAGTTTTAAACTGCAAAGCCAAATGAGAACGATTCTCATTTGGCTGCGCCAAAATTATACCATATAATTTTGGCGCGTGTCAACTGTTTTTTTAAAATATTTTTTTATTTTGTGGCAGAAAAACCACTAGACAACTTGATTTTTTTCAGGCACAATATGGTTTTTAATGTAAAGGAAAACAAAATGATTAAGTTAATTGGCAGCAATTTTGTGCAATTTAAGAAATCCGCTTTTCGTGAATTGGTTACAGAATTGACAAAAGTTGAAGGTTATCTAATTGGTCGTAACCTAAATGTTAATGGTTGTGATTATTGGGGCATTGTGGAAAATGGCGATGATGAAAACTGTTATGTTAATTTAGCAACTGGCTTATCTGGTGTACCGCATGGTATTAACTGGTCAGAAATTGAAAATAATTTTCCTAGACTGATTGACTTGCTAGATGATTTTAATTTGCACTACTATATAGGCAAAAATTACATTGGCAATTGGGGCGTGCATCGACATATTTATGATTCTACGTCAACAATGAATCTCTGCATTTTAGTTGCTGGCAATAATTCTGGATCAGTAAATTTTCACCGATTCGACAATGAATCAGATTTTGAAACTATGTCAGACGATCATATTTTTGATTTGCATGATAAGCCTTTTTCTGAAGATACCATTGCAGAAAGCGTAGAAATTTCAGACGGTGAAATTTACAGTTTTAATACTGGCAAATGGCATAGTCACATTGTAGAAGGTGAAAAAGCAGAATTATTTTTGCTGCACTTTAAAAACTCTACTACTGTTGAAGATATACTAGATAGTTTTTAAAAATGGGCGCAAGCCCATTTTTTTTTTTTTTTTTTTTTTGCTTGCAACAAAAAATTTTTTGTGATATAATAGGTTAAAAGGCGCCAAAATTTTGTTGCGGTTTTGATAACTTTGGGGCGCCAAAATTATATCATATAATTTTAGCCCATGTCAAGAAAATTTTTTCTATCAAAAATGCTTTGCTGATAGAAAAATACAATTGGACTTATTTGCGATTTTTTGCGATAATCTAAGCATTAAATAACGGAAAGGCAAAAAATGGCAAAAATAACAAGAGTTTCAATTTACGACATGGATGGTACAATTGTGGATAGCACTCACAGGTATCGCACAATTGTTTCAGAATCGGGTGAACGGATTGATCTAGAATACTGGAGAGAAAATGAATATCGGGCTTATGATGATAAGTTGCTGCCACTTGCTGAACAATATGAAGCGGATCTCAGAGATTACAATTGTTTTGTCATTATTGCTACTGCCAGAGTTTTGTATGATGTTGATCGCGCATTTATACGCGATAAGTTAGGCGAGCCTGATTATATAATCAGTAGATTAAAAGATAGCACAATATCTGGTAGCGTGCTAAAATGCAATGGCTTGGCAAAACTTTTTGAAACTGTAGATTTTTCGGATGCTGAAATTACTTTTTACGAGGATAACGTCAGTTATCTAAAAGCAGTTTGCGATAAGTTTAATATTCGCGGCGTTTATGTTCCATCAAAACAAGGGCATTAAAATGAAAAAACAATTTTTTGCAATTCTAGATACTGAAACCACAATTGCAAATACAGTTGCGGATTTTGCGATTATAATCGTTGATCGTAATGGTAAAATCTATAACCAATGCGCTGTTTTGGTTTCTGGTCAATATGGTACAAATGAATTATTTTACGATAAAGCAAAAACCGATATTTGGGGTTTTTCAGGTTTAGAAAAACGCAAAGCAAAATATATTGCAATGCTAGAATCTGGTTCGCGTATGGTTGCTTCAGTTGCTGCTATTAATCGCTGGATTAATCAGGCAATCGGAAAATACAATCCAGTTTTGACAGCATACAATCTTAGTTTTGATAAGGAAAAATGCCAGAATACTGGTATTGACTTAACTGGCTTTACTGACTCATTTTGTCTTTGGTCTGCTGCTGTAGGCAATATCTGTAGCAAAAAATCTTTTCGTCAATTTGCTTTAGATCGTCATGCGTTTAATACCGTTACAAAAAATGGTAACATGACTTTTCAAACAAATGCCGAAATTGTTTGCGCGTTTATTACTGGCGAATTTATTACTGAGCCACATACCGCATTAGAAGATGCCAGAGATTTTGAATTGCCGATATTATCTGCAATTATTAAAAAACGCAATTGGCGAGATAATATTAAAAATTATAACTGGAAAAATTTTCAGGTAAAAGATAATTTTATCGCTAAATAAAAAAAATGCCTTCGGGCATTTTTTGTTTTGTCAAGCAAAATTTTTACTTGCAAATGAGAACGATTCGCATTTGGGGGCGCCAAAATTATAACATATAATTTTGGCAGGTGTCAACAAATATTTTTTATTTTTTTGTGGTATTTAAACCACACAAAAATTTTTTTTTGTGTTATACTGGATTTTTATTAGGAAATGACCATGCCAATTAAACAAGCCGATATAGAATTATTTTGCGAGATTTTGCAAACTGAATTTGCGTTAAAATTTATTCCTAAAATTCAGGTTGAAAAAATCACTTATTATCCTTTTGCGTGTTTTGGGTTGTATGAAGGTAAAATTACAAAAAAACGTACTAAACACATAATAACTATTGATCCTCAGCATGTTAAAAGCAAAAAACAGCTTTTTGCTACACTCGCGCATGAGTATGTTCACGCTTGGCAATGCGAAGAAAACTTAGCAGTAAAGCACAACAAAAAGACAAAATTTGTTGCATGGCAAGATTATTTTCAGGTAAAATATAACATTGACATTGTAGGAATGAATTAACATGATTGAAACAATGGGATGGATCGGTAGTTTACTTTTTGCCACTTGCGGATTACCGCAAGCTGTAAACTGTATAAAAACGGGTAATGCCAATGGATTAACTTGGACATTTTTAATTTTATGGTTACTAGGTGAAATATTTACTTTGCCTTATATTATTTATTCTGGACAAATTCCACTAATAATAAATTATGGACTAAACTTTTGTTTTGTGGTAATAATTTTGCGTTATAAAATTTCACCTAGACTGTAAAATGCAAATGAGAATCATTCTCATTTGCAGGCGCCAAAATTATATCATATAATTTTGGGTGGTGTCAACTGTTTTTTTAAAATATTTTTTTTCTCTAAATGAGAATCGTTCTCATTTGCAGGCGCCAAAATTATATCATATAATTTTGCCGCCGGTCAACAAAATTTTTTCTATCAAAAACCGCGTGGCGATAGCTAAATACAATTGGCGTGGCTGCCGATTTTTTGAGATAATATGGTTTCAGTAGTTAAGATCAATCACTCTTTAGGAGATTTAAAAATGGCAACAAAAACTGTCAATTACTCGCCTGAGCAAACTGCTCAGGTAATCGCTGATTACAAATCTGGCATCACAGTTGAACAAATTGCATTAAATTTGGGCAAAACTGTAAAATCGGTTGTTGCTAAATTGTCACGTGAGGGAGTTTACCAAAAGAAAACTTACGTCACAAAAACTGGTGAGGCTGTTGTCAAAAAAGACTCAGTTGCGGATGCCATCGGTGCAATTTTGGCACTACCTGAAAACGATATTGAATCGTTAACAAAAGCCAATAAATCGGCTTTGCAGGCAATTTTTACAGCGTTAGCAAATAGCAAACCTGTTTAAATTACTAAGCCCCTACAAAGTGTAGGGGCTTTTTTTCTGCCCCAAAGCGAAATGCGAATGAGAATGATTCGCATTTCGGGGCGCCAATTTTATCACATAAAATTGGCGGATGTCAAGTATTTTTTGTGCGTGTTGCACAAATACCACAATCCGGTCTAATCGGGTATTTTATCCGGTCAGGCACGATTCTTGCGCCGTTGGGGCAGGCACGCTTTTTGCTAAGGCAAGAACCATGCCATTGCAAAATAGCAATGTTGTCAAAACCGCAATTGTTATTTTGAAAATGTTGTCAAAAAAACACTTGTCAAATTGAAAATGTTGTCAAAATGAAAATGTTGTCAAAAAAACACTTGCCATTTTGGAAATGTTGCCGTTTTAGCAAGACCTTTTGGTCTTGCGCCAGTGCTGGAGTGAATTTTACCTTCATGTGCCCTGCGCCAGTGCTAGAGGTAACTTGGGCTGCGCCAGTGGTAGTGGTAATTTTAGCTGCGCCAGTGGTCAAGCTATCGGCGCCAATATTATACCGCGAAACCGCCAGCTGTGTCAAGTGTGAATTTTTGCCGTTGAATGTCGGCAATCAAAGCCGTATAATATAGTCTGAGTAAACGAAAACAGTTCAAGAAACACCACGAAAAATATACTGTTGATCCACCAGCTTAAACAGTTTATAATATTACTTTAAATCAGAAAGGGAAACCAAAATGGAAAACAACACAAATTACACCGCCACACAAACTGCTGAAATGGTTGCTGACTACCAAGCAGGTGTCTCAACTAAAACAATTGCTGAGAACTTGGGCAAGTCAGAGCGTAGCGTCATTGCCAAGCTCAGCCGTGAAGGCGTGTACGTTAGCAAAACTCGTGCAACTGCCCCACGCGTAACAAAAGCTCAACTGGTAGCAGCAATTGCAGCAGCTGCAGCTACTGGCGTAGACCTGTCAAGCTTGGAGAAGGCTAGCCTTGAAGCCCTGCAAGCCCTAGCAGGCTGGGCTACAAAGCAGTAACAGTTTGGGGTCAGAAAATTTTCTCTTGAACTTCTGACCCAATTTTGATATAATATTATTATAGACAGTCGGGAAGGGTTAAAGCAGTTGACGCGCAAGCGTCTCGCCCGTTTGACTACGACAGCTTCGAACACTACTCAGTCACTGTATGTCGACACACCTGCGAAGCCAGCTCATAGAGTCAACGACTGTTTATTTTTTCTTGAAATTGCTGTGCTGTTCATGCTATAATATTATATAATTTAGTGATTGAGGGTTTGGGTGAAAAGCGGTGCTAGGGCATAAAACATATAGCAAGCCTCTATAGCGTGCTTTCTTAATTGTGAAGAAGCCGTCAACACGGATCACCGATTCACAGCCCTTAGCATTCATAGGTTAGTGCCTACACTAACTTATGGGTGTTATGAGTGTCCCGCCTATGATAGGACATAACAACTTAATTGTGTGAGAAAACTCTACACACAGCCCAACCTTACTTGGTTCGTCTAGCGGTTAGGACTCCCGCCTTTCACGTGGGCAACACGGGTTCGAATCCCGTACTGAGTACCATTTGTTTTACTAGCGTAAGCCCGAGTGCTGCAAACACTTGGTAACTACGTAGATAAACGGTAATTCTGGCCAGTAACTCCGTTGAGCGCTAGCAAATAGTGCGCTAGTAAAACAAATGGCAGTCAGTTTGTAGCTCAGCTGATTTTTAATCAGTCTGTTTTTTACATAGGTCTGTTTTTTGGGCAGTCTGATTGCCCTGCAGCGTGGGCTGCACAACTCAGAGCTTTTGTCACGGTTTTGTTGCTTAAAAATATCGTGGTGTTGCATCACTAACCTGCAAGTTTATGGGTTGATCTACAAAACTCATAGCCGTGCCCCACTCTACGGGGCAAACAGTTGGCTGACTGCTTCAGCCCCTTGGCATGGTGATCCGCCCAGTGCTGGCCTGTTGCCCAGTCCCACGATAAAAATCTAGCTAGATTCAAACAGCCCCTAGAGTTCGCTACTCTTGGGGCTTTTGTTTGTGTGCACTAGTGGCAGGTGTAATTTTTTAGAGGTGCTGCGCCAATTATACAGTGTCCCACTGAACTTGTCAACTGAATTTTTCTAAACTTGACCCTAAGCTGTGGCAGCTGAGTCTGGCCTAACACAGCCGACCCCGAACTGGGGCAGGTTGAGACCGTTTGGGGGCAGCCGGGGCCTTTTGCCACAGCTTAGGGTCAGAACGCAAAAAAGCCCAGTTAACTTAAGTTAACTGGGCTTTTTTAGGGATAGCAGGCGATTTATTGAAATAAGTTCGCATGTGGGGCAGTTGGTAGTGCCTGCTCTGGCCGCTGCAGGCGTGATTCGATTAAGTGCAAAACACTTTTGTTGACTTTTTCCAAGCTCTCCAAAATTTCTGCATTCACGTCCAGAAGTTTTGCAATACGTACAATATATTCTTCCTTTTTTACCGGAGGCTCTCCCCTTTTGGTAAGATAACCTTTTTTCTCATAGACCCTAAGGTGCGACAGCTTGGCGATCACCGACTTTTCAGGTACAGGTTCGCCTAAGGCTAGGGTCAGGTTTGCTGCGATTTGTGCAGCCGATACCCCAGACTGGTAGTCTAGGACTATTTTTTGCGTTAGTTCATGTGTATATTTCACTAGTTCATCCAAGGTGTTTGAGTTTGTGACGGTTGTGCAAGTGGTTCTGTATCAATTAGGGGCTCTGGCATGCTGTCCCAGTTTTCTGAGTCTAGGACTGCTAGGGGGTGTCTGACGGCAGGGTGTGCAACCCAAGTTTGGGTCACCTGAGTTTGTTGCAGTACGGGCATTGACCCTAAGCTGGTGCCTGCTAGTCCGTATAGTCTGCTTGCTGAGGTTGGGCTGCGTTCTGTACCTCGCTGCTGCAGTCCACGACTACGCAGTTGTAGCAGTTCTTCTCTGGCGATTGCCGCCCGTGGTGTGGTCATGGCTTGGTACAGTTGGTCACCAACAACCCACTCAAGCCCTGCGGCTCGCCATGATTCATAGCGAACACCATGATAGAGCTTAGCACCTGCTAGAACTATGGGTACAAGTGCTGAGAAAGCAGCTCCTGAAGGGTCGGTCTGCTTGCTGATCCACTTGCTGCGAGCCGCATCTTTGACCAGTCTCAGCAGCCCCAGGCTCCAGGTCTCCGATCCTACATTTTTTTGTAGAGTGCTCCTGATATCTACTAGGCCGTCCCTGAAAACCAGATGCCACCCACCGTAGTAGGCTAGGATCTGGTGAGGCAACCAAGTTTCAAGCGGTTTTAGGTTTAGTTCGGCAACGGCCTGATCCAAGTCCTTGACACTTAAGTGGGCCAGTTCATGGAACGGCAAGCCTTTTAATTGTTGTTTTTGAATTTGCATTGGATTTTTTTTAGCATTTTTTAAAAAATTAAATTGGAGTTCTCTTAGCGATCTTGAGGGTGTCTAGCCCTAGACAGCTGAAACGTGACCCTAAACTGCGAAAACTACCCCCTGCTTTCAAAAGATTTTTAGGCTTAAAAATTTTTGCGGGGGTGTTTTCTTGTGGGCCACTTGCTGTGGTCTGACACCCTGTATTTTGTTATCATCGTTGAACTTTATACAATTATATCACAGTTTTGCAGGCAAAAACAAGTCAATTTTTTTCATGCCTTTTGGACGAGTTGTTGCGCTTGTGTGTAGATTGCTTGTTTGCTGGGTGTTAAGTCTAGCATTTTCAGGTGCTCCAGGGCTGCTATGCAGGCTAAGACAGTTTCTAGATGCCGCACTAAGTCGCTTTGACCCGTACGCAGCTGTTGACCGCAACTGGCAGCTGTGGCTGCTGTGCTTTCTTGTAACAGTAAGAGTATTTCAGTTTGTTTGTTCATGGTTTAAGCTTCATGCCTACATAAGTACCGCCGAAAGCACCAAGTGCTGCAGGTATTAACAGCCAGTGATCGCTGGTGTATGCAATCACAGCTGTGCTGCCCAGGAGGTAGCATGCTGCACTCCACAGGCTGGTCGTGAAAGGTCTGTTGCCGTGAACCGAATGCAGGAACTTGGTGTAGACTATGTCTAGCATGAACATACTTAGGAATGCTAGGGCTGCTGACATGTTTGCTCCTGTTTGGCTTTGGGAAAGTAGGGGTCGATTACTGCGTAGTTAGCAGTCCACCAACCAAAAGCTGAAACAAATCCGTAAAGAAATATGCTTGCTATCATTAGTATGCTCCTGTGTGGTGTTCTGTGGCCTTGTGGATTTCGTTGGTAAAACTGCGTGCGGTTTCTACAAAGTCTGACAAGCTGCCTGACTTTTCAGCCCGTCTAAGGGCATTGCTCATGTCTAGCAAGAGGTTAAGGTAATTGTTGGCGTTAAGGTATACAGCTGCTTGTTCGTGATTTTCACATGTGATATTTAGCACAATCATGTTAGCACCTTGAGTATTTGTTAAGTTGTTTGAGTACATCTAAGTTTGTAATTGGTTGATAGTTGCTTTTGGCTAAGGGCACAATGCAGTGCTTGAAAGCTCTGGCGCGAGCCTCACCGCAGTCTAAACAAAAGTGAAACCCTAGTGCCCACCTTGCTGAGGCTACACCTTTACCGCAACTAACGCAATGTTTATTCATGATTTTTCTCCAAAAACAATATTATAACTCAAATCAAATACAAAATCAAGTGCCAACCTTTACCTGTTAAAGATCATGGTTGTAGTAAGTGCTACGCAGTTGCAGCTGCTGTTGAGTTGAAACAGGCTGCTGTGGTGGTTGCGTTTGTGGTGTGGGTGCTACAGTCTCAAAGTAGTCTAAGATGCAGTCATGAGCATCATAGTCATCTTCTAAGGCAATTCGGGCACACTGCTGTATGATCTGCTCAGCAAAAGCCTGTATTCTAGTGTCGTACACGGCTTGGTGCTCATCCCAGCCTGCTATTACGGCAAATTGTTTGATATATTTATTCATTTGGTAACTCCAAAGTGTTTTAGTAAATCTTCACAGTGCTCACCCTGTTTTGATTCCCAGTAGTCTACCCTCTTAGCACATTCCTTCACAATCAACTGAGCAAACTTTTCTAGATCATCCACAACACTTCCATAAGCATTGCCTGTATTATGACTGTCATATGGGTCACATAGACTATCATGAATGCCTGTGCTTATAATAAGTTCTCGAATTCGTTCGTTCATTCCTTAACTCCGAAATGCTCTTTAATATCATTAACCAATTCAAACGCCCAGACTGGTTCAGCATACTGAGCCGCTTCATTTTCAATCTTATTAAGACATTCCCGAACAATCAACTCGGCGAACTTTGTATCATACGATTCTGAATACACTTTCAATGCTTGTTCTTTGTCTGTGATTTTAATCATAGCATCAAGAGCAGATTGTTTAGCCTGTTCAGCCAACTCTTTGATTTGGTCGTTCATAGTTCAAGTTTACTTTCAATCCAGCATAAAGCAATCTCAAAACCCACAACAACTAATGCAACTGGCATCATTAACCATGCAAATGCTGCAGCTATAATTTTCATAATCATCCTCTTTGGCTGTGTTGCATTAAATAATAGTATACACTTTCATGATCTTTAATCCACTGCCCTGCAGGAGTCATTAGATCAAAAGCTTTGTTTGGGCTGTTCCACCATAGATCAGCAACATCTTTGCCTACCATGGCAACTACTAGTGCTATAGATCGTTGTTTCATTGCATGTTCAGTCATAGTTGCCCCCTTGCGCGGATATAACAAGCTGCTACTTCAAAACATTCTTTAGCGTCACCCATGCAAGTCAACTTGCCCATTAACTCTGCACACGCTTCACGTTCTGCTGCTGCAACTAATTCTGCAAACTTTTTTGCAGCTTCATACATTCTGTCACTATGAAACCACAGTTCGGCCTGTTCAGCTAGTTCTGTAATTTTTTGTTCTGTCATTAGTAGCCCTCCGCCCACTTAATTTTAGGATTGGTTTTTTCATACTCTGCAACCAGCTGATCTAAAGTCCACATCTCATCTGTTTTAAAGTTCCACAACCAGTTGCCAAACTCTAGCCATGATTCGTGCTGCATGGGCGGTACATCAATTTCATCGCCGTAAGGATCACCAGTGCCGCCTACATCAATACGACCACAGCTGTACTCTTGTGTGATTTCTTCACGTTGTACTAAGTCACCCATCTTCCATTGGTCACTAAATACACTGTCTTTTTCCATGACCTTGTGAACTGTCCTAGTCAAACCACGATCACGATACCATTGCATGTTAACAACACCCATCCAATTTATGCTATAACTTATCATATTAGTCCCAAAGTGCTGTGTAATATTCTCCAAATAGTCTAAAACCTTGATGCTTTCTATGCTGATAGGCTTCATAGGCTTGCTGGTCTTTTAGGTGGCCATTCTCATCAAAGAAAATGTTTTCAGGATCTAGATCTGTTTTTGTGTGTTCTTCAAAAGCCCAGATCATTTCGCCTATAACCCAATCCCAGCGTTTAAAATAGTTGTCATCAGGATCCCAAGCATTTTCTGGAGCAGGCACACTAGTGCTTTTAAGATCATCGGGTACATCTTTATCTGCAACAAGTGGAGCACCGTGTTTAGTAGCCTGCAGTTGTTTAAGTACGGGTACAATGATTAATGCTAAGGTATGATCTGCTGACCATGTATCCCAAGCGTCAACACGCACATGTTCCATACGCGGGTTTTTATCACGTACCCACTCGCATGCACGTGTTAGCAAACTGGGATTACCTTTTCGGTCAGTTGCCAACCAGTCACCCAGTCGGCTGGCACGGTCTGCCCACACACAAGTGTCTGAATACTTATCTTGCCACCAAAAAATTGCATCGGCAATTTGATAAGGCCCCCACCACTTGGGGTAACTTCCAAGTTTAACTTCCATGTTAGTACTCCTATTTAAAATGATTTTTAATAGCGTAAAAGGGATCAGCCTCATTGCAAAGAGCTACCCATGCACACTCTTTAACTAAAAGATCAATAAGCCGTTTTACTTCGGCATCTTGTTCTACACATTGCCAACCGTTCTTGTTATTTTTAGTAATAAAACCTGCTTGTTCTACTATCTGCTGTGTTCTAGTCATGTTTTGTAGGTTCTTTAAAAGCCATATAAGTTTCTGGAGTAAAAATATTTACAGGTACCCAGAATTTGTGTAACAGTCGGTTGATTGCTATTGCTGTTCCAACTAAAATCAACATGGCTGCAGCAAGTAAAATTGCAGACCCTAGTAGTACAACTGCTTGTTCAATAGTTATCATTTTGTCCTTTTCTCAGTTTATAATATATTATAACATAAAACAAAAGGGCAGGCAAGCCAATATTTTTTAGCCTGCCTGCCCCTAAACTGTTTAACTCCACGTTCTGTGGCGTTCTGCTACATGTTCTATGCCGTCATGATCCGAAATATACCAGTCTACATCATCTGGTACACTAACAACTTTAAGTATAGTTTCTGCAGGGTCTAAACTCTCAACTAAAGCAATTAAGTTTGCATCAGTTCTTTCTATTTCACGATCATAGAATGTTTCACCATTTGGATACTGCCATTCGCCATAGCCTTCCAAATCCGTTTTATGTTCAAGACTTAAACCAGCTAAGTCGCTATACTTTTTAATCTCACTGTCATCAAGCCCAAAACCGCCCCAATCTGTGTTAATTACAACTTTCATGCTGTCTCCTATAAAATTTGTCTTAATTGCGTCCAACCGCGAAAGTTAGCCGACCAGTAAACTCCTGCACGATCCATGTGAGTAATGCCACGCTGCCATTCCCATGCATTTAATCCATTTATAAAACGTTTTTGCCACATGGGTGTAGCTTGATGCTCTACAGGACTTAGGTGTGCTGGTGTGCTAGTAATCAGCTTCTCAAATATAGCGTCAGCTTTAGCAACACTATCATCAAGCCTGCGATAGCTAACTTGAGCACAACAACTGGCACTGATCTTTTGAGCCTGTTGTGCTGTTACTTCTTCGCTATTAACATAATAATATAATACACCACTAATACGTTTGCGGTCTACGTAAGGCACGTGCCACTCACCTGCTGCTAAACTAACCGGATCACTACCATCACGGGCTTCTACCATTTTTTGTGCCAGCATACGAATCTCAGGCTGTGCGTCTTCGTGATTACGCAACTGAAACCAGTTTGCCCACTCTGTGCTAGTAACCACAGTTTTCATAATTTGAAAAGGCTCAGTAACTCGATTGGCAATTTGCTTGTGCAGCCCATCCAGCATCAGCATACGGCTGTTATGTATGGCACTGTCACAAGCCGCCTGCCAGTTAATTTGAGCACTGTGTAAACTTTCGCCTGTCAGCTCTGCTCCTGCACTCATGCCAGCCTGATTACTACCCCAGTGTACTGGAGTAGCTGGCATTTCTTGAATCAATTGATGCATACGCTCAATTGGTATGGCACGACTGCTGGCAGCATTGCGACTAAACACTCTGTGTGTCATTAGTTCTGCATGAATAAATCTAGGGTACTCCAGTTCATAAGTAATTATAGAGTAGCCTTCACTGGTGCTGTGTTGTAGTACCGTAGCTTTTATATTATCGGTCAACTACAATCTCCCAGAACTCATAAAAGTTCATGCCCAAAGTACTATACTCTATGTTATTTACAGTAAATCTGCTATCCGCTTTACCGCTCTGTGCAGCATCAGTCCACCATTCTGCCCATTTTACATTATCTTCGCCAACAAATTCTGCAACTAAATCACGATAGTATTTAAAGCTTTTCTCAGTATAAGCATGTGCACGTTCTTTGCGTGCGTATAAGTAGTTGCTAATAATTTCTAATACATCTAACATTTATGGTTGTCCTTTTCTATAGTATTTAAGTACATAGTTGTATACATCTTGTATTTTACAGTCGCAAGGCCTATTAAAACTCATGCCTGCATTTTGACTGTTCCACCAAGTGCGAGTTGAGCTGTGGTCGGTACCAATTAAACTTTCCAACATAGCATTAGTTCTTTTAAATAGATACTCTTCTTTGAGGTTATCAAGAGTTAAATTTTTGCTGTAAATTTTCATAAAGTTTTTACTCCAAAAGAAATATTATAACACTGATTGCACAACTAAACAAGTAAATATTTTTTTACTGCTTTTTAATGCGGATAAAAAATATGATTGCCTAGTCTATAACCTTTGTTTTTAGACCATTTGGGTTTAACAGTTAAGTTATGAAAGTAAAGTGCGTTGATTTGCGGATTATACTGTGCGGCTATGGCTGCTTCTTTGCAGGCTTCCCAAGCTTTAGCATTTGGTTTACCTAAAGCTGTGTCTTTAGTCCAACTAAATTGACCTTTTTCATATACAACTCCACAAACTGTTTTAGCAAATGCAGGGTGTTTTACTCGATTAAGAGTAACTGCTCCAACAGTTACTTGACCCATAAAGCTCTCTCCACGAGCTTCATAGTATATGTTACGAACTAAACAATCAAACTCTTTTTTAGGCAAATGGTTTTTATAAGGTTTAGTGGGAAAGTCATCGGAGCTGTTGCTGTTACAGGTGATTAATAAGACTAAAAGCGCAAGGGCTGAGGCTAATAACCTTTTCATAATAGAGCGCACATAAAACAGTAAATTAATATGTTTAATTTTATCATGGCTTCCTTACAAGTAAGTTGTGAATTGAGCCAAAGCATTGCACTTTAGCTAACTTTACGTGTGATACTGTAATACATTATAATCAGTTTTAGCATTAAAATCAAGAGAAAATTTACGCATGCTTTGCGCCAACTGAAAAAATCTGTGCATTGACAATTGTTTGCTTAGCTGCTATAATATACAAATCTTGGAGAAAGCTATGCAATTTTACACTAGTTATGTTCAACAGCTGGAAAATTTAATTGTTAATGTTTTATTGCCGGTTTATGAGAAATATAATAAAGATATGGATGAGCCTAACCCTTTATTAGGCATAAACCCAGAGTTAATTGAAAAAGTAAAAAGCAAGAAACAGGTAGCAGCTTTACTCTGTAAAAAATTGTCTTGACTTTGTTGGTGAATTCAGTTATACTATTAGTTGTTTCTTAAACCTTAAACAACAAAATATATGAAAACTGAAAAACCTGCACTACGTTACGATCAAGGCAAAACCAACTGGTCACTAATGCCTTTTGAGGCTGTTGAGGAAATCAACAAAGTACTAGAGTTTGGTGCTAATAAATATGCTGCTTGGAATTTCACACAAGACGGCGGCATGCAACACAGTCGTATTATAAATAGTTTACTACGACATATATTTAGTTATATGCGAGGGGAAGACCACGATCCTGAGAGTGGTCTTAGTCATCTTGCACACGCAGGATGTAACATTTTATTTTTACTTTACTACAAAAAGTATCCGGAAATTTTCACAAAAGATGACAGACACATACAAGAGCCTTAATGACTCTTTACTAAGAACAAAAAAACCTTTAATAGAAGCCTGTAGAGATCTAAATTTAGATATTAACAAGCTGGATTTTAATAAATTAACTGTTACAGGCTGTGATAACTGTTTTTACTGGCATAAGACAAAAAATATGACAGATGACGGTTACGGACTATATTGTAGTAGTTGTATAAAAAGCAGGACAATGATTATTTAATTGTACAGTTTGACTTATACAAGCTAATTGTACATGCTGGCATAGTGCCAATTATGATTCTTACTTAAACAAGGAGATATATGAATCAATTTACACGCGTTGACTTAGGGGTATTAAATAAGTCCCTATTAGGTTTTGACAAACTATTTAGTGAGTTTGAAGATAAAGTTACTGCACAGCTAACTTATCCGCCATACAATGTCATCAAAAAAGATGAAAATAAATATGAAATTGAAGTTGCGGTCACAGGATTTGACACAAGTGAAATTTCTGTTGAAGTTGAAAAAGATCAACTGATTGTAAAAGGCGACAGAAAGAAGACTGAAACTAGTGAAAACTATTTACACCGCGGCTTAGCTACACGAAGCTTTACTAGAACATGGACTATGGCAGAGCATATGCAAGTAGAAGGCTGTGAAATTAAAAACGGTGTGCTTACTATTACACTAACAAGATCAGTACCTGAACAGTCAAAACGCAAAACACTAAAAATCAAGACGTAATCAAAAGGGGCTTTTAGCCCCTTTTTGTTTTTATATTAAAAAAATACATTTGACAACGAGTTAAACTTTTGCTATAATATAGGCTATATAAATAAATAATAAAACTATGTTCAACCAAACACAAAAACGCATTGGCTTTGCTTGTAAAATACAAGAAAGTTATTCAAAAGATGTTGTCAATTGCAAAACAACAGGCACTACTATAACTTGGCTAAATGCTCAACCTCGACAAAAAGCAGTTGATAGACTGTGGCTGCTGATGAAACAGAACATTCAGGCGCTACATAATCAAATTGTCTATATCAGCAAGCTGCCTCCAGAACAACGAATGTTTAGACTAAGCAGCGATTTGCTTACTGCTTACTCACACGAAGACTGGATGTGGTTTTACTTTCAAACAGACGTAGTAGACTTCCTAGAAAAAAATCTGTCTAAAATAGGCGACACAGCACGAGCCGCAGACATACGTCTTAGTTTTCATCCAGGTCAATTCTGCGTACTTGCTAGTGAAAATGCAGAAATTGTAGACAGAAGCGTAACAGAGTTTGAGTATCATGCTGACCTAATACGCTACATGGGTTACGGCAAAAAGTTTCAAGACTTTAAATGCAACGTACACATAGGTGGCAAACAAGGTCCTGCAGGTATTCGCAGAGCCATGAATCTGTTAACACCAGAAGCACGTAATACCCTAACCATTGAAAACGCAGAGTTTACATGGGGAATAGAAGCCAGCTTAGAACTTGTAGATGTGTGCGCTCTAGTACTAGATGTACACCACCACTGGATCGCAACAGGCAGATACTACAGTCCCGACCCTAGGGTGGACAAGACGCAACAAATCTTAGAAAGCTGGCGTGGAGTCAGACCAGTCATACACTACAGTCAAAGTCGTGAAGATGTGCTAGTAGACCATGACCCAGAGCTACTGCCTGACATGCGTGAACTTATACCCCTAGGCTACACAAAACAAAAACTCAGAGCACACTCAGAAATGTACTGGTGTCAACCACAGAACGAATGGGCACTAGAATTTTTACAGTGGGCTGACATCATGTGCGAAAGCAAACAAAAAAATACTGCCAGTACAGAACTGGCTGATCTCTGGCGATTACACAATCAATAACACAATTAAACAAGGAGAATCTGTGGCTAAAGCATATACAAAAGAATTTTTAGTAGCAGCCTACTTATCCAGATATTTACCGCTGGGCACAGAAGCAGTTGAAAGTTTACGTGTACTAGCAGATGTTCACTACGATCGCGTAGGGCGTGACAAATTTCGTACCGCCGCCAGTTTGGATAGTGAAGCCATTAAAAAATTTAAACTTGAACACGCAGGTGTTTTGTAGTATAATAGTTTAACAATAGCAGAGTATGGAAGTGGTCATCCGTTTGGTCTCATAAGCCAAGAATCGCAGGTTCGAATCCTGCCTCTGCAACCACGTTTAAATTGCCCTTGTGGTGGAATGGTAGACACGCTGGTCTTAGAAGCCAGTGCTTCAAAGCGTGGGAGTTCAAGTCTCCCCGAGGGTACCACTAAATAATCTTTAAGGAATCACAAATGACTGCTCCACGTGTAACAATTGTACCTTTTGATGAAGGTGACGAAGGTCAAAATGAAATGATTAACCCTGCTACCGGCGCTGATGTTAGTGATATTCAGCCTAATAGCGTTGAAAGCATGCCTGTTCAAGATGGACACTATGGTCAGGCTACTTTTGAAGGCGACATGGGTAGAATGACCCGCTAAAGTAGGGAAGTAAAATGGATCGGTTAACACAAAAAATAAACGAATATAAACAAATGCTAGATGCAGTTATCAGCAAAGCTTCAAAACTAAAGCGCGGTGACAGTGTCAGCTGGAATAGTAGCGGTGGAACTGCTAGGGGCAAGATCACCAAAGTTATTACGAACGGCACTGAGCAAGTGCCTAATAGCAGTTTTAAAATAACAGGCACACCAGAAGACCCAGGTGCATTAGTTAAAGTTTATCGTAAAGAGGGTGATAAATATGTGCCTACTGATACTATTGTTGGACATAAACTAAAAACTCTGTCAAAGATTGAAGCTTTAGACTGACTTAGTTATACCTTAAAGGAAATGCAATGTCAAAAAAACCAAAAAAGCCCATGGGAATTAGCACACCAAGTGGACCACACCAAGCCCCAAAAAATCCAATGCCCATGCCAGTAACAAATGACATGATGCCAGAGAGTCCTTATCACTGTACCACCTGCCAGTGCGCTAGCTGTCAGATGAGCTACGCTAAACCCATGTAAAGAACACAACAATGTTAGTAGACAACCTAAAAACACTTTTAGCCAGCAGCTTTAGCCTATACCTAAAATCAGCAAACTTTCACTGGAATGTAGAGGGAGCAAGCTTTCCACAGTATCATGAATTTTTTGGAGATTTTTACGCTGACATTTATGGCACAATTGATCCCATAGCCGAATACATTCGTGCTCTTGATGCCTATACTCCAGCCAGCTTAACCAGATTTGATGAGCTAACAATTATTAGTGATCAAATTGAACAAATTGAAGTCAAACAGCAGTTTCTAACACTACTAGCAGATACCAATATTTTGCTAGACTACTTGAATATGTGCTTTACTGTAGCCACCAGTGAAAATCAACAAGGCATTGCAAACTTTATTGCTGAACGTATTGATGCCATGCAAAAACATCGTTGGATGATTCGTAGTATCTTAAAAGGTTTTTAAGGGTAACAGTTTTACAATTATAATATAATTTTAAAAACAAAAAATTGTACTCTTATTTTAAATAAAGAGGCTTCGGCCTCTTTATTTTTCTCTTGATTTTTTTGGTAAACTAATGTATAATATACTTTTACTGGAGAAATCATGACTAATTTAGATGAAACTCTACCGCCGGTGTTTTTACAACCTGCCTATGGCAGAACGTATGCTACACCGGAAGCAGCCCTAGCAGACTGGCAAGCTGGCAAAGACTTTAAAATATATACTGCTTACTGCAGTATTCGTGATTTAGATAGCTTGAAGCAGATTTCAAGCTCTGTATGGCTAGATTTAGTAACACAAGTTATAAGGATATACTAATATGCACAAACCAAAAAACTATGTTGCCCTAGCCATGCAAAAACGCAGCGGTGGCGGCACTCACCGCAAAACACACAAACAACTGCGCAGCCGTTGGAAACGCAGTTTATGTGATTAACCCAAAAGGAAATACCATGTGGACAACTCCTCAAGCAACTGACTTACGCTTTGGTTTTGAAATTACCATGTACATTGCAAATCGTTAATTTGCATAGTGCTAGTTTAACAAAAAGGGCAGAAGTTCTGCCTTTTTTATTGAGCTAATATTGGGGATTGGTGAAGTGGTATCACAGTGGATTTTGATTCCATTATTGTAAGTTCGATTCTTACATCCCCTGCCAGTTATGCGAGTATGGTGAAACAGGTAGACACAAGAGACTTAAAATCTCTCGACTTCGGTCGTGCCAGTTCGATTCTGGCTACTCGTACCAGATAATGGAGTATAAGCATCAATGGTGATGCAGTGGACTGTAAATCCGCCGTCTTAGACACGCCTAGTTCGATCCTAGGATACTCCACCACTTTAATCAACCAAGGAGTTTTAATGCAAAACACAGTTTATTTAGATGAGTTTTTAAATATAGTAGATGTTATTGATGATAGCATGAAGGCAAGCAGCGATCGGTTTGGCGATAATGCCAGCGAGATTACTTACCACGTTGAAGCCAGTCATACTTTTGCAGCAGTATATGACATTAAAACTCAAGAAGTACTAGAATTAAAAATTTACGATCATAAAGATATTACAAACTCCAGCCGCTGGACGCATGAAACTTGCACTGATGGTGACTCAGAAGAATTTGATGAAAATATCTTCACAGACTACAGCAATCCAGAAGTTTTATTAGACATGATGAAAAACTGGGAATACTCAAACTATTCCACAGAAAGCAGCGAAGAAGATAATACAATCCAGTTAGATCTAACTGATGATGAGTTTTTAGCAATTGCAAAAATGGCACACAATCAAGACATTACCTTTAATGAAATGGTAAATAAAGCCTTAGTTGAAATGCTAGAGGTATATAAAGGTCAGGTATAATGCCTTGCATAAAATGTGCTAACGGAAAATGGAAGTATGGCGAAAAAGGCAACTGTCAATTTGATACACTAAATGCCTGTAAAGCAGCTGCTGCAGCAATACATATAGATAATCCCAATCAAGCAGCTGTTTCAGCACTTAATCTTGCAAGTGAAGATATAAACTACATGATGCAAGAGCAGTATAAATAGGAAGTATGGGTGAGTGGTTAAACCAGCAGTTTGCTAAACTGTCGTTGAAAAATCGGCGCGTAGGTTCGAATCCTACTACTTCCGCCAAAAAAATGTATGGGTGGTCGATTGGTTAGGCGGCAGTCTGCAAAACTGTCTTATGCAGGTTCGATTCCTGTCCCATACTCCAAGTTAAATTGCCATGAAAAAAATAAATCTAAACGAAGTAAGAGCATTTATTAAGGCTCAAAGTGCAGAAACTAAAATTTATCTTGGAGCTGATTCAGAAAGAGTTAACATAAACGGTACATGGTTTGCAGATTATATAACTGCAATTGTAATACACATTGATGGTTGTCATGGTTGTAAAATTTTTGGTGAAGTAGTCAGAGAACGTGACTATGATCAAAAACAAAACAAACCAGCAATCAGGCTAATGAATGAAGTTTACAAAGTAAGTGAACTATTTCAAGTTTTACAAGATGTACTGCAAGATAGATATGTAGAAGTTCATTTAGACATAAACCCAAATGAACTTTATGGTAGCAGCTGTGTAGTTCAACAAGCAATTGGATATATTAAAGGCACTTGTAATATAGTGCCCATGGTAAAACCAAACGCTTTTGCAGCAAGTTATGCTGCGGATAGATTTAAACAGGTTATGTCTAGAGCGGCTTAATAATTACCTGTTGGTGTAATGGCAGCACAAGAAACTCCAAATCTCTTGGCGGGGGTTCGATTCCCTCACGGGTAGCCAAATTTTAATCCTGTTTTTAATTATAATAATATGTCATCAAATAAAATAAACCCACACAGCCTGTTTGAGTTTCCTAGTAGCGGATTAGGTATTGTACCTAGTAAAACTATAGGAAATATCCATGAGTTTTATCTATCTGGTAGTATTGAAGAACCAGATAACTATATTGAGTGGTTTGATACTATTCGTCACGCTACTGATCGTGACATAGTAAAAATCTATATTAACAGCTGTGGTGGAGACCTTTACACAGCTATTCAGTTTATGCGAGTGTTATATGATACTGAAGCTCAAGTAGTTTGCAGTGTTGAGGGTGCTTGCATGAGCGCTGCTACCATGATTTTTATGTGTGCAGATCAGCATGAAGTAACACCACACTCTACTTTTATGTTTCACAATTATAGTGGCGGAACATTTGGTAAAGGTGGAGAAATGATTGACCAATTACATCATGAGCGTAAATGGTCAGCAAAACTAATGAATGAAGTTTATTACAACTTTTTAAGTCAAGAAGAAATTTCAGCCATCCTAGACAACAAAGATATTTGGATGGATGGTGAAGAAGTAGTACTGCGAATGAACATTCGTGCCGAAAAGTTTGAAACACCTGAAGAAACAAACTAGTATTTAAAAATATAGTATGTCAGAACAAAAAACATATAGAACTATCTTTATTTCAGATGTTCATCTGGGTACTAGAGATAGTCAGGCTGATAAGCTAAATAATTTTTTAAAACACAATTCATGTGAAACACTGTACCTAGTTGGTGACATAATTGATGCGTGGAAAATACAACAAAACAAGTGGCGATGGAAACAAAGCCATACAAATGTAGTACGTAGAGTACTAGGCCATGCTAAACGCGGAACTAGAGTTGTTTATGTTGCTGGCAATCATGACGAATTTTTAAGACCCATGATACCCTATGGTTTTAGTTTTGGATTAGTAGAAATACACAATCAAACTGAACATATTGGGGCAGATGGTAAACATTACCTAGTTACACATGGAGATTTATTTGATGGTATTACTCGTCTTGCTCCATGGCTGGCATTTTTAGGCGACAAACTGTACGATCTTATCTTAGACTGGAACAGTAAGTTTAACTGGATTAGGCATAAACTAGGTTTTGGTTACTGGAGTCTAAGCAAGTATCTTAAACACAAAGTTAAAAAAGCCAACGACTTTATGTTTCAGTTTGAACGTAATTTAGCTGGTTATTGTAAAAAACGTGGCTTTGACGGAGTAATTTGTGGTCATATACATCATGCAGAAATAAAAGAAATTGATGGCGTGATCTATATGAATGACGGTGATTGGGTCGAGTCATGTACGGCATTAGTAGAACACCACGATGGTCACTGGGAAATAGTTACTTGGACACTAGAAAATGATAGCCAAGAACAATCACTAAAAACACCGCAGGATTAGTTTAATGGCAAAACTGTAGATTTCCAATCTTCTGTTGTCAGTTCGATTCTGACATCCTGCTCCACATATAAAATAATGATTTCACCTTGTATAAAATTTTGTGTAATTGACCCCAAACTGCAAAGATGCACAGGGTGTAATCGAACCCTAGAACAAATTAAACTTTGGACTGCATACACAGATCAAGAGCGTAATGAAATAATCGAAGGGCTCATAGCTCAGTTGGTTAGAGCAGCCGACTCATAATCGGTTGGTCACAGGTTCAAATCCTGTTGAGCCCACCAGTAATAGGGAGTATAGTATGAACTCTATAGAGGAACAGTGGTAGATCCACTAACTCTATTTGCATTAGCAAATGGAGCAGTTAGTGCTGTTAAAGCAGGCTGTAAACTTTACAAAGAAGTTAAAAGTGCCGCTGGTGATGTTCAGGAGATCTTAAAAGACCTTGACAAACAGTTTCATGACAGGTATGGGCATGACAAAGCACCCGCAGCCGCTGTAAAACAACTAGCAGAAGAAAAAACCAGAGTACGAGAACTAAGCAAAAAACAACCTGATGACATTTACGCAGTTATTGGCGAGCATTTGGGTGCTTATTTTGAAAACATGGCAAAATGTCAGGCAGTTTTTGATGAGCAAGAACGTCATGACAATGAAGTTTATACAGATGACATAAGCTTGGGCAAACGTGCTCTACAACGTGTGTTAATGCGTAAAAAATTAGTTGGCATGGGAGCAGAGCTGCGAGAGCTAATGGTTTATCAGTGTCCTGCAGAACTTGGCAGTCTTTATACTGAGGTTGCCGAAGCCATGAAAAAAATGGAAAAACAACAGCGCATAGCAGTAGCCAATCAAATGCAGGCCAATAAGCGGCAGGCACAACAAAGAGCTAGAACAATAAAAAAATTAAAACTAAGGGCAGGCGCAGCAGCTGGCATACTGGTTATACTAGTATTTTACGTACTGTGTTTAATATGTGTAGTTGAAGTTAGAAAAAAGCAATATCCAGAACTTGGCGAAAACTTTTGGCCTGAAGTCAGCGAAGACTACAACCCAATCATTTATCAAAGAAACAGAGACTACTGGGCAAACCGCCTAGAAGAATACGAAACAACAAAAAAGCTCAGCCCTTAAACTGGGCTTTTTTGTTGTTAAAAATTTTGTCTTGAACTCATAGCTGAGTTTTGATATAATATATTTTGTCATAAATTATTAATATATTAACCCAAGCAGTAAAGGGCACATAAAATGAAAATTGCAGTCTGCTCAGACCTACACCTAGAGTTTGATAGTTTAACACTAGAAAATACCGACAACGCTCAAGTGCTGATTCTTGGCGGCGATATTTGCGTGGCTGCAGATTTAATGCACAAAGATAGTGCAGTAATGCCTGATAGGTTTGATCGTAGTGGTGCACTACATGAATTCTTTCAAATGTGCTGCCAGAACTTTAGTCATGTAGTATATATTGTAGGCAATCACGAGCACTATCACGGTGACTTTGCTAAAACTTTTGCAATACTTCGTGACAGGCTTGACTACCTACCAAACCTACACATCTTAGACAAACAAACTTTTGTACTAGATGACGTAACTTTTATTGGCGGCACACTATGGACTGACATGAACCAAGAAAGTCACAGTACCATGCGTGCCATTAGCGGTTTAATGAATGATTTTCGTAAGGTCAGTAACAGCAATGTTATAGTTAATCGAATACAGCCTGACGGTAGTACAGTAACACAGGCTTCTACATTTTCACCAGAAGATGCGGTTAAAGATCACAAACAAATGTTAGAGTATGTAGCGCTAGTCGTACAAGGCAAGTTTGATCAAAAGTTTGTGGTTGTTGGTCATCATGCCCCCAGCAAGCAGTCAACACATCCGCGCTACAAGCATGAAACTGTAATGAACAGTGCGTACAGCAGCGACTTAAACAGTTTTATTGAAGCACACCCACAGATCAAATTGTGGACACATGGACACACTCACGAAGACTTTGACTATGTAGTAGGTTCAACTCGCATAGTTTGTAATCCCAGAGGCTACTCTGGCTATGAGGATAAAGCCGATACATTTAAGTTAAAATTCGTAGAGGTATAGATATTGTTGTATGAAGCAGAGAGAAAAGTATTCTGGACGCGGGTTCGATTCCCGCCAGCTCCACCACAAACATTCTGGTCAGTACAGTGGGATGTACAAGTAGACAATACTAGGACAAGGTTCGAATCCAAACTAGAGTGTTTGTGATGGGGCTGTACCGGTTTCGACAGGGTAACAAGTATCAAAGTGGACAACACATCAGAG
>Ga0214921_10003057_pt1 | contig 26281 bp, 30 predicted proteins | sample LL1505_MetaG_FD_177992 | JGI IMG/M metagenome (GOLD analysis project Ga0214921, IMG submission 177992) | Freshwater microbial communities from Lake Lanier, Atlanta, Georgia, United States - LL-1505 | ecosystem: Environmental > Aquatic > Freshwater > Lake | place: USA: Georgia | collected... | reverse complement strand
TATGCGGCGAAACTGCCTCTTCTTATATTGGATTGGCTGACAATTTGAGTGGTTTTTTCAAACATTTGCATAAAATGCACAGCGCCAAAACTTTTGCCACCCATTGAAATATCCGAACCGCGTGGTCTTAGGCCTCCAAAGTAAGCTGATGTTCCAGCTCCATGTTTTGTCATCATACCAGTTTCTGCATTACAGTGCAGAATGTCGTCCATAGAATCATCAACATACTGACCATTGCATGAAATTGGTAAACCATTTGGTTCCCCAAAATTACACCATACAGGTGTTGCTAAAGAATACCATCCACGAGACATATATAGCTCAAATTTATCAGCAAAGCCATCAATCTTAAGTATACTTTCTGCTTTTTCTGCTATTTTTCTAATTCTTTCTTCAGCGCTCACGCCTTCTTTTAGATAACCTCTACTTAAAAACGTTCGCGAATCTGCGTTTAACCAATTATAATCTAACATTAAAATAATTCCTCCTCGTCAAATGATCGATGACTCTTGGAATATTCCACGGGTCGTTTATAAAAGAAATCAGTCATAGTGTTTCCTAGCACATCTTCACTAAACCATTGGGCTTCTTCAATTAAAGTTTCGTCAATGTTTTCAAAAACAACATTAAACCCAATTTGTTGCAAAGAATTGTTAATTCTATATTTTACTAATTCCTTAAGAATAGATTTGTTTAACTTTTCACCTTCGTATTCACCAAGAATCCAATCAATAATTTTTGATTCACAAACAAAAGCCTCTTTCGCTTCAGAAATAATTCTTTCTTCCAATTCTTCGTCAAAAAGTTCAGGATATTCTTCGCGAATAGTGTTAATTAATTTAATTCCAACTAAAGCATGGATCGTTTCTTCTTTGGCTGTGTATGCCACCTGTTGAGATGTGTCTTTAAGCACGTTTTGGTATCGATTGAACCAATTAATTACGTAGAATTGGCTAAACAAAGAAACATTTTCCACAAACAACGTGAACAAGACCAAAGCATACAGATATTGTTTTTTAGAATCCCTGTAATACTTGTGGGTATATTTTCTTAAATATTTAACTCTTCCCTTGATGATATCGAGTTCCATGTTTTCTTCAAAAACATGATCTAAACCCAATACATTTAATAATTTTTCGTAAGCAATGTTGTGTATTACTTCAACATGGCTCATCACCGCGCCTAAATCGTTAATAGATGGGTGCGGAAGATTGTCACCAACTTTAGCCCAGAATTTTTTAACAGCCACTTCAATTTGCCCGATGGCAGAGAGTGTGCTCTTTACTATTTCTCTTTCCTCATCCGAAAGATTAATTTTATAGTCATGAACATCACTTTGAAAATTAAATTCATTAGGCGTCCAGTGGCCTGACCACATTGCATTGATAAAATCTTGAGTCCATGGGTACAGATTTGGTTTTCTTGATAATTGTTCTTCAAATAACATAATTCTTCTCCTTATCTGCACACAAAAGGTATAATAGTGTGTTTTTCATTTAATAATAATATATACTCTTTTTTGTGCCTTTAAATTTGATATTTATTAAAAGATCCACAATTTTTGCAACGATACCATTTTAGGTCTTCATGTGCTTCATCACACACTTCGCAGAACAAAAAAACAGCAGACGAAAATTGTTTTATATGTCTGCTGCAAGCTTGTTCATAACGCATCGCCACCCTATTTTTTTTCACAAAATTGAGCAGTCTTTCTTTAATCTTATCTTCCTTAATTGGGAGATAATTACCTATTATTTTGACACGATTTTTTATTAAATTTTGAATCATTTTAGATTCAAAAAAATTAAATTTTGTTGAATCTAAATCAGAAGAATTTTGGGAATTTTTGTTTTTTAAATGCCCTTCATTACGTGCTAATATATTAGAAATTATAGGGTGTATTTGATTGGAATTCCGAAAATTCTTGTGCATACACCCTTGGTTTTTTTATCAGCTACAATAGCCTCGTATTCTGATTGTCTACACACTAATACAGCGCCATTTGTTCGGCTTTCTGCCTCTTGCGCAGCAAGCCTAAAAGCCTTCATAGTAATCGTAAGCGCTTTTGGGCCTACCGATAAAATTCTAACATACTCATTTTGTCCAAGAACATGGAGAATAGCTCTAGAAAGTTTGATAGGATCGGTGGGTAATTTATCTGACCCTAAATCCCCTCCTCCTCTTACTCGTAATGTGTTAGGATCGTTTGGAAAAATGAATTTTTCATCAGTTGCCGTTTCGTTAATAGTTAAATGTTCAATGGTTTGTTCAGTGCTCATATCCACAAATGTTGATAGCCTCCTTAATTTTTTCGAGAGCTTGCTCCCATTCATCTTTTGTACATTTATATTTTTCGGGTTTATAAATCATATTTGTTTCCCCGTTAAGTGCCTGACAAATAATGTTTTTTTGAAGATCTGAAAGATCTAACAAACACAGTCTATTTAATAAATTGTTTTTTTCTTCGGTAACATCATAGATATCTAGCATGTCATCCCCTTCTTCAATATATGTAGAAATTACTTTTGGGGAAATTGTAGATACATCTGGATATAAATCATTGAATCTATTAAATAATATTGAAGTGTGTTTTGAAATGAAATGAGCTTTAAGAAGTTCAGTAAGTTTAGCCTTGGAATCTAGCGACTTGCTTATTTTAAAATTAGCACAAAGTGGGCAACCACTCAAGCTTTCTAAATCAATATCCATCTCTTGTAACGCATCCCACAATAAATAAGAGTGGTCAATAATCAAATGCGTAGAAATGGGATTGACCCATTCTAAACAAATTGGACATTGTTTGGTGATGTTTCTCTTTGCTGCTTGATCCGATTTTACCAAATTAATATAGTTGTGATATAGAGAACCTATAAAATAATTTTTAAACTCTCCACTTCCATCATACCTTGATTTTTTCCTTAAGCTACGTGGTTTCCAACCAAGTAAAACGGTAATAAAAACTCTCAAATAATCTGACTCAAAATCTTCTTTTGAGTCAAAAAGATATTTATATTGTTCGTACCAAGCATTTGAAAAATCAAGTGGATTGTACAGTGCTGTTATTTTTCTATAAGCAGTATCTATATCCATTTTTGATCCAATATGTGAGATATTTTGATAATTTAATACTGCTTCTTCTAAACTTTTTTGAAATTCTGAATTAATAATGTCGCCTTTTTTTGCCATAAACTCCTTTTTACTAAAGCTCTACGGTCTACCAGGAGACGAACTTAAATATTATACGAAAGAAATTTGCCAATTCACATTCAAAACTAAAGATTTTCTATGTGAAGCAGGTGGCAATAATAGTTATTCACATAATCAATAGGTACGGAACAAGCCTGTACCTATGCTATTAGTAATAATAGTAAGTTATTGTCGAAGAATCAGGAAGCGTCAAAGTCTTTAGCTTTGAGGTAATAACTAACTTAATTTAAAATCTACAATACTTAAATAGAATTTTTGCCCAAATCCGCGAGTTTCTTTGCCAAATGTAAATAATATGTCGATTTTTTTATCAACAAAATTATCAGGATAGTCTGCAGCTTTATGCCATAATATGGCCGACATTTTTTTATATCTAAATTTTTCATCATGAATTATAAATTTAATGTGTTTGCCACTAGATAAAATATTTTGTTCTTTTACAAGTACATTTTTAAGCATGAATATAGGCTCTGGGTGGCCTGAACCAAAAGGAGCCAGCCCCTGTAAGCTTTCATAAACTGAATCACTTACTTCTCCTGGTACAATTCTTGAGTCAGCGATGAATAATTTTTTACCTGGAGCAAAATCTGGATTCAAAGAAATTAAGACCTGACACACTGCATCTCTAAAGGATTCTAGATTAGATTTTGGAACTGTCATGCCCGCAGCAAAGGCATGGCCACCCACGATTGGCGCTCCATCTAGCTTTTTGGCGTAAAAATCAATTACAGAATTGTGTTTTAATATTTCAAGAATATTAACAGATTTAGTTGATCGACATGAGCCTTTTGCTTTTCCATCTTCATCAACAGCAAACACAATCGAGGGCCTTTGATATTTATCCGCTAGTTTTCCAGCCACAAGTCCAATCAAGCCGGGATGCCAAGATTTTGCCCAACATACAATCGCGGAATTTTCGTTAAGTTTTTCTGTTTCTACAAGTTCGATTGCTTCTGCAAGCATATGCTCTTGTTTAGATTGTCTTCTTTTGTTCGCTGTATCCAACTGCATAGCTAAAAATTTAGCGCGAGTAGGAGTTTTTTCAAGCATTAATTCTAAAGCAATCATTGGATCAGATAATCGTCCAATTGCATTCATTCGTGGTCCAATCTGAAAACCAATTGTTGTAGTGTCCACTTCGGTGGCTCCTGCAATTTTTAACAGTTCTTGAATGCCCATTTTTTTTGAATTTGAAAGATATTGACATCCTCTTGCAACAAGAATTCTATTTTCATCTTGCATAGGGGCCACGTCTGCTACAGTCCCAAGGGCAACAAATTCGAGTGTTTCGCTGATAATTGTGTTTAAATCGAATTTTAATTCTTTGCCTAAAGCAAGCATTAGTTTAAAAGCTACGGCTGCTCCACATAACCCAGAAAAACCATATTCTGAGTCTTTTCGTGAAGGATTAACAACAGCTACAGCATCGGGTATTCGACCATCATCGTTTGCAGAATGATGATCTGTAATAATCAAATCAATTTCTTTTTCTTTTGCATATTCTGCTGTATCGAATGCAACAATTCCACAATCTACGCTCATAAGAATTTGGCAATTTTCTTTAATGCATTCATCAACAGAGTGTCGTTTAATATCATATCCATCATCAAATCTATTTGGCACTTTGTAAATAAAATTTGCGCCAAATAGATTAAAACATGTCACTACAATCGCAGTGGAGGTTATGCCATCAACATCATAGTCTCCCCAAACATAAATTTTTTCATTATTTTCAATTGCTTTTTTAAGCCTTTCCACGGCCTTCTGACAATCTGGAAGATTTTTTGGATTACGTATCCCTTTAGGATTCTTCTCGATAAATTCTGTTGCCTCTTCTTTGGTGGTAATATTTCTACTTGCAAGAATGTTGGCAACAGGCCTGGGAATTTCACAATCGAATGCCAATTCAGCAGCAAGATTGAAATCAAATTTTTTAACTATCCATTCAGATTGTGTCATAAAGTTATATACAGTTCCTCATTAGAGTTGATTACATCTTTTTTTATTAATTCTAATTGATCTTTTGTCAATTGATCTGGGTCTAATCCGTCTGGCATTTTGACAACGTGTGAAAACAACATATTTTGCCTAGCTTTATGGACAGATTTTATCGTGGCTTTTTGCCCCGCTATATCACCGTCAAGCATTAGCACTATATTATTGCAATATCTGAAAAGTAATTCACAATGTCTATCGGTTAAAGAAGTGCCACAAATAGCCACAACATTTTCACAACCCATTTTAGAAAGATGAATTGCATCAAAATAGCCCTCTACAATAAAACAGAAGTTTGATGAATGCGCTTTGTATTTTGCTTTATTGAGATTGAATAAATGCTCTGATTTTTTGTATGGAGAATTTATCCACTTGGACTGTCTCCACTTCATATATCGATTTAAACCGTCTAAACTATTAATTTTTTCTTGATAAAAATCTTTAACCTGTTGACCATATGCTTTTAATTTTCTACCGGCATAAGCCACTTCATTGCCATATACATCAAAAATAGGTACAATCAATCTTCCATTTAAAAAATCGAATGAATACGAGGATGAAGCGGGGCAAAATCCTATCTTAAAATTTTCTACATCTTCTGATGTTAGAAATCTTTCCTCAAGATACCCTAAGGCACTTGAAGAAAGATTTAATTCTCTGCGGAATTGTTCGGTTTGAGCGGTCATTAAAATTCTTCTGGTTCATCAGCTTCATATTCAATTAATTCGTTTCCGAGTGAATATTCTAAACATGATTCCAGTCTGGTATTAAGATTTGTGATCATATGATCATCTAACTTAATTTTACGACAAATGTATTCAAACACATTAACAGAATTATCATTTCTTGATTTATTAGTTGGCGCTGACACATCTTTGAGTTTCAAAATGAAATCTCGCGCATCTCCAGATTCAATTACTTCGCCGTCTTCTGTTATATATTTGAGTTTCTTTTTGCCCTTTTGTCCTGATTCTTTAATCAACTCAACATTACGAGCTTTAGCTCGCATAACGAAATCAGCAATTGGATCTGATTCTTCTTTGGTAAAATATATTGGGAAAATTACTTTTCTATTGGGTGGACCATATCGATTTTTATTGATAGTAATTTCTGATCTCCCACCAATAATTTCTTTATCTTCATTAAATACTTGCCCCGCTGCACCACCAATTTTTCTAAAAGAAATTCGATAGTGGTCGTAGAACACTAAGCCTTCCCCGCCTGTTGCCTTTTTCACAAAAGTATTTGGAACTACACCAGACCCAATTCTGAACTGATTAATCAAAATGACTGTAGTGTTAGTTTCACCACAAGCATAAGTAAGTTTTTGAGCCAAAGCCCCAACAAGAACGGCATGTGCGCCAATCTTTCGGGGCTTGTCGAAATCTTTTTCAAGCATTTCTTCTGGAATCAAAGCTGTGACAGAATCAACAATAATCAAACCGTATAAACCGGATTCAACCATTGCCATGATAGCATCACACATTTTTTCTCCGCTTCCCAAATTAGGAATTACTTGGAATAAATCTTTATCCCGAGTAATTACACCAATGTCACTGGCTCTTGGTTCATAGAAAGAATTTTCTATATTAAAGAAGGCCACTTTCATTCCCTTTCGTTGAGCTTCAGTAGCCACCTTTAATGCAACATATGTTTTACCAGAACCACTTTCTCCAATAAGTTCAATCAGATTTCCCGTGGCAAAACCTGGCAAATTGCCGAGCTCTGCATTAATTTCAGTTATTCCTGTTGAAATATAATCTTTATGTCGATCATCAAACTTATCGCCTTCTACAATTCGGTCAAGCACCCCAAGACTCTTCAATCGAGATTCTAAGAGTTTTTGGCGTTCATCTTTTTTCAGTGGTTCTTTTGCCATTACCAGTTAAGATCCTCTAATTCTGATGATTCTTCCGCTTCTTCAGCCACTTCGCCGGTTGCTTCAGACGCTAAAACCGATTTTTGCTCAGCTTTTTGATCTGCAATTGGAGGATTATACTTGAAGATTCTTCTAAGATCAAAGCCATACTCAAAGTAGTCTCGCCAATCAGGGAGAGATTCATCTTCTTCCATATCAGCAAGATATTCTGCTCGAAGTTTGTTAAGATCATCAGCTTTGGGCTCATAAATTTTCCGAAGCATATTGATCATATCTTCGTTGATTTCTACATTTACAGATCCAGCAAATACACTATAGTCCACTCCACCTAGTTTAGAATCATCAGCCACAGCTACAATTCTAACTACTGGGGCGAGATCTCCGCCTAAAAATGTGCATAAATTAGGATCTTCTTCAAGATTAATAAGTTGATTTTGTTCCCATTTTCCAAACTCATCAAAAACAGATGGGCCTTTGCATAGAATCTTTGGAACCCAAGTCTTATCTGCTTGCTGTTCAAAGCATTTTACGGCAAACTTTCGTGAGCCAATATAACCAGCTTGATACCAAGGGCACATTGAGCGATCATCAGAGCCATCCTCTCTTTGAACAAATGCGCCGATACGAGTGATCATTTTTGTTTTATCAGCATCAGGAAATGGAACTCTTTCCGCTTTGTTCTTTTCGCCAGGAACGCGCTTCTTGTCATTGTACTCGTAAAATTTGATAGGCAAACCGACGAGTCTTAATTTTCGTTCCACTTTAGGAGTATTCTTGACCGATAAATCGACAAGAATGTCTCTAAGCTTTGGTAGTTCAGTATATTCAGAATTATTCTTACGTTCAGTGATTGATTTGTATGTTACTCTTTTCATTTTTTTCCTTTGGACTTGATTGAAGTCGTTAAATGTTGCCAAATTTTATCAATTACCAGATTGTGTTTGTTAGCAAGCACAATCTAAGCAAGCGAATGAGATTTTGGCAAATCCCACAATTTTATTATTCTAAATTTGTGATCATTAATCATTCTTTAAAAGAATAAAATTTGATTTTTTCAAAGTGATTTTTTACCACTTCTTAAAGATATTTGCGTAAACACCTCTCCGTCTTCAAGAACTTCAGACGAAGGGGTGATATTAGACAAAATGCCTTCTCCCTGATGACTCAGTTTGTAATTAAATTTAGCCCGAGATTGTTTCTCCTTAATGAGAAGATCTAATTGTTGGGCACAGAACATAATACTTCCATGCATTTTATCAAGATAGTTCTCCAGTCTTGCCGATTGGGTTTTTAAATGGACAAAAGGTTGAATAATGTGGGCAGCGTTCGCTTTTTTGTCTGGTCCAGTGCCCGTAAAAGCACCTGGGGCCAAATCCTCTAAATAGTTAATTGCAGTTTCACAAGTATCTCTCCATGCTTTAGCATCAGCCAATAATTTTGAAATTCTAGTCTTGTAATTAACTAGTTTAGAATAAGAAATGGCAATGTTTTCAAAATCCAAGCTAGAGGGAATTGAAATATCCCACTCATTAATTTCTTTTTTAACATCTTGAATATTGAGAGGGGTAAGGAATTTTAGTTGTTTATTCCAAATTTCTACCTCTAACTCAATTGATTCTTTGGTTACCCCTGAAATTCTTTGTGCCACATTTGAGGTGGCATCAAATTTGTCCCAATCTATTATACTTTCAATAAAATCGCTCATAATTCATCCAGTGCATCAAGTAAGCTTGATCCAAGTAATGAGGAATTGTTTTCCACTTGTTTCATGGTAAGCAAACTTAAACTATTACTATTTACGATATTTTTCTTAGATTTAGTTTTATTTTTGGAATATAATTCCCAAAAGTCTAATAAATAATCTTCATCAGCTTCTTCATCATTTACAAGACAATTTAATGCGCCTCCGGCAGTAAGAGCAACGAATAGTGATTTATTAGCGCCCGATCTTTCTAAAAAATCGCTAATACTGGCATACGGTTGATTTTCAACGATGCTTGATCCGCTATTTCCTACACCCTTTAAAGATGTAATTGGCAAATATATAGTTCCATCTTGTGATACGTTGGTAATTAAATCAGAATCGTTAACATTTGGTGTCATGATTTTGACATTTAACCTTTCACATTCTCCCATGTAAATATCCACTTTGTCTGTATCATCCTTGTCCGCCTCAATGCAAGCAGACATCCATTCTGAAGGATAATAGTATTTTAAATAAGCTGTCCAGTATCCAACGATAGCATACATGCAACTATGTGATTTATTAAAAGCATATCCTCCAAACTTTTTCATCAAATTCATAACTTCATTTACAGAATGATCAGGGATATTTCTTTGTAAAGATTTTGTTGCAAAATTTTCACACGCTTCATCAAATTGCTTGCCTTCTTTCTTTGCAATACCTTTTCTGAGTTTATCCACTTCAAGCCAATCTAGATTAGCCATTTCTCGTGAAAGAAACATAGCCTGCTCTTGATAAACCATGATTCCATATGTGGGAGCTAAATGCTTCTCAATAATTGGATGTGCGTATTTAATTGAATCTGGCTTGAATTTACCTTTGGCATAATCTGGAATAAAATCCATTGGTCCAGGCCGATATAAAGCCGCCACCGCGATCAAATCGTCCATAGTGGATGCTTTTACTTCTTTAAGCCATTTTTGCATTCCGGGGCCAGAGAATTGAAAAACACTCACAGTATTTCCTTTAGAAAAGATATTTTTGAGAACTTTTTCATCATCCAGGGGAATTTTTCTTAAATCGATAGTAACATTGTGCCGTTTTTTGATTTGCTTAATCGCTAAAGAAAGTTGACGATACGTGGCAAGACCCAGCAAATCAAATTTGATAATGCCTGTGCGCTCGACATTTTTCATATCAAAAGCAGTGGCAAGCGTACCCTTTGAGTTTTCAACAGGGACTACTTGATGTATTGGTTTACTTGAAATAACCACGGCCGCCGCATGTACGCCTAAATTGGAAATGACACCGTTGAGCTTTGATGCATTTTTTATTTCTTCTGGAAATTTTTTTGCCCAATATGAAAAATCTTCACTTTCAACTATGGCTGATTCTATCGTTGTTCCTACTTTATTCGGTATTGTGCCTGATATTTTTAATGCCATCTGAGCAAGATTATCACTATATTGTTTTTTAAATTTGTCAGATGTTTTTAATGTTCCAAGGACAGCAGCCTTCGCCTTGTATGTACCCCATGTGCCAACAGATTTGACATTTTCTTCACCAAATCTTCTTTTAGCCCACTCAATAACTTCATGTCTTCTTGAATCATCAATGTCTGTATCAATATCTGGAAGTCCAGCTACTTTTTTAATGATAAGATCACCACTGGGTATTTTATCAATTAATCCTAAAATATAAAAAACAATAAAATTAGAAGAATTATTTTTAAGTGTAAAACCCTGATCTGTTGCTGATTTCAGGCTAATGACATACTTTTGATTTTCAAGAATCCACATTTCTCTTGAAACACGAGATTCATATTTTGAGTTTTCAGGCTTAGAAAGAAATTCTTTGCATTTTAATTTTGCCCAGTTCAGGCATTCAATTTCACTATATTCATGACTTTCAGGTAATACAAAATTTTCAAGATCAATTTTGTATTGATTCCCGCGTCCAGGATTCAAAAATCTTTCAAACATTAATCCGAATTTAATTGGGTCCGCAAGAGAAATTCCAAGCGAGTAATTTAGTAGAGAGCCTACTCCAGACCCCCGGATTCCATAAAGAATGTCATTTTCTTTCATGAAGTCCACCATTTCTTTTTGAATTAAAAAGTAATCAGTTACGCCCATGTACCATACGGTTTCAATTTCATATTTTAGCCTTTTTAAATATTCTTGCTTATCAGCTAAACCAAGTTCTTTAAGCCCTTTCATCGCTTGATAAGCAAGATATGCTTCTTTTGACTCATGGTGTTGTAATTTGGAGGACCAGAATTTTTTAAAACCTAAATCTTCTGTTTCAATTTTTGCTTCTGGCAACATGTGTGGTAAATCCACTTGGTAGTAATCTTCTACCATCTCTTCAATAAATTTTGTATTAAAAATAGAATCCGGGGCTTTCTCACCAAATATTTTAAACATTTCTTGATATGATTTCAGCCAAAATTGATGAGATCCATATGCTTCTTTTTTGCCACCTGTAGCCTTACTTGCCCCCTTATCATCCCGCAAATCTTTCATTTGGATAAGAACATCATGAAGTTTCCAATCTGTTGCTTCAACATAATGAACATCATTTGAAGCAACAGTTCTAATATCCAAATCTTTTGCCATTTTCACCAACGAGGGCAGATTATGCTTTTGCTCTTCAATTCCATGGTATTGAAGCTCGATGAAATATCTATCGCCAAATACTTCTTTGTATTTTTTTGCCACTTTTAATCCATCTTCGTAGCTGCCTTTCAACAAAGCCTGGTTTAACTCTGAAGCTAGACATCCAGATAACACAATCAAGCCCTCGTTGTATTTTGCAAGGTAATCAAAATCAATTCTTGGGAAATAATAATAACAATCTGGATTAGACGCTTCATAACCTAATTGAAGCATATTTTGATATCCAGCGCGATTTTGTGCCAACACTGTAAGATGAGAAAGCTTTTCTCTTCCTTTCTTGCTACCATCTTCAGCAGTAGTGCTTTTATCATATCTGTTTTTCGCTAAATAAAATTCACAGCCCAAAATTGGCTTAATATTATTTTTATGTGCTGCTTCTGCAAATTCAAAATGCCCAGCCATTTTTCCATGATCTGTAATAGCCATTGCTGTCTGGCCTAATGCTTTAGCACCTAAAATTAGTTTTTCTGGTGTTGGGAGAGAATCTTGTACTGAATAATGCGAATGAACATGTAAATGAACAAAATCTTTGTTACACATATCATAGTATACGGGAGAATTAAAATTTTAACTTAATATTTTTGCCCATGGGCATCCAATAATAATTTGGTGATAAATTTATTTCTTTGGTGCCATATCGATAAGATCTTGGGCTGTATTGTTCTTGCATAACAACCATTCTTTCTACACCAAAAATTTTTAATGCTCTTTGAATAGTTCTTGTGCTTACACCTAAATCTTTAGAAATTAATTCAAGTGCAAATGGTTTTTCTTTTTGATATTTTGAAGCATAAACACTAATAAAAAAGTATTTAATTAAAGTGGAATTCCATTTTTTTTGAATTTTGTCACTATTGAAAGATTTTTTTCGGGCGAATTTTGAAATCTCATCTAATTGGCAATTATAATAATGTTTGCCCCAAAATTTTGTGAAATTTTTTCTTCCCCTAAGATAAATTAAATTTTGTTTTTTTGAGAAAAAAATACTATCATTCAAATTATTAAGAGTAGATTTAAGAAAAGATTCTTCGGGCAAAATTGAAAGAGATTGAATACCGGAAGAATCTACTTTTCTGAGAATATTCCAAACGAAATATTCAACATGAAGATTTTTTTGAATAACATATGGTATTGCATTAATATTAATTGTTAATTCAATCTTCATTTTTTCTGACACCGAGTAATGCTAATTTTTTAAGCTCTGATTCTACTCCAGCCATAAGTATATACCATTCAGCCTCTTGCTCAGTAATACTTGCTGTATTCATTACAATTTCTTTAACAATCTGAAATTTCATAGCGCTTACATCATTCAAAATAACATTTACACAAACAACATTGGGAGGATTAGCCATCAAATGTTCTAATCTAGATTGAATAATTTCCAAAGTTTGGGAATTTATAAGTTTTGTTGCGAGAGGATCGGTTATTTCTTTCATAAAAATTTTTTTGATATTTGCTTGTAGTCTTCTTGAAAAATTAAATTGTCTAAATCTTTATACATCTGATCCGCTTTTTCAAAATCCACTTTTAAATGTTTTTTGATTTTTAATGTGGCTCGATGAATTAATCTCTTATTTTTTGTGGATTGATTTTCAATTTCCTCAAAAGCTTTTCTGAATTTGGAATAAATGAAATCATCACTGCTGTAATCTTTTAAATTGACATTTGAATATTCAGCCATAAACTTAATCGTTTTAGAAAAATCAAAACCAGAAATTAGTTGTACAAGCGCAATGAAATCACCATTCTTGCCACAACCAAAACAATTAAATATATTTTTTTCTTTATTAATTCCAAAAGATGGACTAGAATCATCATGATCACTGAAGGGACAAGAAGAAGTGAGCCAGTTATTGCTTGATGGATAAAACTCACAGCCATAGTTTTCACGAAGCCACATTTCAGCATCAAATAAATTATTTAATTCACTGAGATCATGCATCGTCGAGTCCCCAGTCAGTAAGATTTATTTCTAATGGTTCCACTTCAACAACATTCTTTTTGAAATCAGCGGAAGAAGATTTAACATCTGCTGTTTTAATAATACTTAAAGCAGCTTGTTGCGAATCAGAAAGTTCTACCACTTTGTTGTATTCTGAAATCCATCTAGCAGCAAATGGCTGAAACCAAGCATCTCGCATTTTGACAGGATGATACCAGCAAATATTCTCATCGCGATTAGGCTCCATGCCGATAACATAAGTGGCAAGATGCATGAGCCTTTGATCACCGGATGCAGCATCCTGGTAATAAGCACTAGATTTTCCGTTTTCTTTGTTCTTTCTGTTTTCAGTAATAGTTGATCGGTTAATTTGTTGCGCTGTAATTACAGGAATATTAAATCTTTTTGCTATTTTAAACAAACCCTCTATCGCATCGCCATTTTTTTCCCATGCCTTTGCACCTTTTGGGGTATTTCTGGAATGCATGTTGCCAATATAATCCACTACGACGAGATCAGGCATGCCTTTCGTGTTATTTAGGTCTCTAATTTTTTGTTCAACAAATTCAGGTGTGGGATCTTCAAAACTCACTTCATATTCAAAATATGGGCCGTTGTTAGTGTCTTTGAATTTATCTTCGAGAATTTTCTTCTCTTCAGCAGACATTCTAAGCCCTTTAACTTTCTCATAGTTAATCTCTCCAAGTAGACAGGCATGCCGAAGTTTGCAAAGCCAGGAAGACATTTCAAACGAGAAATAAAGAACATTTTTTTTACACACAGTATTCGCGTGGATAGCCCAGTTGAGCATCTGTACGCTTTTGCCACCTGATGAAGGGGCCAAAACAACAATTAACTGTGAAGGATAAAATCCGAGCGTTTTTTGGTCAATCTGAGACATGCCACAAGTAATACCCTTAAACAAATCTGGATTATTAAGCCGCTCGTCGTATTCTTTAAAGAAAAACTCTGAAGCTTCAGCCATATCAAAAGATTCTTTCTCTTTTTGAAATTCATCTTGCTCATCATTCATGCCGTTCATGCATTCAAGCATGTTCACCATCGCACCCTTGATATTATCGTTCTCCACCAAAGTGGCGTTCTTCTCAAACATTTCGTTAAGAAGAACTTTGCACTGACGATCTTTCATCAATTGAACGAGCATAGGCAAATCATCCAATGTAGCATCAGTGTCCACAATTTCATACCACAGAGATATAAATTTTGCCTGTGTTTGCTCAGATATATTTTTCTTTTGTAATAAAGTTTCTAAAACAGTTTCTGTAAGCTTGTAGCCACCAGTGGTTTCAGCATATTCTTGACTAAGTTTGAAAATTTTACCTGTCAATGACTGCGCTATTCCGGGCTCTTTTGTTTTAAAATGATATTCTTGCAGTGCTCTTTCAGATACAATGTAAATAGCATTATCGAAAGCAGTGATACATTTAAGGATTTTTAATTCAAGATCTCTTTGTGTTATTTTCATAGTCTTGTCGAGAGGAAACCCCACCCCTTGTGGGTGGGGAGGAATCGAGTTCAACACAATTCTTCCTCAATGAAATATTATACGAAATATTTGTAAACATTGAAAAAAAGAAGGTGTTATAATTAGTAATCTGTAAAAACATTATATAATGAAGAAAACATTGAAAATCAAAATAATCACGAATGATTTTCAACATCGTGCCCTCTTGGGCACGATGAATGTGTTTAATGTTGTTCAGAATGAAATATCTTCTATAGCTTTTGAAAAACAAGAGTATAGAAAATATCATGTGCATAAGATTGTGTATCATGATATTAAACAAAAGTATAAAAATTTTTCTTCACAATTGATTGTTAGAGGAATAGATAATGTAACTAATAGTTATAAAACTAAAAGACAAAAAACACCCAATGGTTTTAAAAAGAATGGGGCTGTGGTTTATGATGATAGAATTTTGTCTTTTGAAGGTAACACAATTAGTATTTGGACGGTAAATGGAAGACTGAAAAATATTCCAATCCATATCTATGATACAGAATTGTTTAAATATAGAAAAGGACAAGTTGATCTTGTTTACAGATCAGGTAAATGGTTTCTTTTGTGTACAGTTGATGTGCCCAATTCGGAACAGTATATTCCGACAGATTGTATTGGAGTTGATCTAGGTGTGAAAAGAATTGCAACAACATCGGAGAACGAATCGTATTTGGGCGACACAATCGAAAAGAAAAGAATTCAATATTCTGAACATCGGAAAAGATTGCAGAAACGTGGCACACGATCTGCTAAAAGAAGAATAAAGATTATAGGAAATAAGGAAGCAAGATTCAGAAAAGATGTGAATCATTGTATTAGTAAGAAATTAGTCGAGAAAGCCAAAGGCACAAATTGTGCCCTAGCTCTGGAAGAGCTTAAGGGAATCAACACAAGAGTTACGGTCAGGAAATCTCAAAGAAATCAAAGACTTAGTTGGAGTTTTTATCAATTAAGAAGCTTTATAGAATATAAAGCTATGGAACAAGGTGTTCCGATTGTAATTGTTCCTGCTCCATACACAAGCCAAACATGCTCCGCATGTGGACATTGTGAAAGAAAAAACAGAAAGAACCAATCTGAATTTATATGTTTAGATTGCGGCTTCGTCGCAAATGCCGATTACAATGCTTCGCTGAATATTAAATCTTTAGGGCTACAGTCAATTAGCCTATTGATCCCATCTGATAAGATGGTTGTATCAAGCCCCATCCTTTATGGATGGGGTAGTTGACTAATTGCTCCCGGCAAATGTAGCGTAAAAGTTTCTCGCGTAAAACGATTCCATATATTCCCAAAAACTGGCATCACATTATTTTGAGAATCAACCGAACAAATAGTGGTTTTGCCTCGATCTAATCTATTAGCCAACAATCTGTCTAATTGAATTATGAAAAATTTGCTGTTAGAATTGATGTTGTAATCTAACACCGAATCTAAAATAAGCAAATCTACCTCTGTACATTCTGCAAAAAAATCTTCATTATTATTTCTTGTTTCAAAAGATTGGAATCTATCAAGATAATCAACCCAGTTTATATATTTTGCTTTATAACCTTTATTAATTGCGGCTTGGGCAATCAAAGACAATAAAAATGTCTTTCCTGATGCTTTGCCTCCATCCAAAATCATATCGGTAACGAAAATATAACTATCTTTGAATTTCAATCTTAATCCATTTGCATTCAAAATGCCGTCTAAATAATCAATATAAGCACCAATAATTTTTTTAACAAGCTTAGATCTTTCTTTTGCTAAACCAGTTAGTTTTTGTGTAGGAGAAAATTCTGTAGACCATGATTTTTCTAAAGATTCAAAATGGTACTTTAATGGAATCCCCGATTGAAGATATATATTTGATAATTTTCTCTTTAAATTAATTTCAATAAACTCTTCATTGTTTAATATGTTAGTAGAAATCATAATTGTTCTTCTGTTGTTACTTGTTCATTGATTACCACTGAAATCTTTGATTTAGATGCGTTTCTTGCTCTCAAAGAAGCCCATTTTCTTAAGGCTTCTATCTTTTCTTTCATTGTAATATAAATTGGCACAGACTCTTTTAGCTCCCTCAATATATCTACGGTGTTTATAGTCCTCATTTCGTCTGAAAATCCTTCATACATCGCCGAAATTATCGCGGCTTCAATTTCAGCCCCGGTGAAACCTATTGAATGTTCAACTAATGATGGTAAATTAAAATCACGTAAATTAAAATTTCTTTGTTTAAGATGAATTTCCCAGATTTCAAACCTTTCATCATCATCTGGCAAATCAACAAAAAATATATCATCAAATCTACCTTTTCGAATTAATTCAGGAGGCAAATTACTGACATCATTCGCTGTTGCAACAACAAAAACAGGTGCCTTTTTTTCTTGCATCCATGTTAAAAAGGTTCCAAAAATTCTAGAGGATGTTCCAGAATCTGAAGAAAAATTTGTACTCGAAAAAGCTTTGTCAATTTCATCAAGCCACATAATACAGGGAGCAACAGATTCAGCAGTTTTAATAACAGATCTTAAATTCTCTTCACTCGATCCTACAATACCAGAAAAAATCTTTCCTATATCTAATCTCAATAATGGCAACGACCAATAAGAGGCTATAGCTTTACTGGCCCGAGATTTCCCCCCACCCTGAATGCCAATTATTAATAAGCCTTTCGGATTTTCTGGCAACCCATATTGAGCCGCTGACTCCGTGAAAGCATTCTTACGTTTATGCAACCAACTTTTAAGGTTTGAAAGTCCACCCACTCCAGATAAATCATACTCTAAATCAATCCACTCCAATATACCAGATTTTTTGATAATGTCTTTCTTTCTACTTGCAATTTTTTTTGCATCAAATTCTTCTGAAGTTAAGATAAAATATGTAGAAATCATTTCTATTTCTCTCAAAGATAAACCCTGAAAAGCTCCGATTATATTTTCTGTTTCAATTTGAGTGTAATCAGTTTTGAATTTCTTTTTTAAATCAGATTTATTTTTGATTTGCACTAGAAGCTTTTCAAACTTATCTTGGATAATTGTTTTTTCAGGCAAAGGCCAATCAAGCAAAAAAACAAGCTTTTCAAACTCTAACGGCATAAAATATTTAGCACCGGTAATAATTACACATTTTCTTTCAGTGTTGCATTTTTCAACAAGATTTTTTAAAGCCCTGATTGTTGTTATTTCTATCTGCCCTGGATGACCATCTGGGGCAAGAAATTTATAAAAATCATGTAATACCAATATGCAGAAATCATCTTTTTCTACAATTAATTCTTCGAACCAAGCAAGAATATCACTCTGATCTTGATTTTCATTTACTTTAAAAGCAGCCGTATTAGATATAGCGCCGTGGGCTATATCCCAAAAAATTAATGACCAAGGCTTAGCACGGTCACAAACTACTTTTTGGATCAGATCATCAATCCTGTGCTCTTCATGAGTAGTTATATAAATCAAAGAACGATTGGATTTTATCTGATTTTCTAATTCTTGAGTACAATATTGTGTTTTAGTTATTTTGCCCATGCTTCCCCAGTAAAATATACAAAGAGATCTTTTAATGACTCTTTGTAGTTCTTAAATACTACTTCTGAAGTATATGGGCCGTATTCTACTGTAATTCGTAGCATATTTCTTAATCTACTTAAATTTTCTTGATTTGTCGTTAATGCTGTAAGCTTTTCTTTGATTTTACTTTCGATGACATTTTTTGAAACATTCAACTCATTCCTTAATTTAGTGGCCACCAGCACAATGCCAAAATTCTCGAAACAATCAAAAATATTAAGCTCTTTAACATTGATATTTTTTAAAGAATTTAAATTAGGTTTTTCAGTTTCTTCAAAGTGATACAGATCGGGAGACCAATGCTCGGCAAATAATGCAATTGAGTTTAAATTAAACCCAGAATATTTTCTTATGAAGATATCATAATTTTCAAAACACCATTCAAGATATTGGTTTATTAGAGAATCATTAACTTCATATTTGCAGGAAAGCACAGAAGCTATCTTATTAAAATAAGCAGTTTCTGTGCGCTGTGATATCTTTAAAAATTCACCAGTTTTTTTTAAATAAAAAGATCTAAATTTGTGCTTGGCAAACTCATATTTAACACAATCTGAATCTTCAATCGGCTCAAGATTGTCATACCAATTGTTTAATATGTTTATTAAATTTCTTTCAAAATCTTGCACGATCAATTGACCCTTGAATTTCCATTGTCTTTGTGTACATGAATTACATGATCTGCGTAATCTTCAAAAACATCTGCTTTATGAGTGGCAAAAATAATTTGTCTTTTGCTGGACTCAACATACATTTTTAAAAGTTTTGCAACATTCACAATTTTATCATCACTGCTTACGGATTTATAAGCTTCATCTAAAATTAATGGCCCATCATATCCCAACCACTCCAAAGCAGCAATCCTGAGGCCGAAAGAACATGTTTCTACTACTCCACCACCACGCTCGTCTTTAAGCCCAGTGATTACCTTAGAATCATCAAAATTAGATTCAATTCCTATTTCCATCTTAAAAGCCGCGGAATTCTTCTTGTCTTCATTGCGCAAAAAATGCACCTGATAATCATCTCCACATACAGCCTTTAAAGCATAAGTAGCCGTATTTTCAATAGATTGAATAGCCGTTTCCCTGCGTTGACTTATAAAAGCAAGAAGCAAAAGATGAGCTTCTTTTTTTGTTTTAGAATCATCGTTGTCATTATCAATTTTTAACTTTAAAGAAGAACATTGTTGATTAATCCTTTCTCTAATGCCTTTCTTTTGAGCTAAATTAACAGTTAAACTATTAATTCTAACATTTAATATTTGCAAGTTCTTGTTCAATTTTATCCACCTCTAAGCCAATTTGATCACTTTTTGATTCAATCTCATGTTTAAGTGCCTCTAATTTTTCAGCTACTTCAGAAAGAGAAATGCCGAATTTAGATTTACATTCGTCTTCGAGTTGTTTTCGCTTTTCAATTAATTGCTCTATATTGCTCTTCTTAGCAAGCGCGGAGGCTTTTAAATTAGTTAATTGTGTTTCTTTTTGTTTTAATTGCTCTGAGTATGTCATAAAGTGCCACCCGTTTTAATAATATTAATCGTATCAATTACTGTTTTAACTACGCTATCATTGACATTTCTATTTTCTGCAAATGTCCTAAAATCTTGCTCGATGTCACCAGAAGTAGTGTCAGCAATTGAAATGTTAGTTACGGCAGATATAAATGCTTCAGTATTTATATTATCTTGCTTTTTTTGCTTAGATTTATCAACATCAAAAATTACATCTGCCTTTAAAGAATTTTTTAATTTAAAATATTTATGTGCAATATGATTATTTTCATAATCATATTGAATTAATAGAACTTGCGGAGCATGCTGTTCGCTTATTTCAGTCCTCCCGAGACAACCTGGATTAAAAAATCTCACACCATCTTCCCTAGTATCTTCCATTGGAACATGAATGTGCCCCGATACAACAAGCTTTGTTTCTTTGTGCAATTGCAGATCTTTAAAAAGTACATGCTCGAATCTGCTGGGCTTGTCCATGATTGAAGCATGTAGAAAAATGATTTTTGATGAATCATCTTTCAAAACTCCAGCCAATAACTGCTCGTCAAGACTAGGAGTAAAGTGATAAAAAGATACAGAAAGATCTTCGTTGTGTGCGCCTTCATTTAGTACATTGGCGGAAATTAAAGTTTGTAAAGCACTTTTGCCAATATAAGAGGGATTGTGTGCTATATCATGATTCCCAATTACTACATACTTTTCAAACGGCCAAGGTTCCCCATCGTCAGAAGATAAAATATCTAAGGCTCTGTTTCTACACTCTCCTCCCACTTCAATTCTATTAAAAACATCACCAAGCAAAATATAATAATCTACTTTTGCGGCTTTAGCGATTTGCAATGTTTCAGTGAGTTCCATTAAACTTGACTCCATATAATTGTCAAGCCTCGATTGCGGAGTTTTGGAATCCATATGATTGTCACCTACTATTAGAAATCTTTTTTTCATCTGAGTATGCTCCCACAAGTTTCACATTGGATACCTTTGTCAATCAACATTTGTTTGAAACTCAGAAGTTCTTTATCAAGATTCTCTGATTCTAAATGAATCTTTTTATAACTTTCAGTTAAAATTTCACCTTCTTGCTTGATGCTTTTGTAATCTTTATATATTTTTTCTAAATCGTTACAATCATTAATTAAATTTTTAACACTATTTACTTTTTTGAGACAATCCAAGGATCTATTTTCTATTAAATCTAATAAAGACAAATCAGAAATATTTATATTAGAATTTAAAAGATTGAAAATGCTAAGCTTATCATACTCTTCAGTAAGACGCTTTATTTTGAGAAACTTATCTAATTTTGAATCGCAAAGCAAAATAATTTTGTCTAAAATCTGAACACAATCTAAATTAACCCACGCTGAATCGCCAAGATCAAATTCCTTCATGCTTTCATAAGACTCTTGCAAAATATTAAGCAGATCGTACTGGTTTTTAATCGATGAAACTTTCATTTCATACTCATCAACAAAACCATATTTATCACATTCATCTAAAAGCTTTGAATATTCTTTTTCATCTAATTTGGCTTGCTTTTCAATAGATTTGTAATTCTGCATTAATTGCTTGGCCGACTCTTCTAGCATTTCAATGCCTGTGAGCGCCGATAAACTTCTTGGCAAATCTGAAGGAGATAGATCAACCAAAAACATTTTGCTGAATTGATCTGCATAAGAAATAAAACCATTAAAATCGTCTTCAGGCGGATGATTTAATAAAATCTTTATCTCTTCTGGTACCGATTTATCGATTTTATCTAAACTATATTTTTTGCCACTTTTATCAACAGCAATATAAGCGTTTCTTGCACCTTTAATTCTTGACACTTTAGTGCCATCGCTAAATTCTAATGTGACTTTGCACTCCGTGGCACCATTGTGTATGATAGTGTTATTTCTCGGGTAATTATATAGCACAAATGAAATCGCCCGCAAGATGGCAGATTTTCCAGAGTCCGATGAACCCAAAACAAGATTTAATCCAGGGAGTAGATTGATTGATTGCTTTTTATAACTTTGGAAATTCTCCAACACAATTGTTTTGATATATCTCATATTATTAAATTTGACAACGAATTATCATTGAAATGATAACAAAAATTACCATCATTGTTGAATTCTACTCCAGAAATTTCGCCGTTAATTGGAGTCCAACAAATACTATACGACTCACAAAAACATTTAGATTCTGTTTTTGGGGATATTTTTTTACAGAGGAGACATTGCCACATAGAATAATTAAGATTAATCGCCGCGTATTCAAATTCAGTGGGACAACTAGACGAAATAACAATTTTTTTGGATTTTCGATAGTACCTAAATGTACAGTTATTGAACTTTAAAATATTTATATTTTTAAATTGCAACTCATCAATTACAAGACCACCAACATTAATCACATTTAATACAAAAACCAAACAAGTGAATCCTGATTGTGAATGAACAATTTTATTCAAGGGAAATTCTATCATGATTGTTAAAAATATAATATGCCTTATATTAAAGTAGACCGCGACACAATACTAGATAAAGTATACGGATGCAGAGGCAAAATTGACTTTACTAACGAAGAGGCTCTAAAGTTAATAGGAGAAATAATAGATTATATTATCCACTCTCCTCAAACCGAAACACAAGCCGCCTATCCCAAAATTAAAATATCAAGATGATACATTTAGCAAATAAATTAGATGAATGGGGATTTTATCATGAAGCTGATAAAGTTGAAAAACTTATTTTAGCGAATAATAATTTTGTATTAACAAAAAAGAGAAAAAACCCTTTACAACCTGTTTTAACAGAAATTAATGCCTTATCAACAAAATTGACAGATTATATGGATAATAACAATAATAGTAGTGGTGGTGGAGATTCTGCAAATGATATCACAGTAACAAAAACACCAAAAGGCGAATCAGAAATACTTGAATTTGAGATTAATTAAAATGACAGCAAAAAGATTAAACGAAATTAAAAAAAAATTTGATGACAATACTGGTGATATTAAAGACTTAAATGAAATTTTATCTGATTTGTTCATTTCAAATTCAAATCATTTCAAAGATATTAAAAAACAATTGTCAGAGATACAGCAGAACCAGGAACTGCTGTATCAAGAAATTGAAACGCTTAAAGATTGTATGAACCCAGTTTACACTATTATTCAATCTGATGAAGAAGAAGATTGATATTCTTGCATGTCTTCTTCATAAATAACTCTAAAAGATTGTTCTGTAACTAAATCCATCCAAACATTATTTGAAACCTGATGCAAATCTGTAGTGCCAGTGTAAGGACTTACTAAAGAGTTTTTATTTAACTCAGATCGCTTAATGTAAACAATTGGCATAAGCTTTTTGTCATTTATTTTGATATCTTCAGCATCTAATGTCGTGCCGTTGTTGTCCACTGCCCCTACAAGCTTTAATCCTTCTTCTGTAAGAAAATCATAATCTATATCCTCAGCCATGTCATTCATGTCACTTAAGAGCGTAAGCCTTTTTAATTTTTCTTTTTGATCTTCTTCCATCAATAAAGAAGGATCAACTATGTCAACATCACGAGTGGATCTTACGGAAATCTTTGTTGACAGATATTGTTTGAAATTTTCAATATTAATTTCAGCATTTGAACTAATCATCTTTTCTACAGCATTGCAAAAAGAAATCCAACCAATGGCGCTTGATTCAAAAGTATCACCATTATAAGCAACTAAGTCTAGATTGTCCATTTCATCTATCAAATTATTTATTTGCATACTATGTTTTAATAGATTTTTTGCGCCTAGTCTTTTTATTATTTTATCTTTGATATAATTTTTTTTGTCGAACATATTTCAATTGTACAAATATTAGGTTAAAAGGGGCAAAAATTAGAAAAAAACATTATGCCTATAATGCCATCATCTTATTATTCGAATCTTTATTCGGTTAATTTCTTGGGCCAACCGGGTTTGGTGGCAAAAAAATACGAAATAAAGCAAGACACAGGCGCTGAAAAGAAAACTTTTGTTCAAGGCTCTGGTGCAAAATTAGTTCAAGATATAAAACCCATCACTTATACTCAAACTTTTGAATTTCCTGTACTTCTTGGAATTAACAATAATAGCAACAATGCAAATATTGTTAATTCAGTTTATCCTTTGGTTATGCCATATCTGAATGGGCAAATTAATGCATTAAACGGCGGTGGAACTTACAACCAAAATTATTTTATAGAAAAATATTCTTTAAATGCATCAGAAAACGAATTAGTAGAAACAGTGGTGATAAAATTTTCTAAGAATACAGACGGCTCAATACCCTCATTACCCGGTGTAATCGTTGGCCCAGCAATACCTCCAGCAATAATTGGTCTTAATCAACCCACTAGAATGGCTAAAAATTATGATGTTACTCTTTCTCTATCACCATTAAGTCCAGCTTTTGTTGAATCTGCTACTTTCACAGTTAATTTTGAAAATTCTGTTCATTATTTTGTAAACAACTCTGGATACGCCACATTTCTTATTAAAAGTTATGATGTTGATCAGAAATTTTCTATAATTGGAGGAGAATCATACACTCAAAATATTTTCAATGTAACAGCTGGAAATTTTATTGATATCGTACCATTTATTTCTCTTTCTATTCGCAATAGAACATTTTATTCATATAATCTACCATTGGTTGTTAAATCTAGAGATGATATCTATCAAAGTAGCAATTTGACAAAAGTAGATTTAGATCTTTCTATATACGGAAAAGCAGGATCATCGCCATTTAGCAATTATACCTAAACTAAAAATGTATAATAAAACATTAGAAAACTTGATGGATTTACCGGATGGCGAAAAAATATTAGAAATATTGATGCCAGGAAGACCAGCCACAAAAAAAACTTCACAAAGAATTGTGAGGCGAGGAAGATTTACAAAAATTCTCCCATCTGTTAGATATGAAAATTATGAAAAAGCCTGCGAACAAATCTTTGAAGATGCTTGGAAAAATCTAGGCAACAAACCAATTGCTGTGGGGGTGGCGGTGAAGCTCACTATTACTCTTGATTCTTGGGTATTAGGAGACACAGTGGGATATATGCAAAGTATTTCTGACATCTTAGAGAAACATGGAGTGGTGGCAAATGATCAATTAATTCACTGGATTGACCTAGGCACACATATGATTACGATGCCTGATAAAGAAAATCCAAAAGCTAAAATAGAAATATACAGATTTAGACACCCAATAGAAACTAGACCAAATTTTTCCACGCGATATGATAAACAAGATGAAGATCTTGAAGTGGATTTACCTAAAAAAAGAAAAAAATCTTCTAAAGCTAGTAGGCCAGCAACAAAATCTAAAACCCAGCGTAAAAAAAATTAATGAAAGAAATATGGATTTCTCCAAGCGACCTTTCTTACTTTTGGTCTGATTCTAAAGTAGGTTTTTATGATAAATATATTTTAGAAATATACAGGCCAAAAATGGGTTTTCCTTCTGTGTTTAATGCAATTGATTTAAAAATGAAAGATAATTTCAATGAGAAATCAATTTTAGATATTGTCGAAAATGCTCCAAAGGGCAAACTTATTCATGATGATTTGAATGTGAAAAGTAAGTTGATTAATTTAGGAGATTTTAAGATTGGGTTTAAGGGTAAGATCGATTGTTTGCTTGAACATGATGATAACACTTATTCGATAATTGATTATAAAACCACTCATTTATCAAACAAACTTACCGAAATCTACTTCCTTCAATTAATGGCATATGCTTACAGTTTGGAAAATCCAGAATATGGATCTGTAAAAAAAATAAACAATCTCGGTTTAATTGTATTTGAGCCACAGTCTTTTAGTTCTACTTTAGGCCAAGGAAGTTTAAATGGATCGCTCACATATGTGGAGATTCCATTTGACAAAGATAAATTTAAAAATTGGCTCAAAAAAGAACTTTCACCTCTCATACATAATGAGCGAGAGAAGATCATAGTTTCATCAAATGATAAATCTTGGCAACGCTATGTCAATAGTTTTTATATCGAAGAAGGTGATGAAGAAAGTGCTTAGAAACAATTATTGTGTTAAAAATTTCTGAAATAGTAGATCAAAGCATCTGGGAATATGAACAAGGAAATCTAGTATTAGCTGAAGCTATGCTAGATTTTGCTATTAGGCTTGCAGAGAAAAAGAAAAACCCTAAATATAAAGGCACTTCTAAAAATGTTCCCACAAATATGGAATTATATAATCGAGTAAAGGCAGAAGGCCGTAAGAAATTCGACGTAGTTCCTTCTGCTTATTA
>Ga0214921_10003056_pt1 | contig 26285 bp, 25 predicted proteins | sample LL1505_MetaG_FD_177992 | JGI IMG/M metagenome (GOLD analysis project Ga0214921, IMG submission 177992) | Freshwater microbial communities from Lake Lanier, Atlanta, Georgia, United States - LL-1505 | ecosystem: Environmental > Aquatic > Freshwater > Lake | place: USA: Georgia | collected... | reverse complement strand
GCCACAGCCAAGCCTACACAAACGCCTGGCCAACGCTCCACGAAGACGAAAAACCGCCCTCTGGTACCCAAATCGAGCCTTAATTTAGCGCCTATGGGGCTTTGCCCTCTCGCGCTCTCCCACCAGGGTCGACATGTATGTCGACGATTTTCCTGGACCTTTGATTAATTTTTATATCAATAAATTAATCAAAGGTGGAGGAAACTCAGGTTCCCCTTGGGGTGCTCGAGGGGCAAAGCCCCTCGATCTGACTTCCCTCGCTACTCATTCTCCACCACCCCACTAAAGCCTCACATCCCAAGCCGCCAGCGAAGACCAGGCACGAAAAACCCTTCCCCCCCCGCCGCTTTGCCGTAGAAGGGCCGGACATGACAGAAACGCGCTGCGCCCTCATCGCCATCATCGGCGCCCCGAATGCGGGGAAATCCACCCTGGTCAATGCCGCCTCCGGCACCAAGGTGACCATTGTCTCGCCCAAGCCGCAAACCACCCGGTTCCGCATCCGCGCCGTGGTGATGCGCCCGCCAGCGCAACTCATCCTGGTCGACACCCCGGGCATTTTCGCCCCGAAGCGCCGGCTGGACCGGGCGATGGTCGCCGCCGCCTGGGGTGGCGCCAAGGATGCCGATATCGCGCTCCTCGTCGTCGATGCCAAGGCTGGCATGACCGAGGCGGTGCAAGCCATCATTGAAAAGCTCAAAGGCACCACCCGGCCGATCTGGCTGGCGCTGAACAAGATCGACCTGATCGACCGCCAGCAATTGCTGCCCCTGACCGCGGCGCTGAATGCCGAATTGTCCTTCGCCGAAACCTTCATGCTCAGCGCCACCAAGGGCGATGGCATCGACCTCATGCTCCACGCCATGGCGGTCGAAGCCCCGCCCGGCCCCTGGCTCTTCCCCGAGGATGAACTCTCCGACCTGCCCAACCGCATGCTCGCGGCCGAGATCGTCCGCGAACACATCCTGCGCCTCACCCATGACGAGGTGCCGCATCACGCCACCGTGGAGACCGAGAGTTGGAAAGAACACCAGGATGGCTCGGCCCGGGTGGACCTCACCATCTATGTCTCCCGCCCCACCCAGAAAGCTATTCTGATCGGCGAAGGCGGCTCCAAGATCAAGGACATAGGCCGCCGCGCCCGGCAGGAACTCAGCCAGCTACTCGAAAAACCCATCCACCTCTTCCTCAACGTGAAGGACCGGGCCAATTGGGATGACAGCCGCAGCCATATCCGCGCCCTGGGGCTGGAGGATGAGGGCTGAGCCCATGAGCCTGCCATGCTAACGGAATGGGAGGGCCCGGCCGTCGTCATCGGCGCCCGTCCCTATGGCGAGAGCGGCCTGGTGGTTACCCTGATGACCGAGGCGCTGGGCCGCCATCCCGGCATGGCCCGCGGCGGCCAGTCCCGCGCCCAGGCGCCGCTCTGGCAGCCCGGCAATCTGGTGGAGGCGCGCTGGGTGGCGCGGCTATCCGACCAACTCGGCGCCGTCACCGGCGAGATGGTCCATGCCGCCGCCGCCCTGGCCATGGATGACCCGCTGGCACTCGCTGTCCTCACCGCCGCCTGCGCCGTGGCCGAGGGCGCGCTGCCCGAGCGCCACCCCCACCCCGCCACGTTTCACGGCCTCGTAGGCCTCGTGGTGGCCCTGGCGCGCGACCCGCATCGCGGCGTGGAGGCGCTGATCCGCTGGGAGGCCGCGCTGCTGGCCGAACTCGGCTATGGCCTTGATCTCGCCAGCTGCGCCGCCACCGGCGTGACCGATGACCTCACCTGGGTCTCACCCCGCACCGGCCGCGCCGTCAGCGCCGCGGCCGGCGCCCCCTATGCCGAGCGCCTCTTGCCCCTGCCCGCCCTCATGACCGATGACGCCCCCGCCAGCCCGGCGCAATGGCAGGATGGGCTACGGCTGACCGCGCATTTTCTCGAACGCGATGCCTTCGGCCATTTGCACCGCCCACTGCCCACCGCGCGCCAGCGTCTCAGCGAGCGGGTGGCCGCCATGGTCTGAAGGCGGGGCAGGGGGGTCTTTCATTCATTCAGCTTCTGCCCACATCTTAGAAGTTACCCTGTGGGCTGGCCGGTGATTCGCGGCGGCCCACGCCAACCCGTGGCTGCCCAAACACCCTCTCCACCGGGGGCCACGAACGAGGATGCCAAGCAGTATGTCCATTATCCAGGGCCGCGATCCGGTCGAAATCTACAACAATTCCCTCGTGCCCATGGTCGTGGAGCAAAGCGCCCGCGGCGAGCGCGCCTATGACATCTATTCGCGCCTGCTAAAGGAGCGGATCATCTTTCTGACCGGGCCGATCTTCGATCAGGTGGCATCGCTCATCTGCGCGCAATTGCTCTTCCTGGAGAGCGAGAACCCGAACAAGGATATTTCCTTCTACATCAACTCGCCCGGCGGCGTGGTCACCGCGGGCCTCGCGATGTATGACACGATGCAATATATCCGCTCGCCAGTCTCCACGGTCTGCGTGGGCATGGCCGCCTCTGCCGGCTCGCTGCTGCTCATGGCCGGTGAGAAGGGCAAGCGCTACGCCCTGCCGAACAGCCAGGTGATGATCCACCAGCCCTCCGGCGGCGCCCAGGGCCAGGCCACGGATATCGAAATTCAGGCGCGCGAAATCCTCAAAACCCGCGCCCGGCTGAACCAGATCTATTCCAACCACACCGGCCAGCCGGTGGAGGAGATCGAGAAGAAGATGGAGCGCGACACCTACCTCTCCGCCGAGGAAGCCCGCGATTTCGGCCTGATCGACCATGTGGTCGACAAGCGGCCGCTGACCGGTGCGGAAGCGGCGAAGAGCTGAGTTGCCGAGCCCTTCCTTCCGAAACGAGACAAATCTTCCCTCCGGCGCCCGCTGGGGCTACAATTTCATGACGCCCGTCCCCGCCCTCCCGGCGGGCCCGGCGGGCGAGGAGCGAGCATGAGCAAGTCTTCCGGCGATTCCAAGAACACGCTGTATTGTTCCTTCTGCGGCAAGTCGCAGCATGAGGTTCGCAAGCTGATCGCTGGGCCGACGGTGTTCATCTGTGATGAATGCGTCGAACTCTGCATGGATATCATTCGTGAAGAGCACAAGACCACGCTGGTGAAGAGCCGCGATGGGGTGCCCACGCCGCGCGAAATCTGCAAGGTGCTGGATGATTACGTCATCGGGCAGGAACACGCCAAGAAGGTCTTGGCCGTAGCCGTGCACAATCACTACAAGCGGCTGGCGGCGCAGGCGAAGAACAACGAGGTCGAGATCGCCAAATCCAACATCATGCTGCTCGGCCCCACCGGCTCGGGCAAGACTTTGTTGGCCCAAACCCTCGCCCGCATTCTCGACGTGCCCTTCACCATGGCCGATGCGACCACGCTGACCGAGGCCGGCTATGTCGGCGAGGATGTGGAGAACATCATCCTCAAGCTGCTGCAGGCCGCCGATTACAATGTGGAACGGGCGCAGCGCGGGATCGTCTATATCGACGAGGTCGATAAAATCTCCCGCAAATCCGACAACCCTTCCATCACCCGTGACGTATCGGGCGAGGGTGTGCAGCAGGCCCTGCTGAAGATCATGGAAGGCACGGTCGCCTCCGTGCCGCCCCAGGGCGGCAGAAAGCACCCGCAGCAGGAATTCCTGCAGGTGGATACCACCAATATCCTCTTCATCGTCGGCGGCGCCTTTGCCGGCCTTGAACGCATCATCGGCCAGCGCGGCAAGGGCTCGGGCATCGGCTTCGGCGCCGATGTGAAAAGCCCCGATGACCGCCGCGCCGGCGCCGTGCTGCGCGAGGTCGAGCCTGAGGATCTGCTGAAATTCGGCCTGATCCCCGAATTCATCGGCCGCCTGCCGGTCATCGCCACCCTCGAGGATCTCGACGAAAAGGCGCTGATCGAAATTCTCACCAAGCCGAAAAACGCGCTGATCAAGCAATATCAGCGCCTCTTCGAAATGGAAGGCGCCAAGCTCACCTTCACCGAGGATGCGCTCAAGGCGGTCGCCAACCGCGCCATCCAGCGCAAGACCGGCGCGCGCGGCCTGCGCTCCATCATGGAGAGCATCCTGCTGCTCACCATGTACGACCTCCCCGGCCGCGACGATGTGGATGAGGTGGTGGTCAATGGCGAGGTGGCCGAGGGCCGCGGCCAGCCGCTCTTCATCTATGGCGAACGCAGCCAGGAACAGGCCTCAGCGTAAGCTGAGGCTTTTGCGCCGCTCCCTTGTTCGCGAGGGAGCGGCTCCCCAATTCACGCAACACTGTGGCGCCTGGCCTCGTGCCGCTTCTGGGCGAAGCCCACGCCGACTGTCCTTAGTGAGGTCATATGACGGAATTTAAAAGCGGCGATTTGCTCCCTGTGCTGCCGCTGCGCGATATCGTGGTCTTCCCGCACATGATTGTGCCGCTCTTTGTCGGCCGGGATAAATCCGTGCGCGCACTCGAAGCGGTGATGCGCGACGACAAGCAAATCCTCCTCGTCGCGCAGAAAAACGCCGCCCAGGACGATCCCGGCGCCGAGGATCTGTACAAGATCGGCACCGTCTCCACGGTGCTGCAACTGCTCAAGCTGCCCGATGGCACGGTCAAGGTGCTGGTCGAGGGCAGCCGTCGCGCGAAGATCGGCAGCTTCAAGGAAACCGAGAATTACTTCGAGGCCGTGGCCGAGCTGCTGCCCGAAGAGGCCGGCGAGCCCAAGGAGACCGAGGCGCTGGCCCGCACCGTGGTCAGCCAATTCGAGAGCTATATCAAGCTCAACAAGAAAATCGCCCCCGAAGTCCTGGTCTCCGTCAACCAGATCGACGACCCGGCCAAGCTGGCCGACACGGTGGCCTGCCACCTCTCGATCAAAATCCCTGAAAAGCAGGAGCTGCTGGAAATCACCGGCACCGCGCCCCGGCTTGAGCGCGTCTTCCAGCACATGGAAGGCGAGATCGGCGTGCTGCAGGTCGAGAAGAAAATCCGCAACCGCGTGAAGCGGCAAATGGAGAAAACCCAGCGCGAATATTATCTGAACGAGCAGTTGAAGGCGATCCAAAAGGAGCTGGGCGAGGGCGAGGAGGGCCGTGATGAGGCCGCCGAGCTGGAGGCCAAAATCCGCGAGACCAAATTCTCCAAGGAAGCGCGCGAGAAGGCGCTGGCCGAGCTGAAAAAGCTGCGCTCCATGTCACCCATGTCGGCCGAGGCCACCGTGGTGCGCAATTATCTCGACTGGATGCTCTCCATCCCCTGGAAGAAGAAATCCAAGGTGAAGAACGACGTCGTCGCGGCCGAAGCCGTGCTCGATGCCGATCATTACGGGCTGGAGAAGGTGAAGGAGCGCATCACCGAATACCTCGCCGTGCAAAGCCGCAGCCCGAAAATCCGCGGCCCCATCCTCTGCCTGGTGGGCCCCCCCGGCGTGGGCAAAACCTCGCTCGGCAAGAGCATCGCCAAGGCCACCGGCCGCAATTTCGTCCGCATGAGCCTCGGCGGCGTGCGCGATGAGGCCGAAGTGCGCGGCCACCGCCGCACCTATATCGGCTCGATGCCCGGCAAGGTCATCCAGGGCATGAAGAAGGCGAAAACCTCCAACCCGCTCTTCCTGCTCGATGAAATCGACAAGCTCGGCGCCGATTGGCGCGGTGATCCCTCCTCGGCCCTGCTCGAGGTGCTCGACCCCGAACAGAACGCCACCTTCGCCGACCACTATCTGGAGGTCGATTACGACCTCTCGGATGTGATGTTCGTCACCACCGCCAATAGCCTGCGCATGCCCCAGCCGCTGCTGGACCGCATGGAGATCATCCGCATCCCCGGCTATACCGAGGATGAGAAGGTCGAGATCGCTAAGCGCCACCTCATGCCCAAGGTGAGCGAGGCCAATGGCCTCAAGCCCACCGAATGGTCGGTGGCCGATGACGTGCTGCGCGAATTGGTCCGCACCTACACGCGTGAGGCCGGCGTGCGCAGCCTGGAGCGTGAGATCGGCAGCCTCGCCCGCAAGGCGGTGAAGGAGATCGTGACGCTCAAGACCAAAAAGGTCGTGATCACCAAGAAAAACATGGCCAAATACGCCGGCGTGGCCAAATTCCGCTTCGGCGAGGCCGAGAGCGAGGACATGGTCGGCGTCGTCACCGGCCTGGCCTGGACCGAGGTGGGCGGCGATATCCTGACCATCGAAAGCGTGGTGGTGCCCGGCAAGGGCAATATCAAGCCAACCGGCCAATTGGGCGATGTGATGAAGGAGAGCGTCTCGGCCGCACTCAGCTATGTGCGCAGCCGTTCCACCACCTTCGGCATCAAGCCCACCCTGTTCGAAAAGCGCGACATCCATGTGCATGTGCCCGAAGGGGCCACGCCCAAGGATGGCCCATCGGCCGGCATCGCCATGGCCACCTCCATCGTCTCCGTCCTGACCGGCATCCCCATCCGCCGCGATGTGGCAATGACGGGCGAGATCACCCTGCGCGGCCGCGTGCTGCCCATTGGTGGTCTCAAGGAAAAACTGCTGGCGGCGCTGCGGGCCGGCATCAAGACCGTCTTCATCCCCAAGGACAATGAAAAGGACCTCGCCGAGATTCCGGACAACGTCAAAAAGGGCCTGAAGATCTTCGCCGTCTCGCATGTCGACGAGGTCATCGCCAAAGCCCTCATCCGCCCACCCGTCGCCATTGAATGGGTGGAGCCTGAGGAGGTGGCCGCGGTCACCACCGCCGGCGAATCGGCGGCCGTCCGGCCGCATTGAACCCCGGCGGTGAAGATCGGGGCGCCCTTTCGCCGGGCGCCCCGCCTCGCGACTCGGACCGGCCATGACGAATAGGCAAAAAATGGCGGATTTCCGGGGATAAACTGACAGTCGCGGTTGACGCGCCAAAACCCGTGCAACTAGTGTCGGCGCAGTTTGCAGGGGCGGAATTGGCCGCCCCGCTTGGTTCCCCAGGGGAGTTGGCTATGAACAAACAGGATCTGGTGGCCGTGGTGGCTGATGCCGGCGACATCTCAAAGGCCAAGGCCGGCGAAGTTGTCGACGCGATCTTCACCGCGATCGAAGACGCGCTGAAGACCAAGGGTGGCGAGGTTCGCCTGGTGGGCTTTGGTACTTTCAGCACCACCGAGCGCGCCGCCGGCAAGGGCCGCAACCCCCGCACTGGCGAGGATATCGAAATCCCCGCCAGCACCACCGTCCGCTTCAAGGCCGGCAAGGCCCTCAAGGACGCTGTGAACTAAGACAGCCGCCCCCCTCTGAAAGGCCGGCCCCCCAGGGGGCCGGCCTTTTTTGTGCCCGCCCGCCCCGCTGGGAAGCCAGGGCAGACCATGCTATCACTTGCCCGGGGGGCGCTTAGCTCAGCCGGTAGAGCGCCTGCTTTACACGCAGGATGTCGGCGGTTCGATCCCGTCAGCGCCCATTCCCTTTTCCTTCATCTTGGGTGGTTTTTGCCCGACCCGCGCTTGACACAAACCCGCGCTCCCATCATACCCCGCCTCCTGGATTGCGGGTGTAGCTCAGTTGGTTAGAGCGCCGGCCTGTCACGCCGGAGGTCGCGGGTTCGAGCCCCGTCACTCGCGCCAGCAATCCCCTCCCCATCACTGCAATATCTCTCGATTTTTGCTTTTCCTGCCTATGGCGGAAGCGGCGTCATGTCGGTATTGTCCGGCCACGCTGCACCGCACCACGAGGGGCAGGCAGCGGCAAGGAAACGAGGGTCACCGGGCAACCGGCCAAGCGCCTCGTGTCGAGGTAGGGGGCAGTGGCACGCGAATGGTTCGGCGTATCCTTGCCCCAGGCACAATGTTGAGAGGTCAAGGCCATGAATGCCAGCCTGCTCGGTGAGTATTTTCCGGTCCTGGTGTTTATCGGGATTGCGGCGGGCATTGCGCTTGCCATGGTGGGCGGCGCTTTGCTGGTAGCCCGGCAAAAGCCCAATCCGGAAAAGCTCTCCGCCTATGAATGCGGCTTCGAGCCGTTCGACGATACGCGCCGGCGCTTCGATGTGCGCTTCTACCTCGTGGCCATCCTGTTCATCATTTTCGACCTCGAAGTCGCCTTCCTCTTCCCCTGGGCGGTGACGCTGGGCGAAATCGGCTGGCTTGGCTTCCTCTCGATGATGGGCTTCCTCGGCGTGCTCACCGTCGGTTTCATTTATGAATGGCGCAAGGGGGCGCTCGATTGGCAATGAGCGATCTCGCATGGAACCGCCAGGCCCTGCCGCCCGGCCCCGAACAGGATGCCGTCATCGGCGGCATCACCGGCGAAATCGAGGATAAGGGCTTCGTCGTCGCCAATCTCGACAAGGTGGTGAATTGGGCCCGCACCGGCAGCCTCTGGCCGATGACCTTCGGCCTCGCCTGCTGCGCCGTGCCGATGATCCACGCCTATATGGCGCGCTATGATCTCGACCGTTTCGGCATCATCCCCCGCGGCTCGCCCCGGCAATCGGATGTGATGATCGTCGCCGGCACGCTCACCAACAAAATGGCCCCCGCGCTGCGCAAGGTCTATGACCAGATGAGCGAGCCGCGCTGGGTCATCTCGATGGGAAGCTGCGCCAATGGCGGCGGCTATTACCATTACAGCTACGCCGTGGTGCGCGGCTGTGACCGCATCGTGCCGGTCGATATCTACGTCCCCGGCTGCCCGCCCACCGCCGAGGCGCTGGTCTATGGCATCATGCAATTGCAGAAGAAAATCCGCCGCACCGGGACCATCCTCCGTGGTTGAAGCGCTGCAAACGGCGCTGCTTGCCGCCATCCCCGAGGCCCGGCTCTCCACCCAGCGCGGCGGCGCCGAACTTGTGCTGCACACCGGCCGTGAGGGCCTGCTCGCCCTGATGCTCACGCTGCGCGACACCCCCGGCCTCGAATTCGCCCAATGCATGGATATCTGCGGCGTGGATTGGCCCGAGCGGCCCGAGCGTTTCGAGGTGGTCTATAACCTGCTCAGCCTCTCGCTGAACCAGCGCCTGCGCGTCATCGTGCCGGCCAGCGAAACCACCCCCATGCCCTCCGTCGCCGCCATCTGGCCCTCTGCCACCTGGTTCGAGCGCGAAACCTGGGACATGTATGGCGTGGTCTTCGAAGGCCTGACCGACATGCGCCGCCTGCTTACCGATTACGGCTTCGAAGGCCATCCGCTGCGCAAGGATTTCCCCCTCAGCGGCCATATCGAGCTGCGCTATGATGAGGAGCGCAAGCAGGTGGTCTATGAGCCGGTCAAGCTCACCCAGGATTTCCGCAGCTTCGACTTCCTCAGCCCCTGGGAGGCGATGACCACCCTGCCGGGCGATGAGAAAATCCACCTCAACCGCGTGGAGGGGCCCAAGCCATGAGCGTCACCACCACCAACCTCACCGCCACCACGGTGCAGGTCGATAGCCACACCATCAATTTCGGCCCCCAGCACCCGGCAGCCCATGGCGTGCTGCGCCTCATCCTCGAGATGAAGGGCGAGGTCGTGGAGCGCGCCGACCCACATATCGGCCTGCTCCATCGCGGCACCGAAAAACTGATCGAATACAAAACCTACCTCCAGGCGCTGCCCTATTTCGACCGGCTGGATTACGTCAGCCCCATGTGCATGGAGCACGCCTTCGCCATCGCCACTGAGCGGCTGCTGGGCATTGAGGGCGATATTCCCGAACGCGCGCAATATATCCGCGTGCTCTTCTCCGAGATCACCCGCATCCTGAACCACCTGCTCAATGTCACCACCTATGCGCTGGATTGCGGCGCCATCACCCCCGCCCTCTGGGGCTTCGAGCAGCGCGAGCATCTGCTGGAAATGTACGAGCAGGTCAGCGGCTCGCATTACCACGCCAACTATTTTCGGCCCGGCGGCGTGGCCAAGGACCTGCCCGCCGGCATGGAGGCCCGCATCGCCGGCTGGTGCGAGCAATTCCCCGCCTTCATCGACAAGCTCGAAGGCCTGCTGACCAACAATCGCATCTTCAAGCAGCGCACCGTCGATATCGGCGTCATGACCGCCGAGCAGGCCATCGAATGGGGTTTCTCCGGCCCCTGCCTCCGCGCCTCCGGCCTCGCCTGGGATTTGCGCCGCAGCCAGCCCTATGACGTTTATGACCGGATGGAATTCGACATCCCCGTCGGCCGCCATGGCGATTGCTATGACCGCTACCTCGTCCGCATCGCCGAAATGCGCCAATCGCTGCGCATCATCGCCCAGTGCCTGGCACAAATGCGCCCCGGCCCGGTCAAGGTGCTGGACAATAAGATCACGCCCCCCAAGCGCGGCGCCATGAAGCGCTCGATGGAAGCCCTCATCCACCACTTCAAACTCTACACCGAGGGCTACCACGTGCCCGAAGGCTCGACCTATTCGGTGGTGGAAGCCCCCAAGGGCGAATTCGGCGTCTATCTCGTCGCCGATGGCGGCAACAAACCCTATCGCTGCAAAATCCGCGCCCCCGGCTACGCCCATCTGCAGGCCATGGAGGTGCTCTCCAAAGGCCATATGCTGGCCGATGCGGTGGCAATCATTGGCAGCCTGGATATCGTGTTCGGAGAGATTGACCGGTGAGCGACGAACCGACGAGTTTTGCCTTCGACGCCGAGGCCGAGGCAGCCATCGCCAAAATCCTGCCCCGCTACCCCGCGGGCAAGCAGGCCAGCGGCGTCATCCCGCTGCTCTATCAGGTGCAATACCAGATGGGCCGGCAGACCGGCAGCGCCTGGGTGCCGCGCATCGCCATGGATGTGGTGGCCGAGCGCCTCGGCATGGCGCCGATCCGCGTCTATGAGGTCGCCAGCTTCTACTTCATGTTCAATCTGAAGAAGATGGGCCGCTACCATCTGCAAGTCTGCGGCACCACGCCCTGCTGGCTGCGCGGCTCGGATGAGGTGCAGCGCGCCTGCCGCGATGCCGGCGGGCTGAAGGGCTATGGCGATACCTCGGCCGATGGCCTCTTCACCCTCAGCGAGGTGGAATGCATGGGCGCCTGCGTCAATGCGCCCATGCTCTGCATCGATGAAGACTACCACGAGGATCTGAATTACGAGCGCACCGTCGCCCTGATCGAGGCGCTCAAGCGCGGCGAGCGGCCGACCCCGGGCAGCAGCATCGGCCGCCAGGCCAGCGCGCCCGAAGGCGGCCCCATTGTGCTGGTGGAGGGCTGAGCCATGGCATTGTCTGACAAGGACCGGATTTTCACCAACCTCTACGGCACCCAGCCCTGGAACCTCGCCGCCGCGCGCATGCGTGGCGATTGGGACGGCACGGCCGGCATCATCCAGAAGGGCCGCGACTGGATCGTCAATGAGATGAAGGAAAGCGGCCTACGCGGCCGCGGCGGCGCCGGCTTCCCCACCGGCATGAAGTGGTCCTTCATGCCCAAAGCCACCGATGGCCGCCCCTGCTACCTCGTGGTCAATGCCGATGAGAGCGAGCCCGGCACCTGCAAGGACCGCGACATTATCCGCCATGATCCGCACAAGCTGATCGAGGGCTGCCTGATCGCCGGCTCCGCCATGGGCGCCTCCGCCGGCTATATCTATATCCGCGGCGAATACGCCTATGAGGCGAAAATCCTCCAGGCCGCGATCGACGAGGCCTATGATGCCGGCCTGCTCGGCAAAAACGCCGCCGGCTCCGGCTATGATTACGAGCTTTATCTGCATCGCGGCGCCGGCGCCTATATCTGCGGCGAGGAAACCGCGCTGATCGAGAGCCTGGAAGGCAAGAAGGGCATGCCGCGGATGAAACCGCCATTCCCCGCCGCCGTCGGCCTCTATGGCTGCCCCACCACGGTGAACAACGTGGAAACCATCGCCGTCGCGCCCACCATTCTGCGCCGCGGTGCCTCCTGGTTCGCCGGCTTCGGCCGCGCCAAGAATTCCGGCACCAAAATCTTCTGCCTGCAGGGCCATGTGAACAAGCCCTGCAACGTCGAAGAAGAAATGAGCATGCCGCTGCGCGAACTCATCGACCGCCATGCCGGCGGCGTGCGCGGCGGCTGGGACAATCTGCTGGCCGTCATCCCTGGCGGCTCCTCCACGCCGATGATCCCCAAAAGCGTCTGCGACGATGTGCTGATGGATTTTGACGCCCTGCGCGAACACAAAACCGGCCTGGGCACCGCCGGCGTGATCGTGATGGACAAATCCACCGACCTCATCCGCGCCATCCAGCGCCTTTCCGCCTTCTACAAGCATGAGAGCTGCGGCCAATGCACCCCCTGCCGTGAGGGCATGGGCTGGGTGAACCGGGTGATGCTGCGCATGGTCGAAGGCCGCGCCGAAATCGCCGAAATCGACGTGCTGGAGCAGGTGACGCGGCAAATCGAAGGCCACACCATCTGCGCCCTCGCCGATGGCGGCGTCTGGCCGGTGCAGGGGTTGATCCGGCACTTCAGGCCGCTGATGGAAGAGCGAATCGCGGCCTACAAGGCAGCCCGCACCGCGATGGCGGCGGAGTGATGAGCATGAACACGGTGCAGGGCGACAGCGAGAAATTCAGGCCGCTGATGGAAGAGCGAATCGCGGCCTATAAGGCAGCCCATACCGCGATGGCGGCGGAGTGATGAGCATGAACACGGTGCAGGGCGACAGCGAGAAATTCAGGCCGCTGATGGAAGAGCGAATCGCGGCCTACAAGGCCGCCCACACCGCGATGGCGGCGGAGTAAAGACATGGCCCGCGTCACCGTAGACGGCATCGAAGTCGAAATCCCCAATGGCGCCTCCGCGCTCCAGGCCTGCGAGGCCGCGGGCAAAGAAATCCCGCGCTTCTGCTACCATGAGCGCCTCTCGGTCGCCGGCAATTGCCGCATGTGCCTGGTCGAGGTCGAAAAAGCCCCCAAGCCGGTGGCCTCCTGCGCCTATCCGGTGATGGAGGGGATGAAAATCTTCACCGACACCGCCATGGTCCGCAACGCCCGCCGCGGCGTGATGGAATTCCTGCTGATCAACCACCCGCTCGATTGCCCAATCTGCGACCAGGGCGGCGAATGTGACCTGCAAGACCAGGCCGTGGCCTATGGCAAGGACAGCTCCCGCTTCGACGAGCAAAAGCGCTCGGTGAAGGACAAGAATATCGGCCCGCTCATCAAAACGGTGATGACGCGCTGCATCCAATGCACCCGCTGCATCCGCTTCGCCACCGAAGTGGCCGGCGTGCCCGAACTCGGCGCCACCGGCCGGGGCGAGACGATGGAAGTCGGCACCTATGTCGAAAAAGCGCTCAGCTCCGAACTCTCCGGTAACCTCATCGATATCTGCCCCGTCGGCGCGCTGACCTCCCGCCCCTACGCCTTCGTCTCCCGCCCCTGGGAGCTGCAAAAGACCGACAGCATCGACGTGCTCGACGCCACCGGCACCCCCATCCGCATCGACACCCGCGGCGGCGAAGTGCTGCGCATTCTCCCCCGCCAGGATGAGGCGATCAACGAGGAATGGCTGGCCGATCGCGGCCGCTTCTCCTTCGATGGCCTCAAACGCCGCCGGCTCGACCGCCCCTGGATTCGCCGCAACGGCAAACTCGTGGCCGCAACCTGGCCCGAGGCGTTCGCCGAAATCGCCGCCCGCTTCAAGACCATCCCCGGCGGCCGCATCGGCGCCATCGTCGGTGACACCGTCGATGCCGAAGCCATCTTCGCCCTGAAATCCCTCATCACCTCCCTCGGCTCCGAAAACCTCGATTGCCGCCAAGAGGGCGAGGCCATCACCGGCAGCAACCGCGCCCATCACCTCTTCAACACCTCCATCGCCGGCATCGAGGCGGCGGATCGGCTGCTCATCATCGGCAGCAACCCCCGGCTCGAAGCCCCGGTCATCAATGCCCGCATCCGCAAGGCCACCCTCGCCGGCCTCAAAGTCGCCTATATCGGCCCCGCGACCGACCTGACCTACGCCGCCACCCAGGTCGGCCTCGACACCGATTTCCTCACCGGCGCCGAACGCCCCATGGTCATCCTCGGCCGCGCCGCACTCGCCCGCCCCGATGGCGCAGCCCTGCTCGCCCATGCCTGGGCGCTGGCCAACCCCACCCCGGAATGGAATGGCTTCAACCTCCTGCACAGCTTCGGCGGCCAGGTGGCCGCGCTGGAGCTGGGCTTCCTCCCCGGCCCCCATGGCCTCGACCTTGCCGCCATGATGGGCGGCGGCGTGGATGCGCTCTGGCTGCTCGGGGCCGATGGCTTCAACCCCGCGCGCATCGGCCAAAACACCTTCGTCATCTACCAGGGCCATCACGGCGATGCTGCCGCCGCCCGCGCCGATATCATCCTCCCCGGCGCCGCCTATACCGAGAAGGACGCCACCTGGCTGAACACCGAAGGCCGCATGCAGCGCGGCTGGGCCGCGGTGCTCCCCCCCGGTGAGGCGCGCGAGGATTGGAAAATCATCCGCGCCGCCTCCGCCATCCTCGGCAAGCCACTCCCCTTCGACAGCATCGAGGCCCTGCGCGGACAGCACCCGCTCTTCGCCGGCATCGTGCCCGAAGCGCCCCTCATCGCGCCCTCAGCCGCGCCCTTGAGCGGCGAGGCTTTCGCCGCCGCCCCCGGCAATTACTGGCAGGTCGACCCCATCACCCGGGCCAGCGAAACCATGGCGGAATGCGCCCGCAGCGCCGCCACCCCAGCCCTGGCGGCCGAATAAGATGGACGCTTTCCTCGACACCAATCTGGGCCACCTCGCCCTCACCGTGGCGCAAACCCTGGCGCTGCTGGTGCCGGTGCTGATCGCGGTGGCCTATCTCACCTGGGCCGAACGCAAAGTCCTGGCGCTGATGCAAATGCGCAAGGGGCCCAATATGGTCGGCCCCTTCGGCATGCTGCAGCCCTTCGCCGACGCCATCAAAATGCTGATGAAAGAGACCATCGTGCCGGCCGGTGCCAGCCGATACCTCTTCCTCTCCGCGCCCATGCTCACCTTCCTGCTGGCGATGATCGCCTGGGCGGTCATCCCGGTGAATGATGGCTGGGCCATCGCCGATATCAATGTCGGCGTGCTCTATCTCTTCGCGGTGAGTTCGCTCGGCGTCTATGGCATCATCATCGCCGGCTGGGCGTCGAATTCGAAATACGCCTTCCTCGGCGCGCTGCGCTCGGCCGCGCAGATGGTGAGCTATGAGGTCTCAATCGGCCTCGTCATCGTCACTGTGTTGCTCTGCGTCGGCAGCCTGAACCTGACCGCCATCGTCCGGGCGCAACAAGACCTCTGGTTCGCCATCCCGCTTTTCCCGATGTTTATCGTCTTCTTCATCTCGGCCCTGGCCGAGACCAACCGCGCCCCCTTCGACCTGCCCGAGGGCGAGAGCGAATTGGTCGCGGGCTTCTTCGTCGAATACTCCTCCATGTCCTTCGCCCTGTTCTTCCTGGGCGAATACGCGAACATGATCCTGATGTCCTCGCTCACCACCATCCTCTTCCTGGGTGGCTGGTATCCGCCGCTGGACATCGCCCCCTTCAATTGGCTGCCAGGGCCCGCCTGGTTTGCGCTGAAGGTGGCGGCCATCCTGTTCTGCTTCATCTGGGTGCGCGCCACCTTCCCGCGCTACCGCTATGACCAGTTGATGCGGCTGGGCTGGAAGATCTTTCTGCCCTTCACATTGTTCTGGCTGGTGCTCACGGCCTTCACGCTCAAGCTGACAGGGTGGCTCCCCGCATGAATATCGACAGGCTCGCCCGCTCCTTCCTGCTGGTGGAAATCCTCTCCGGGATGGCCTCCACCTTCCGAGAAATGTTCCGCCCCAAGGCGACCATCAACTACCCCTATGAAAAAGCGCCGATCTCGCCGCGCTTCAAGGGCGAGCACGCGCTGCGCCGCTACGCCAATGGCGAAGAACGCTGCATCGCCTGCAAGCTCTGCGAGGCGGTCTGCCCCGCCCAGGCCATCACCATCGAGGCCGAACCGCGCGAAGACGGCTCCCGCCGCACCACGCGCTACGATATCGACATGACCAAATGCATCTATTGCGGCTTGTGCGAGGAAGCCTGCCCGGTGGATGCCATCGTCGAAGGCCCCAACCTCGAATTCGCCACCGAAACACGCGAGGAGTTGATGTACGACAAGGATCGCCTCCTCGCCAATGGTGACCGCTGGGAGCCCATCCTGGCCAAGCGCCTCGAGCTGGACGCACCCTACCGATGATCGCATTCGCCTTCTATTTCGCCGCCTTCATCCTCGTCGCCTGCGCCGTGCTGGTGGTGACATCGCGCAACCCCGTGCATTCGGTGCTGGCCCTCATCGCCTGCTTCTTCAACGCGGCCGGCCTGTTCCTGCTGGCCGGCGCCGAGTTTCTGGCGATGATCCTGGTCATCGTCTATGTCGGCGCCGTCGCCGTGCTCTTCCTCTTCATCGTCATGATGCTCGACGTTGATTTCGTGAAGATGCGCGCCGGTGTGGAACGCTATGCCCGGCTGGGTGCGGTGGTGGGCGGCATCCTGCTGCTGGAGCTTTTGCTGGTGCTTGGCGCCTGGCAGTTCAGCACCGATGCGCAGGAGCTGCGCCTGGCAGCCACCCCCGCGGGCACCACCAACACCGAAGCCCTGGGTCGCATCCTCTACACCGACTATATCTATCTCTTCCAACTCGCCGGCCTCATCCTGCTCGTCGCCATGATCGGCGCCATCGTGCTGACGCTGCGTGCCAGCACCAACACCCGCCGCCAGAACGTCGAAGCCCAACTCGCCCGCCTCGGCGCGGTCGAGAAGCGCGATGTGCCGCTCCGCCAGGGCGTGCGGATGGATGACATTCTGCGCCGCGAATTGCCGCCGCCGCCGCCGGCCGCGCCCACCCATATCGAACATGGAGGCCATCACTGATGTTCACCATCGGCCTCGCCCATTTCCTCACGCTCGGCGCCATCCTCTTCGTGCTGGGTATCTTCGGCATCCTGATGAACCGCCGGAACGTCATCGTCATCCTGATGAATATCGAGCTCATCCTGCTGGCGGTGAATATGAACTTCGTCGGCTTCTCCGCCGCGCTGGATGACCTCGCCGGTCAGGTCTTCGCCCTCTTCATCCTCACCGTGGCGGCCGCGGAAGCCGCCATCGGTCTGGCCATGGTCGTCATCTATTTCCGCAACCGCGGAACCATCGAGGTCGAGGATATCTCGGCGCTGAAAGGCTGAGCCGGTGCTAGTCGGAGCCGTTTTCTTCCCCCTGCTGGGTGCCACCCTTGCCGGCTTCTTCGGCCGCTGGCTGGGTGACCGCGCCTCCCAATGGGTGACCGTGCTGTGCATGGCAGCCGCGGCGCTCTGCGGCGCGCTGGCCTTCTGGCAGGTCGCCTTCCTGGCCCAGCCCAGCACCGTGCAAATCGCCACCTGGCTCGATATTGGTGACCTCGAATTCGCCTGGGCGCTGCGCTACGACACGCTCTCGGCGATCATTGTGGCGATGGTGACCTTTATCTCCACCCTCATCCATATCTACTCCGTCGGCTATATGAGCCATGACGCGACGCGCCCGCGATTCTTCGCCTATCTCAGCCTCTTCACCTTCATGATGTTGATGCTGGTCACCGCCGATAACCTCGTCCAACTCTTCTTCGGCTGGGAGGGTGTGGGCCTCGCGAGCTACCTGCTCATCGGCTATTGGTACGAGAAGCAAAGTGCCTGCGCCGCCGCAATGAAGGCTTTTATCGTCAACCGCGTGGGCGATTTGTTCTTCATGCTCGGCATGGCGCTGACATTCCTCACCTTCGGCTCGGTGGAATTCTCCGCCATCTTCGCCGCCGCCCCGGCCCAGGCCCAGGCGCAATTCATGGGCCTGCCCGCGCTTGAAGTGATCGGCGTACTGCTCTTCCTCGGTGCCTGCGGCAAATCCGCCCAGCTTGGCCTGCACACCTGGCTGCCAGACGCGATGGAAGGCCCCACCCCGGTCTCGGCCCTCATCCACGCCGCCACCATGGTCACCGCCGGCGTCTTCCTCATGGCGCGCATGTCGCCGGTGATGGAATTCGCCCCCACCGCACTCGCCATCGTCACCGTGGTCGGCGCCTCCACCGCGCTCTTCGCCGCGACCATTGGTTGCGTGCAGAACGACATCAAGCGCATCATCGCCTATTCCACCTGCTCGCAGCTTGGCTACATGTTCTTCGCCGCCGGCGTGGGGCTGTATCAGGCGGCGGTTTTCCACCTCTTCACCCATGCCTTCTTCAAGGCGTTGCTGTTCCTGGGCGCCGGCTCCGTCATCCATGCGATGTCGGAGGAGCAGGATATCCGCAAAATGGGCGGCATCTGGAAGAAAATCCCCATCACCTATGCCGTGATGTGGATCGGCTCCCTCGCCCTGGCCGGCATCCCGCTCTTCGCCGGCTATTACTCCAAGGATGCAATCCTGGAGGGTGCGATGGCCGCGCATTCTTCCGTGGGCGTCTATGCCTTCATCTGCGGCGCGCTGGCCGCCTTCCTCACCGCCTTCTACTCCTGGCGCCTCATCATCCTCACCTTCCACGGCGCGCCGCGGGCCGATCACCACACCATGGAACACGTGCATGAGAGCCCCTGGGTCATGCTGGTGCCGCTGCTGGTGCTGAGCATCGGCGCCATCACCACCGGCTTCCTCTTCGCGCCCTATTTCATCGGCGATCACGCCCATGCATTCTGGGGCACGGCGATCTTCAATAGCCCCGAGAAGCACATGATGGAGGCGCTGCACCACGCCCCCGAATGGGTGCCCCTGGTGGCCAAGGCCGTCGCCTTTTCCGGCATCGGCCTCGCCTTCCTGCTCTATATGGTCTGGCCAAATATCCCCGCCCGCCTCGCAGCCGCAGTGCCCGGCCTATACCGCTTCCTGCTCAACAAATGGTATTTTGATGAGCTTTATGACCGGATCTTCGTCCAGCCCGCCCAGCGCCTCGCCGATATCCTCTGGAAGACCGGCGACACCAAATATATCGACGGCATGCCCAATGGCGCGGCTGCCCTCGCGGCTGGCGCCTCACGCGGCGCCGTGCAACTGCAGACGGGCAGGGTGGCAAGCTACGCCTTCGCCATGATCATCGGCGTCATCGCCTTCATCACCATCTTCCTGCTGGGGCGCTGAGCCATGAATGCCGCTGGTTACCCGCTGCTCTCGCTGCTCACCTTCCTGCCGCTGGTGGGCGCCTTCATCATCATGATGGTGCGCGGCGATGACGACACCGTCGCCAGCAATTCCCGCTGGGCGGCGCTGTGGACCTCGCTGATCGTCTTCGCCCTCTCCCTCGTCCTGTGGTTCCAGTTCGACACCTCAGTCGCCGGCTTCCAGTTCCAGGAAAGCCGCCCCTGGCTGCCCGATTTCGGCATCGGCTATCATCTGGGCGTGGATGGCATCTCAGTGCTCTTCGTGCTGCTCTCCACCCTGCTCACGCCCATCTGTATCCTGGCGAGTTGGGAGAGTGTGCAATCGCGCGTGCGCGAATACATGATCGCCTTCCTGGTGCTCGAAACCATGATGATCGGCATGTTCGTCAGCCTCGACTTCATGCTGTTCTACATCTTCTTCGAGGGTGTGCTGATCCCGATGTTCCTCATCATCGGCGTCTGGGGCGGCGCGCGCAGGGTCTATGCCGCCTATAAATTCTTCCTCTACACCTTCGCCGGCTCGGTGCTGATGCTGCTCGCCATCATCACCCTCTGGCACTCCGCCGGCACAACCGACATCCCCGAACTGCTCACCAAGCACATCGCCTCCGCCTGGCAGCCCTGGATCTTCTTCGCCTTCTTCGCCTCCTTCGCGGTGAAGGTGCCCATGTGGCCCGTCCACACCTGGCTGCCCGACGCGCATGTCGAGGCACCGACGGCCGGCTCCGTCATCCTCGCCGGCGTGCTGCTGAAAATGGGCGGCTATGGCTTCCTGCGCTTCTCGCTGCCCATGCTGCCCGAGGCCAGCGCGCAATTCGCCCCCCTCATCTTCGCCCTCTCGGTCATCGCGGTGATCTACACCTCACTGGTGGCACTCGCGCAGACCGACATGAAAAAGCTCATCGCCTATTCCTCGGTCGCCCATATGGGCATCGTCACCATCGGCATCTTCACCGCCAATGTGCAGGGCATCGAGGGTGCGCTCTACCAGATGCTCAGCCATGGCGTGGTCTCCGGCGCGCTCTTCCTCTGTGTGGGCGTGCTCTATGACCGTGAGCACACCCGCGAGATCGCCCGCTATGGCGGTGTGGCCAAGATCATCCCGGCCTATGCCCTGGTCTTCATGCTCTTCACCATGGCCTCAGTGGCGCTGCCGGGCACGGCGGGTTTCCCTGGCGAATTCCTGGTCATCCTGGGCGCCTTCGCCGTCTCTCCCTGGGTGGCGCTCGGCGCTGCCACCGGCATGATCCTGGGTGCGGCCTATATGCTGCTGCTCTATCGCCGCGTCGCCTTCGGCAAGATCACCCGCGACAGTCTGCGCGGCCTCGCTGACCTCTCGCCTAGGGAGCACGCGATCTTCGCCCCCCTCATCGCCCTCACCTTGTGGATGGGGCTCTACCCCACCTCCTTCACCCAGTTCTTCAACGCCTCCGTCGCACAGATCGTGACGCAGCATCAGGCCGCGCTCGGCGCGGCGCGCCTTGCAGGAATCGCCCCATGAACTGGACCCTGGCCCTGCCGGAACTCGTCCTGGCCCTTTGCGGCCTCGCCATCCTGGTCGGTGGCGTGCTGCCCAAGCGCGACACCAATTTCGCCGTCTGCATCGCCACCCTCGGCGCGCTGCTCCTCACCGCCGCCCTGGTGCTGGTGCAAAAGGAGGGCACAGCCTTTGGCGGCCAATACATCGCCGACAGCTTCTCCTCCTTCATGAAGGTGCTCTGCCTGCTCGGCGCCGCCATGGGCCTGGTGCTGTCCATGGATTTCTTCGAAAAACAGGGCCTCTCGCGCTTCGAATACCCGGTGCTGCTGCTCTTCGCCACCGTGGGCATGTTGGTGATGATCTCGGCCAATGACCTCATGTCGCTCTATATGGGTCTCGAATTGCTCAGCCTGCCGCTCTATGTCATCGCCGCCATCGACCGTGACAATTCCCGCGCCGCCGAGGCCGGTCTGAAATACTTCGTCCTTGGCGCCCTGGCCTCGGGCCTGCTACTCTATGGCGCGTCGCTGGTCTATGGCTTCGCCGGCACCACCAATTTTGACCGTCTGGCCGATGCCCTCTCGGCGCAGCAGGGCGTCTCGGCCGGCGTGGTGGTGGGCATTATCTTCATTATCGCGGCGCTGGCCTTCAAGATCGCCGCCGTGCCCTTCCATATGTGGACGCCCGATGTCTATGAGGGCGCCCCCACCCCCGTCACCGCCTTCTTCGCCTCGGCACCCAAAATTGCCGCCGTGGCGCTTCTCGTGCGGGTCCTCGCCGGCCCCTTTGGCGAGACGGTGGCGCAGTGGCAGCAGGTCATCGTGCTGGCCTCGCTGGGTTCGATGGTGCTGGGCGCGCTCGCTGCCATCGGCCAGAGCAACATCAAGCGCCTGATGGCCTATTCCTCCATCGGCCATATCGGCTTCGCCCTGATGGGCCTGGCCGTGGGCGGTGAGAGCGGGCTGCGCGGCGTGCTGCTCTATATGGCGATCTACCTCTTCATGAATATGGGCGCCTTTGCCGTGCTGATCTCCATGCGCCGCGACGGCCAGCCGGTGGAAGGCGTGGATGACCTCGCCGGCCTCGGCCGCACCGATCCGGCGATGGCACTGGCCATGGCCATCTTCATGTTCTCCATGGCCGGCGTGCCGCCCTTGGCCGGCTTCTTCAGCAAGCTCTACGTCCTGCTGCCCGCCATCGAGAAGGGCTTCTGGTTCCTGGCCCTGGTCGGCGTGCTCTCCTCGGTGGTCTCGGCCTATTACTATCTGCGGATCATCAAGGTGATGTATTTCGACCCGGCCTTGCCGGCTTTCGACGCGCGGCCCATGGGGCTGTCCGTCGTCCTGGCCGGCACCGGCCTCTTCACCGCCTTCTTCTTTCTCTTCCCGGCGCCGCTGCTGGCGGCAGCACGCCATGCCGTGGCGTCCATCCTGGGTTGAAATTCCGCCTGGAGGTCTTCGACAGCCTGCCCAGCACCGCCACGCTGATGGCGGATCGTGCGGCAGGGCAGGGCGAGCCTGCCGGCCTCGCCATCCTCGCCCGCCAACAAACCGCCGGCCGCGGCACCAAGGGCCGCGCCTGGCACTCCCCGCCCGGCAATCTGCACCTCTCCATCCTGCTCCGCCCCGCCGCCCCCATGCGCGAGGCGCCGCAATTCGCCCTACTCGCCGCCGTCGCCCTGCATGACGCGGCCGGCCCCACCACCCGCCTCAAATGGCCCAATGACCTCATGCTGGGCGAGGCCAAGGCCGGCGGCATCCTCACCGAAACCGCAACCACCGCCGATGGCATGATCGACTGGCTCACCCTGGGCATAGGCGTCAACCTCGCCCATGCCCCCGAACTCTCCGGCCGCGCCACCGCGGCCCTGGGCGCCGAACCGCCCGAACACTTCGCCACCCGCCTGCTGGCCGCCCTCGCCACCCGGGTCGCAACCCATGCCCAGGCCGGCTTCGCTCCCATCCGCGCCGCCTGGATGGCAGCCGGCCCTCCCCTCGGCGCGCCAGTTTCCATCCAACAGGGTGTCAGCCGGCACAACGGGCGCTATGAGGGGCTCTCGCCCAGCGGCGGCCTGCTGCTGGCGGTGGAGGGACGGGTCATGGAATTTCACGCCGGGGAAGTGGTCTAATGCTGCTGGCGATCGACGCGGGCAATACCAATGTGGTCTTCGCCGTGCATGACGGCCATCAGTGGCGCGGCCGCTGGCGGATCATGACCAATGCCGCCCGCACCTCGGATGAATACGCCGTCTGGCTGCTGACACTCATGCAAATGTCCGGCCTCAGGCCCATCCAGATCACCCGCTGCGTCATCGGCACCGTCGTGCCCGCCGCCCTCTACAACCTCCGCCGCCTCTGCCGCGACTGGTTCAGCACCGAGCCCCTCGTCGCCCGTGCCGCGCTCGATTGGGGTTTTGAGATTCGCGTCGATACCGCCACCGATGTCGGCGCCGACCGCCTGCTCAACGCGCTCGCCGCCCATACCCTCTACAAGGGCCCGCTGATCGTGGTCGATTTCGGCACCGCCACCACCTTCGATGTGGTCGATGGCGATGGCGCCTATCTCGGCGGGGTGATCGCCCCGGGCATCAACCTCTCCATCGAGGCGCTGCACCAGGCCGCGGCCCGCCTGCCGCGCATCGGCATCGGCCGGCCCCAATCCGCCATTGGCCGCAACACCGTCGCCGCCATGCAATCGGGCATTTATTGGGGCTATGTCGGGCTGATTGAGGGCATCGTCGCCCGGGTGCGCGCCGAATATGGCGCGCCGCTGAAACTCGTCGCCACCGGCGGCCTCGCCCCGCTTTTCGCCGAAGGCACCCAGGTGATCGAGCGCATCGACCAGGACATCACGCTCGAAGGCCTGCGCCTGCTCTGCGGGCGAAACCCAGCCCCCTCACTGCCCAGCCGCATCCGCGCCGAGCTGGAATAACCCCGTATGAAGGTTTTCCTTCGCAATTTCGCCGAACAGCCCCATATAGCCCTTTGAATTGCGCCGCATCCCTGCGCGCCGACATGGACATGACTGCAACGCCGCCCCGGGCGGCAATAGGAAGAGTATGACCGAACTGAATAATAACGACCTCGCCTTCATCCCGCTGGGTGGCACTGGCGAGATTGGCATGAACTTCAATGTCTATCGCTGTGACGGCAAATTGCTCGCGGTGGATTGCGGCATCGGCTTTGGCGGCGCGGAATTGCCCGAGGTCGATGTGATGGTGCCCGACCCCGTCTGGCTGGCCGAACGCCGCGAGAAGCTGGTCGGCATGGTCATCACCCATGCACATGAGGACCATATCGGCGCCGTCGCCCATCTCTGGCGCAAGCTGAAATGCCCGATCTACGGCACCCCCTTCGTCATCAATGTGCTGCGCCGCAAATTGGGCGAGCATGGGCTGGCGCAGGAGGTGCCGCTGCATGTCGTCAAGCCCGGCGGCGCCTTCTCCCTCGCCCCCTTCGAGTGCCAGTTCCTCGCCGTCAGCCACTCCATCGTCGAGGCCCAGGCCCTGGTGCTGCGCACCCGCCACGGCATCGTGGTCCACACTGGCGACTGGAAGCTGGACCCTAACCCCCTGGTCGGCCCGCCAACCGATGAGGCCGGCTTCGCCCGCGTGGGTGAAGAAGGCGTGTTGGCCATGGTCTGCGACAGCACCAATGCCATGGTCGATGGCCGCGCCGGCTCGGAGGCCACGGTGCGCGAGGCCTTCGTGCCGCTGATCGCCGGCATCAAGGGCCGCATCGCCGTCACCTGCTTCGCCACCAATATCGCCCGGCTGGAAAGCATCGCCCTCGCCGGCAAGGCCGCCGGCCGCAAAGTGGCACTCTTCGGCCGCAGCCTGCGCAATTCCGTCACCTCAGCCCGCGAATGCGGCTATCTCAAGGGCGTGCCCGATTTCCTCAATGAGGATGAGGCGCAATACCAGGCCGATAATGAACTCCTGATCCTCTGCACCGGCAGCCAGGGCGAGGAGCGCAGCGCGCTGGCCAAAATCGCCGCCGACAACCACCCCAATATTTCGCTGGGCGAGGGCGATACGGTGATCTTCTCCGCCCGGATGATCCCGGGCAATGAGCGCGCGGTGCTGCGCATGCAGGATGAGCTGAGCCGCGCCGGCGTTACCATCATCACCGCCGATGATGAGAAGGTGCATGTCTCCGGCCACCCGGCGCGCGACGAACTCAAGCGCCTCTACAGCCTGGTCAAGCCGAAATACTGCGTGCCGGTGCATGGTGAATGGCGCCACCTCTCCGAACATGCCGGCCTCGCCGAGGATTGCGGTGCGGATGCCATCCTGATCGAGGATGGCGATATCCTCCGCCTCGCCCCCGGCCGCGCCGATGTGGTGGAAAGTGCCGTCGTCGGCCGCCTCGCCATCGACGGCCCGCGGCTGCTGCCGCTCGAAGGCGGCGTCTTGGGCGCGCGCAAGCGCATGCTGTTCAACGGCGTGGTGGTGGCCAGCTTCGCCGTGGACAAGGCCGGCAAGGTGCTGGGCAAGCCACAAGTGGCCGCCCCCGGCCTCTTCGACGCCGATGGCGAGGAGCCCGAGCAATTGGCCGTCGAACTCGCCCGGGTGGTGATGGAATTGCCCCAGTCGCTCAAGCGCGAGGATGACGCGCTGCGTGAGGCGGCCCGCGCCGCGCTGCGCAAATCGGTGGGCCGCCGCCTGAAGAAGCGGCCCAATGTCGAAGTCCATCTGATGCGGGTGTGAGCCATGGGTCTGGTCTCGGGCATCGTCGTCTATTTTCTGATCTGGTGGACGGCGCTGTTCTGCATCCTGCCCATCGGCATCCGCCCCGATGCCACCGGGGCGGAAACCACCGGCGGCTGGCGCGGCGCGCCGGTGGGGTTTTCGCTCTGGCACAAGCTGGCCGGCACCACGGTGCTGGCCACGCTGCTCTGGCTGGTGGTGTATTGGCTCAGCAACCAGGAATGGGCGAGTTTCCGCGATGGCTGGCTGGCGATGCCCACGCGCTGACTCGGATATTTCCAACGATGCAGGGGGAGCGGCGGCACAGCCGCCCAGAAAACTGCACAAAAAATAAGCGGATCAAACCATTCCCGGCATGATCCGCTTTTCTTATAGGCAGGCCCGGACTTTCTGCCCGTTTTTTCGCCTTTGTTGCGACCGTTAGGCGTTGAGCGCCTCGGCCATTATCGCCATTCTCATTGCAGAGAGAGGTTTGGTCCTCTTTCTGCCGTGTGACTGGCGTTTCCTCCCTAAACTTGGGCTGCGCGATGACTCGCGCGGCCCATTTTTTTTAGCCCAGTCCATCGGCATGGGAAAGCAATTTCTGCAGCCAAAAGCGGCGATTCAGGCAGGAATCTTACGAAAATCGATGCTGCACTGCAGTTATATTGCTCCGATACCGAAACGGAGCGCCGTCATCGGCCCGATCAGCCCATCACCACCATGCCAGGGCGCCGCAATCCTCCCCACCCCACACCAGCCAATAAAGCCTAACGCCCCACCCATCACCAAGGAATTAAATCAGCGTCAGGGAGGTTCTGTTCAGCGCCCCATTAGGCTACACCACACCACACCATCTTCGAGGACCACAGCCTTGCGCCTCTCCCGCGCCTTCCTGCCCACACTCAAGGAAACCCCGGCCGAGGCGACCATCGTCTCGCATCGCCTCATGCTCCGCGCCGGCCTGGTGCGGCAAACCTCCGCCGGCATCTACGCCTGGCTGCCGCTCGGTTGGCGCGTGCTCCAGCGCGTCAGCCAGATCGTGCGCGAGGAGCAGGACAGGGCAGGGGCGCAGGAAGTGCTGATGCCCACCATCCAATCCGCCGAACTCTGGCGCCAAT
>Ga0214921_10003055_pt1 | contig 26286 bp, 26 predicted proteins | sample LL1505_MetaG_FD_177992 | JGI IMG/M metagenome (GOLD analysis project Ga0214921, IMG submission 177992) | Freshwater microbial communities from Lake Lanier, Atlanta, Georgia, United States - LL-1505 | ecosystem: Environmental > Aquatic > Freshwater > Lake | place: USA: Georgia | collected... | reverse complement strand
AAAGCAGCAAAGAAAGCACCTGCTAAGAAGCGTACCCCCAACGCGGCTTTCATGAAGCCTTTGACACCCAGCGCAGCGTTGGCAGCTGTTGTAGGTTCCACCCCATTGGCTCGCACTGAAGTCGTGAGCAAATTGTGGACTTACATCAAAAAGCACGCTTTGCAAGACAAGGTCAACAAACGCAATATCAATGCAGATGACAAACTCAAAGCTGTATTTGGTAAGTCGCAAGTCACCATGTTTGAACTTGCTAGCCTGATTGGCAAGCACTTGTCATAAGTTCTTCCCACAATAAAAAAGGGCGGCATATGCGGCCCTTTTTTTATGCCATCACAACTTGGGCTTTGGTAAACATGAACTCTCCGGGAGAGAGGATGGGGTCTACATTAACCTGTATGGTGTCATGAGGACCAAATTTTCCTTCAAGCAACATCTTTGACAGCGGGTTTTCAATGCGTTGTTGTATGGCTCGTTTAAGTGGCCTAGCACCAAAAACTGGATCAAAGCCCACCTTGGCCAATTCCTCCAAAGCTGCAGGCGAGACATCCATACCTAGGTCCATATGTTTTAATCGGTCTGAAAGAACCTTCAGTTGAATGTCTGCAATTTTGGCGATGTGTTTTGCATCAAGTGAATGGAAGACTACCGTTTCATCTATGCGGTTTAAAAACTCAGGTCTAAAGTGATTCTTCAGCTCGTCCCACACAGCTTCCTTGATGTCAATATAGTCTGCACCAGTCATTTTTTGGATCAATTGCGACCCAATATTTGAAGTCATGGCTATAACCGCATTTTTAAAATCGACTGTGCGCCCTTGCCCATCGGTCAAACGCCCGTCGTCAAGAACCTGCAAAAGAATATTAAAAACATCGGGATGTGCTTTTTCAATTTCATCCATCAAAATAACTGAGTAAGGTTTACGACGAACGATTTCAGTTAAGTAGCCGCCTTCGTCGTAACCCACATAGCCAGGAGGTGCGCCTATGAGTTTGCTCACAGAATGCTTCTCCATGAATTCGCTCATATCGATACGAACCAAATGGTCCTCGCTGTCAAACAGGAACCCAGCAAGCGCTTTGCAAAGCTCAGTTTTACCTACCCCTGTAGGGCCTAAAAATAGGAAAGACCCTGTGGGTCTTGAGGGGTCGCTTAACCCTGCGCGGCTACGGCGAATGGCGTTGGATACGGCCACAATGGCTTCATCTTGTCCCACAACCCTGGCATGAAGTCGCTCTTCCATCAGCAGTAATTTTTCACGTTCGCCTTGCATCAGTTTAGAGACAGGAATACCCGTGGCACGCGCAACAACTTCAGCAATTTCTTCTGCACCAACTTGCGTCCTCAGTAGACGCATCACATGGGCTTGTCCATCTGAAGCATCTACGGCGTTAGCCGCTTTCATACGCATTTCCAATTCAGGCAATTTGCCATATTGAAGTTCAGCCACTTTATTAAAGTCACCCTTGCGTTTAAGTTCTTCAATTTGAAAACGTGTACGATCAATTTCTTCTTTGATAACCGCACCACCTTGGGCTTGGGCTTTTTCTGACTTCCAAACCTCTTCAAGGTCGGCATATTCTTTTTGAAGCTTCAAGATCTCTTCTTCAATGAGCGACATGCGTTTTTGAGAAGCATCGTCTTTTTCCTTGCGAACCGCTTCTCTTTCAATTTTTAACTGTATGAGTCGCCTCTCTAACTTGTCCATGACTTCGGGCTTGGAGTCAATTTCAATTTTGATTTTGGCGGCAGCCTCATCAATCAAATCAATCGCTTTGTCAGGCAAAAATCTGTCAGTGATGTAACGGTGCGAAAGTTCTGCCGCGGCAACAATGGCAGGGTCGGTAATTTCAACCCCATGGTGTACTTCATACTTCTCTTGAAGCCCACGCAATATCGCAATGGTGGCCTCAACAGAAGGTTCCCCCACAATGATCTTCTGAAACCGGCGCTCTAAAGCGGCATCTTTTTCAATGAAACGGCGGTACTCATCAAGCGTGGTAGCGCCCACACAGTGCAACTCACCCCTTGCCAATGCAGGTTTAAGCATATTGCCAGCATCCATGGCGCCTTCAGCTTTGCCAGCACCCACCATGGTGTGGATCTCATCGATGAAGACAATGGTTTGTCCTTCATCCTTGGCTAATTCATTGAGGACGCTTTTGAGTCTTTCTTCAAAATCACCCCTGAATTTAGCCCCGGCCAAAAGAGAGGCCATATCCAAAGACAAAACCCGCTTTCCTTTCAATGAATCCGGCACCTCGCCAGACACAATACGCTGCGCAAGGCCTTCAACAATGGCGGTCTTTCCCACGCCAGGTTCGCCAATGAGCACAGGGTTATTTTTACTTCGCCTTTGCAGGACTTGAATGGCACGACGAATTTCATCGTCGCGGCCAATGACGGGATCGAGCTTTCCCATTCTGGCTCGCTCAGTCAAGTCAAGAGTGTATTTTTTAAGTGCGCCTCGCTGGCTTTCTTCGTCAGCAGACTTAACCGTATCACCGCCTCGTAATGCATCGACTGCTGCACCTAGATTTTGACGACTCAAGCCGTGCCTTCTGGCAATCTGCCCCAAATCAGATTTGGAGTCTGATAAGGCCAATAAAAACATCTCGCTGGCTACGAATTGATCGCCCTTCTTGAGGGATTCCTTCTCTGCAGACTGCATCAAGGTGACCAGATCACGACCAACTTGAACTTGGTCTTGACCGTGAACTTCAGGTAACTTTGCTATAGCTTCTTCACTGTCTTTCAATAGGCCTGCGATATTAACGCCTGAGCGTACCAGCAAGGTACGCGGCCCATCGTCTTGGCGCAACATAGCTACCAACAGGTGACAAGGCTCTATATAGGCTTGGTCTTTGGTAAGCGCAAGGGTCTGTGCATCTGACAGTGCCTCTTGAAATTTTGTAGTTAATTTGTCTAGCCGCATTTACATCCTTTGAGACCTATTTCCAATAGCTTAGGTGAGGCGGTCAGCAGAGAATTCAAGACAAGCGGAAGAACCTGTCACTTAGGGAGAGCATTTTTTGTCTGTATGCCCCATCTTGCCAAGGCTTGATCATCACTTATTCTGGCGTCCACCCAATGTGAGCCATTAGGACCCGTTTCTTTCTTCCAAAAGGGTGCTTGTGTTTTCAAATAGTCCATTAAAAATTCACACGCTTGAAAACTTTGGCCACGGTGAGCAGAGGTCACAGCAACCAGCACGATCTGGTCCAGTGGATTCAATATGCCAACCCTATGTATTACTTTTGCAGAAATCATTTCAAATCTTTGCTGGGCTTCATTGAGCATTCGTTGAATGGACTTTTCAGTCATGCCTGGGTAGTGCTCCAACTCCAAGGTAGAAACATTATCTCCGTCGTTTCTGTCTCTGACCGTACCCACAAACACACAGACTGCACCTACATCAGCTCTTCCTGATCGCAAGGCCTGCACTTCATGGCTTACATCAAAGTCTTGGGTCTGTATGGCTACTGTAAAGCTCATATCAGCCGCCGGTCACAGGAGGAAAAAAAGCCACCTCACAGCCTTCAGACAACAAGGCTGTGTCTTCACACACCTCTTGGTTAAGGGCGACGCGAATAGCTTTGCCAGGCGCCAAGGCTTGTGCAAAAACAGGCTGTAAAAGCATCAATTCAGAACGAAGTTGCGCTACGTTAAGCGACACAGTCTCATGCTCTTGGTGACTGATGCCGAGCTGCTCTCTAAGGGATGAAAAAAAACGAATCGTAACTTTCATGACATTAATTCTTTGAATGAAAGAAATTTCACCTGATCGCCAGGAGCAATGATGGTTCCTGCTGGGTTATCAACCAAACCATCAGCCCAAACCGCAGAAGTCAGTACCCCAGAACTTTGGTTGGGAAATAAGTCCAATCCACCATGTTGATTGCGCTTTGCCCGCAAGAATTCTCGCCGCTTATCTGCCTTGGGGAAAGAAAAGTCAGCTCTCTCAAAGCTAGGCTCAACAGTCACATCAAGACAGCCCTGAAGGGACAATAAAAAAGGTCTGACTAACATCAAGAAAGTTACCAAACTAGAAACAGGGTTTCCTGGCAGACCGATAAAGTGTGCTTGTTTATCGGGGTTGGATTGATTCTTAACATGGCCATAGGCGAAAGGTTTGCCGGGCTTGATGGACAAAGACCAAAGTTGTAGCTCTCCAAGTGCCTGCACAGCAGGCTTGACAAAATCAGCTTCACCAACAGAAACACCCCCGCTTGTCAAAATCACATCATGGTTGATGGCAGCTTCAGAAAGCGCAGAGACAGTCTGCTTGGGGTCATCAGGCACATTGCCTAAGTCCGTCACTTCACAGCCCAGACGCTCAAGCAATGAGCGCAAAAAAAATCGATTCGAATTGAAAATTGAACCTGAGGGCAAAAGATGAGGCTCGATATCGCCTGGCATGACCAACTCATCGCCAGTGGAAAACAAAGCAACATTAGGCCTATCGAATACAGCCAAAGAAGACAAGCCAATGCTGGCGGCCAAACCTAAGGAAGCGGGATCTAGACGCGTACCTTTGTGGATAAGCACAGTGTCTTTCTCAATATCCTCACCTTTTTTGCGAATACATTGTCCAGAGGTAGGCGCAGTCTGAAAGCGCACATGTGAATCATCAACAACCGTGACTTCTTCTTGCATCACTACGGCATCGGCTCCCAATGGAACAGGAGCACCAGTAAAGATGCGTGCAGCTTCACCCTTGTTTAAAGTTGAAGCGGCATGACCAGCGAGTATGCGTTGGCCTAACTTTAAAACCCCATCATTCAAAGCCAAATCAGCTAAACGCAAGGCGTATCCATCCATTGCTGAATTGTCAAAAGAGGGTACTTGTATGGCTGAGACCAAGTCTTGTGCCAAAACACTGCCGTCAGCATTAAAGGTTGACACGTTTGACACTCTGTTCAATGGCTTGGCACAAAGCAAAAGCTTATGCAGCGCATCATCGAGTGAAAGTAAAGACGATGAGTTCATGAAAATGTAGGTGAGTAAACAAATCTGTCTTGTTGGCTGATTAACCAATCGGCAATGATGTCAGGATTGTCTAAAGGTAACACGGGCAAAGAGGTAGCTACTGGAAGGTCAGTTGCTTCAGAAAATGCAACCGCCACCACAAAGTCATCAGACAGAAAAAAAGGATTCATCAAACCCTCTTGTGGTCTGATGACTTCAACCTTTAAAAGATCGCTGGATTTGAAGCCTTCTACAAAAACCCAATCAACACCCTCGTACATTTGAGCAATGACCTCATGAACGGTCATATGAGAATTTTGCTCAAACGTTCGCTGCAAACTCATTTCACTGTCGGAAACCAAAGCCACCTCAAAGGAGCCAGCTTTTTTCATTCGCCAAGTGTCTTTGCCTTGGTGGTCTATTTCAACCGAATGATGGGTGTGCTTGACTGTAGATACACGCAAGCCACGCTCTTTAAACAAAGCTATTAACAGCTCAATCAAGGTCGTTTTTCCAGCACCTGAACTCCCCACGAATGCAATCACATGCATCATGAAAGCGAGTCTCCATCAACATAAGAGCTAATGAAATTTTTCAAGCTTGTAATGTCTGCTGGCATGACACTGACAAATTGTGGCAAGGATTGAAGTTCAGAAAAAGCCTCTGGACACTTTGGCTCAATACCGATTGCTTCATGAATGGTTTCGGCAAATTTGATAGGTAACGCTGTCTCCAATACCAGCATGGGTATGTCTGGGGAGTGATGTTCTAGGGCAACTTTCAAACCATCAGCGGTGTGAGGGTCTATCAACTCCCCCATCGTTTCGTTAACATGACGAATGGTCTTTAACCTGTCCTCATGTGTACTCTTGCCACTTAAAAACCCAAACTGTGCTTTGGCATCGACGAACAAAGGATGATTTGAAAGTGAAAATTTGGAGGTCTTTACCAACTCCTCGGCAAAGAGGTGTTTTACCGTCTTGGCATCATGCTTTAGCAGGTCAAAGATAAAACGCTCAAAGTTACTTGCCTTTGAAATATCCATGGAAGGACTGGATGTCTCGAAAGTATTTTCCCCAGATCGAGCCTTATAGGTACCAGTTCGGAAAAATTCGTCAAGCACATCGTTTTCATTGGTTGCAACGATCAAGTTATGAATAGGCAAACCCATCATTCGTGCCACATGACCAGCACACACATTACCAAAGTTTCCACTTGGAACCGTAAAGCTCACCTTTTGCTTTGAGGTTTGCGTTGCCTGAAAATACCCAGAAAAATAATAAACCACTTGGGCTAATAGCCTGGCCCAATTGATGGAATTCACAGTTCCAATTTGGTATTTGCGCTTGAAGCTCAAGTCGTTGGATACTTGCTTGACCAAATCTTGACAGTCATCGAACACGCCTTCAATTGCAATATTGTGAATATTGGGGTCGCTCAAAGAAAACATTTGAGCTTGTTGAAATTTACTCATGCGCCCACGCGGACTTGTCATGAAGACTTGGATGCCCTTTTTTCCCTTCATGGCATATTCAGCAGCGCTCCCCGTGTCCCCTGAGGTTGCTCCCAAGATATTCAATGTTTGATGTCGTCTTGCAAGTTCATACTCGAACAAATTGCCAAGCAACTGCATCGCCATATCTTTGAAAGCCAAGGTAGGTCCATTGGACAAGGCAAGCACAAAAATATTGTCAGGATAGGCTCTCAATGGAACTATGAGAGAGCTGCCAAACACGTCTTTTGTATAGGTTTTAAAGCAGAGTTTTCTTAAATCATCAGCAGGAATGTCATCAATGTAAAGAGACAAAATTTCAAATGCAAGAGCAGCGTAGCCTTCACTGTGGAATATGCGTCGCCACTTTTCAAGTTGCTCTTCGGAAACCGCAGGGTAAGTCTGTGGCAAATACAAGCCACCATCAGGTGCCAGCCCTTCGAGCAAAATATCGCAAAACCGTTGACCCTCATCATAACCGCGCGTAGAAACGTAAAACATCAGATCAGCTCTTCTTTTCTAATTCGAACAACAGGTTCAATCACAGTGGCCAAGGATTGAATTTTCTCCAATGCAGCGTTCATTTGAGACTCTACGCATTGATGTGTCAAGATGATCAACTCTGTGCTTTCTTCCTTGTTGTGTGAAGGTTGCTGAAGCATGGCGTCAATGCTGATATTGAACTCGGCAAGAACACCGGTCACACTTGCAAGCACACCAGCTTGGTCAGCCACCCCTAAGCGCAAATAGTAGGCAGTCAACACTTTGTCGATCGACAAAATCGGAATATCTCGCATTTCTTGAGGCTGAAAAGCCAAATGTGGAACCCGGTTCAAAGGATCCGCAGTCTGTAATCGTGTGATGTCGACCAAGTCTGCGATCACCGCACTCGCGGTAGGCTCACTGCCCGCACCTTTCCCATAGTAAAGCGTGGTCCCGACTGCATCAGCTTGAACCATGACTGCGTTCATGGCACCTTCTACATTGGCAAGGATAGATTTAGCAGGCACCAAGCAGGGGTGAATTCGCAACTCAATGCCATTTGAGGTTTGCTTAGCTATGCCAAGGAGTTTGATTCGGTAGCCAAGTTGCTCAGCAAAAAGAATATCTTGCGATTGAAGCTGCGTTATACCTTCAATATAAGCACTCTTGAATGGCATGCGAACGCCAAATGCGATGGCCGCCATGATGGATGCCTTGTGGGCAGCGTCAACTCCTTCTAAGTCAAAAGTAGGGTCGGCCTCTGCATAACCAAGGCTTTGAGCCATCTCCAAGGCCTGCTGAAAGGACCAATTTTTCTCTCTCATCTGGGAAAGTATGAAATTGGTCGTCCCATTGATGATGCCTGCAATCCACTCAATTCGATTGGCGGTCAAACCCTCTCGCAAGGCTTTGATGATGGGGATACCACCTGCAACAGACGCCTCAAATGCAACCATCACACCTTTGCGTTGAGCAGCCGCAAAAATTTCAGTCCCGTGAACTGCCAATAAAGCTTTGTTAGCCGTGACCACGTGCTTACCAGACTCAATCGTCGCCATCACTAATTCATAAGCGATGCCATAGCCTCCAATGAGTTCGACGACGATATCGATATCTGGGTTGGCAATGATTTGGCGACCATCATTGACCACAATGCAATCCGAACTGACAAGCGACCGCGCTCTTTCAACGTCGATATCTGCAACCATTGAAATACGAATGTGGCGCCCTGCTCTGCGCTGAATTTCCTCTTGATTGCGGTTAAGCACACGGTAGGTACCTAGTCCAACCGTGCCGATACCCAAAAGACCGATATTCACTGGCTTCATGCGGTCGGGTGCTTTCTGTATTGCTCAAGAAATTTTGCAATTCGACCAATGGCTATCCGTAAATCGTCTTCATGTGGCAAAAAGACAATTCGAAAATGGTCTGTTGTAGGCCAGTTAAATCCCGTACCTTGGACCAACAAAACTTTCGTTTCCTGCAAGAGTTCATTGATGAAATGTTGGTCATCTTTGATGGGATACATCTTGGGGTCAAGCTTTGGAAACATATACAGAGCTGCTTGGGGCTTGACGCATGTGACACCCGGAATGGCTGTGATGAGTTCGTAAGCCAAGTCTCGTTGCCGACGAAGCCTTCCCCCAGGCTTGATCAAATCATTGATGGTTTGATAGCCACCCAAGGCGGTTTGAATGGCATTTTGACCAGGTACGTTGGAGCACAAGCGCATGGAAGACAGCATATTGAGGCCTTCGATGTAGTCTTTTGCAGGTTTCTTCTCTCCAGAAACCACCAACCAACCTGCCCTGTAACCGCAAGAGCGGTAACTTTTAGATAAGGAGTTAAACGTCAGGGTCAAAACATCTTTGGATAAGCTGCCAATAGACGTGTGTTTGACGTCTTCATATAAGACCTTGTCGTAAACCTCATCAGCAAATAGCACCAAACCAAATTCACGGGCTATTTGCACAATCTCCTTCAGCAAATCGTCAGAATACAAGGCTCCTGTGGGATTGTTGGGGTTGATAACCACAATTCCCTTGGTATTGGGTGTGATTTTTGACCTGATATCAGCTATGTTAGGCATCCACCCATTGGACTCATCGCACATATAGTGAACAGGGGTCCCGCCTGAAAGGCTCACCGCTGCAGTCCAAAGTGGGTAGTCAGGCGCAGGTAACAACATTTCATCGCCATCGTTGAGCAAGGCGTTGGTCGCCATGACAATCAATTCGCTGGCACCATTGCCTAGATAAATATCGTCCAGCGTAACACCGTCCACACCCTGCTCTTGGCTGTATTGCATGACCGCTTTTCTGGCCGCAAAAATTCCTTTGCTGTCCGAATAGGCTGCCGCACTGGGCAAATTACGGATCATGTCTTGTTGGATTTCTTCCGGCGCATCAAAGCCAAACACAGCTAAATTTCCGATATTGAGCTTGATGATCTTGTGCCCCTCTTCTTCCATTTGACGGGCTTTATCCAAAACAGGTCCACGAATGTCATAGCAGACATTCGCTAGCTTGGCAGATTTATGGATGGTTTTCATGGACTCTCCCTATGCGTTTGCAGGGCTAAACCTATAATTTGACCATACTTCAAGCGCCTATCGCTTTACTATTGACCCAAATCACCATGAAATTACAACCTGATCGTATCCATGGGCAAACTGTCACAGGGCATGGCATTGGCTGGTTAGCAATCGACGGTGAGAGGTTCTACCAAAGCTTACTCATTGATTGGTCTGGCCAAAGAATGACTTACCAAGCCAGTTTTTACGATTCACTTAATTCCACTGAGTTAACTGCATTGCTTCAAATGCAGCCCGAAATTTTATTGATTGGCTGTGGAACACAAAAGATACAAATTCCACCCGCCCAATTAGCGAGATTGGCTTCGCAAAACATGGGTATTGAGGTCATGGACACTGCTGCTGCTTGTAGGACTTACAACGTACTGGCCAGTGAAAACAGAAAAGTGGCGGCGATTCTTTTGCTCCAGCAGGGCAGTGAGCAAAAGCCATAGGTCATTTTCAGGATAAAATGCATTTCTTCCGAAGCTTCGCTTCGGACTTTATGTCACACTGGACTCTGAAACATGGCGATTGTTGTCAATAAACACCTCCCCGAATTTGAAGCCAATGCGACTGGAGGCGTCAAAGTAAGCCACCAGTCCCACGTAGGCCAAACAGTCATCCTGTATTTTTACCCGAAAGACAATACCCCTGGTTGCACCACTGAAGCCATGCAATTTAGAGATAAATTCAAAGACTTCACCAAAGCCGGTGCCGTTATTTTCGGTGTATCCAGAGACAATATGCGTTCACACGATAGTTTCAAAGAAAAACTTGAACTGCCCTTTGAACTCATTGCAGATACTGAAGAAAAAATGTGCCATATGTTTGGTGTCGTGAAAAATAAAATCATGTACGGGAAAAAAGTCAAAGGAATAGAAAGAAGTACTTTCCTCGTCGGAGCCGATGGTATTCTCAAACAAGAATGGAGGGGCCTCAAGGTTCCCGGTCATGTTGATGAGGTTTTAAAAGCGGTCAAGGCACTGAAAAAAGCAACAGCCACCACAGCCTAACGCTCATGCCTTTGCCCCCAGCCCCGAACAAACGCGCATCAACGCTTCAAGCACAAGTAAAAGTCTCGACTGATAAGACTTTTAAACCGGCAGATAAAAAAGTTATATCTGCTAAAGAAACAGAGCTTTTTCCAAGCGTCCCTGTCAAAAATAAGTCTTTGGCCCACGAGTCAGCTACTGATTTTTCTGTCAATACCCATCAGGCACTGAAACTCAATCCATTGAGTGAATCTTCTGTATCACAGCCTAAGTCAAAAAAGAAAAAGAAATCAAGCACCTCCGGTCCCGCCAAACTTTTTGTGCTTGACACCAATGTGTTGATGCATGACCCCATGTGTCTATTCCGTTTCGAGGAACACGACATTTTCCTCCCGATGATTGTTCTTGAGGAATTGGACAGCAACAAAAAAGGCATGACCGAGGTTGCCCGTAATGCAAGACAAACCAGCAGAACCCTAGATGCACTGGTTGGGTTAAAAGACTCTGATATATCCCAAGGCATTTCCCTCAATGGCACAGGGCACTCTGATGTAGGCGGCAAGCTTTTTTTCCAAACCAAACCTTTGGAGTACAGCTTGCCCACCAGTCTGCCACAAGGTAAGGCAGACAATCAAATCCTGGGGGTTGTTCAAGCGCTTGGCAAGCTTTACCAGCAAAGACAAGTCGTCCTTGTTTCTAAAGATATCAATATGCGGGTCAAGGCCCGTGCGCTGGGCTTGCCTGCCGAGGACTATCAAAACGATAAAACCTTAGAAGATGGCGATCTTCTTTACTCCGGGTCTTTGGCACTCCCCATCGACTTTTGGTCTAAACAAGCAAAAACTGTGGAGAGCTGGCAAGCAAGTGGCAATACCTTTTACAGAATTGGTGGCCCCATTGTTTCGCATATGCACATCAACCAATTCATCTATTTTGAGGCGCCTGGTGAACCAAGCCTGTATGCCAGAGTGACAGAAATCAGAGGGAAAACAGCAGTTTTCAAAACCCTTAAAGACTTTGGCCATCTGAAGAATGCAGCTTGGGGTGTCACAGCCCGAAACAGAGAGCAAAACTTTGCACTCAATATGCTGATGGACCCAGAGATTGATTTCGTCACCCTCACCGGCACTGCCGGTACTGGAAAAACCCTTCTGGCCCTTGCCTCTGGTTTGATACAAGTACTTGATGAACGAAGATATTCTGAAATCATCATGACACGAGCCACCGTCAGTGTGGGCGAAGACATTGGCTTTTTACCGGGCACAGAGGAAGAAAAAATGGGGCCTTGGATGGGTGCGCTGGATGACAATCTAGAGGTCTTAGCCAAAACAGATACCAGCTCGGGGGAATGGGGCCGAGCTGCAACAAACGAACTGATTCGAAGCAAAATTAAAATCAAAAGTCTGAACTTTATGCGAGGGCGAACTTTTATGAACAAGTTTGTCATCATTGATGAAGCCCAAAATTTGACGCCTAAGCAAATGAAGACCCTGATCACCCGTGCAGGCCCGGGAACAAAAATCATTTGCATGGGTAACTTAGCCCAAATCGATACGCCTTACCTCACCGAAGGATCATCGGGATTAACTTTTGCGGTTGATCGCTTTAAAGCTTGGCCCCACGGAGGTCACATCACTTTAGCCAGAGGCGAACGCTCCAGATTAGCGGACTATGCAAGCGATGTACTTTGATTGATGCATCATCAATAATCTGAGGATGCACCTGCGTAAGACTCAAACTTTGTTATAGGTTTGAGGAAGGTTAGTTTCACAGTCCCTGTCGGACCGTTGCGCTGCTTCGCAATAATGATTTCTGCGACTCCTGGCTCTTTGGAGTCCTTGTTGTAGTAATCATCTCTGTAAATAAACATAATCACATCAGCATCTTGCTCAATTGCGCCTGACTCGCGCAAATCACTCATCATGGGGCGCTTATCGGTTCTCTGTTCTACACCGCGGTTGAGCTGAGACAAGGCAATGACAGGACATTGCAATTCCTTTGCCAACATTTTCAAGCCACGAGAAATCTCACCTAGCTCGGTCGCACGATTTTCACCATCGCCACCACCGCTCCCACTCATCAACTGCAAATAATCAACAACCACCAATCCAAGCTTTCCACAACTGCGTGCAAGTCTTCTTGCACTTGCTCGTAGCTCACTGGTGGTCAGTCCTGGCGTTTCATCTATCGACAGTGAAACCGTTTTTAGTCTTTCGATGGCATCAGATAAGCGGGGCCATTCGTCGTCAATGAGTTTGCCAGTCCGTAAACGGCCTTGGTCAATTCGCCCGATCGATCCCACGATACGAATCGCCAGTTGAGATGCACCCATCTCCATTGAAAACACAGCGACTGGCAAATCCTCCTGCAATGCGACATGCTCTGCAATATTGATCGCTAACGCAGTTTTTCCCATGGAGGGCCGAGCTGCAAGAACTATCAAATCACCGGCTTGCATACCAGAGGTCATTCGATCGAGGTCAAAAAAACCAGTTGGAACACCAGTGATGTCGTTAGGGTTTTGCGACATCTCTTCCACTCGGTCTAAGAGTTGAACAACCAGTTTGTCCATGCTCTGAAAACCTTGCCGCATCCGCGAACCCTCTTCGCCAATGCTAAAGATCTTTTGCTCAGCTTCATCCAAAATATGGGTGACTGGGCGGCCATTGGTGTTCAGCGCAGATGTCGCAATTTCATCGCTGACACTGACCAATTTCCGCAATATAGATCGCTCTCTGACAATCTCAGCGTAGCGTCGAATATTGGCAGAACTCGGCACATACTGCGCCAAAGAATTTAAGTAGGCTAATCCACCAATCTCTTCAGCCTTACCTTGGCTTTGCATCTGTTCAAACACGGTGATGACATCGGCAGGTCGATTGGTATTAACCAATGAGGTAATCGAAGCAAAAACCAAGCGATGCTCATACCGGTAGAAATCTGCCTCTACCAAAAGGTCCCCGACCTTATCCCAAGAATTATTGTCCAATAACAAACCACCCAGAACACTGGATTCAGCCTCTTGTGAGTGTGGCGGTATACGTAACTGAGCAACTTGCTTGTCACTTGAAGACACGTAATCTTGCGACTCGGAAAAAATAGCAGACATCATCAATCCTCTAATCTCAGTATCCTACTTTTTCAACCCCGTTGAGTCACCGTATAAGTATGTTTAATTCAGGTGTACAAACTGGGGATAACAACTTGGCAACTATGCTTTACAAACAAAAAACCGCTCCGAGGAGCGGTTTTTTCATAAAGTGAATCAAAATTAATTCGTTTCACCATATACAGATACATTGATCTCGACGAGAACATCAGTATGAAGAGCAACACTCACGGATGAGTCACCCACAGTTTTAATGGGGCCCTTAGGCATGCGAATCTGTGCTTTGCTAACTTGATAGCCAGCCTTGACAAGCTCTTCAGCAATATCAAAGTTGGTAACAGACCCAAATAAACGTCCATCAACACCCGCTTTTTGCGTTAATTTGACGGTGGTTCCGTTTAACTTTTCGCCTTGGGTTTGTGCTGCAGCTAATTTTTCCTGAGCTGCCTTTTCCAGCTCAGCACGTTTTGCCTCAAATTCTTTGATAGCTGTCTCAGTTGCACGTCTGGCTTGACCAGAAGGGATCAAAAAATTTCGAGCATAGCCATCTTTAACTTTGACGACTTCACCTAAATTACCAAGGTTAACAACTTTTTCTAGCAGAATAATTTGCATGGAATTTACTCCTTAGATTTTGTGTTGATCGGTGTAGGGAAGCAAGGCCAAAAACCTTGCTCGCTTGATAGCCGTGTTGAGTTGGCGCTGATAAATTGCGCGGGTACCAGTGAGCCGAGCGGGAATAATTTTTCCATTCTCAGCAATGAAATCCCTCAATGTATCGATATCTTTGTAATCAATCTCTTCAACATTGGTCACTGTAAAGCGACAAAATCTTTTGCGTTTGAAAAGTAAAGATTGAGTATTGCGCTTAGGACGCTTATCTTTGTTGAACTTTTTGAATGTGGCCATCGTCGGCTCCTATGAAACAGTATGAATTTCTTGAATGTGATAAACAACGGATTTCAAATTCTTGGAAGAACCTATAAATCCATGGAATAACCAAGTGCTACCCAAATCAAAACGACTGATTCGCTCTGCAAGAGTGCCCATAGCTATTGATTTCATGATGAGTTGAATTTTTCTTGATTGACCTGCTTCTAGCACCGTTGATTCATGCATAAGCAAAAAATCCAAAACGGGTAATCCACCTGGTGAATAGCGCAAAACAGAAATTGACTCTATTTGCGCTTTCAACTCAAGGCGATTCACAAGCCAAGAGAAAAATCAAGCCTGGAATTCTGCGTGCTGGGTTTTTCGTGCCTCTTCGCGCTCAACAGTCTTCATCATCAAGGAAGGTGCAGTCTCTGCTTTTTTCTTCGAAACTGTGAGATGGCGCAAAACGGCATCGTTGAATTTGAAAGCATGTTCAAGTTCAGACATGACTTCTTGGTTCGCCTCAATGTTTAAGCACAGGTAGTGCGCCTTGGCGAGTTTATTGATCATATAGGTCAGTTGTCGGCGACCCCAATCTTCAAGACGATGTACCTTGCCGTTGCCAGCGGTAATCAAAGTTTTATAACGCTCAAGCATAGCCGGAACTTGCTCACTTTGATCCGGATGAATAAGCAAAATGATTTCATAATGACGCATGAATTCTCCTTATGGTTAAAGCTGCCCATAGCGTCATGCATGGTTGCAGCAAGGTTAAGCAATTATTGTATTAGATTTTTGTTTACTTTGAAATACCTGCTAAGGCCTGCCAAGTTGAAACCACACTGTCTGGGTTGAGCGAAATAGATTGAATCCCTTGATCCACCAACCACTTGGCAAAGTCGAGGTGGTCGCTAGGCCCTTGACCGCAAATTCCAATATATTTATTTTGGCTTTGGCAAGCTTGAATGGCTTTGCTTAACAATATTTTGACCGCCTCATCTCTTTCGTCAAAATCTGCAGCTAGCAAAGGCATTCCAGAATCCCTGTCCAAACCTAGGGTTAGCTGGGTCAAATCATTGGAGCCAATGGAAAAACCGTCAAAAAATTCTAAGAATTGATCTGCAAGTAATGCATTGCTGGGGATTTCACACATCATGATGAGTTTGAGTTCGTTTTCACCACGCTTGAGGCCTTCAGAACTCAACAGATCAATCACTTTGGAAGCCTGACCTAAAGTCCTGACAAAGGGAACCATGATTTGCACATTGGTCAGTCCCATATCATTTCTCACACGCTTCAAAGCCTCACACTCCATGGCGAAAGCGGCAGAAAAATCCTGACTCAAATAGCGAACTGCACCCCTGAACCCAAGCATCGGGTTTTCTTCTTCTGGCTCGTAGCGGTTTCCTCCAATCAGCTTGCGGTATTCGTTCGATTTGAAGTCTGACAGGCGAACAATCACAGGCTTGGGCCAAAAGGCCGCGGCAATCGTTGCGATACCCTCAGCAACCTTGTCTACAAAAAAGGCACGCGGTGAGGCATGGCCTCTCGCAACAGATTCCACTGCTTTTTTAAGATCTGCATCAATTTGTGGGTAATCCAAAATGGCTTTGGGATGGACACCGATATTGTTGTTGATGATGAACTCCAGCCTGGCTAATCCAACACCAGAATTGGGAAGTTGTGCAAAATCAAAAGCCAAGCTTGGGTTGCCAATATTCATCATGATTTTGGTTGGAATGGGAGGCATAACACCTCGCTCAACCTGCGTCACTTCAGTGTCTAACAAGCCGTCATAGATAAAACCGGTATCTCCCTCAGAGCAACTCACCGTCACCAAGGCTTGGTCTATCAACTTAAAAGTAGCATCCCCACAACCAACGACAGCAGGAATGCCAAGCTCTCTGGCAATAATGGCTGCGTGACAAGTTCGTCCGCCTCTGTTGGTCACGATGGCACTTGCCAATTTCATGACGGGCTCCCAATTGGGGTCCGTCATATCGGTAACCAAAATATCGCCAGCTTTTACGAGTCCCATTTCTGCAGAGCTATTGACCAACCTAACAGGCCCAGTTCCAATTTTTTGGCCAATCGCTCTGCCCTGTGCAAGCACGCTGCCTTTGGACTTCAATTTATAACGAACTTCAGTCTTTCCAACTTGCTGACTTTTGACAGTTTCAGGTCGGGCTTGCAGTATGTAAAGTTGACCGTCATTTCCATCTTTTCCCCACTCTATGTCCATTGCACGCTTGTAATGTTTTTCAATCAGAACAGCATATTTAGCGAGTTCGATAACGTCTTCATCCGAAAGAGAGAATCTGTTTCGCATTTCTGCAGGAACATCAACTGTGGTGACGGCATGACCAGATTGAATTTTTTCAGAAGAGCTTGCGAAACGCATCTGAATCAATTTGGAGCCCAAATTTCGCCTCACAATGGATTTTTTATCCTTGGCAAGCATAGGCTTGTGAACGTAATACTCATCAGGGTTGACAGCACCCTGCACTACCGTTTCGCCTAAGCCATAACTTGACGTGATGAAAACCACGTCTTCAAACCCTGACTCTGTATCGATGGTGAACATCACCCCAGAGGCAGCCAAATCCGACCTGACCATGCGCTGAACGCCTGCCGACAAGGCCACATCTGCGTGTGCGAAACCCTTGTGAACCCTGTAACTAATAGCTCTATCGTTGTAAAGTGAAGCAAAAACTTCTTTAACTTTGACCAAGACTTGGTCAATGCCTTCAACGTTCAAAAAACTCTCCTGCTGACCTGCAAATGAAGCATCGGGCAAGTCCTCGGCTGTCGCTGACGACCTCACCGCGTAGGAGGCTGATGACGACTGAACATTCAACTGCTTGAATTGAAATCTAATTGCATCTTCAAGGTCTTTGGGGAAAGGCTGAGCCAATATCGACTCGCGAATTTGTTGCCCGACCTCAGATAACTGCATCAAATTATTTGTATCCAAGACTTGCAGCAAGCTGTTGATTCGGTTGCCTAAATCATTGTTTTTTAAAAATTGCTTAAAAGCATAGGAAGTCGTTGCAAATCCAGTTGGTACGCGAACACCATCAGGAAGTTGAGAAATCATTTCACCCAAGCTGGCGTTTTTGCCCCCAACAGACTCGACATCTGTCATGCGCAATAATTCAAAGGGCACGACAAGATCTGTCGCATGAAAAAGTGCAGACATAAAAACTCCAAAGTTAAAATACGCCTAATTGCACAAATAGCAATTAGTTTTCGACGCGATTCAAAATCTCTTGTGTTGTTGTGCTTTGAAAGAGTGTGAATCCGTCCAAAAAATCTGTAGTTGAATTGATTTTAGACCTGATTTTTTTAACTTTATGAATTTTTCCTGATCATGACCAACAGATCTGTTTTTTTTGTCTCTGACGGAACAGGCATCACCGCTGAAACATTTGGCAATGCCATATTGGCTCAATTTGAGTTTGAATACCGCCACATTCGCCTGCCATTCATTGACACTGTTGCAAAGGCTCATTTGACCGTTCAACAAATTAATTCTTGCTTTGAAAAAGAGGGACTTAAACCTATCGTTTTTACGACGCTTGCCAATGATGAGGTTTTGGTGGTTTTGAGCCAAGGTTGCAAGGGCATGATTCTTGATATGTTCAGTAACTTTGTTAATCCACTGGAAAAAGAATTTAAAACCAAATCAAACCATCGTATTGGACGTTTTTCTGACGTCAGCAAAAGCAAGGCATATCAAAACAGAATAGAGGCGATCAATTTCAGCTTAGCCCACGATGACGGACAGACACAAGTAGATTTAGACAAGTCTGATGTCATCTTGGTCGGCGTGAGTCGCAGTGGAAAAACTCCGACAAGTTTGTACTTGGCCATGCAACATGGCTTGAAGGCATCAAACTACCCGTTGATTCCGGAAGATTTCGAGCGACAGATGTTTCCGCCAGCACTGCTGCCTCATTTACCCAAGATATTTGGATTAACGATACACCCAGACCGATTAAGTGAAATCAGGAACGAGCGTCGACCAAATTCCATATATGCAAGTCTTGATAATTGCAAAATGGAAGTGCGGGAGGCTGAGTCAATGATGCGGCGTTATGGCGTACGTTGGCTCTCAACCACCACCAAGAGTATTGAAGAAATTGCAACAACTATTTTGCAAGAAATCAAACCTGAAAGGCTGATTTACTGAGGACTTCAATGATCGAGTGCAGATATTGCTGCCTTAGCAATCTGGGCATCCTCATTGGATTTAACCCCACTCACTCCAACCGCCCCAATGGTTTGCCCGTCTTTGATGATGGGAACGCCGCCTTCAAGTAAGCCTTCTAGAAGAGGCGCACTCAAAAATGAGTAACGGCCTGAATTGATGATGTCTTCATAGACTTTGCTTTCGCGTCGACCCAATGCAGCCGTATGGGCTTTAGCTGGCGCAATGTGGGCTGAAACTGGTGCGGCGCCATCTAACCTTTGTAGCCACAATAAATGCCCACCATCATCCACAATGGCGAAAGTCACAGCCCATTGGTTCTTGTTGGCTTCTGCTTCCGCCGCTGCCGCCATCGCTTTGACATCTGACAATTGAAGGAAATATTTGGTTTGCATATGAATTTTTAGCAATTTAAAAGTGTTTAGCTTAGCATTTGATGGTTATTCAAAATAGTCTTGATGTAGATACAATCGTTCCTATCTTGTAATTAAAGATCCTTAAGGAGATTTCGATGACAGACAAAGTTGAAACTATTGGTTTTCGCGATTTAAGCGTTGACGCTTATGACAGTAACAAGGTGCTTCGTAACACCTATTGGCTTCTCACTTTAACTCTGCTGCCCACGGTTTTGGGGGCTTGGTTTGGTATTGCCAGTGGGGTGAGTTACTACCTTTCAGGCGGACTGGGCTTGGTATTCTTTTTGGCCGGAACATTCGGTTTTGTTTACGCCATCGAAAAAAACAAAGATTCTTCGCTTGGAATCGCTTTCTTACTTGGCTTCACATTTTTCATGGGCCTTATGCTGTCGCGACTTATCGCAATGGTTTTGGGATTCAAAAACGGCACAGAAATTGTCATGACTGCTTTTGGTGGAACCGCTGGTGTGTTCTTTGCTATGGCCAGTCTAGCTACCGTGATCAAAAGAGATTTGTCCAGCATGGGCAAGTGGCTCTTTGTAGGGGTCATCGTCCTGATGGTTGCTAGCATCATTAATATTTTTGTGGGTTCTAGTGCCGGAATGCTGGTCATATCTGTTTTGTCGATCGGCATATTCAGCGCCTTCATGCTCTACGATATCAAACGAATCATTGACGGTGGTGAAACCAACTACATCAGTGCCACTCTGGCTCTGTACATGAATGCTATTAATATTTTCCAAAGTCTTCTTGTACTTTTGGGTATCATGGGTGGGGATGGAGAGTAAGACTTTACTTTGATGAAAAGCCAAGGGCCTCTCTGAGAGGCCTTTTTTATTTGAGTTCGAAAACCGCCATGCTCTCTACATGCGCAGTGTGTGGAAACATGTTGAGCATTCCGGAAGAGGTACAAACATAGCCTGCTTGATGAACCAGCAAACCTGCGTCCCTGGCAAGGGTTGCAGGGTTACAGCTTATATAGACAATCTTTTTTGGTGCAGCCCAATCTGTCAATTCCTTTTTTTGTATCAGACTCACCAGCGAATTGATCAAGGCATGAGCACCTTCGCGAGGCGGATCAATTAACCACTTATCAGCGAATCCCAGTGAGTACAGCTTTTCATCTGTCAAATCGAAAAGGTTTTGTGCATAAAAGTTCACACCACAAAGCCGCTCAGGTGAGCTTGAGTTCAATTTGAAATTGAACTGAGCTAAATCAACCATCGACTGACTGCCCTCGATTCCAACCACCTCTCTTGCCAGAGTTGCAATGGGTAAGGTGAAGTTTCCTAAGCCACAAAACCAATCTATGATGCGTTCGGTCTTGGAGACCCCCAGCAAGCTGACAGCTTTTGAGACCATGACCTCATTGATAAAGGGATTAACTTGTGTGAAGTCGGTTGGACGAAATTTCATCACAAGATCAAAAGCAGGCAATTCGTAGCTGAGCATCTGTAACTCAGGGGCAACTCCCTCAGCGTCCATCAACTTTACGGAATCAGGGCCCTTGGATTGCAACCACCACTGAACCCCGTAGTCAGCTGAAAACCGCCTTAAGCGATCTAAGTCATGGGGACTTAATGGATGCATATGGCGAAGCACAAAAGCAATCGTGGTTTTTGTACAAGCCAACTCGAGTTGTGGGCAATGTTCTCTGGCTTCTAAACTTTCAATCAAAGCGCGAAGTGGCAAAAGTAGTTTGGACACTTTGACCGGAAGAACCTCACAACTGGACATATCGGCGACATAGCTGCTTTTACGCTCGTGAAAGCCGATCAGTACTTTCTCTTTTTTTCTAACGTAGCGAACTGAAAGCCTTGCTCTGTAACGATAGAACCAATCCAAACCATGAATCGGTCTTAAGATGAACTCAGGCTTGACCTTGCCTAAATGCCAAAGATTGTCCTCAATAACACGTTGCTTGATCGCGACTTGCGCATCAGGGGTAAGGTGTTGCATCTTGCAACCACCGCAGGCACCTGAATGTAAACCGAAGTAAATGCATTGTGGCTTAACCCGCTGCGACGATTCCTTATGAATCAGACTTAGGGTACCTGATTCCCAGTTATTTTTTTTTCTGTGAACATTCACATTCACCAACTCAAAAGGCAAAGCACCTTCAACAAAAACCACTTTGCCATCGGCTTTATGGGCTATTCCTTGGGCATCTAGGTCAAGCGACTCAATCAATAAAGGCAATGGCTGCTCTTTGGGGGCGAACGTAGAACTCTCGCCGGAAGGAATATTCTGAGTCATTCAAAAATTAGCGTTGAGGCAAAAACTTCACGGGATCCACCGGTTTACCCATTCGTCTTAGCTCAAAATGCAACTTGACCTGCTCGGAGTCCGAATTACCCATCTCTGCAATTTTTTGTCCTTTTTTGACAGACTGATCTTCTCTGACCAGCAAGGTCTGGTTATGAGCATATGCGGTCAAATAAGTATTGCTGTGCTTGACAATAATGAGGTTTCCATAGCCTCTCAAACCAGCGCCGGAATACACAACCTTTCCATCTGCTGCAGCTAAAACAGGGTCGCCAGTTTTTCCCGAAATATCAATACCCTTGTTTTTGGAGTCATCAAAACTTGAGCTAACCGGTCCTTGCGCTGGCCAAATCAACTGAAAGGAGTCATCAGAGCCTTCGTTTCTCACTGAGTTAGCTGAAGGCTGCTCAGCCGCAGGTGTATTTTTTTTCTCCTCGGTCGTATTGGTAACTGTTCCTAGTTGAACAGGCTTGGCTACAGCTACTTCTTGGCTTGGATCTGCTGCGGGCGGTGTAATTTTTAAGACCTGACCAACTTCGATAACATTTGGATTCTCTATATTATTCCAGCGAATAATGTCTCGCCAATTTTGACCGTGGTCCAAGCCTATGCGGATCAAGGTGTCCCCAGGCTTAACCGTGTAGTAACCTGGCTTGTTCGGTTCGGCCATAGACGCTGCTTTGGTCGGCTCAGAAGGGCTTACCGCTGGAGGTGTATTTTTAGGCGGGGGGGGAGCTGAGGTTGACTTGGCTTTACCCACATTCCTTTCTTCAACAGGCGCGGGAACACTTCTACCAAATCCAACACAACCAGAAACAAAAATTAAAGTTAAGAAGGCTGTGAAACGAAGAGCCGGAAAGGAAAAAAAATATGTATACATAAACCTCAAGCTACACCAGAAAGTAAGGGAACAAAATTTACGGGCTCCAAAAAAGATCGCTTGTAACTGTTTTCAAATTTATCGATGACAACCAAGACTTGTGAGCCCTGCTCATTTGAAATAGGAGCTACTAAACGACCACCTACGGCAAGCTGATCGAGCCATGCGGTTGGGATATTTTCTCCTCCAGCAGCTGAAATAATCCCCGCATAAGGGGCTCCCTGGGCAAAACCCAACATTCCATCCCCTAAGATCAAATGAATATTGGGGAAACGCATTGGCCTCAAATTTTCCTTGGCTTTTTCATAAAGACCCTGAATACGTTCGATGCTGTAGACCTCTTTAGAAACTTGACCCAAAATTGCCGCTTGGTATCCACAGCCCGTGCCAATTTCAAGGACCCTAGAGAGCTTGCCTGTGATCATCAAGTTTTTGCCTTGCCGCAAAAGCTCAATCATTCTTCCAATGACATTAGGTTTGGAAATCGTTTGCCCAAAACCTATGGGCAAACTGGTGTCTTCATAAGCTTGATTCGCCAAAGCTGTATCTATGAATTTATGCCTTTCAATGCAAGAAAAAGCTCTCAACAACATCTCATCCTGCACACCTTGTTGAGCCAATTTTTGAACCATACTTTCCCGAACTTTTGTCGAGTCTAAGCCCACACCAGACGCCAAAGCTGCAAATGGATCTAGAGCAGATGACTTGGCGGATCCAGTAAAGTGAGCAGCGCCTTTGGCAAGATGGACTTTTTTCGGCGCTAGCCCATCAACCTTTGCAGGAAAGCTGGGCTTTTGCTTCATACAAGTTTTTTCCAGTTGGCAGATTCGGCCCGCCAATGAGCCAATTGATCATGCTCAGTCAAATCCACTTGAAGAGGAGTAATCGAAACATGGCCTTGGGATGTTGCAAAAAAGTCAGTGTCATGCGCTTCATCGCGGGCAGGACCTGCACCACCGATCCAGTACATGGTCTCGCCACGCGGACTTTCCTGTGTGATGACGCGCTGCGCAGGGTGCCGACGCCCTAAGCGGCAGACTTTGGGCGACCCTAATTGCGCTACAGGCAAGTTAGGAATATTGACATTCAAAAGCCAAGGTGATTCGTTAGCTTGATGAGATGACATTAAAGTGTGAACCAAATGTTTTGCGTACGCAGCAGCATCCTGAATACGCACCCAATCCCTGTCGACTTGGGAGAACGCGATGGCTGGAACACCCATCAAATAGCCCTCCATAGCAGCGCCAACAGTGCCAGAGTAGATCGTATCGTCTCCCATATTGGCACCGTTATTGATGCCAGAGACGACCAAGTCGGGTTTGTAACCAAGTAAGCCAGTCAAGGCAATATGAACGCAATCAGCCGGAGTACCTGTGACGTATCTAAAACCATTGCTGGCAGTGCGAATATAGATGGGTGAATGCAAAGTCAACGCATTAGATTTAGCACTGTTATTTTGTTCAGGTGCAACCACCTCAACTTGGGCAATATCCTTCAATGCTTCATACAAAGCGATAATGCCAAGCGCTTGGTAACCATCATCATTGGAAATAAGAATTTTCATGCGGTTTTCCATAAAGTGTCATTGTAGGGTTTGAGCTTACAGATGAAAAAAGTCCTTTTTAACCCTATTTGTGGTTTACATAAAATGAATTCCATATCACTTAAAGAAAGATCACCATGAAAGTTTGGCTATGCGAGAACCCCGTTGGTGTAGAAGCCCTTAAGTGGGCAGAGTTGCCTACGCCCCAACCTGGCCCTGACGAAGTGCTCATTGAAATTAAAGCAGCAAGTTTAAATTTTCCTGATATTTTAATTGTTCAAAACAAGTACCAAATGAAGCCTAGTCTGCCATTTGTTCCTGGTTCAGAGTACGCTGGTGTTATTCAAGCAATAGGATCTGAAGTTAAGCATCTGACTGTTGGTCAATCGGTGGCATGCCTATCTGGCACTGGAGGATTTGGCACACACACTTTAGCCCCTGCCAAACTGTGCGTGCCACTTCCCCCTCAATTTCCCATGGTGGATGCCGCAGCTTTCATCATGATTTATGCAACTTCTTACCATGCCTTGGTTGATCGCGCAGAACTCAAGGTAGGTGAAACGGTTTTGGTGCTCGGAGCAGCAGGTGGCGTAGGGTCAGCCGCTATTCAAATCGCAAAAGCAATGGGGGCCAGAGTCATCGCGGCAGCATCCACGCAAGCCAAATGTGATCTTTGCAAAAAATTAGGCGCAGATGAAGTCATCAACTACAGCCAAGACAACTTGCGCGATCAAATTAAATTATTAACGCAAGGCAAGGGACCTGACGTCATATACGACCCCGTTGGCGGAGATTTTGCAGAACCTGCATTCAGATCCATTGCTTGGCGAGGTAGGTATTTGGTGGTCGGTTTTGCTGCTGGTCCGATCCCATCTTTGCCCTTGAATTTGGCACTTTTGAAAGGCGCATCTATCGTTGGCGTTTTTTGGGGAGATTTCGCGAAAAGAGAACCCAAAGCAAATGCCGAAATGATGGCAACTCTACTGGAATGGTACGGAAGTGGGAAAATAAAACCGCCTATTGACTCGACCGTCAATATGGAAAATCTACCTCAGGCCTATTCGCGAATGGGTTCGCGTGAGGTCATGGGCAAGTTGGTACTTGTCAACTAAACTGTCAGAGCGAAATAATGGCAAAATCTCTTCTTGAGACAATGCTTTCTTGCTAGTTATGTTTTGTTCAACTTCTAAGGTGCTCAATGAGTCAAATTTTGCAATCCCTTTATAAAACTCTGTTCGCAGGTTTAGTTTTATTGATTTTGGTTATTTTGATAGCTTCGTCTGTCTCTGGCCAGCCGATACAGTTTGGTCATGCTTGGGGAACGTTTGTGATGAGATGGCTTCATGTTGTCTCTGGCATTATGTGGATTGGCTTGCTTTGGTATTTCAACTTCGTTCAAATCCCATCCATGGCCAGCATTCCTGACGAGCAAAAACCAGCCATCAGCAAAGTTATTGCCCCTACTGCCTTGTTTTGGTTTCGTTATGGTGCACTAGCGACTGTAATCACTGGTTTACTCTTGGCTTGGATGCAGAAATACCTTCTGCTTGCCCTGACGCTTCAAGTTCCATTCGCAGCCATCGGTATCGGGATGTGGATTGCGCTGATCATGGCCTTCAATGTTTGGTTCATCATTTGGCCTAACCAGAAAAAGGCCTTAGGCATGGTTGTTGTCGAGCCTGCTGAAAAAGCCAAGGCGGCCAGAACAGCGATGTTGACCTCACGTATCAACACCCTGCTTTCAATTACCATGCTTTACATGATGGTTGCGCAACAAAATGGTGGACTTTAAGTTCTAAACTGTTTTATCCAACAAAAAACCGCGCCAAGTATGACATGGCGCGGTTTTTTATTGCTTGGGCTCAGAAGAATTAAATTCCTCTTTTTCTCGTTTTAACTTTTCCTGCTTGAGTTCTTTAAGTTGAAAATAAGCAAAGACGAAAACCAGAAGAAAAATGCCCAGTTCAATCCAGATACCCATGATGCTGGAGTCCTAGGGCTTAGGCAGCAACAGGCAGTTTTTCAGTGAAACCCAGTTTGGTCAGCGCTGTCTCAAGCTGCGCAACGCTTCTGTCAATATTGTGAAGTTTTTCTAGACCGAATAAACCAATCCTAAAACTCATAAAGTCTGGTCGCTCATCACATTGCAACGGAACACCGGCCGCAGTTTGAAGGCCTAAAGCCAAAAACTTTTTACTGTTTTGGATCTCGGGGTCTGTTGTGTAACTGACAACCACGCCAGGAGCTTTAAATCCATCAGCAGCAACACTGACAAGGCCGCGACTTTCTAAGAGATCTCGGACTCGTGAGCCTAAATCTATTTGCTCTTGACGGACCTTTGCAAAACCATAGGTCTTCGTCTCTTGCATGACCTCACGCAAACGGGATAGCGCATCGGTAGGCATGGTGGTGTGATAAGAGTGAGTACCCTTTTCATAGCCTTCCATGATTTGAAGCCATTTTTTCAGATCACATGCAAAACT
>Ga0214921_10003054_pt1 | contig 26287 bp, 24 predicted proteins | sample LL1505_MetaG_FD_177992 | JGI IMG/M metagenome (GOLD analysis project Ga0214921, IMG submission 177992) | Freshwater microbial communities from Lake Lanier, Atlanta, Georgia, United States - LL-1505 | ecosystem: Environmental > Aquatic > Freshwater > Lake | place: USA: Georgia | collected... | reverse complement strand
TCATCGGGGCTGGTAAGGTGATCGTTGACGATCCGCCTGCTGGCGGAGACCCGACGACCACCACGGTTCCGACGGCCTGTGCCAATTCAGTTCACTACTACCGGCACGACCTGCCGGCGGAAGTGAACCATTTCGGTCCTGCCGCGCCGGACAACGACGTGAATGCCGCTCTGTCTGAGCTGCACACGAGACGTTGCGCTGACCCGGCATTGACGGTGGCTCACCGTCAGTACAGTGCGCGTCAGTACACCTCTCCGGAGGAACGTCTGGCGCAGACTGAGGGACTTGCAAGTGACCCGCAGGCATGGGCGTTGAACGTCCTTGCTATCGAGGGTCACGAGAAGGCCGCCACAAGCGTCGAAATTGTTGACATGACCGAGCGTTACAACACGCTCTACATGATCGACACTCCGACGCCGGCCATTTTCCAGGATGTTGTCGACCGTCCGCAGTATCGTGTGCTTCGGTTCACGTACGCTGACGGTTCGGTTGACAACTACAAGCTCGATTGCGGCTTCCAGCCCGTCGAGCCTGTGTTTCCTGGTGTTCCTGCACCGCCGGCTCCAGCGCCTCAGCAGGGAGGAAAGGTCACCCCGAGTGGCCCAACTCCTACCGTGGCGCCCAAGCCCGGTCCGACACCTACCACCTGCGATCCGCGGGTGTGCAAGGGTCCGGACCGCGAGCCCGCCCCGTGTCGCACCAGCGATGGTGTAGACTGTGGTGGGCCTGGCGCCGGTGGGCAGCCTGGAACAGGCGGTGCGAGTAACCACGGATCCGATGGGTACTCCCCACAGGATCCCGCTCCACCACCGATTGTGACGACGGTGAAGCCACCGCCGTCCACGACCATGTTGCCACCGACTTCGCTACCACCGACAACGGTGCTGCCGAAGCCGATTGGCTGAATGGTTTTTACTGGGCACCGGCCCGGGGGACTTTCCCCCGGGCCACGCCCCAAACTTCAAACTTGAACTTAGCAAGTTATGCTTACTAGGTTCAGGGTTGAACCCCTGGAAGATGCTAATGCTTAATAAGTATTGACAAATATAACCAAAAGTGGTATTATTCATTACCGTAATTAGCGTTTGAACTTTTACATCCGAATAGTCATTATGCGTTGTTCAAAACAGCCATATATTAAATTTAATTTTGTATCTTTTAGGAGGTTCAATGAAACTTAAAACTTTTGCAAAATTGGGCGTTTTTGTAGCCGCTGTAGCTGCTGCAATAATCATCCCAATTACTGCGATTGCTGGATATGAACCAGCTAATAGGCCTACTAAGACCTATACTGGTCCAAGTTCTGAAGCATTCCAGTACCCAGTGTTTAACTCTTGGGTTAATACCCCAAATTACGGTGACGAGCGTGCTTTCTTTGACGCTAACAACCAAACCACCGGTCCTTATAAAGACCGTGTCGTTGTAACTCCAGGACAAGAAGTAACCCTACGAATGTATGTTCATAACGGTGCTGCTCCTGGACTTAACGGTACTAACTTTGATGGTCCTGGTGTGGCTCGTAATGCTCGCGTGCAAGTATTCTTGCCAACAGCAACTTCTACTCAGCTTAGAAGCTTCGGTTATATCATTGCCGATAACACCAACCCAGGTTGGGTAGCTGACTCAGTCGATTTCGACTCAACAGTTCCAGTAAGTATGGAATACGTTCCCGGTACCGCTAGACTTTCTAACGGCGCCCACCCAAATGGTGTAGTGCTACCTGACAGTATTGTTCAGCACGATAACCAATTCAACGTTAACGCTCCATCAGCCCCAATCGGCTGGCAAAATATGGACGGTAACTTCCCAGCTTGTTTTGACTACGATGCTTTTGTAACCATTAAAGTTAAGATCAATGGTCCACAACTTACAGTCAATAAAGAAGTAACCACCCCAGGTTCTTCTGACTGGAAAGAAAACCTTGATGTTAATATGAACGATTCAAGTGCAACTCCAACCACTAGCTGGTTGATTGAGTACAAAAACACTGGATCTGCCATGGTAACTAACGGTGTTGTTCGTGATTCACTACCTGCTAACCTTAAATTGGTTCCTGGTTCAGTAATGAACTTTGATGGTAACCACCCACAAGGTATAGCTGTAGACGACAACAGTCTATTTAACGGTGGTGTAGGTGTTGGTAATGTTGCTCCTGGTGCTAACGGATATTTCCGTTTTAGAACCACTGTAGCTACGCCTTTTGCTGCTGACGAGTGTGGTACTAAACAAATAGTAAACACCGCCACAGCTGAAGCTAGCGGAGTAGCTGCCATTAACGATACTGCAAGCGTAACTGCTAAAAAGGACGTTAACTGTGCAAAACCAGTTCCTCCAACCCCACCAACTCCAGTAAATCCTACTCCCGTAGGACCTATCAGCCCAGTTTCGGCTTCATTGCCACAAACCGGTGTTGAAGCAGGTTTACTAGGTGTTATTGGTTCAAGCGCAATGACTATCGGTGCTATCAAGTATAAGCAAAGCAAAAAAGCTGTTGCTGATGCTATGAAACGAAAGTAATTCGCTAATAAATACCAAAACGTTAAAGACCCTTCGGGGTCTTTTTCGTTTATCTAAAAATAAGTTATATAATATAGATTATGAAGCAATTAATTGAAAAACTTACAGTCAAGCTCAATGAAGTCGAAGACGCTATTAAAAAGCTCAATATAGAAGCCGATAAGAAGCGACTTTTGGAGTTGGAGGAAGAGATGTCCAGCCCTGATTTATGGAATGATCAAGATAGGGCAGAGTCAATTACTAAAGAGTCAGCCAATCTTAAGTCCTATATCAACGACTGGGATAATTTACGTGGAGACTTGTCGGACACCATAGAGCTAATGGAACTCGGCGAGGATGGTGATGAATATGACTCCGTGGTCAAAGATTTACTTGAGCGCGCCGATAGAATGCTTATTACTATTAAGTTAAGTGGCGAGCATGATAAGTCCTCGGCAATTATGCAGTTATCGGCAGGAGTGGGTGGGACTGATGCGGCTGATTGGACTGAGATGCTGGAGCGTATGTATCTGCGTTATGCTGAAAATTACGGTTTAACTACTGAGATTCTTGAGGAAAGTCCAGCAGAGGAGGCCGGTATTAAGAGCGCTACAATTAGGCTTACTGGCCCTTTTGCTTTTGGCAAACTAAGATCCGAAAAAGGCGTCCATCGTCTGGTTCGCCTAAGTCCATTTAATTCGGATAACTTGCGTCAGACTTCATTTGCTTTGGTTGATGTTATACCAGAAATTGAACAAACCGAATTTGTTATAGATGAGAAAGACCTTAAAATTGATACCTACCGAAGCAGTGGCAAAGGTGGCCAGAGTGTAAATACCACCGATAGTGCCGTGCGTGTAACCCACTTGCCGACCGGCTTGGTAGTATCAATTCAGAGCGAGAGAAGTCAGCTAAAAAACAAACAGAGAGCGATGAGTATTTTGGCTAGTCGTTTAGCGGAACTTGCTCGTGAACAGCACCAAGAGGATATTTCGCTGCTTAAGGCCAGCAAGTCGGCTGACTGGGGAAGTCAGATACGATCATATGTATTACACCCTTACCAGAAGGTCAAAGACAACCGTAGTGGCTACGAAACTAGCGATACCCAAGGGGTTTTGGATGGTAATTTGGAACCTTTGATTGAGGCGTATTTGAGCTCACAAGTGGGTAAGGATTAGCTTTATATTTGTGCTTATCTTTGTTAATATAGTTATATATGATTTTACTCGACCGTGTCACCGTCATCTATCCAAATAAGACGGTTGCGCTTTCAGGCGCTTCGCTTCACATCCAGCCCAAGGAATTTGTTACTATCGTTGGTGCGTCCGGTGCTGGAAAAAGCACGCTTATTAGGCTTTTGATAAAAGAAGAGGTGCCAACTTCCGGAAAGATTATAGTTGGTAGTATTGATTATGACACTATAGATAAAGCCAATATTCCTCATTTGCGTCGCAAGATAGGAGTAGTATTTCAGGACTTTAAGTTATTGCCTAATTTAACAGTCTACGAAAACGTAGCTTTTGCGCTCGAAGTATCAGGCGTAAAGAATGCCGAAATTAAACGAGCTGTGCCTAAGATTCTGCAGTTAGTCGGTCTAAGTGAAAAAGCCCATCATTATCCCGGCGAAATATCTGGTGGTGAACGCCAAAGAACTGCAATCGCGAGAGCCTTAGTGCGTAACCCGAAGATTCTAATCGCCGACGAGCCTACAGGCAACCTAGACCCCAAAAACTCATGGGATATTATTGAGCTTTTATTGAAGATTAATCGCTTTGGTACTACTGTAGTTTTGACAACCCACAATAAAGAAATAGTAGATGCACTAAAGAAGCGCGTTATTACTATCAATCGAGGTCGTGTCGTTAAGGATGAGAAGGTAGGGAAATACACTCTATGATTACGCTTTGGAGGGTATTTAAGAGTGGGTTCAGAAACACCTTTAGGAATGCCTGGCTAAGTTCGGCTGCTACTGCAATTATGGCCGTTACATTGTTGATAATGACTTTTTTTGCATTCTCAATTTATTTTGTAAGAGCACAGCTAAATGAAGTTCAGCAAAAAATTGACCTAACTGTTTTTATATCTGATGATGCCAAAGAAGACCAGGTCAAGGCTTTGCAGAATAAAGTTTTGCAAGTCGGCGGAATAGATTCTGTCGAGTTTGTTTCTAAGGCTGATGCCCTAAAGAGGTTAGAAAATAGCAGTGAAGAAGGTAAGAAGCTTGCTAAATCCGCCACAGACATCGGCAATCCACTGCCCGCATCCCTAGAGGTTAAGCTTGAAAAGCTGGATGATATCGGAGGAGTCAACAAGCAGATACGTGAGCTTCCAGAGGCAATAATTATATCTGAAACAAGCTTTGATAGCCGAGACGATAATCGAAAGGGCGTTATCGAGAATGTCATCAAGATTAGCAATGGAGTTACAAAAGTTGGTGGAGTATTGAGTGCTGTATTCTTGATAATTGCTTTGATGATCATATTCAATACCATACGAATGGCTATCTTCACCAGGCGCGAAGAAATTGAAATTATGAAGCTAGTCGGTGCTACTAAGTGGTTTATTCGAGGTCCTTTTATTGTGGAAGGTTCAATGTATGGAGTTTTTGGTGCAACTATCGCAACCATAGCTCTTATTCCGATCGGTCGAGTAGCCGGCCAATTCTTGGTTGATAAGTTTAATGCTGGTTCGGCCATGGCTTACTTTACATCTAACTTATGGCTAGTAGTATTGTGCATTTATGGATTGGGAATATTGATAGGTGCCCTATCGAGTTGGTTGGCTATTTCAAGGCACTTAAAGCTCTGATAATATCGCAATTGAAATAAAATTGTGGTATAATAGTTATGATTATGGAGGGTAATGAATTGAAGAATACTAAAATAAAATTTGCAGCGATACTCGGAATTATCGCTATTTTTGTTTCTACTTTTTCTGTTATTCTGCCTAAGCCAGCACGTGCGGATCAGTTCGATGAGCAGATTGCCGCATTAAATAAGAAGGTCAAAGAGGCAGCTGCTGCCGCTGATTCAAAAAAATCTGAAGTAGATACTCTCAAAGGAAAGCTTGCTAGCATTGAGGCCGAAATAAACGCCGCCCAGCAACAGCTAAATTTGACTAATCTTGAAATAAGACAAACTCAGGCAACTATCGATAAGAACAACGAGGAAATGAATCGTCAAAAAGAGATTCTTAAAGAAAACCTTCGCATGATCTACAAGCAGGGAAGTATTAGTCCTTTAGAAGTAGTTGCATCAAGTAAGAATCTAAGTGATTTTGTTGCCCAGCAGCAGTATCTAAATGCAATTAAAAAGAAAGTTGATGATAACCTGGCCAAGATAGAGCAGCTTAAAAAAGAGTTAGATCAAAAGAAGGGTCAATTGAATGCGCAATCCTCGCAACAAAAAGAGGTTGTTGATGGCATTGCCGCCAAGCGTGCTGAACAAAGCTCAATACTCGCAAGGACTCAGGGTGAGGAATCAAATTACCGAAACATTATAAAAGAAGACAATTCAAAGATTGCCGAACTAAAAAGGCAACAAGCAGCGATAATTAGCTCATTCTCGTCAAATGTTCAGTATGGTGGCACAGGAAGCTACCCATGGGCCAATGCGCCATTTCCGAATAGTATTCCAGATCCATGGGGAATGTATCAGCGTCAGTGCGTGAGCTATACCGCCTGGAAGGTGGCTTCTACTGGAAGGCGAATGCCATACTGGGGAGGTAGGGGTAATGCCTCTCAGTGGCCAGGTAATGCTAGGGCCGCTGGCATTCCGGTGGATGGTAGCCCTAGGGTTGGTGATGTTGCAATATCTAGTGCGGGCTTTTATGGCCATGCAATGTATGTAGAATCCGTCCCGGGCAATGGAAAAGTTCGCGTAAGTCAGTATAATGCGAACTGGGATGGTCGATACTCGGTTAGTGATGTGTCGGTTGCCGGGTTACAATTTATACATTTTTAGTAAAGGGGATTGATGAAAAAAGATAAAAAAATTAAGTCTAATTCAAGTATTCGTAAAAATTTACTAATTGCTAGTGCTGGGTTTATGCTTGGAATATTTAGCTTTTGGATATTTGGAATTATTACTGGACCACGGCTAAGTAAGAATAAAATAGATACAACTCTACTAAACAAGGTCCAATCAATACTACAAAACAAATATAATGGCGATCTAGACTACCAGAAAATGTCTGAAGGCGCTGCATCTGGCGCGGTAGCTGCCTTGGGCGATCCCTATACCGTGTTTTTAACAGAAAAAGAGAACAAAGAGCTAAGTGATGATCTGGCTGGAGAATTGTCAGGTATTGGTGTTGAAATTGGACAAAAGAATGGAAAACTAACGGTTATTGCGCCTATTGACGGCACGCCTGCCGATAAAGCAGGAATACGAGCTGGTGATTTTATCGCCGCAATAGATGGATTAGACTCCAGGACCTTAACAATCGATGAAGCAGTAAAGAAGATCCGCGGTGAAAAGGGTACCAATGTAAAATTAACTGTGGTTCGGGGAAGCGAAGCTCCCAGAGAAATCGAAATTACACGCGATCTTATATCTGTGCCAAGTGTAAGTAGCGAAATGAAAGCTGATAACATTGGATACATCAAGATAAGAAGGTTTGGCGAAGATACCGGATCGGAAGTTAGGCAGGCCGGTCAGACATTAAGATCCCAGGGTGCGAAGGCTCTTGTAGTGGACGTTAGGGATAACCCAGGGGGATACCTTCAGACTGCCGTAGATGTGGCATCTGAATTCTATAGCAGTGGAATGGTGGTTGAAGAGCGCTCTAAGAATGCCAAGCCCAAAGTAGACAATGCTAGACCCGGCGGTACATTGACCGACATACCTGTAGTAGTGCTTATTAACGGTGGAAGTGCTTCAGCTTCAGAAATACTCGCAGGAGCACTTAATGACAATGATCGCGCTACACTGGTAGGAGAGAAGACTTATGGCAAAGGTAGTGTGCAGGAAGTGGTCTGTCTGAATAATCTATTTTTAACAAGCAAATGTAATGGCCCATCATTAAAAGTAACTATTGCAAATTGGTACACCCCGGCAGGAGTGAATATTAGCAAAGAAGGAATTAAGCCCGAAATCGAAGTCAAGCTTACTGATGATGATGCCAATAATGGTCGTGACCCTCAGCTTGATAAAGCAGTAGAGACTGCAAAGCAATCTATAAAATAAACATTTTTATTGACCCCAATTAAACTTAGGCGTTATGATAATTAGTAATTACTAATGAGGAGGGGGTATGATAAAAAAATCAAAGACAAAGTTCATTTTTGTTACCGGTGGAGTTATTTCGGGTCTTGGTAAGGGCATCTCAGCAGCATCTCTCGGTAAGATTCTATCAGCAAGAGGTCTTAAGGTAACAATGCAAAAATGCGACCCTTATTTGAATATGGACGCAGGTACTCTGAATCCGGCTGAGCACGGCGAGGTATTTGTTACGTGTGATGGCGGTGAAACTGATTTGGATTTAGGGCATTATGAGAGATTTATTGATAGAGAGCTTACAAAAAAATCTTCAACAATGAGTGGAAAAATTTACTCCAAGGTTCTTTCGGATGAGCGCAAGGGGCTTTTTTTGGGAAAAACTATCCAAATAATTCCTCACATAACAAATGAAATAATGAACCAAATTATATCCTCTGGAGAGGGCAGCGATGTGCATATTGCTGAAGTTGGTGGAACTGTAGGAGACTATGAGGCTATGGCCTGGGTAGAGGCGATTAGGCAAATGAAGCGGAGGGTTGGAGAGAATAATGTGCTGTATTCTCATGTCGTATATATTCCATATCTAGGAGTTAGTAAAGAATTTAAGACTAAGCCAGCACAAAATAGCGTTAGAGATTTAAGAGAGGCAGGCATACAGCCAGATGTACTTTTTGTGCGGTCCGATGAGCCAATTAACGCCGAAGCATTTGATAAAATGAGTTTGTATTGTGACGTTGATAAAGATGCGATCGTAGCACTGCCCAATTCAAATAGTGTGTATGAAGTACCTCTAAGAATGGAAGATAGTGGGATAGGAAACTATATTTGCGCTAAATTGGAGCTATCTTGTACGAAGCCCAATCTGAAAGATTGGAAATCTCTAGTTGATAGAATCAAGTCTGACAAGCCTTCTGTTAAGGTTGGCGTTATTGCAAAGTACATGTCTAACGAAGATACTTATTTAAGCGTATTTGAAGCGCTAAAATCTGCTGGATGGCACCACAATTTAAATATAGAAATAGTATGGGTTGATTCTGAAAAGCTAGAAGCCGATGAAAGGATTTTAGAGAGCCTAGATGGAATATTGGTCCCCGGAGGTTTTGGCTCCAGGGGGCTGGAGGGAAAAGTGCTAGCCTCTCGATATGCTAGAAAGAATAATATTCCATATCTAGGATTGTGCCTTGGTATGCAAGTTGCAGTTATAGATTTTGCTAGAGAAGTTCTTAATGATGAGACCGCCAATAGCAGCGAGATGAATCCTGATGCTATAAATAAAGTAATATATATTATGCCCGACCAAATCGGTGTTGATCTGGGAGGAAGCATGAGGCTTGGCGATTATCCTGCAAAAATTAATAAGAAATCCCGCTCTTACTTGGCCTACTCACAAGTGACTGTAAATGAGCGTCATAGACACCGATATGAATTTAATAATGAGTATAGAGCGTTGCTAGAGAATGCAGGCTTAATAGTTGCAGCCACTTCTCCTGATGGGAAGCTAGTTGAAATAATTGAGCACACAAATCATCCTTTTTTTGTTGCTAGCCAATTTCACCCAGAGTACAAATCGCGGCCCAATAGACCACATCCTCTTTTTAAGGACTACATTGGTGTAATAAAACATATAAAGACCAAAAGTAACAAAGCTACAAAACTAAATGAGGTAAAAAAATAATAGCCGATGTATCGGCTATTATTTGTTAATATAAATTATTTTCTACTCGGCGCTAGCAACTACGCTTACTAGAGATTTGCGTTGTTTATTGCCAGTAAATGCTTCTTTGCGCACGGTTTTGAATTCCACAGAACCCGCCTTAAGTGCAAATAGTGTATGATCCTTGCCAATTCCAACGTGTGATCCAGCAATGAATTTGCTGCCCCGTTGGCGAATTATAATATCCCCGGCTTGTACAGCCTGTCCGCCAGAACGTTTTACACCTAGTCTTTTTGATTGCGAATCTCTACCGTTTTTTGTAGAGCCGCCGGCTTTAGTCTTTGACATTACTTTTCTCCTTGTTTGGTTTAAATACAACAATCTGCCGACCTGTAAATTGCCCTTCTCGATGGTAGTTGAGAATGCTTCGTCGAACAGATTTAAACTCGGTAATAGTATAGCCCAGATTGGCGATTTCGTCAATAAGATTAAGCTCTACGGTCCCATCATTGAATTTCCAAAATGGAAAACAAGTACAAACTGAATCGGGTAATGTCTTTTGATCAAGAATATTCTTAAAGAAGCGAATGTATAGGTCTTTTAGCTCAGACACCTGCTCCTTTACTAGGTTTTTGGTTGGATTTGAGAGAAAATTAGTCCCCAGAAACCCCTCTGTTACAACTACGTAGTCTTTGTTTGGTAATATTTTTTTTGTTGCATCTATAGCGGTATCAACAGTTATGGATTTAAAATTCGGGTAATTGTCCTTAAACCACTCAATATTTTCATTTGAGCAATTTATCATATTATCAGAGATGTCGCTTCCGGAAGATTCATATCCCATTAAGGAGGCTTCCATTAGTAGTCCGCCCGAACCACAAAAAGGATCTACGATTAGTGTTTGGGGCTTAGGTCTGGCCAGATTAATCATGATCTGAGATAGCTTGGGCGGCAACATGCCTACCTTTCTGTCTCTACATGGCTTCTCATAGTCACGTTTGGAATAGTCGTCAATATCTTGGACGCCTTCGGTTATGGCAAGGCTCATCGAATCATTGTTTTGAATAATGATAAACTCTCGCCCCGAGCTTATTAATTTGTTATGTTTAACCGAGGCGGCATTTAATCTGTTATCAGACTTTGGAAGTACAAGCCTTGGTTTGAGTCCGGACTTTTGGAGCTCTCTTTTGATTTTTATGCCTATGGGTCCAAAATTCATTTTAGATTTTCCATAGTAGCTTAAGCCGAAGCTAAACTTGGATTCAAAGCCTGATTCCATGAGTATTTTAGTTATCTCCCCCTGGAGATTAGAGAGGTTACTTATCTTTTTACCAACAATTCGTCCTGTCTTAATTGAGCCACCTAGTTGGCCGATATCGGCACTAATCTCGGAAGATGCAACTTCATCATTCATAAGATGAACAGAACCAAGTTTGGCCTCAAGCTCCGCTAGGCATAAATCTTTTTCGCGACCTAATATATATATGTACATAATATAATTATAGACCTCATACCACTTAAGCGCGAGCTGATGTACAATGTACTCATGCGATTACGACATTTATTCTTTTTTATTGCACTAGTATTTATAACAATTTTCGCAATTTTTCAGTTTGGCGAAATCAAAAATTTTGTAGAAATAATTAAGAATATTAACTTTTATTTATTAGTCATTGTTTTTGCACTTAGGTATTTGGCTTACTTTGCAAATGCAAAATACTTCCAGGTATATCTTAAGAATTTTAACCATGGGATAAAGTTTAAAGAGATATATAAAGATGTAATAACAATGAACTTCGCCAACACAGTCTTTCCTAGTGGAGGGGTTAGTGGCATAGCTCTCTTAAGGGGCAGGTTCAGACGACATAAGGTATCTGCGCACACCACTACAGTCGCTCAGGCTTTTTGGTTGGGCTTTACAGCTGTTTCTTACATAATATACCTTCTGCTAGGTCTTCTTTTGCTGTTTTTATCGAAGAAAATAGAAATGGTTAGCTTTAGGCTGATAATGATTATCCTAGTCTTTGTTCTGATAGGGTCAATAATAGTTGTTGGTTTACTTTTGAATAGGCAAATTGCTGAAAAGGTAACATTTTATTTAACAAGACCGACTAATTGGATATTAAAAAAATTCAAGAAACACAGCCTGGAAAGAGAACAGTTACACGAGTTAAATAGTAAATTCTATGAGACTCTAGGGGAATTCAAGAACAATTGGAGGATGTTGGTGGGGCCATTTTTATGGTGCTTTGTTTCTATGGGCTTTGACTTATTATCGCTCTATATGGTCTTTATTGCATTTGGTGCTTATCCAAACCCAGGTGTAGTGATAGCTGCTTATTTAATTGCCTTAGGTTTATCAATTCTTTCTGTATTCACTTCGGGTATTGGAGTTTTTGAAATTGGCATGGTTAGTATATTGGTTGGGCTGGGGCTGAGCTTTGATTTAAGTTTTTCCGCGTCAATTACATTTAGAATAATTGCTCTTTGGTTGTTCTTGCCGGTAGGCCTATATTTTTATAAAAAGACGATGCTAGATGAAAAATGAAGCCATAACAGTCAGCGAATTCAATTCTATTCTAAATCAGACGCTCTCATTTGCTTATCCAGAAGTTATTGTAGAAGGCGAAGTGTCGAGCTTTAAGGTCAATCAGGGTAAATGGGTATTTTTTGATCTTAAAGATAATGACAGTATTGTGGGGTGCTTCATGACTATTTACCAGCTTAAAACAGATCTTGAAGATGGAATGTTAATTAGAGTAAAGTCCACACCGCAGCTGACAAAGTGGGGTAAATTTAGTCTGACTGTTAAAGAGGTTGAGCTGGCCGGTGAGGGCTCAGTTAAAAGGGCCTTTGAAATGCTCAAAGCTAAGTTTGAAAAAGAGGGTCTATTTTTGCCAGAGCGCAAACGAGCCTTGCCTGAGGCTCCTGAAAAAGTGCTATTAGTAACATCAAAACAGGCTGCTGCATTTAATGACTTTATTACAATCATCAACGACCGTTGGTCGGGTTTAGAAATAGACCATATACAGGTCCAAGTCCAAGGATCATCTGCGCCAGAACATATCGTCGATGCCATTGATTTTGGTAACCAAAACAAAGAAAAATATCAGGCGTTAGTTATAATCAGAGGCGGCGGAAGTGCAGAAGACTTGCAGGCTTTTAATACTGAAGAGGTTGTAAGGGCTGTCTATGGCAGTTCTATTCCTACCATTGTTGGTATTGGACACGAAGATGACACTAGTCTAGCTGAATTAGCAGCTGATGTTAGGGCTGCAACGCCAACAGACGCAGCTAGGCGCTTGGTGCCTGATAAGAATGAGATTATAGTGAGGCTAAGATCACTTAAGTCATCAATGATGACATCCTTGGAGTCCATTTCTCTATATGCCAGATCAAGCTTAGACCGCTTTTATCACAGCATGGAGATAAGAATCACTAGCCTAAGACATAATTCCGCTGAACTGTACTCTGCGGCCTCTTCATCGGTCGAGAGGCTAATGGAGGGTTTTTTTACTCAATTAAATCTACATAAAAAATTACTCAGTAGTCTTGATCCATCGGCAATATTATCACGCGGATATAGTATCGCTCGAATCAACGGAAAAATTATTAAGACTAGTGCCGATTACAGTCCTGGTGATAGTGTTGTGATACAATTACACCAAGGACAGATTGAATTAAATAATGCTAGGAAAAATGATGACCAAGAACAGCAAACAGAACTCAAGTTTTAAATATTCAGAAGCCATTAAGGAGCTTCAGGAAATAACTGAATATCTAGAGAGTACCGATGTTGACTTAGATGAGGCAATTGAAAAATTCGATAGGGGAAGTAAATTAGCAGCCCAAATAGAAGATCACCTGACTAATGCCGAAAATAAGATAAAGACTATCAAGTCAAATACATAGACAAAACACTAAAAAAGTATTATAGTATTGCAATTATGCCGGATTATTTTACAGCACTGATTTGCCAATACAGTGGAGCAGTTAATTCTGCCCAAGCCGAAAATTATGCACGCTCCTTTGTGGACGCTTGGTATTTTACTTTGCCTAGAGATAAGCAGGCAAAGCTACTGAATCTTCTTCCTGATTACTTGAAACCTAAAAAACAGACATTTGGCTTTAAAAGACAATCTGATTTTAAGGGCACACAATCAGAAATATTTATTTCTCGTATGACTATTGACCTGGCAAGGACTGGTAACGATGAGTCTAAGTACATAGTTAAGGGCCTTATGAAGTCACTTAAGATTATTTCTTCGCCTGAGCAAAAATTTGCTTATTCAAGGCTACTAGACAGTAAACTCTACGACCTGTACGTGGGCGCCTAAAATGCAAGATATTAATTTTAAGCTTGATTCATCAGAGAATGAGTTCGATGAAATATTTTTCAATCGACCTGTCAGTCGTATCCAGGCATCAAAGGTCGGATTAGTTACTTCTAAAAATGTACCATTAAAGACTATTAGTACCATCTACCAAATCATTGACTCCTTAAGACACAGGGTTGTTTTGGTTGCAGACGAAAAGCAGTCAGGCCAAATACTTCCTGCTGATGTGATCCTGAAGTCCAAAAAAACCCCTGGCTATTCTAATGTAGACGATGGAATTTATGAGTTAGAGCACTGTAAAATAATAATCATACTTGCCGGAAAAGAAATTAATTCATCAATGGAAGTTTTTGTTGAGCAGCTGCTTAAAATTTTTACAGGAACGCTAATCACTGATAGGCCAGAATTCTTACAAAATATTGATTTTAAAGGTGAGGCCATATTGTTGGCCGACTCATCTCGACTAATAGCAAAGTATGATAGCGGTTTAAACCATACCGCAAATTTAGTAATCGATTATTCCAGTGACTACCGTAGTCCAGTTGTGTTTTTCAAAACCAATCAGATCATTGGTGCTGATTATAAAACTCCCGGATTTGCTTGTGTTATAAATTCCAAAAAAGAAATTATGCCAGAGGAATATATTGGATTTATGGCAGGCCTCTTGGCTGATAAAAAAATACCTCTAGAAGAGGATTGGCTGAGGTATTGTCAGGCTTCAGGCTTTTTGATGCGCATGATGCAATCGGAGGGAATTGATGTGGTTAAAAAATATCTAGATGATAAGTTTTGATAATTTCTGGTGCCAAAGGTGGGAGTCGAACCCACACGCCCTTGCGAGCACACGATTTTGAGTCGTGCGTGTCTGCCAATTCCACCACTCTGGCTTATTTAGCAATTCGAATTGATGAATAAGTACTACATATTATATATAATAGAACTAAACCAAGCAAAACAATTATGAGCATGAAAGTCATACACCCAGGAAATGATGATGAAAAGACTGTCTCCAATCACCTTAATGAGGGCGAAGAGATAAGTTTAGGTATTGAGCCTAAGCCACAGATGCAACCGCAAGTAAGTACTGATGAAGAAGCAATCGAAAGTGCAGATGCCGACAAATTAGAAAGTGAAGAGTTTCATGTAATTAAACGCATTCATCAGGGCCCAAGTAATTCACAGAAAAATATCGCTCCTCATGCCCAGGATGATTTAATGAATTCAGTCTCCAATAGTGATGTTACGCAGGATAAGTCTAGGCTTGATGTAGAGGTTGAAAATTATCCGATGATTGATTTGACTCCAGGAGCAGAACATTCATCAGGGCACGGGGGGTCTGATAAAAAAACAGCAAGACAAAAACTGTCTGAACTAAGGAAGCATAAGCATTGGCACAATGCAAAACTTATAATTGCCACAGTTTTAGTTTTCTTGTTGATTTTTAACTCACAATGGTTTATTTCTCAATTTATGTATTTATTCAACAAGCCAAAACCACAGATTCCTGCCCAGCAGAACCAGAGTAGCGAACAGCAAGAAAAGAAGGTCGATGCTGAAGTAGTTGGTCCTCAAAATGAAATAATAATACCTAAAATAGGCGTGACTGCCCCACTGGTATTTATAAACACAACAAATGAGCCGGATGTCTTAATCGCCCTTAGGGACGGCGTAGTGCATTATTATGGAACTGCAATGCCTGGCGAAAATGGTAATGCGGCATTTTTTGGTCATTCTAGTAATGACTGGTGGGAGTCAGGAAACTACAAGTTTGTTTTTGTTTTGCTAGAAAAACTAAGCGTGGGTGATGTGTATGAAATACATTACAATTCAAGAAAGTATGTATATCAAGTAACACAGACAAAGGTAGTACAGCCAAACGATTTGAGCGTTTTAAATCAAACTAGCGAGCCAACCTCAACACTTATCACCTGTACTCCTCCCGGAACTAGCTGGCAACGTTTTGTGGTAACGGGCAAACAGATATCTCCGGTGGTCGAAAAGCCAGCCCAAACAGAAACGATTAAAAATAATGCCACTGCCCCTAGTCAAAATACTAGTAAGCAAACACTGCCGAGTGCTGCTCCAAGTATTTGGCAACAAATAGCCGACTTTTTTGCTAGTTTATTTGGTCAAAAGAAGGACCCAAATACTCAGCAGGATTCTAGTCAAGATGCCAAAAACCAGCACCTACCTGAAGTTAATTAATCCTTTTGGCTGAAGTGTAAAAAACGTTAGATTTCCATCTAGTGTGTAATAAACGGATTTATCATTTGACTTAATAGCATAGCGGTATTGAGAGGTGCTTAAGGAGTTTGGGGGAATCTTATTGTAGTTGTAGCCATTAAAATCAACCATGTATAGCCCATTGGGCTTAGAAATTATTAATTGATAGTTTGTTATCCAGGATATCGAGTTGGTATCCGTAGAATCCACTGAGAATCGTTCGCCAGTCTCAATATCAATTGTTTTGAGGATATTATTTTGTATGTAACTTAGCAGGCGACCATTGGGGCTAAAAGCATCTAATGTGACCCCGGCTCCAGCAAAAGAGAGTAAATTTTTACCCTCTGACTGCCTATATACGTACAGCCCGCCTTCGCCCGTACTACGAATTGCTAGTAGTTTTTGGCCATTATATTCAGAGGCCAATATTTCCCTGGGAGAAGTTGAAGGTGGCAGTTGAGCCAGCACGTAACGATTGTTGCCATTGTAGTCATAGCGGACTAAGAATTGTCCTTGCTCAATGGGATTTAGATTTTCAAGTGTATAAATATATTCCCTGTCCAATTGGTATGAAGATATGGAGCTCGCAGCCAAATCAAGTATTTGCTTATTATCGACATTTGCTCTTCTTATTTTTCCCTCAGCGAGACTATAAAACTCTTTCGAATTTCTCTGGTTGAATTTAATGTCACTGGCTTTTTGAGATAAAAGAGCTTCAATGTCCACAAGCTGCGCTGATGCAGAATCTATCCAGAATTTTGCCGTACTACCATTTTCGTAACTGGCTCTTGTAATGATTGCCGATCCGTCCCTGCTGAGCAAATTCTCAGTAAGTTTATTTGGGGGTTGAATAGCGGAGTTTGGTGGTAATTCTATGACTTTTTTAGGGTTATTGGTTTGGTCTAGTTCATATATAGATCCTGGACTATTTAAAAAAGCATAAACCTTAAAGCGCTCTTCACTGGTAATTAGATTGTCGAATTTGAGCTTTGTAAAATTATCTGATTGCTCGATATTATTTGGCAATAGAAGTGCATAGTCTGCAAAAGTTACCTCTCCGGGCCTTACTACATAGCTCGAATTCCATACTTTGTAATCTGGCTTGCTATATTCGACATTAAGATTTCCAGTTTTAAAATTTTCTAGCCTATAGGGAGTTTTTTGTGAGATAGATTTATTGTTTATTTTGATTGACGCTCCAGAGGGGTTCGTGCCGAGCAGCACTAGGCCTGTAGAAAATATTTCGCCTCTAAAAATATCAAAATTATAACCAGAGGAAAATGCGACCAATAGCAACGTTCCAAAAGCCACTAGTATAGTGCCTATGGTTATCTTGAGCGTAGAGCGTGTTTTTTGTGATATCATATTTTTATTGCTGAACTGATTATAAACCAGATTTAAGCACATAAAAATAGCCTAAAGAGGAAAATTACTTGCAAAGACTTATTATTGAGGGCCCGACTAAGCTGGAGGGGACTATAAAAACTGCCGGCAGTAAAAATCATGCATTACCAATGCTGGCGGCAATGCTTTTAACTACCGAGGACGTAGTTCTGCATAACGTTCCAAACATTGCAGACGTAGAGGTGATGATAGAGATTCTGGAAGAATATGGTGTCAGGGTTGAGCGAACGCGAAGCACAGTAGTCTGTAATGGCTCAAATGCAAATACTACAGAGATCCCCAAGGAGCTCACACACAAATTAAGAGCTTCTTTGCTTGTATTGGGGCCGGCACTTGCAAGATTTGGAAAAGTTAAGCTGGGATTTCCCGGTGGGGATCTGATTGGGGCAAGGCCGATTGATTCTCATATTAATGGATTACGGGCTATGGGGGCTGAAGTGGTTACAACTCAAGATTCAATTGAATTGAAGGGCAACCTTAAGGGCTCTAGGGTGCTTCTAGATGAGATTAGCGTAACAGCTACAGAAAACTTAATTTTGGCAGCAGTTATTTCAAGGGGAACGACAGAGATAAGAATGGCTGCTTGTGAGCCCCATATCGTCTCTCTTTGTGAATTCCTTAACTCGCTGGGAGCTAAGATTGGCGGGATTGGTAGCCACGTCTTGATAATTGAGGGGGTTGAGAAGTTGAATGGTGGTGAGGGCGAAATTATTCCTGACTATTTAGAGTCGGGAACTTTTGCAATTGCTGCGGCGGCCTCGGGCGGTAAGCTTGTGATTGAAGACTTTATAATAAATGACCACGATGCTTTATTAAATACATTTTCCAGAATGGGCGTTAATTATAAGATAATTTCAGATGACAAATTGGAGATTCTACCATCTAAAAAACTTAGGGCTACTAAAATAAGAACCGATATATATCCTGGATTCCCTAGCGACTTGCAGGCCCCCATGGCTGTTTTGTGCACACAAGCAGAGGGGGTATCAGAAATTTTTGAAACCATGTACGAAGGAAGGCTACAGTATCTATTTGAGCTCCAGAGAATGGGCGCTCATGTAAACGTACGTGATAGCCATGTCGGACTTGTGGAGGGCCCTAGTGTATTGCATGGTACAGACTTAATATCATTTGATGTTCGAGCCGGAGCCACAGTACTTATTGCCGCCCTAATCGCTCACGGCAAGACGGTTATAGAGCGCATAGAGCATATTGATCGAGGTTATGAGTATTTCGACGGAAGATTGCGTTCTCTGGGCGCAAAGATATCAAGAACAGGTTCTTAATGATAAAATAGTGAATTATGTTCAATAAAAGAATTGCAATTGATCTAGGCACTGCCAATACCCGAGTATACTTACCCAAAAAGGGGTTGGTAGCTAATGAGCCATCTGTAGTGGCTATTAGTGTAGATGATAATAGAATAGTTGCAATAGGTAGCGATGCCAAAGAGATGCTCGGCAGAACGCCCGATATTATTGCTGCTTCTAAGCCACTGCGCAATGGAGTGATTGCCAATTACAGAATTACTGAGGCATTGCTTAAATATTTTATGAATAAAATTACTGGCCATATTCGCTTGACTCGGCCCGAATTGATGATTAGTGTCCCAACAGGAGTGACTTCGACAGAAAGACGTGCTGTTATTGACGCATCTATCGCTGCAGGAGCAAAAAAAGTTTATATAATCCGTGCTCCTATTGCAGCTGCAATTGGCGCTAATGTACCAATTTCCGCTCCAGCAGGGAATTTGGTTGTAGATATAGGTGAAGGTACTACCGAAGTCGCAATTATTTCTCTAGGTGGAATTGTTGCTCAGAACTCTGTTAGGGTTGGCGGTGGGCGTATAAGTTCTGCTATTGCTGAGCACATTCGCAAGAAACATGGCTTAGTCGTGGGAACTCAAACATCTGAAGAAATTAAGAAAAAAATTGGTTCAGCTACCGCCCTAGATAAACCTAAAAAAATGCAGGTCAGAGGAAGAGATGTAGTTGGTGGACTGCCAAAAACAATTGAAGTTAGCAGTACAGAAGTCACATCCGCAATTAAAGACCGTTTAGATGATATCATCTTGGCCGTTAAGGCTGTTTTAGAGCAGACACCACCAGAGCTCTCTAGTGATATTATCGACCGAGGCATGATTATTACTGGCGGAGGAGCACTACTTAGAAATATTGATAAATTAATGACTAAAGTTACTGGCGTCCCAGCCTATATAGCAGAAGACCCTATGCTGTGCGTCATTAAGGGGGCCGGAACTGCACTAGAACATCTGGATGAATACATTAGAAGCGTAGTAACCAATAAATGAAAAATCTATCAAATACAACTTCAAGACTGACTCAACAAATAATAATTTATGGATTGAGCGCGTTGATTTTATTTATGCCATTTCATGCATTTTTTAGTATTTATTTGGGAACTCTTGGGATTGATAGAACAATAATACAATCCTGGAAAGAGGTTTTAATACTTCTAATGTCATTTGCCTGGATTATTTTTCAGTTAGCTAAAAAGAAACTTGCCTTTAAAGTCGATGCGATAAATATATTATTTTTATCTATAGTTTTTTTGAGCTTACTGGTTACCCTGTTTGTTCGTCCCAATTCTGAGGCGGTTTTATTTGGTATCAAAACCAATCTTGTTGCTATTGCGGTCTTTTTTATCGCTCAAACTCCAACATCAACAAAGTCGTTTTTAAAACGCAACTTGCTTTGGATAGTGTTAATTCCCGGTCTAATTGTTTCTTTGCTGGCTGTTTTTCAGGCTTTTTTGATATCTCCTGCCCTACTAGAAAAGATAGGCTACAATGCCAACACTATTGACCCTCGCCAGATAATAGATGGATCAATAAACTTCTTCAGATCTTTTTCTACCCTAGGAGGCCCCAACCAGCTAGGCGCTTATTTGTTAATTCCTTTGGCTTTTGCTTTGACATACGGAATTAAAAAACGCAACTGGCTTGTACTTATTTCTTCCATTCTGATTCTTGCTGGTATTATACTAAGCTTCTCTCGAAGTGCCTGGATAGGGGCAGGTATTACTTTTGCAATGAGCGTATTTTTATCAATCAACAAGAAGCAAAAAATAATTTTTGTTGTATCTGGACTAATCGTTGTTTCTGCTGCTGGCGTAATAGTGATGAGTCAAATTAATACTAACCAAAGACTGCAAAATGTACTTTTACATGGTCGGGTATTCGAAAATAGGATAGAAGGTTCTGATAAGGGCAGAATAGATTCGATAGCAAACACCGTAAATGAATTGGCAATTAGGCCCTTAGGTCATGGGCTTGGCTCCGCAGGTCCAGCCAGCTTTAGGGCCGATCGGCCAGTTATACCTGAGAACTGGTATCTGCAGATAGCTTATGAAATTGGTATCCTCGGTTTGTTATTGTATGTTTTTGCTTTTGCCGCATTACTTGGTGATTTTATTAGAAATCGCAATAACATCTTGGCAGTTAGCTTATTTTCGGCAACCGTCGGGGTTTTAGTAGTAAATATTTTCTTGCAGGCTTGGGGTGATTCTACTCTCGTCCTGATTGCATTTGCTTTGTATGGAATTTATAAATCGAGGAATCAATGAAGGTAGCTATAATTCACGATTGGCTCAACCATAAAGTTGGTGGCGCTGAAAATGTTGTATTTAAATTGGCCGAAATGTATCCTGAAGCAGACATATTTACTCTTGTTTATAATAAGAACAAATTTGATAAGTTTTTGGGTGGCCGTAATATAGTCACTTCAGGGCTACAAAAATTCCCTAGCTTTATTAAAAAACGACCAAAGCTATTTTTGCCTTTTATAAAAAGATCTGTGGAAAGGATGGACTTGAATGGATATGATTTAATCATCAGTTCTTCGACTGCATGGGTAAAAAATATAAATACTCCAAAGAACTCGTTGCATATATGTTATTGTCATAGTCCTGCTCGAATGCTTTGGGACAGTTGGCCTAAATATTTTTACGAACAAAAACCAGGAGTTCTAACTAAGCTATATATAATAAAGCTGGCATCAAAGCTTAGGCTGTGGGACTACTATAAGTCACAGAAAGATATTAAGTTCATAGCAAATAGTGAATTTGTTCAGGCTCGAATAAGTAAATTTTACAAAAAAAATAGCAAAATAATATACCCCCCAGTAAATATTGAAGGCTTAGAAGGAGCTAATGAAGACAAGAAAGACTTCTATCTGATACTTTCTGTACTCGCTAAATATAAAAATATCGAGCTCGCAATAAGGGCTTTTATAGCTTCTGGCAAGAATCTTGTGATAGCGGGCGATGGTCCAGATATGCAGAGACTGAAAGAAATCTCAGGTAATGCAAAAAATATCAGTTTTTTAGGTAGAGTAGAAGAAAAAAAGAAAAATGAGTTAATGGCCTCCGCCAAGGGATTTATTTTTTGTAATATTGAAGACTTTGGAATCACGATTGTTGAGTCTATAGCCTCTGGTACAGGAGTTATTGCTCTCGAAGGAGGAGGGGCATCCGAGATTATTATAGACAAGCAGACGGGGGTATTTTACAAACAGCCCAATGAAGAAAATTTAAATAGAGCGATCGTAGAATATGAAAGAACCATTCTGAAAAATAGGAAATTCAATAATAAGTATGTTTTTGAAAAATTTAGTGAAGATAAGTTTGAAAAAGATTTTAGGAGCTTCGTAAATGAAAAGCAATAAAACTACAGAAATTCTTGGTGTAAGAATTGATTTGTTTACGATTAATGAAATCAATAATCTAATCATAGAAAAAGCCAAGCATCCCTATAAAGAGCCCATCGTTATCTTTAAGCCATATGTAGAGTTTTTATCCCTAGCATCAAGAAATTCAGATATCAAACAATTATTAAATTCATCTGATTACAATATTGCAGACTCTGTAGCTGTTCAATGGGCGTCGAGTTATTTGTATGGCGAGCCACGCACAGGAAGAGGATTGCTTTTGGCATATTGGAGCTTGCTATATAAGATGCGATCAAAAAAATGGAGCACACAAATTGTGCCCGAGAGAATGGCTGGAGTTGACCAGACAAAGCCATTATTGAAATTGGCTAATAAGGAGAGGCTGAAGATCGGTATTGTTGGTGGTCCAAGAGATACAGACCGGACTGCAAACGAATTGAGAAAAAGATTTAAAAATTTAAAAGTAAAAGTTTGGACTGGATATTATGATTTAACTGATGAGAATAGGCTAGTGGAAGATATTTCAAATTCAAATTTAGATATTCTTTTTTGTGCTATGGGCTTTCCAAGACAAGAAAAGTTTTCTGTAAAATACAGAGATAAACTTAACACCAAGGTAATAATTGGCGAAGGGGGTAGTTTTGACTATGATCAGCTGGGCGGACAGATTAAGAGGGCACCGAGCTGGATGCGCAAGGCAGGTCTTGAATGGCTATGGCGACTATTTCTTCAGCCATCGAGAATGAGAAGACAATTTGCTATTCCTGCATTCATATCGAAAGTAAAAAATGAAAAGAGTCATAAAAAATAGCTTTACGCTTATGTTGTAATAATTTATAATGGTTATATCTTATGGGTGAGTTATGATAGAACTAAGTAAATGTCCAAGTTGTGCAGCCGATGATCGCGTAACGATTGCTGGTAAGGATTTTTGTATGCGATGCGGAACGCCGATGGAAGATAATGCCAAAATGGGAGTTGTCGGCGATTCACAAGCTCAGCCGCAGGTAGTAGCCGACATAAATCAGTCTCCTAATCCGGGAGTAGTTAATTCTGTTCAGAAGTTTAATGAACATGCCGATGCCTCAGTGATGCTTCACTCACAGCAGCCTAACATGCCAACTGTACAAAATAATGAAGTTGGTGTTTTTTCCCCGCCACCCAGGATGGAACAGACCCAAGCGCCTAACGATTATGGCAACAATGCTAGTGCTCTGGCTGCAGTGCCTCTTCAAAATACTCAATCGGTACCTAGTGCTGCTTCTGTGGCCTCTTTTGAGGCAATGACTTTAGATAAGAAGGCAGGCGTATTGAGCGATGACCAATTTGATCAGCTTAATAAATCAGTAAGTTCAAGTAATAGTATTACGCCTGAGTCTATTTCTGCTCATACAGAAGTGCCAATGAATCACGAACCGATTGTGGCCATGACTCAGGCCCCAGAAGTCCCTGCGCAGCCAGCCAACGCTTCAGCAAACGGAATCGCTATGTCTACAGATTTGCACCCCACAGGTTCTAATCTGCACAATACGGTTGGGGCAACCCAATCCACTGTCGGGGATATGCCCGAGCACAAGGAAAAGACATCCAAGAAAGCTAAAAAAGTACTCAAGCCGGCTGCAATCGCTGTAAGTATAGCCGCATTGTTTGCTACAGGTGCATACATTTGGAAAGTTAATTATCCAAGTCTGGCATTCAAGATTGCCAGTGCTAAGGCCGGAATGAGCGCAACTATGCCCGGCTATGTACCTACTGGTTATAACCTTGGTAGTCAAATTCAAACCAACCCAGGAACAGTTAGCTACAATTTAATAAATAGCTCAGCCGATAAAAAGATAACTGTAACTCAGTCAAAAACTGATTGGGACAGCCAGGCTCTAGCTGAAAATTACGTATCTCCAAAGGCCGAGAATTATCTAGCTTTGCAGGCACAAGGCTTAACCATATATGTTTTAGGTCAGAACCAAGCAACATGGGTTAATAAAGGCACTTGGTATAAATTAGATAGTCCAAATCAACCACTTAACCAAGATCAAATAATAAAGATTGCAACCAGCTTATGAATGATCGTGCCTGGGAAGAACTTATTGACCTAATTGATGATCAATACACTGTCGATAAGTCCGGCAGGCACGAGGAAGCACTAGAGGATGATAAGAAGCTTAAGCAGGTCGTAGAATCAATTGAATTTGAAAAGGATAATATAAAATACAAGATAGATCGAGTTACTGGCCCCCGAGTAATTGATAAAAAAACTTTTTACTCTGGCCATGGTTCTGCAAATAGAATCCAATATGTATACGATCCAGAAGAAACCAGCTCAAAAGTTGTTTTTTATAAGCAACTCCCAGATGGCCATTATAATGAGATATCGCCTGAAGACCTGATGATGAGCTCCTAATCTGATATAATTGTCAGTATGAATAGTTCTGTAAGAGTTAGATTCGCACCAAGCCCAACTGGCTTTTTACATATAGGTGGCATTAGAACCGCGCTATTTAATTATTTATTTGCCAAAGCCAATGGTGGTCAATTTATTTTGCGACTCGAAGACACAGACCGCGAGCGATTTGTAGAACAAGGCATTGAGCAGATTATTAAATCCTTAGATTGGATTGGTCTTCATCCGGACGAAGGTGTTTGGTACGAAGAGAAAACTGGTGAGCATAGTCCATATGTTCAATCTGAACGTTTGCATCATTATAAAGATTTTGCTCAAAAGCTAGTCGATAAGGGCTTGGCGTATTATTCGCACTCCACACCCCAACAGATAGAATCCCTTAAAGCTGCGGCAATCAGAGAAAAACGCCCATTTGTTTATAAGCATTCTATGGAACCGGCCGAAATAATAGGTTCTACCGAAGGGCTTCCTATTAGACTAAAAGTACCAGCAGGCAAGACAATGTGGAAGGACGAGGTTCGTGGAGAATTCGAAAGCAATCATGATATAATTGACGACTTTATTATAATCAAGGCCGATGGGTTTCCTACTTATAATTTTGCCAATGTTATCGACGACCATCTTATGAAGATTAGCCATGTAATTAGAGGGGATGAGTTTATAAGCAGCACCGCTAAGCATGCTCTGTTGTATGATCTTCTAGAGTTTGACCGCCCAGCCTTTATTCACTTAGCTCCCATCCTTGGGCCTGACGGGAAAAAGAAGCTTAGTAAGCGGGATGGCGACGTAAATGTATTGGAATATGAAGCCAAGGGATATTTGCCTGAAGCTATTATCAACTTTTTAGTGATGCTCGGATGGAACGATGGTACAACTCAAGAGATTTTCTCCATGGAGGAGTTAATTCAAAAATTCAGCGCTGATCGAATCCAGAAAAGTCCAGCTGTATTTGATATTAATCGTCTAGATTGGATGAATGGGGAATATATACGCGGCACTTTAAACGATGAAGAGCTTATAGAAAAGATAAAACCATTCATTCCAGAGGACTGGCTTGATAATATGGAATATTTTAAAAGTGTATTGGCTCTAGATAAAGAGCGTATTAAACGATTTGATGAGGCAAAATATATTATGGAAATATTTTTTGAAACTCCAAACGTCGATAAGGACTTATTGTGCAAGAAGGACGATATGAACACAATCAGATCATGGATGCATGAAGTAGTTAAGGTAATAGATACTATAAGCTTCGAGCACGATGAGATCGAAAAGGCCCTTCGTGAACTTGTAGAAAAGCTAGATGTCCAAACTGGCAGGCTATTCTATGCCCTAAGAGTTGGACTTACAGGGCGCACCGAAGCACCGGGACTATTCGATATTTTTGTAACACTCGGAAAATCCGAATCCATAAAACGCTTGCAGAGCTTATAATATGAAGTATTTATTGTTCTCACACGGTTTTGGTGTGCGCAAAGATAGCAATGGTATGTTTAACGACATCGCAAGGGCATTTCCCAGCTATAAGCCAGTTTTGTTTGATTATAACAAGCATGATAGAAAAACTAATTTAACAACAGTCTGCAGCTATCGAAAACAGTCAAAGATTCTAAAAAGCAAAATTGCCAGTATATATAAGAAAGATCCTGGTGCAATAATCACTGTAGTTGCTCATTCTCAAGGTGCAATAGTGGCTGCATTGTGCAATCAAAATACTGCTAAAGTAATTCTGTTAGCTCCACCAAGCACTGTATCTGCAAAAAGATCTAAGTTAAGGCCTAATCGAAAAGTAAGAAAGAATGGCTCTGTAATGATATTCAAAAAGGATGGCAGTAGAATCTTATTAACTACATCGTTTATGCTTG
>Ga0214921_10003053_pt1 | contig 26295 bp, 18 predicted proteins | sample LL1505_MetaG_FD_177992 | JGI IMG/M metagenome (GOLD analysis project Ga0214921, IMG submission 177992) | Freshwater microbial communities from Lake Lanier, Atlanta, Georgia, United States - LL-1505 | ecosystem: Environmental > Aquatic > Freshwater > Lake | place: USA: Georgia | collected... | reverse complement strand
TTTTTGAGCGTCTGTGTTTTTGAATCCTGTAAACTGCTGTCCAATACTATTAATATTAAGGTTAAACAAGAATGTGCAAAAAATAATTACTCTTTTTGGGTTTGCCATGGTGGTATAGTTTATTGTGTAATTTTTATAGTTAAAATATTTAGAAGCAAATTATACTTTTCGATTTAAATAATTGATATAATTAGGAAGCTTGTATTCGTATTCCCCCTGCATAAAAGGAGAGGTCACTAAAAAATCGGCGGTAGTTCTATCACAAGCCATTGGTAGATTCCAGGCTACCGCTAGCCTTAATAGCGCCTTGACGTCGCTATCGTGTGGTTGCGCCTCCATTGGATCGAAAAAGAAAAAAATTATATCAATATCTCCGGTTGCAATCATGGCCCCAATTTGCTGGTCGCCCCCCAGTGGCCCGCTTAATAATTTAAGCACTGGCTGGTCTAGCGCCTCTTCTATTAGTCGTCCGGTAGTGCCGGTTGCAATAAGACTGTGTTTAGAAAGTACAATTTTATTATGCACTGCCCATTCAATGATGTCCTTTTTTTTATTATCATGTGCGATAAGTGCAATTTTTTTTCTTTTTTCTAGTTTTCTAATAGATGACATGGTTAAATTTTAAAAGACTTATTCTTGTACCCTTTTTGCTATAATTGGTAATGCAACTAAGATAGTTAAAATAATGGTTGTTGGAAATTGAAATAATTTAAGCGCAATAAATAAAATAAATAAAAAAAGAGGATAGGTAAAAAGCAATACAGAAAACAAAACTGAATCAAAAAAAACAGTGTTGTTAGTTTTTTTCGCTACAAAATTTTTAACAAATGTATAAAAGGGCTGGTGTATTATATAAAATAAATGGTTTCTATTAAACCTTGTTGGAATGGTTGGTATTAAAATGTTTTCTTTAAGCTGCTTGAAAACTTTTTGATTAAACAAAACGCGGTCTCTACTATTTTGAATCTTTGGAACTACTGTCATTTCTGAAACAACGAGGTTAACTATTTTTCCAATTCCCCTAAACTGATTAAATGCAATTCCTGCTATATGAATTGTTGGGTCTATGTTTCGTTTTTGAATACCCTCTAAAATCCTAGCAGTACCTTTTTTAAATGGTTGTAATTCATTACTATTAACACAAATTCCTTCTATAAAAACTAATACAGCATTACCATTGCTTAATAATTCAATAGATCTACTAAAAGCATAATCATTTAAATGTAAAAACTCCTTTCCTTCTCTGAGCCGATACACCGGTATCACATTTAACGATTCTAATAAAAAACGGTGTATGGGTTTTTTAAACACGTCGCCTCTAGCTAAAAAAAACACCCTCCTTTTATAATAAGAACCGATTATTAAAGCATCTAAAAAAGAGTTGGGGTGATTTGCAATAATTAACAACGGCCCCTTTGTTTTAAAAAGGCTTTTGTTTTTAAGGTGTATCTTATTACAGAATAACCATAATCCCGCTTGTATTAATATCTTTAATAATTGCACCACCCTATAAATATAAAAAAACCGCATCACAAATGATGCGGTCATTACCTACTAACCTTAAAAAAAACATGTTTATATAGACTACTGTGCAGCTGCTGCTTCTACTTTTGCAGCTATTTTAGCTCTAATTTTTGCTTCAATTTCATTTGCCATTTCTGGGTTATCGTGCAGGATTGTTTTAACAGAATCACGTCCTTGACCTAGTTTGTTTCCTTCATAACTAAACCAGCTACCGCTTTTATTGATTATTTCTAGTTCAACACCCATATCAATAATTTCACCGATCTTACTTATACCTTCTCCAAAAATAATTTCAAATTCTGCAGCTCTAAATGGTGGTGCTACTTTATTTTTAACCACTTTCACTTTCACTCTATTTCCTATTGCCTCGTCCCCGTCTTTAATTTGTGCCATTCTTCTAATATCTAATCTTACAGAAGCATAGAATTTTAAAGCATTACCGCCAGTTGTTGTCTCTGGATTACCAAACATTACACCAATTTTTTCACGAAGCTGATTGATAAAAATACAAACCGTGCCTGTTTTATTTATTGTTGCTGTTAATTTCCTTAATGCTTGCGACATTAATCTAGCGTGTAATCCCATTTTTGAATCACCCATTTCACCTTCTAATTCACTCTTAGGAACTAATGCTGCAACTGAATCAATCACCACCACATCAATAGCGCCTGATAAAATCAAACGATCGGCGATTTCTAAAGCCTGTTCTCCATAGTCTGGTTGAGATACTAATAAATTATCTACATCAACACCTAGACGTTTTGCATAAGCACTATCAAATGCATGTTCTGCATCGATAATAGCACACATTCCACCCTTCTTTTGTGCTTCTGCAATCACATGGATTGCCACTGTTGTTTTACCAGATGACTCAGGACCATATATTTCAATTATTCTTCCTTTTGGTAATCCACCTATTCCTAACGCAGTATCTAATCCAATTGATCCTGTAGAAATAACTTCTTGAGGCTCTTGACTGCGCTCATTCATCATCATTACACTTCCTTTTCCATAATCTTTATCGATTTTATCGATTGTTAACTTAAGGGCTTTTAATTTTTCTGCGTTACTCATAGCTTGTCGTTTTATGTTTTCGTTTTAATAGAATGTGAAGATATGGATAAAATGTGAATAAACTAAAATATTTAGTATTATTTTACTAATTTGATTAGTTATTTTTAAATATCTACCTTTAATTTTATATAAAACATTGATTTTTAGTTATTTATAATATTTTTTAATTTAGTAATAAATTTAGTATTTATTGCTTTTTCTTTTTTAAGTATTTATCTTCTGGTTTAAATAGGTATTTCATAGGATTGAATAAAAGTAGTTTATTTTTAAATAATCATTCAAAAAGCAAATGTGTATTACTACTGTAGTATTTCTTTATAATACATTTATATAAATTAACTAATACTATTAGGGGTGTTAATATCTTAATAACTAAGTTATTCACGCTTAATTTATTTTTTTTTATAGCCATTTAAACACCTTTTTAATTGGTTTAATCCCTGTATTATAAGTCTTATGTATATTTTAATACATATATATTATTTGTACCTTTTTCGATAAACACAGTTTATCCACTGTTAATTAACGGGTATAAGTGGACTATAATTTTCATTAAAATCTACTTATTTATAATACCAAATCTGCTTATTCTATTTTTATACCCAATTTTTTTATCAAAATAGGCGCTTATCCACCCTTTTTTTATTTATCCACTTATGCTTTGTGTATTTTATTAAGGATTCAAATGTATTTCGTTCATATAATATACTAAATTTGCTGCCTATATAATTATAAGATACATATGTCTATTATTCAGAACATTCGTGATAAAGGTGCTTGGATCATCTTTACAATCATTGTAATCGCTTTGGTTGCTTTCGTATTACAAGATGGGATTGGTAAACAAGGAAATACTACGGTTACCGATTTAGGATCAGTAAATGGGGTTAATATTAATAAAATTAATTTCGAAGAGAAGTTAGAAATTCAAGTACAGAATTATGCTTCCCAGGGTGTTAAGCGCGAACAATTAATTGGTTTCTTATGGAATCAAGAAATTGATCGTATTTTATATTCAAATGAAGAAGAAAAACTAGGTATTACGGTTGGTAATAAAGAAATTAACGATGTTTTATTTGGTACCGAGTCTCCATTTAAGCAAGAGTTTACAGATCCTAATACTGGAGAATTTAAAGTGAACGACGCTAAACAAGCGATTGCGCAAGTTAAAAAAAGTAAGAACCAAGAGCAAATTAAACAAATCGAAAAGATGTACATCGAGCCATCTATCGAGAATAGATTGAGAAACAAATACCAAGCATTAATTGTAAAGGGGCTTCAATTGCCTTCGTGGATGGTTCAAAAACAATACAACGAATCAAACAGTATTGCAAACATTGATATTGTTGGTATACCCTATGCAAGTATTTCTGATAGTACAATCAAGGTGACCGATGATGAGGTGGCTAATTACATTAAAGAAAATGCCGCTGCATTTCAGGTAGAAGAAGCTTCAAAGTCAATTAATTTTGTTGGTTTTTCTGCAGCACCCACTAGTGCTGACTCTACGAATGTTTTAAATACAATTACAGCATTAAAAGCAGATTTTCAAGCAGCCCAAGATGCTGCAGTTTTTTTAAACAAAGTAGGATCTGATTTACCCTTTTATAATAGCTATATAAGCGGAAAGTCTTTACAGGTACCAAATAAAGATGCAATCTTAGCCGCTGGTGTTGGAAACACATACGGCCCCTATGTAGATGGAAAAAACTATACAATTGCAAAAGTGATTGGTGTTAAACAGTGGCCCGACAGCGCAAGCGTAAGACATATATTAATTGCAACTGCAGGACAAAATGGACAAATTATTCGTGACGATAGTGCCGCTAAGAAATTAATTGATAGTATTAAATCTGCAATTGCTGGCGGCGCATCTTTTGATGAAATGGTTTTAAAATATTCTGACGATGCGGGCAGCAAGGAAAAGGGCGGTAAATATGAAATGTTTCCTCAAGCACAAATTGTAGGCCCTTTCAATGATTTTTCTTTTGACAATACAGTTGGTTCTAAGGGCGTTGTTAAAACAGATTTCGGATACCACTATATTGAAGTATTAAAACAAACACCAAGAAGTCCCGCATATAAAATTGCTTACTTATCTAAAGCAATTCTTCCTAGTAGCGAAACAATTGGTGTAGCTTCTGCAGCTGCTGCTGCATTTGCAACTGCTAGTAAAGATATTAAGTCATTCAACCAAGAGGCCGTTAAATTAAATAAACAAACTTTCCCGGCTGCGGGTATTAAATCAATGGATTATGAAATTCCAGGGCTTGGGGAATCTAGATCTCTTGTGCGTTGGATCTATGAAAATGATTTAAACGCAGTGTCAGAACCAACCGAGATTGGCGATAGTTATTATGTTGCGATCATCACTGGTGAAGAAAAAGTTGGTCTAGCATCTGTAGCTTCAGCAAAACCACAAGTAGAAGGAATTTTAAGAGACCAAAAGAAAGCAATCCAGATCAAACAAAACTTCAAGGGAAGCACTATGGAAGCAATTGCTGCGAGTGCGAAAACAATTATACAACCAGCAGATAGCGTTAATTTTAATTATTCTTTAATACCTGGTATTGGTAATGAGCCAAAACTGGTCGGGGCTGCTTTTAATAAAGCACTTTTAAATAAACCAAGCGCACCTATTGCTGGTAATGCGGGTGTTTTTGTAATAAGCGTAAAATCACAGGGTGCAAAAGCTGCGACACAAGATTTAGCAAGCTTTGAATCAGACCTGCTTAACAGAACAAGGTCTGTGATTTACAGAACCAATATAGGACTTAAAAAAGTGGCCAAGATTAAAGATAATCGCATGAAGGTGTATTAGAAACTACTATAACTATTTGAAACCCCCGAAGTCTCGGGGGTTTTTTATTCGCTTTTCGAAATAAGATTCTATCAAGGTTTCTAAAAAACAATTTAATTTTACATCATGTCAGAGCCCTTTATCAATAAAGTAGCAGAGAGTGGTTTAATTAGTGTAGACCTTGCTCAATATATTCCAAACAATGAAATTGTTGTTTTTGATATAAAGCCATACTTGTTTATGGAATTAATGCTTAAAGAAAAAGACTTTCGCGCAAGCTTATCTTCAATAGACTGGACACAATTTGAAAACAAGATCGTTGGTATTTTTTGTAGTACGGATGCGATTATTCCCATGTGGGCGAATATGTTAATTGTAGCCAATCTTTCTCCTTTTGCAAAATCTATTTATTTTGGTGATGAAAACAAAACAAGAGAATTGGTTTTATTAGAAGAGATTCAAAAGATAGACGCCAATACATTTTTAGACCAGCGTGTTGTTGTAAAAGGCTGTGGTGATACACCTATCGGAGAGTCGGCGTTTATTGCGATCACACAAAAATTACGACCTGTAGTAAAAAGCATCATGTACGGGGAGCCTTGTTCTACCGTGCCCGTATATAAAAAGAAATAGAGGCGATTGTTTTAGAGCTTGTCTAAGATTTCTTTTTTTTATCTGGCGCTTTCGCGACATCTTCTTTAAAATAATTATTTCTTTCAATTTCTAGTCTTACACCTTCTGGAACTAGATAACGAATTGTGATGCCATCTTTACAATTATTTCGAATTAGTGTTGCGGACAATTCTAACATTGGAGCCTCTAGGTATTGCACATCGGCGCCATAATCTTCTATAATCTCAAAACCCGGTCTTTTATATACAATGAATTGATAATTTTTTATGAGCGCTTCAAAGTTTTTCCATTTAGGTAAATTTTGAAAACTATCACTTCCCATGATGACGTAAAACTGGTGCTGAGGATATTTTTCCTGTAAATAAGTTAATGTATCAATTGTGTAGGAGGGCTTTGGTAATTTAAACTCAATATCACTTACTTTAATTTGAGTATCATCTTCAATCGCCAATTGCGCCAAATGCAAACGATCATACTCGTTTAATAAACTAGATTGTGTTTTATGTGGATTTTGAGGAGAGACGACCAGCCAGACCTGTTTCAAATCGGTATGATTTGCAATAAAGCTTGCAACCATTAAGTGACCATGGTGTATGGGATTAAATGAACCAAAAAATAAACCAATTTTCATCTCAATGTGTTGATATTCAGTTTGTTGTGTATTGTCTAGGTAATAATAATACCCTCCGCCTCGTCGTTTCTTAAGCTCAATTGATAGCCTGCTACAGAAATTGAAATAGGATCTCCAAGGGGAGCTATTTGTTCAACCCTAATTGTTTCACCAGGAATACAGCCCATTTCCATCAACTTTAAAAATATTTCATCATTTTCAAAGGAATGAATGACACCCGATTCTCCAATTTTTAATTCTGACAATTTCTTCATAATAGAGCACAAAGATACCATTGTTTATATTTAAGTCCTTACGAAATATGGAGCATTAAATTTCGTTATAAATACAATCAGTTTCAGTGTTTTATGGGACATGCTATTTTTTTCAATAATGCGGATAGGGCCACTAGTCTTGGGTTTAGGACTAAACTAAAATCTTTTATCAATAAGCAGTGTCTTAAGGAGGGGGTTCGTATCGAAACACTCCACTATGTTTTTTGTTCCGACGCTTTTGTATTAGATATCAACAAGCGCTACCTCAATCATAATTTTTATACAGATATCATCAGCTTTGATTTATCAGAGCAGAGGGGACACCTAATTGGAGATGTATATATAAGTATCGACCGAGTAAAAGAGAATGCCAAAACCGAGGGTAACCGTTACACACACGAGCTTTTAAGGGTTATTTTTCACGGAGCGCTGCATTTTTGTGGGTATAAAGACAAAAAACCCGCCGAAATGAAGACGATGCGCTCCATGGAGGATAAATGGTTGAAGGCGTATTTGAAAATTGTGGGTTAAATGTTTTTATTTTCATCACTCGCTTTTCGCGAGCTCTTGTTCCACGTGGAACAAATGCACTTAAACAAGCTAGATTAGAAAAAATACCGAAATATTCGTCTCTCAGCTCGCGTAGCTCGAATGTTCGTCGAATATTCGTATTATTTTCTCAATTTAAAAACGTTCCACGTGGAACGTTTTATTTAATCATTCCATCTTATCTTTGCAACCTTATGTTTCCAAAATACAATGTCATAGTAGTAGGAGCGGGCCACGCGGGTTCTGAGGCAGCGGCGGCAGCGGCCAATATGGGCTCTAAGGTCCTGTTGATCACTATGAACATGCAGACCATTGCACAAATGAGCTGCAATCCTGCAATGGGTGGTATTGCAAAGGGTCAAATTGTGAGAGAAATAGACGCCCTGGGTGGATACAGCGGAATTGTATCTGATTTAAGTACGATTCAGTTTAGAATGTTGAATAAAAGCAAGGGTCCGGCAATGTGGAGCCCTAGAGCACAAAACGATCGACACCTATTTGCAAGCAAGTGGAGAGAAATGCTAGAGCATACACCGAATGTTGATTTTTATCAAGACTCTGTAAATGAATTGATTATAAAAAACGGAAAGGCTTGCGGTGTGAAAACAAGCATGGGGCATGAGATCTTAGCTGACGCGGTGGTGATCACTAGTGGTACCTTTTTAAATGGCATCATGCATATTGGTGAAAAGCAAATGGGTGGCGGCCGTGTGGCAGAGAGAGCGGCTACTGGGATTACAGAACAGCTTGTTTCGTTTGGACTTGAATCAGATAGGCTTAAAACCGGAACACCCCCAAGGGTGGATGGCAGAAGCTTGGATTATTCTAAAATGGAAGAACAAAAAGGAGATGAAGAGGTGGTGGGCTTTAGTTATATGGATATTCCAAGGGTTAAAGCGGCAGATCAGCGCTCTTGCTGGATTACCTATACAGACCCTATCGTACATGATATTTTAAAAACAGGATTTGATAGAAGTCCAATGTATCAAGGCCGTATTGAGGGCGTGGGTCCAAGATACTGTCCAAGCATTGAAGATAAAATCAATCGGTTTGCAGATAGAGAAAGACACCAATTATTTGTGGAGCCAGAAGGCTGGAATACGGTAGAGGTTTATGTGAATGGATTTAGCACAAGTTTGCCAGAAGAGGTTCAATATCAAGCACTTAGAATGGTCCCGGGCTTTAAAAACGCAAGAATGTTCCGCCCTGGTTATGCAATTGAATATGATTTTTTCCAACCCACTCAATTAAGGTATACACTCGAAACCAAGGCAATTGAAAATCTTTATTTTGCTGGACAAATTAATGGCACAACGGGCTATGAAGAAGCCGCGTGTCAAGGGATGATGGCCGGCATGAATGCACATTTAAAAATCAACGAAAAGCCGCCATTTATTTTACAAAGAAGCGATGCTTATATTGGAGTGTTGATAGATGATTTAATTAGCAAAGGAACAAACGAGCCTTATAGAATGTTTACCTCTAGGGCCGAGTTCAGAACATTGTTGCGTCAAGATAATGCAGATTTAAGGTTGACAGAAATATCCTACAATTTAGGTTTAGCAAGTATTGAGCGCATGCGCAAAGTACAAGATAAAAATAACTATGTAGCAGAGATAAAAAACACATTGAATACACATTCCATTGAACCAGATGAAATCAATGCATTTCTTGCTACCATTGATTCTGCGGCGATGAACGAAAAACAAAAAGCAGCTAAATTAGTTTTAAGACCCAATATTAGTTTACAACAATTAATGGACCACTCGGTTTCATTAAACGAAAAACTTCAAGGCAACGATCCTGATTATTTAGAACAAGCCGAGATCCAAGTAAAGTACGAAAGGTATATAGAGAAAGAAAAAGAAATCGTGGAAAGGATGTCTGCGCTGGAGCACAAGACCATACCAGATAGTTTTGATTACGATAAAGTGCCAGCGCTCTCTATAGAAGCGATGCAGAAGTTTAAAAAAATTAGACCAATCACCATTGGCCAGGCAAGCAGAATTAGCGGCGTGAATCCTAGTGATATACAAATTCTGATGGTATACATGGGCAGATAATACATCAAAAACCCCTCATCGCCATTTATCAAAAAAAGAGGAGTTCCCCTTTGTTGAATCGTTGTTTTTAGTAGCTTTAGAAAGACGAGTTTCCATCATTTCCCCAAAATATTTTGGAGTAAAATTGGGCCCTTATTTTTTTATTCAAAACCAAAATCAACCGCGTATGAGGAGGATTATTTTATCTCTTCTTTTACTTGTAATTGGAGCAACTGCATTTTCGCAGGAGACTTTTCCAATTAATGGAGTAAGAGACACGAGAACAGGTGTGTATGCGTTTACCAATGCAACCATCGTTCAAAACGAAAAAACAAAAATTGAAAAAGGAACACTTGTAATTAAGCAAGGAAAAATTGTTGCCGTTGGTGCAGCGGTTGAAATTCCTAAAGAAGCAATTGTTGTTGACTGTAATGGAAAGTTTATCTATCCTAGTTTTGTAGATCCTTTAACAGACTATGGTGCAAATACGCCAAAGCGCGGTGCAGCTGGATTTAACTTCGGCGCACCAGGTCAGTTTCTATCAAATAAGCCAGGCGCATATAACTGGAACCAAGCAATTAAGCCAGAAGTCAATGCGGTAGAGTCTTTCAGCATTGATGATGCAACTGCTGTTGGTTTTAGAAACAATGGTTATGGAACCGTGTTTACACATGTGAAAGATGGTATTGCAAGAGGAACAGGCGCGGTTGTTACATTAGCGGGTACAAACGAAAATCAAACTATTTTAAAATCAAAAGCTGCACAAGTGTTTTCTTTTGATAAAGGAACTTCTACACAAACTTATCCTAGCAGCTTAATGGGAAGCATTGCCTTGTTGCGTCAAACTTATTTAGATGCAAAGTGGTATGCAACCAAGCCGGCTTCAGAGGGTGTGAATTTATCGTTAGAGGCTTTTAATGCAAACGCAAGTTTACCACAAATTTTTGTAGCAGACGATAAGTGGTCAACCCTAAGAGCAGATCGTATTGCAAAAGAATTTGGAACACAATATATTATTAGAGGTGCTGATAACGGTTACCAAAGAATAGATGAGTTGGCCAAAATAAAAGCGTCTTATATATTAGGTCTTGATTTTCCGGTTGCACTGGATGTGGAAGACGCAAACGATGCAAGGTTTGTTGCCTTGTCAGAAATGAAACATTGGGAATTAGCGCCAACCAATCCTGCAGCATTTGAAAAAGCGGGCATCAGTTTTAGTATTAGCATGGCTGATATGAGAGACGGAAAGCAGTTTTTAGCCAATCTTAGAAAAGCGGTTCAATATGGACTTTCTGAGACAAAGGCTTTAGAGGCTTTAACAAAAACACCCGCACAACAAATAGGTGTATATGATCAGGTGGGTTCATTAGAGGTGGGTAAATTGGCCAATTTCTTAATTACTACAGAGTCTATTTTTAATAGCAATGCAAAAATTATTGAAAACTGGATTCAAGGAAATAAGTATGATGTAAACGGTTCGGAGTGGAACAGCTTTGCTGGCAAATACAAACTAACCGTTAACAATGCTGGTACAAAAACAGACTACACGGTAGAAATTAAAAAAGACCTATCCGCAAATGTAATTGGGTCAGACACTGTAGCTGCAAAAATTGCGGTGAGCGATGCCATGGTTAAAATAAGTTTTCCAGAAAAAAAGGGTCGTGGTGTTGAAAGCATTCGCCTAAGCGGTGTAATCGCAAGCGGCGGCTGGAATGGATTTGGAACAGATGCAAAAGGCGGCAAGTTGACTTGGTCTGCAAGCTTAGTTGCCCCTGCAACTGCTGCTGTGGAGGAAAAGAAAACAGTGGAGCCAGTGAAATTAATTTCAAAAGTAACTTATCCATTTGTTGGATTGGGTAACGAAACCATCCCACAACAAGAAACAATTTTAATTAAGAACGCAACGGTATTGACCAACGAAAAAGAAGGCACTTTACAAAACACAGACGTGCTTTTAAGAGCGGGTAAAATTGCAAAAATTGGAAAGGCGTTGACCGAAGCGGGCGCAAGAGTATTAGATGGTACCGGTAAATATTTAAGTGCTGGTATCATTGATGAACATTCGCATATTGCAGCGCTATCCATTAACGAAGGCTCACAATCTACCACCGCAGAAGTAAGGGTTGGAGATAACATGAATCCAGAGGACATCAATATCTATCGTCAGTTAAGCGGCGGCGTGACCTCTTCTCATATCCTACACGGAAGTGCGAACACAATTGGTGGCCAAACACAATTGATTAAATTAAGATGGGGCGCCACAGACGAAGGGTTGAAATTTGCGGGTGCAGATCCATTCATCAAGTTTGCCTTGGGTGAAAACGTAAAGCGCACCACGTCTACCAACAACAATCGTTTCCCTGATACGAGAATGGGTGTTGAAGAAGTATTGACAGACGCGTTTGACAAAGCGGTGGATTATCAAAAAGCAATGAAAGCAAATCCAACAACGACAAGAAGAGATTTAGAATTAGAGGCCTTGACGGAGATCATGAATAAAAAACGTTTTATCACTTGTCACTCTTATGTACAAACAGAAATTACCTATGCGATGCGCGCGGTTGAAAAGTTCAAAGCACAGGGTTATGATTTCAACATCAACACTTTTACCCATATTTTAGATGGATATAAGGTAGCAGATAAAATGAAAGTGCATGGCGCTAGCGCAGCAACCTTCTCTGATTGGTTTGCATATAAAACAGAGGTGGCTGACGCAATTGCTTACAATGCCGCAATCATGCACAATGTGGGTGTGAATACAGTGATTAATTCAGATGATGCTGAAATGGCGCGTCGTTTGAATCAAGAAGCTGGAAAAGCTGTAAAATATGGTGGTGTGTCTGAAGAGGAGGCCTTGAAGATGGTTACTTTAAATCCAGCAAAAGCGCTTCATGTTGATAATAAGGTTGGAAGCATCAAAGTGGGTAAAGACGCAGACGTAGTGTTATGGAGCGAGCATCCATTAAGCATCTATGCAAAATCTTTATACACTATTGTAGATGGTACTGTTTATTTTGACCGTGAAAAAGAAGCGGAGCGTAGCAAACAAGTCACTGCAGAAAGAACAAAGCTGATCCAAAAAATGTTAGGCGATAAAAGAGCCGGCATGCCAACAAGACCAGCTACACCAACAACACAAATATTATTAGAGTGTGGAGACCATGATCACAATGAAGGTCTTAACACTATTTACGAATCTCAAAAAAACTAAACCATGCAAAAGAAATATTTAAGCATTTTTGCTCTTGCGTTGTTGGGTTTAACTGCAAGTGCACAAGACAACGTGTATCCAGCTGCAATACAAAAAGGGGTAATCGTTATCACACACGCCACGGTGCATGTTGGAAACGGAACTACTTTGACAGACGCATCTGTTGCGTTTGAAAATGGAAAAATTATTGGCGTGGGCAATGTTTCTGTTCCAGCTGGCGCCAAAGTGATTGATGGAACTGGCAAACAAGTTTATCCGGGTTTAATCCTACCAACATCCGATTTAGGACTAAGAGAAATTAGCTCTGGCGTACGCGGAAGTAATGATCATACGGAAATTGGAGAAAACAATGCCAACATTAGATCGATCGTGGCATACAATACAGATTCAAAAATTATTGGTGTGTTGCGTGAGAATGGTATTTTGTTAGCAGGTGTTGCACCAGAAGGCGAATTGATCGAGGGCCAATCAAGTGTGGTACAATTAGACGCATGGAATTATGAGGATGCAGCCTATAAAATGGACAATGGATTGTATATCAACATGCCAAGCTTGATGCCACGTCGTGGTGGTCGCATGGCTTTTGTTCGTCCTGGTCCTGGAGGCGATCCAGTAAAAGCCGCGATGGAAAAAATTGAAACCATCAAAACCTTTTTCACAGACGCTAAAGCATATTACCAAGAAAAAACACATGCTGCAAATAATTTAAAATTGGAAGCGGTGCGTGGTTTGTTTGACGGCAAGCAAAAATTATTTGTACGCGCAAACGAAGTAAAGCAAATGTTATTGGCGATGGACCTTGCAAAATCTTTTGGATTTAAATTGGTGATTGTGGGTGGAACAGAAGCCTATCAAATTGCAGATTTACTAGCCGAAAATAATGTACCGGTTATTTTAGATCGTCAACACGCTTTGCCAACCATGGAAGACGACGATGTGGATCAGCCCTATAAAACACCAGCAGCATTGCAAAAAGCAGGTGTATTATTTTGTTTGAATGATACACACGATCAAAGTCGTTTTCGTAATCTTGCTTTTAATGCAGGTACTGCTGCTACTTATGGTTTAACTAAAGAGCAAGCGCTTTCTGCAGTAACATTAAATCCAGCTAAAATATTAGGTATCGAAGATAAAACAGGTACCATTGAAACCGGTAAAGATGCGAACCTTTTAATTGTGAATGGCGACTTGTTAGACATGAAGTCTAGTGTGATTGGTCAGGCATTTATCCAAGGCCGCAATGTTTCTTTAGACAATAAAGGCAAGCAATTATATGAGCGCTACAAGCACAAGTATCAATTAAAATAACTTTAAACCCATTCGCTCATTATGCTATTTTAAATAACAATGTACAAGTGGAAAAATAAGTTTCCTCCCAGCTCGGTAAATCTGAACTGGGAGGATTTTTTTTGGCTAACTTAGCAGCATGTCCAAAAAACTATTTTTACTAGATGCGCTGGCCTTAATTTATAGGGCCTATTATGCACTCATCCGTACTCCAAGAATCACTAGCACAGGAATCAATACCAATGCCCAGTTTGGGTTTACCAATACCCTATTAGAGATTATTAAAAAGGAAAATCCCTCCCATATTGCCGTATGCTTTGATACACATGCGCCTACAGAAAGACATACCGACTTCACCGATTATAAAGCAAATAGAGAAGCGGCGCCTGAAGATTTATTAAGCTCATTACCACATATTAAAGCCATCATAGAGGGCTTTAATATTCCAGTAGTAGAGTGTGATGGTTACGAGGCGGACGATGTAATTGGCACATTGGCTTGGCAGGCTGCAGACTTGGGTTATGAAGTTTACATGGTAACCCCCGATAAAGATTATGGTCAATTATTAGTGAAAGAGAATGTATATATGTGGAAGCCGCCAGCATTTGGGAATGAAAGAGAAATCTTAGATGCCGAAAAAATAAAAGCCAAATGGGATATTGCGCGCGTAGACCAAGTGATAGACATGTTGGGACTAATGGGTGATGCTGCTGATAATATTCCAGGAATTCCTGGCGTGGGTGAAAAGACCGCGGCTAAATTATTAAAAGAGTATGATACGCTCGAGGGTGTGTTAGCAAATGCAGATAAGATCAAAGGCGCGATGGGTGAAAAAGTGCGGGCTGGAAAGGAGTCGGCCATCATGAGTAAAAAGCTAGCAACCATTATTACCAATGTGCCAGTTCAGTTTCACGAAGAAGATTATCGGTTATCCGAAAAAAATATTCCTGCATTAACTGAGATTTTTAATTTATTAGAATTCAAGACCCTTGGCAAACGCATTTTGGGTGGTGACTTTGAAGTGGTGGTGCCGCAAGACCCAGAAGTGCAAACAGATTTATTTGGCAACGAAGTCAAATCTAAAAAAACAAATGTAAAAACAAAAACGATTGTGCTTGATTCAGAAGCTGGCACACAGTCCTTTTTAGAACCTAATGACGAGCCGGGTAATCCGGGTTATGATGACGATGAAGAAGTTTCTGATTTACCGAAATTAATTGCAAATAAAAACATTGAAAACACGCCACATACATATGAAATGATTGTTGGTGATCAGGCGATCGAATCTTTTATAAAAAAGATAATAGCTAAAAAAGAAATTTGTATTGACACCGAAACAACAGGGATTGACGCGAACAACGTGCAGTTGGTAGGATTAAGTTTTTCAAATACCCCACATACCGGTTATTATTTACCAGTGGCCAACGATGGTGATGGGCCGGATGGGGCAAAATATATTTTAGAAAAGTTAAAACCTTTATTTGAAGACGAAACAATCACATGGATTGGACAAAATTTAAAATACGATTTCTTAGTATTGAAATGGTATGGCATAATTTTAAAAGGAAAAACTTTTGATACTATGTTAGCGCACTATGTGATAGAGCCAGAAGGTAGACGCAGCATGGATATTCTGAGTGAGCAGTTTTTAGGATACGCACCCGTGAGCATTGAAAACCTAATTGGTAAAAAAGGAAAAAATCAAGGGACAATGCGCGATGTTCCTTTGGATCAAATTGCAGAGTATGCTGCAGAGGATGCGGACATCACGTTTCAATTGAAAGAAAGTTTTGAACCTCTGTTGACCAAGCGTGAAGTGAAACGCGTTTTTGAAGAAGTAGAAAATCCATTGATGCAGGTGTTGGTGGATATGGAATTTGAGGGCGTAAAAGTTGACGAACAGTTTTTAAATGAATATAGTAAAGTATTAGAAGCGGATATTAAAATAAGTGAAGAGCGGGTGTTTGAACAAGCGGGTGTAAGATTTAATCTTGCATCTCCAAAACAATTGGGTGAGGTTTTGTTTGATATTTTAAAAATTGATCCAAAAGCAAAAAAAACAAAGACAGGTCAGTATGCTACAGGAGAAGATGTTTTAGCTAAGCTTGCAGCAAAGCACAAAATTGTAGATGATATTTTAAGTTTTAGAGAATTAAGTAAATTAAAATCTACATATGTAGACGCATTACCCGCCATTGTTAATCCAAAAACAGGAAGAATCCATACCAGCTATGCACAAGCCGTTGCAGTAACGGGAAGGTTGAGTAGCACCAATCCAAATTTGCAAAATATTCCTATTCGCTCTGAGCGTGGACGAGAGGTTAGAAAAGCATTTATTCCAAGAGATCCTGCTCGTATTTTAGTGAGCGCGGATTATTCTCAAATAGAATTAAGGGTGGTTGCGGCCATTAGTGGCGATCCAAATATGTGCGATGCGTTTAAACAAGGCAAAGACATCCACACCGCAACAGCTGCAAAAGTATATGGCATCGCAGAAGCGGATGTGACCAAAGAACAGCGCTATAAAGCCAAGAGTGTCAACTTTGGTATCATCTACGGACAGGGCGCTTTTGGTTTAGCTGAAAACCTAGGCATATCAAGAACAGAGGCGAAAGAAATCATTGATAATTATAAAAAAGAATTTCCTAATATTCAATTGTACATGGACCAGCAAATCAATAAGGCAAAAGAACAAGGCTTTGTTGAAACTTTAATGGGACGCAAGCGTTGGTTGAGGGACATCAACTCATCTAATTTTACGGTGCGTGGTTTCGCAGAACGCAACGCCATCAACTCGCCAATACAAGGATCTGCTGCAGATATGATTAAACTTGCAATGATCAAGATCCATCATGAAATGAAAAAACAACACTGGGAATCAAAAATGATTTTACAAGTGCATGATGAATTGGTTTTTGATGCGGTGGAGTCCGAGCTACCAGCATTAAAGGCATTGATTTTATCTTGTATGACCACTGCAATGGAATTACCAAACGGTGTTCCGGTAGAAGCAGAGATTGGTCAAGGAAAAAACTGGTTAGAAGCGCATTAAATAATTGTGCCCTTAAGAAAATTTAAGGGCACAATTATTTTTGTCTAATGATTTTTTCGACAGCCCCCATAAGCGAGGCTGTCGATTTTGCCTAACGATTCATACTTGCTAAAAACTCTTCGTTGTCTTTAGTGCCGCGCATACGTTTTAATAATTCGTTCATTGCTTCATCGGTGTTCATATCGTTCAAGAACAAACGAAGGATATTCATTCTTTGTAATACATCTTTGTCTAATAATAAATCATCACGACGCGTGCTTGATCCTGTTAAATCAATCGCAGGGAAAATACGCTTGTTCGCCAAACGACGATCTAATACTAATTCCATATTACCTGTTCCTTTAAATTCTTCAAAGATTACTTCGTCCATTTTAGAACCGGTATCAACAAGCGCTGTTGCAATGATCGTTAAAGATCCACCGTTTTCAATTTTACGAGCAGCACCAAAAAATTGTTTTGGTTTTTGCATCGCATTGGCTTCTACCCCACCCGATAAAACTTTACCAGAGCTTGGTGCAACGGTATTGTGTGCGCGCGCTAAACGAGTGATAGAATCTAATAAAATCACCACATCGTGTCCGCACTCCACTAAACGTTTTGCTTTTTGTAAAGCCATCGTAGATACTTTAACATGTTTTTCCGCAGGCTCATCAAATGTAGATGCAATGACTTCTGCTTTTACAGAACGCTCTACATCGGTTACTTCCTCTGGGCGTTCATCTACCAACACCACCATCAAATAACATTCTGGATGATTGGCAGCAATTGCGTTGGCAACCTCTTTCAACAACATCGTCTTACCCACTTTTGGTTGTGCAACTAATAGACCGCGTTGTCCTTTACCAATCGGTGTAAACAAATCCATGATGCGCGTACTATAATTATTAGCAGTGGTATATAGATTTAGTTTCTCGAATGGGAATAAAGGTGTTAAATAATCAAATGGAATACGATCACGAATCTCGTCTGGTTTTTTACCATTGACAAAATCCACTTTCGTTAATGCAAAATATTTTTCACCTTCTTTAGGAGGACGCACTGTTCCCTGAACAGTATCTCCTGTTTTTAAACCAAATAATTTTATTTGTGAAGGAGAAACATATACGTCATCTGGAGAGGATAAATAATTATAATCAGAGCTTCTTAAAAAGCCATATCCATCGGGCATCATTTCTAATACACCTTCGGAAGCAATTGCTCCGTCGAATTCAACATTGAATACAGGTTCTTTTTTAGGTAGATGTCTATTTTGGTGGGGGTGTTGTCCTTGACCAGGTCCCCTTTGTCCGCGGTACTCACCTGCTTGGGGCTGATTGGTTTGACCGGCATTTGGGTCTTGGCCCGTTTGGTCACCCTGAGGAGCAGACGCCACTTCGGGATTTTCTGCTGGTGCAGGCGTTTGACTAGCCGCAGACTCGTCTCCAAATAAGGCAGCTGCTATTTTAGAAGCTTTATCGTCTTCGGAATGGTCTTTTTGAATTTTAACCGGAGCGGCTGTTCTAGCCTTTGGTTCTTCAGCAGATGCTGCAGATTTTTTTGCAATAGTTTTGCGCTCTGGTTTTGATGCAGTTGTATCTGCCTTTGCTTTTAGAGCAGGCGCAGCAATAGGCTTGCGTCCTCTCTTTGGTTTGTCGTCTTTTTCTTGCACTTTAAATGAAGGGTTTTATTAAATCGAATCGAGATCGGGGAATGTTTGAAAAAATCTAGTTGAATTTGGCCAAGATTTGACCAGTAATGAAAGAGTCGCGAAAAATAGTATCTGAGCCTTTGCTCGTTTCTACCACAAAGTAAAGCAGTTTTGCATAAAAAAACAATTTTTTATGGGTTATCTTTGAACCTCGAAATAACTAATATGTTCAACCAAAGAGTCAAAATCAAGCAATTGTTAAGCGGAACCGACGCTCAATCAGCTATCGGGTCCGAAGTAGTAGTCATGGGGTGGGTGCGTACCTTCCGAAATAACCAGTTCATTGCATTGAACGACGGCAGTACCAACAATAATGTGCAAGTTGTAGCTAGTTTGGGTGAATTTGATGAAGCTTTATTAAAACGTATCACAACAGGCGCCTCTTTAAAAGTAAAAGGCTTAGTGGTGGAAAGCCAAGGTAAGGGACAAACGGTTGAGGTAAAAGCCATAACTATAGAAATTTTAGGAGACAGTGATGCAGAAAAATATCCATTACAACCTAAAAAGCATTCTCTTGAATTTTTAAGAGAAAAAGCGCATTTACGTTTTAGAACAAACACGTTCGGATCCGTGTTTCGAATTCGTCATTCTTTAGCATTTGCAGTTCATCAATTTTTTAACGATCGCGGATTTTTATATTTAAATACACCCATTATCACTTCAAGTGATGCAGAAGGTGCCGGTGAAATGTTTCGTGTGACCACACTTCCAATGGAAGGTGCTCCAAAAAACGAAGCAGGCGAAATTGATTTTACCGAAGACTTTTTTGGCAAGAGCACAAACTTAACCGTGAGTGGACAACTAGAAGGAGAATTAGGCGCCATGGCGTTTTCAGACATTTATACTTTTGGTCCAACTTTTCGTGCAGAAAATTCAAATACAACAAGACATTTGGCGGAGTTTTGGATGATTGAACCAGAAGTGGCATTCAATGACCTCGAAGACAATATGAATTTAGCAGAAGATTTCATCAAGCATTTGATTGCGTATGTGATGGAACACAATGCAGATGACCTAGCATTTTTAGACGCACGTTTAGCAGAAGAAGAAAAGCAATTACCTACAGAAAAAAGAGCTGGCTTAGGATTGATTGAAAAATTAAAGTTTGTGGTAGAAAACGGATTTGAAAGAATTACATACACCGAGGCTATTGATATTTTATTAAATAGCAATCACTATAAGAAAAAGAAATTTACCTACGATGTAAAATGGGGTATTGACCTACAAAGTGAGCACGAAAGATTCTTAGTAGAGCAACATTTTAAAAAACCAGTGATTGTAACCAATTATCCAGCAGTCATCAAGGCTTTTTATATGCGCATGGATGAAGGGTGTGCGCCTGGTAAAGAAACTGTTGCTGCCATGGATATTTTAGCACCAGGTATTGGAGAAATTGTAGGCGGATCACAAAGAGAAGAGCGTTTAGATAAGCTAGAAGCGAGAATGAAAGATATGCATATTCCTTTAGCCGAAATGAGTTATTATCTAGATACAAGACGTTTTGGTACCGTACCACACGCCGGATTTGGATTAGGCTTTGAGCGCATGGTACAGTTTGTTACGGGCATGACGAATATTAGAGACGTTATTCCTTTTGCAAGAACACCAAAGAATTGTGAATATTAAAAAACTTGAAAGAGCGCAATCGCGCTCTTTTTGTTAAAACGCTTTGAATGCGTTAGGGCTAAATTTAATTGTATATGGGAATTATTTATGTTTTAATTGGGGCTTTTTGTTTTGCTATAAGCAATGCTTATTGGAAAAAAGTAACAGCGACGATTCCTTATCAAATTGGCATGTTTTATCGCGGCATTTTTGCAACTATTATTTTTTCAATCTTATATTTTGGATTTCGCCAAGCAGATTTTTTCAAATACTGGATCGTACGTGATATTGCCATGGACAAAGAGCTTATTTTATCTATAGCACTCAGCATCTTTAATATTTTTGGACTTGTCTTTTTTTTACAAGGCATTCAGAAAGCGCCTATAAGTGTTGTGGTGCCAGTGTCTTCACTAAAAATATTTACCATTATAACAGCCGTTTTTATCATGGGTGAAGTGTGGTATAATAATTATTTAATTGCTTTTATATTAAGTACCGCTGGCTTATTCTTATTGTATTTTAAAAGAGCAGAGATACAAAATACAAAAGCATTTGAAAAAGGCATCTTATATGGTATTGCATCCAGCTTTTTTTGGGGCAGTTCTTTTGCATTGTATAAATTTCCAATTGCATGGTGGGGTCCACTTGGTTTTAGTTTGATCATTGAATCTGTGGCCATGTTATTTGGTCTAGCCTTAGTAATTAAAGATGGACTATTCAATCAGATAATAACTTATTTAAAATTTATTCATATCAGGGCCTACTTAATATTAGGCGCCTTGCTTGTGATAGGTGGTCTAGCAATTAATATGAGTTATGGTTATCTGCCGGTGGTAGTGATTAATATCTTAATTATTGGTAGTCAAATCATCTCCGTATTGATTGGTTATTTTATCTACAAGGAACGCTTAAGTATTAAACAGTGGATTGGATTGGCTTTAATAATTGCTAGTTTTTTTGTGGTAGCGGTGGTTGCTTAGTCTTCCAGCTTTCCATTGATTTTCAATAAACAACGCATATTTTTTGCTATTTAAGGGCGGTCTGCTTATATTTGCTCCCCGAACGAAGCAATTTGTTTGAATGGATGCAAATCCGATGGCGCTGTAGCTCAGTTGGTAGAGCAAAGGACTGAAAATCCTTGTGTCCCCGGTTCGAGCCCGGGTGGTGCCACAAAAAAAGCAAAAGCCTTGTAAGTTTAACTTAACAAGGCTTTTTATTTTATACTCAATGACGTTTCTACCCTCAACGAAAGTTGGGGGCTTTTTATAATCTTTATTGTATCTGTATTTGTTTTCTTTGAACCGTATGTGCCGAAAAAATACCTAATGCGCCACCAATAATATTGGAGGGTGGATTAGAAGGAGTGGTTCCGCCGCCTGGTCCAGCCCCCGACTGTTGATATAGGCTATAGTAATATAAATAAGTTGGCCTTGTGATACATTGCATCTCTACATCAACTATATCTTTTAGTTTTACTTCTAAAGAATCTGACCCCCCTCTAAGAGGTCGTTGATTTACTTTTCCATTGTTCAAATTATCATTAAAAACATGAAAGGTTTGATCTAGTGTGTCGTTGATTTTTTGAATAAAACGATAGCTATTTCCCAACTGGATTGGGTCGGTGTAAACTGGGATAACGCTATATCTAATTTTACTATTGAATGGAAAAGGATTGATTCTTAAACTATCTAAAGCAACCTTTTGTGGCATAGTAGCATTGGCGGAATATTTTTTATCTGCTATTTGTACCTCTAAATAATAAGTATTCCCGTAGCTACCTTTTATTTTACTTGTTTTATAACTCCCGGCTTTTTCGTGTTTTAAAGTATCTATTATTCCAAGATTATCTTTAACAATGACAAGTGCATTGGTCACTGCAAAAAAATTAGAGGCTTCTGAAATACCAGTCGACTTACTGAGTTTGATATAATAAGGTCCAGTCTCATCCGTGATACTCCCATCAATGACAAGCAAAGACTGATTAGGATCTAATGGCAACTGAATTTCTTTTTCACAACCCAACAAAAAAACCCCGATTAAAATAGCACTATAATATTTTTTAAGCATCATTAAAATTTGAATTGATATGTTATACTGGGTACCCACCTAAATAAGGAGGTTTGAATAATTTGTGTTCTACTGGGGTCTTTTGGATCATCTTGAAAATTAATTTGATAGGCGTTTTCTCTGCCATACACATTATATAAACTAAAATTCCAAGATTCTTGAATGCGTTTTTTTCTTTTTTTATCATAAGTGACACTCAGGTCCATTCTATGATTGGAGGGCATCCTGTTTCCATTTCTCGATGCATATTGATATAGCGTCTGTCCTTGAATGGAATATTTCCCAGTTGGAAAAGTTACTGCATCTCCAGTGTTGTATACAAAAACAGAGGAGATAGACCATCTTGAATTAAGCGTATAGACGCCTACAACAGCAATATCATGGGTCCTATCTTGTTTGGCATTGTACCAATTGTTTTGGTTGATACCATTAATTTTTCTTTCTGTTTTTGATAAGGTATAACTTACCCATCCTGTTAACACGCCTTCTTTTTTCTTCCATAATAATTCAAGACCATACGCGCGTCCTACACCAAACAAAAGCGCACTTTCGACATCGGCTAAAGTAAAAATCTCTGCCCCATCTTTATAGTCTAATTGATTTTGTAAACTTTTATAATATAATTCGGTGCTTAGCTCATAGGTATTATTTTTCCATCCTTGCACAAAACCTACACTCAGCTGATCCGCAATTTCAGGTTTAATATTATAGGAATTTCCAATCCATTGATCAGAGGGGCTTGATGCCGTTGAATTACTAAGTAGGTGCAGGTGCTGAACATTTCTGGCATAACCCACTTTGATACTTGTTTGGTCTGTGACACGGTAGTTGGCCGTCACTCTTGGTTCGGGATTAATATAGGTCTTGCCAAAACTTTGTTTATCTAATTGTATTGTATTTACTAGTATATCCTTTTCATAAATATTATATGCATCGCCGCCCATTAAACTATAAGCAGACAGGCGTATTCCATAATCAAGACTTAAGTTGTCTGTTGCTTTATTGTAGTTGCTTAAATAAAGCGCATTTTCAAGTCCGTTTCTGCCCTTTTTAGGATTGCTATTGATCACTGTTCCACTAAATGTGCTTGGAGTAATGTTATGTAAAATACTATTGAATCCAAAACGCAATGTGTTTTTTGGGTTGAGGTAAAAAGTATAATCTTGCTTTAGGTTGACATCTTTAATATTGGAGTTGATATTAAAATTAGATAAGCCGTTTTTAAGCTTTACATTATAATTATAGTCGCTGTAAATTAATGAGGTATTTAAAAACAAGCGGTTGGATACAATTCTGTTCCATCTAATTGTGCCCGTTTTATTTCCCCAATCAATACCAAAGGAGTCGCCTAGCCCTAATTCGTCTCTTCCAAAATAACCAGAAATATATAATTTATTTTTTTCGTCAATCTTGTAATTCGCTTTCATATTCAGATCGTAGAAATACAAAATATTGTCTTTAAATTCATCAGAGGCACGAAGAAAAATATCTGCATAGGTTCTTCTTCCCGAAAGGATAAAGGAAGACTTTTCTTTTTGAAGCGGCCCTTCAATACTAAGTCGACTACTAATGAGCCCAAGGCCTCCATTGACATTAAAATTTTGGTTATTACCATCTTTCATTTTTACATCCAACACAGAAGATAACCTGCCGCCATATTGCGCAGCACTATTACCTTTAATTAATGTGGCATCTTTGATGGCATCACTATTAAATGTGCTAAAAAAACCAAGTAGGTGAGATGCGTTATAGACCGGCGCTTCGTCTAATAAAATTAAATTTTGATCAGCAGCGCCGCCTCGAACATAAAAACCGCTATTACCTTCTCCAGCTGATTTAACACCAGGTAATAGTTGAAGTGTCTTTAAAATATCTTTTTCTCCAAATATTACAGGTACTTTGCTAATGGCATTTAGATTGAGCGTCTCTGTGCCCATCTGAGGTTTTAGAAGGTTGTCATTTTTTCTTCCGCTTTCTACGACCACCTCTTTCAAAGTATTTGCAGACCTCAATAAAATAGTTAAATTTAAATTACTATCAAGCCTTACCTGTTCCTTGTATTTCTCATATCCTAGTTGCGAAACAATAACCGTATATCTTCCCTTTGGTAAAGCAATGGCGTAAAACCCATATTCATTAGAAAGCACTCCGAGATTTGGTAGCTCTTCTATCCTGATTACGGCCCTTATCATGGCCTCTCCGGTTGCTTGGTCTTTAACATTTCCGTTTAAAACGAATTTTTCTTGTCCAAAAGCAAATTGAATTTGAAAAACGCAAAGCATCATGCATATAAGAAGAAGATAACGAGTTATTTGTGCCATATTTATTATCAACGAAGGTATAAACTATTCCAATTTCTATTTACATATAAATGTTAAACTATTTTAATTTTTACATCAAAGACCAGAAACCTTTCATCCTATTTTATCGACTCATTAGAAATTTTTTAATAATTTAGTCAAATCAATTCTTGGTTTACATTTTATCTATTTTCGAGCTTAAAACAACCCCAATGCGTTATTTATTTGTTTTCTCATTTTTGTTTTGCACCTTGTCCTCATCTGCGCAATATTTGAATCCCCCTATCATTCGAACAGAGCAGATCAATATTGCTAGAGACAGTTTTGGTGTGCCGCATATTTTTGCACCCACCGATCCCGAAGTGGCGTATGGCCTTGCTTGGGCACATGCAGAAGATGATTTTGCAACTATGCAAATGTTGATCTTAACAGGAAAAGGAAAAGTAGCAACACACTTAGGAAAAAAAGGAGCACCCATTGATTTTGTTTTTGGTTTATTAAATACAAAGGCAACCGTGCAGGCACAAATGAATCAGTTTGATCCTAAGTTTATACAATTGATAAAAGGCTATTTGTTGGGATTAGAAGCTTATGCCAATGCACATCCTGATAAAGTGTTAAACAAACATGTGTTTCCAATTACCATCGAAGAATATTTAGCATCTGCTGCTTTTTCAGTTGCCATTTTTTGTGGCGTAGATAAAGCCTTACCAAAAATTTTAAATGGCACTATACCTAAATTAGAAGGCTTCACAGGTGAGGGCAGTAACGCATTCGCGATCAATGCTAAAAAATCTACCTCTAACGAAACAATGTTAGTAATCAACGCACATCAGCCCATTGAAGGACCAACCGCATTTTATGAAGCACATCTACAAAGCGAAGACGGCTGGAATATTCTAGGCGGATTGTTTCCGGGTGCGCCTATGATTTTTCATGGTGTGACGCCAAATTTAGCCTGGGCGCATACCGTTAATTTTCAAGACAAAATCGACATCTATCAATTAGAAACAAGTAAGTCGCATCCGGGCGAGTATAAAGTGGACGGCAATTGGTTAAAACTAGAAAAGCGAAAAATTAAATTAAGTATCAAAGGCGTTCCTTTTCCAATCTACAAAAAAGTTTACCAGTCTATCTATGGTCCAACTGTGGCCACGCCAAAAGGTGAATTCTTTTCAATGCGATTGCCAGCACTAATGGATGCAGGCGCATTGCAACAATGGTATGCTATGAATAAGGCAACAAATTTTACAGGTTTCAAAAAAGCGCTGGAGCAGAATCATTTGCCCATGTTCAATATTATGTATGCAGATAAAGCGGATACTATTTTTTATATCTCCAATGGTAAAATGCCATATCGCAATAAAGACACAAGCTATCATTGGAGCAGTACCCTACCTGGAAACACAAGAGCTACCTTATGGAATGAATTTAAACCATTGAGCGCCTTGCCGCAAATGTTGAATCCAAAAAGTGGCTATTTATTCAACGCCAACCATTCACCATTTTTAGCAAGTAGCGAATCAGATAATTTGAATCCAAAAGATTTTGATGTGAATGATGGCTATGAAACTTATCA
>Ga0214921_10003051_pt1 | contig 26302 bp, 30 predicted proteins | sample LL1505_MetaG_FD_177992 | JGI IMG/M metagenome (GOLD analysis project Ga0214921, IMG submission 177992) | Freshwater microbial communities from Lake Lanier, Atlanta, Georgia, United States - LL-1505 | ecosystem: Environmental > Aquatic > Freshwater > Lake | place: USA: Georgia | collected... | reverse complement strand
AGTCGCGGGTTGCACCGTCGCGGGCGAAACTCGCCTGGCCGTGGTAGAGCGCCTGGGCGGCGACCTCGCCGCTGTGATTCACGCGCATGAGGGCCGCCGACTCGCGCCGCTCCGCGGCGCTCAAGGGGGCGGATTCGCGGATCTCGGTGGCCGGCGAGGGGCGGGCCGCCTTCGCCGGGCTGAACACCGCTTTCAGGGCGCGATCGAGGGTGATCAGCGCGGCATCGAGCGGGTCATGGGTCCGGTCAGTGGTCTTCATAGCTCATTATATGACGGCCGTTTTCGGTCCGGCTTGAGCCCGGAAAACCTGACTTTCGGCACTATCGTTCGGAGCCGAACCGTCTGCCCGCAGAGCGGTTGTGCGCCGGAGCTGCCTGGTCCCGGGCGCCCGCCGCGCAACGGGTTTTGCAAAGGCGGGGCCGCTTGAGTACACTCTCGCGCCCTTTTGGGGACTCGCGACGGACCCGTGTTTTTCCCGTCGCGCGTGGAGACTTCAGCAATGACCACCGTATTCGCAAAGGCCGCGACCGTACGCGGCGATTGGTTCGTCGTCGATGCCGCAGGCAAGACGCTCGGCCGTCTCGCGTCGCAAATCGCGCTGCGCCTCAAGGGCAAGCACAAGGCGGACTACAGTCCGCACGTCGACATGGGCGACCACATCGTCGTGGTGAACGCCGAGCAGGTGCGCGTCACCGGCGCGAAGCTCACCGACAAAATCTACTATCACCACACCGGTGCGATCGGCGGCATCAAGTCCATCGCGCTCGAGAAGCTCCTCAAGGAACATCCGGAGCGCGTGATCCAGTTCGCGGTCAAGGGCATGCTCCCGAAGACCACGCTGGGTCGCAAGATGTATCGCAAGCTGCACGTGTTCGCGGGTGACAAGCACCCGCACAGCGCGCAACAGCCCAAGCCCCTCAACGTTTGACACGGCAGAACATCACCATGCCCGCCACCAACTACGGCACCGGCCGACGCAAGACCGCCACCGCGCGAGTGTTCCTCAAGCCCGGTTCCGGTCGCATCATCATCAACGATCGTCCGATCGACGAATTCTTCGGTCGCGAGACCGGCCGCATGATCGTCCGTCAGCCGCTCGAACTCACGCAGATGCTCGATCGCTTCGACGTCAGCGTCACGGTCGCCGGCGGCGGCATCACCGGTCAAGCCGGTGCGATCCGTCACGGCATCACCCGCGCACTCATGGAATACGATGACTCGCTGCGCAGCCAGTTGCGCGTGGCCGGCTTCGTCACCCGCGACGCGCGCGAGGTGGAACGCAAGAAGGTCGGTCGCCGCAAGGCACGTCGCGGTCCGCAGTACTCGAAGCGTTAATCCGCTGCGAGCTGCCGCGTCACGGCCACCAGGGTTTTGGGGGATCGTCTAGCGGTAGGACAACGGACTCTGACTCCGTTTACCTAGGTTCGAATCCTAGTCCCCCAGCCAAACGAAAGGCCCGCAGCGATGCGGGCCTTTTTTTTCATCTAGAGCTTGCGCACGCCGCCCGGGCCGCCCACGAGCACGACGTCGGCGGGGCGGCGCGCGAACACCCCTGCGGTGACGACACCCGTGATGTTTTCGATGGCGTTTTCGATGGCCAGCGGATCGAGGATCCGCAGCCCGTGCACGTCGAGAATCTGATTGCCGTTGTCGGTGAGGTACTGCTCGCGCCATACCGGCTGACCGCCGAGAGCGACCAGTTGTCGCGCGACGTAGGAGCGGGCCATCGGGATCACTTCGACCGGTACCGGGAAGCGTCCGAGCACGTCGACCACTTTCGATTCGTCGACGATGCAGACGAACTTGCGCGAGGCCGCTGCGATGATTTTTTCACGGGTCAGGGCGCCGCCGCCGCCCTTGACGAGACGCCGATGGGTGTCGGTTTCGTCGGCACCATCGACGTACAGCTCGAGACTGCCCGCCGAGTTCAAATCGAGTACCTCAATGCCGGCGGCCGCGAGGCGTTGGCTCGAGGCCGACGAGGACGACACGGCACCGCGGATGCGGTGGCGTTGTGCGGCGAGTGCGTCGATGAACAGGTTGACCGTGGAGCCCGTGCCGACACCGACCACCATGCCGTCTTCGAGCCACTTGAGTGCTTCGAGGGCGGCGAGCTTTTTCCCCGAATCGGTGTCCGTCGTCATGTCACGCTCCAATATTCGCGAGTGCAGGGCCCCAAAACGAAGATGCCCGCTTGCGCGGGCATCTTCTTTCTTTGGCAGAAGTCGGCGGGTGAGGTGTTGCCTCATCCGCCGTGATTCCCTCGGGAATCTTACTTCTTCTTGGCGGCCTTTTTCTTGGCCTTTGCCTTCGCCTTCTTCTTGGCTTTCGCCATGATGATTCTCCAGTTACAGGTTAGTCCGAGGTCGAGTATATACACGCGAATGCAAAAAACAAGCAAGGGGGTCGCACATGCATCACACCAAAGAGTTGATGAATTTCCAGTGTGCGCCGTCGACCGGCGTGATCGAGAGACGATTGCCGCGACGCAGGATCAACAAATCGCGCAGCTTTCCGGCAGCGTGTACGCGCAACTCATCGAGCGTGATCACTCGGGAAAAACGCTGCTTCAGGCGTACGTCCACCATGTACCAACGCGGGTTGTCGGGCGTCGACGCGGGATCGTGATGCGGATGCTTGCGATCGAAGGCCGTGTGATCGGGGTAACCTTGCTTGGTCACTTCCACGATGCCTGCGATACCCGGGACCTCGCAGCTCGAGTGGTAGAAAAAGGCGAGATCGCCGACGGCGAATTCGTCGCGCAGCATGTTGCGCACCTGGTAGTTGCGTACGCCATCCCAGCACGAGGTGCGTTTCGGCGCGGCCGCGAGATCGTCGATGCCGAACACCGACGGTTCGGATTTCATCAACCAGTACTTCATGTCTCTCCCCCCTGAAAAAACCGTATTCCGCGTTCGGTGACGACCCCGTCGAGCGCGATGTCGGTGGGCAAGTGCGCGATCGACGGCAGGCGTTGCGACGAATGTGCGACACCCAACAACAGCGGGCCGCGCCAGCGACTGCGGCGCGTGCGAAAGGCCAGCAGGCGATCGTAATAGCCGCCACCGGTGCCGAGACGATTGCCGGCGTCGTCGAAGGCGAGCAGCGGCAGCAGCACGAGATCGCAAAACGCGGCTGCCTGGCGCGCGGGGCCCGTGGGTTCGGGGATGCCGTAGCGATTGCGACGGAGCGGCAGCCGGGCCGGCGTGAAGGTCATCGTGCGTCGCGGCACGCTCGTGATGCGCGGCAGCAGCACGCGGCATCCGCGGGTCACCAAAAGTTCTAGGATGGGCCGGGTGTCGAGCTCGTCGCCGACGCCGATGAAGGCGGCGACCCGCGCGCCGGGGCGTACGCAACGCAAGCGGGCGAGATGGCGGGCGATCTGCTGCGCTGCGTCGCGACGCTGTCGCGCATCGAGCGCACGCCGCAACGCTTTGGCCGCGCTGCGTTGTGCGCGTCGCCCCCCGTCGTCCATCGACGCCCATCCCCTCGCCAAAAAAATCGAGACGCCACCCGCGATGCCGGTGTGAACCGTTGCTCTCGACACAGAGCAACAAGTGGGGCGGACTACGGCAGGTAAGGCTTTCCGCTCGTGGCGGACTTGCACAATGCTGCCAGCAAGCCTTGATGCCCCGGGGCGTTCCAACTTAGGGTCGAGAGGTAACCCGATCCACTATCGAACACCGCAGGCGACGCCCGATCACTTTACACGACTTCGCCACGGGCAAGACGTGGCTTGTGCGGGGGCGAGTTTCGCCGCGGGTCAGAGGTCGAGTTGCTGGTTGCGCGACAGCGCGGCATCGACGCGTTCGCGCATGCCGCGCACGCGCTCGCCGAGTTCCGTCTCGTGACGACGGTCTTTTTCGCGCAACTTCAGCAGTTCGGCGGCGATGTTCAGTGCGGCGATGACGGCGATGCGATCGGCACCGACGATTTTGCCGCTGTCGCGGATCTCGCGCATTTTCTGGTTCAGCAGTTCCGCCGAATCGAGCAGGGCCGAGCGCTCGTCGTGAGGGCAGGCGATCAAGTAGTCCTTGTCGAGGATGCGCACGTTGATGCGCGCGGCTTCCTTGTCTTTGTCGGTGCCGCTCAAGCGCCGTGCTCCAGAGTCTTCAGGCGACCGATCATCGCCTCGACCCGCGTGCGCACCTGTTCGTTGCGCTGCAACAGCGTCGCGCGTTCGGTGCTCAGGCTGTCCTGACGTTGGCGCAGGGCGCGATTTTCCTCGCGCAACTGCCCGACGACCGCCAGCAACTCTTCGAGTTGACGCTCGAGGCGCTTCAATTCAGCTTCCAGACCATGCTTGTCGCTCATGGTGAAAATTATGGGCCGATGGGCTCCTGCAGGCAATGATCGGCAGGTCGCCTGAGGCATAATCGCCGCATGTCCTTGCATACCTACACCGAGATCGATGCGTGGCTGGCCGCGGGCCGGGCATTGACCGACGTCCCCGAGGCGCACGGCACCATGGTCGGTGCGTTGTGTGCCAGCGGCGAGTACACCCTCGACGATTGGTTGCGCGAGGTATTTCCCGAGGGTGACCCGGGCGATGCGCGCGGTGCGCTGCAGAGCTGGTTCGATGCGACCGCGACCGAATTGCGGGGTCGCGAGTTGGAATTCGAACCGTGTTTGCCCGACGACGCCACGCCGGTCGTCGATCGTGCGGCTGCACTAGGGCAGTGGTGTCAGGGTTTCCTCTACGGGCTCGGCACGAGTCCGATCCCCGACATCGAGCATCTGCCCGCCGAGATCGGCGAAGTCGTGCGCGACCTGACTGCCATCACGCAGGTGTCGGTCGACGAGAGCGACGGGGCTGAAGCGAACGAATCGGCGTACGCCGAACTGGTCGAGTTCGTGCGCGTCGGGGTGCAATTGCTGTTCGACGAATTCGCGCGCTTCCGCGAAGCGGGCGCCGCGGGGTCTGCCGATGGTACGCCCGTCGCGCTCCACTGAGGCGCGCCCGGCGCGTGCCCTGACGATCGCGCGCGAGGAGTTCGCGCGCCGTCGTCGGCAACTCATGAAGTCGATGGGGCGCGACGCGATCGCCATCGTGCCGTCGGCGCCCGTGCATCTGCGCAACAACGACGTCGAGCACGCATACCGGCAGGACAGCAATTTCCACTACCTCACCGGCTTTCGCGAACCCGAATCGGTGGCGGTGCTGGTGCCGGGTCGGCCGCAGGGCGAATTTTTGATGTTCGTGCGCGATCGCGATCCGGCGCGCGAGACCTGGGACGGTCGGCGTGCCGGCCCTGCCGGAGCGTGCCGCGACTTCGGTGCCGACGATGCGTTCCCGATCGGCGACATCGACGAGATTCTGCCGGGCTTGCTCGAAAATCGCGCCAAGGTGTTCTACACCGTGGGCGTACATCGCGAGTTCGACCAGCGCGTCGTCGGTTGGGTCAACGGCTTGCGGGCGCTCGCCAAACACGGGCGGCACGCACCCTATGAAATGGTCGCGCTCGAGCACGTGCTGCACGAGATGCGCCTTTTCAAAAGTCGCGGCGAAATCGAGTTGATGCGCGAGGCGGCGCGGATCGCCGCGCGGGCGCACGTGCGGGCCATGCGCCGCTGTCGTCCCGGCATGCACGAATACGAAATCCAAGCCGAGATCGAGTACGAGTTCCGTCGTGCGCGCGCCGAGCCGAGCTATCTGCCGATCGTCGGCGGCGGCGCGAACGGCTGCATCCTGCATTACCGCGAGAACGAATCGGTGTTGCGGTCGGGCGAGTTGTTGCTGATCGACGCCGGTTGCGAATTCGAATGCTACGCTTCGGACATCACGCGGACGTTCCCGATCAACGGCAAATTCAGCAAGCCGCAGCGTGCGCTGTACGAGCTGGTGGTCGCGGCGAATCTCGCGGCGATCGCGGCCGTCAAACCCGGCAATCATTGGAACGCGCCGCACGAAGTGGCCGTGCAGGTCCTCACCGCCGGTCTCGTCGAACTCGGTTTGCTCAAAGGCAAGGTGCCCGCGCTCATCAAGTCGCAGGCTTATCGTCGCTTTTACATGCACAAGACCGGGCATTGGCTCGGCATGGACGTGCACGACGTCGGCGACTACAAAATCGGCGCGACGTGGCGCGCGCTCGAGCCCGGCATGGTGCTGACCATCGAGCCCGGCTTGTACATCCCGCCCGGCACGCGCGGCGTGCCGCCGCAGTTTCGCAACATCGGCATCCGCGTCGAAGATGACGTGCTGGTGACGCGCGACGGTCACGAGGTGCTCACCGACGGCGTCCCCAAAGATGCCGCCGAGATCGAAGCGTTGATGGCGGCCGCATGAGCGCGCCGGCACCGCTTGCGGTCGATGTCGCCATCGTCGGCGGCGGTCTCGTCGGCGCGAGTCTCGCGATCGCCCTGCAACCGCTCGGTCTGCGCGTCGCGTTGATCGAAAGCGTCGCCGCCGATGCCGAAGCGCAGCCCTCGTTCGACGATCGCACCACCGCACTCGGCAACGGCACGCGGCGGGTGTTCGAAACTTTGGGGCTATGGGCGCAGCTCGCGCCGTCGGCCGCGGCGATCACGCGCATTCACGTCTCGGACGCGGGGCGTTTCGGTTTCGCACGGCTCGAAGCGGCCGAGCACGATCTCGAAGCCTTCGGTTACGTACTGCCCAATCGCGTCACCGGCGCGGTGTTGCGCGCGGCACTGCAGCGCCTCACTGATCTCGAGTTGCGCATGCCGGCGCGGTGCAGCGCAGTGCGCATCGGCAGCTCGCAAGTCGAATTGGACACCACGCCCGGCGCGACGCCGATCGCCGCGCGGCTCGTGGTCGCCGCCGACGGGGCGCAGTCTCAAGTGCGTGCCGCTGCGGGCTTGCCGGCGAGCGTCGAAGACTATTCGCAAGTCGCCGTGGTCGCGCACGTGGCGAGCACGCAGCCCGCCGACGGCACGGCCTATGAGCGCTTCACGCCCGAAGGGCCGTTCGCGGTGTTGCCGCTGGTCGGGGGTCACTACGGCGTGGTGTGGACGCTCGCGCCCGCGGAAGCCGAGCGCGTGCTCGCCTTGTCGGATGCCGAGTATCTGACGGCTTTGCAGTCACGCTTCGGTTGGCGTGCGGGGCGGTTTCTCAAAGTCGGGCGTCGCAACGCCTATCCATTGAAACTCACGCGCGCCGAAGAATTGGTCGGCGAGCGCGTCGCGCTCATCGGCAATGCGGCGCAGGGTTTGCATCCGGTCGCAGGGCAGGGCTTCAATCTCGGTTTGCGCGACGCCGCGACGCTCGCCGAAGTGCTCGCCGGCGTGCCGCGCGGCGGTGATGTCGGTGCGCCTGCCGTGCTGCAGGAATTTCGTGCGCGCCGTACCGCCGATCGCGACGGCATGGTGCGCTTCACCGATGGACTCGTGAAACTCTTCGGCGACACGCGTGCCGGCGTGCCCGCATTGCGTGATCTCGGCTTGCTGTTGTTCGATCTGTCACCGACGGCGAAGCAGGCCTTGTCGCGCCTGAGTCTGGGGTTCGGTGCGAACGTGCCGCGACTCGCGCGCGGCTTGAGCGTGTCGCGATGACTGCCGCGCGCGATTGCGATATCGCGATCGTGGGCGGTGGGCCCGTCGGTGCGATGCTCGGCGCGTTGCTGGTGCGCGGCTCGCACACGGCCGGTCTGCGCGTCGTGTTGCTCGAACGCGAACTGCCGAACGAGCATGCGCGTGGCGGCGCGGATTTGCGCGTCGTCGCCTTGTCGCGCGCGAGCGAGCGCATCTGCCGTGCAGCCGGCGCCTGGTCGGCCCTCTCCGCTGCACCCGACGTGCTCAGTCCCTATGAACGCATGCACGTGTGGCCGGCGAGCGAGCCCGCCCACGGCACCGGTGCACTCACTTTTGATGCCGGCGAACTCGCCGAACCCAACCTCGGTTACATCGTCGGCAACACCGCGTTGCAAAGCGCCGCGCTCGAAGCCTTGCGGGCGGGCGGTGGCGAGCTGCGCGCCACGCGGGTGGACGATCTCGTGTTCGAAGCCGACGCCGTCCGCATCGAGACCGGCGACGGCGCGTTGCGCGCGGCGCTCGTGATCGGCGCCGATGGCGGTCGCTCGGTGGTGCGTCGCGCCGCCGGGCTCGGCACCTTGCAACAGGATTACGGCCAACTCGGCATCGTCGCCAACGTCGCTTGCGAGCGCGCGCATGCCCGCACGGCATGGCAGCGATTTTTGGGTGAGGGCACGCTCGCGCTGCTGCCGTTGGCCAGTGGCGAATGTTCGATCGTCTGGTCGCTGCCCAAGGCGCGCGCCGAGGCCTTGCTCGCGCTCGAGCCGGCGGCATTCTCGACCGAATTGACCGCGGCGAGCGACGGCGTATTGGGCACGCTCACGCTCGCCTCCGAGCGGCGTGCGTTTCCGCTGCGGCGCGTGCACGCGCCGGTGTACGTGCGCGAGCGTTGCGCTTTGGTGGGCGATGCGGCGCACATCGTGCATCCGCTCGCGGGTCAGGGCGTGAATCTCGGTTTGCTCGACGCTGCGGCGCTGGTCGATTGCATCGATGCTGCCGTGGCGAGCGGCGAAGCGCCCGGCGCGCTGCGCGTCTTGCGTCGCTACGAGCGCTGGCGCAAGGGCGAGAACGAGGCGATGGGTCTCGCGATGGATCTGTTCAATCGGTATCTCGCCTTCGGCGACGATGCGCTCGGTCGCATCGCGCAACGCGGCCTCGGCTGGGTCGGTCGCGCGCCATGGTTGCGGCGCGCGTTCGTCGAGCGCGCGCTCGGAATCGCCGGCGAGATGCCGGCGGCGGTCAGTCGATCCGGTCGATCTTCGCTGCGCAGATGAAGTCGTTCTCGGTGAGCCCGTCGACCGCGTGCGTGCGATAGCGCACGCGGCAATAACCGTAGCCGATCGCCAGATCCGGATGATGGTCTTCGGCGTTCGCCACGTGCGCGAGCGCGTTCACGAAGCTCATGGTGCGATAAAAATCTTTGAATGCGAACTCGCGCTGCAGCTCCTTGCCGTCGGGCGACAGCCGCCACTGCGGCGACAATTCGCCGAGCAAGCGCTCGCAGTCGGCACGCGGCAGCGGCGGTATGCCGCCTTCGCAGGGCAGGCATTTCTTTTCGGTGAGGCTCATGGTTGATCTCCGGCTGTTGCGCGCGGCTCAAACGGCCGTGCGTCGCGGATAACGCCGCGCCACGTAGGCTTCGACGAGATCCTGGAATTCTTCGGCGATGCGCTCGCCTTTGAGGGTGACGGTTTTCTCGCCGTCTTCGTAGACCGGCGCGACCGGCCGTTCGCCCGTGCCCGGCAGACTGATGCCGATGTTCGCGTGCTTGCTCTCGCCGGGACCGTTGACCACGCAGCCCATCACCGCCACGTTCATCGCTTCGACGCCGACGAATTGCTGTCGCCATTCGGGCATGCGGTGGCGGATGTGCGACTGGATGTCCTGCGCGAGTTTCTGGAAGTAGGTGCTCGTGGTACGACCACAACCGGGGCACGCGATCACCATCGGCACGAACGAACGCAGGCCCATGGTCTGCAGGATTTCCTGCGCGACGATCACTTCCTGGGTGCGATCGCCACCCGGTTGCGGCGTGAGCGAGACGCGGATCGTATCGCCGATGCCCTGCTGCAAAAGCACGCCGATGCCCGCGGTCGAGGCGACGATGCCCTTGCTGCCCATGCCGGCTTCGGTGAGGCCGACGTGCAGCGGATATTCGCAACGGGCCGCGAGGTCGCGATAGATCGCGATCAGATCCTGCACGCCGCTCACTTTGGCCGACAGTACGATCGCATCGGCCGGCTGGCCGAGTTCGCGCGCCCGCGCCGCGCTCTGCAAACACGACTCGACCACCGCTGCGCGCATCACCTGCTGGGCGCTGCGCGGTGCGGGCGAGGCGTTGTTCTCGTCCATCATGCGCGTCAAAAGTTCCGGGTCGAGGCTGCCCCAGTTCACGCCGATGCGCACCGGTTTGCGATGACGACAGGCGATCTCGATCATTGCGGCGAACTGCGGATCGCGCTTGCTGCCGCGCCCGACGTTGCCCGGGTTGATGCGCAGTTTGGCGAGCGCCTCGGCGCAGGCCGGGTGCGTCGTCAGCAATTTGTGACCGTTGAAGTGGAAGTCGCCCACGAGCGGCACGTGCTCGCCGGCGCGATCGAGACGCTCGCGGATGTGCGGCACGGCGGCGGCGGCCTCGTCGCTGTTGACGGTGATGCGCACGATCTCGGAGCCCGCGCGGGCGAGGGCGCGCACCTGTTCCACCGTGCCGTCGATGTCGGCGGTGTCGGTGTTGGTCATCGACTGCACGACGATGGGGGCGTCACCCCCGAGGCGCACGTGACCGATGGTGGTGGCTATGCTGCGCCGTCTGTCGATCATGCGTCCCCGTCCTGAAACGTTCCCGAGCACCGCAGTTTAAGGCAGATGCGGCCGAATGGCAGACGTCCGGCGCGCTTCGGTGCTATCCTTCCGGCCGTTCGCGTATCCCGACCTAGCCGGAGAGATTCGTGGCACGCCCCGTGGCGCTGCGACGAACGCCGAAGGCGCAAGTTTCCGCCCGGAAACGCTCAGGCAAAAGAACGGCAGGTCGCAGGCGAATTCTGGAGAGTGGTGAGACGCCAGGCGTTCGAGCCGGCGACACACCCACCGAAGGGGAGCGGCACGCCGTCCGGCGGGCCCGATCTCTCAGGTACAAGGACAGAGGGGCGGCGGTCGCAGGTGCGGCCGCCGCCTTTTTTTGTGCCCGTGCGGTAGGCCGATCGAATCAGGAGGCCGCGCACATGGGACGTCGCACACCGCTTTACGATCAACACGTCGCGCTCGGCGCGCGCACCGTCGACTTCGGCGGTTGGGACATGCCGGTCAATTACGGCTCGCAAATCGAAGAACATCACAGCGTGCGTCGCGATGCGGGCATGTTCGACGTGTCGCACATGTGCGTGGTCGATCTGCACGGCGCCTCGACCCGCGCCTTCCTCTCGCGACTGGTCGCAAACGACGTCGGCAAGCTGCGGGTGGCCGGCAAAGCCCTGTATTCCTGCATGCTCGACGACACGGGCGGCGTGATCGACGATCTGATCGTCTATTTTTTGCGCGAAGACTGGTTTCGCGTGGTGGTGAACGCCGGCACGCGCGACGGTGATCTGGCCTGGATGCGCGCGCGGTCGGCCGAGTGGAATCTCGCCGTGACCATCACCGAGCGCACGGATCTGGCGATGATCGCCGTGCAGGGCCCGCAGGCGCGCACCAAAGCCGCCGCGTTGCTCGAGTCTGCAGCACGCGAATCGGCGCTGGCGATGGAGCCTTTTTTCGGCCGCGAATTTCCGGCCACCGACGGCGCGAGCTGGTTCGTCGCGCGTACCGGCTACACCGGCGAAGACGGCTTCGAAATCGTGTTGCCGAACGCGGCGGCCGTGCCGGCATGGCGCGCGCTGATCGCCGCGGGCGTGGCGCCTTGCGGTCTCGGCGCGCGTGACACGCTGCGTCTCGAAGCCGGCATGAACCTCTACGGCAACGACATGGACACGACGCGCCATCCGCTCGAATCGGGTCTGGCATGGACCGTGGCGTTCGAGCCCGCGACGCGCGACTTCGTCGGTCGCAAGGCGCTCGAGGCGATTCGCGCGCAGGGTGGCGCGGCCTCCAAGCTCGTCGGTCTCGTGCTCGAAGATCGCGGCGTGTTGCGCGGTCACCAGGCCGTGATCGTGCCCGGTACGGACCTGCGCGGCGAAGTCACGAGCGGCACGTATTCACCGACGCTCGAACGTTCGATCGCGTTCGCTCGCGTGCCGCGTCAGACCACGGACAAAGTTTTGGTCGACATCCGCGGCAAGCATCTGCCTGCGCGCGTGGTCAAACTGCCGTTCGTGCGCAACGGCCGCATCCTCATCGATCTTTGACAGGAGTTTCAGTCATGAGCCAAGTCCTCCCCGATCTGCGCTATGCGAAATCCCACGAATGGGTCCGTACGCTGCCCGACGGCACGCTCGAAGTGGGCATCACCGACCATGCGCAAGGCGCGCTCGGTGATCTCGTGTTCGTCGAGTTGCCCGAAGTCGGGCGCGTGCTCGAAGCCGGTGCGGCCTGTGCCGTCGTCGAATCCGTGAAGGCGGCCTCCGACGTCTACAGCCCGATCGGTGGCACCGTGCTTGCGGTCAACGAAGCGTTGGCGGCGACGCCCGAGCTCATCAACCAGGATTGTTACGGAGCCGGCTGGATGATGCGCGTGCAGCCCGCCGCCGGCGCGGGCGCGGATCTGCTCGGCGCCGATGCCTACGCGGCCGAACTCGCCGCCGTCGGAGGCTGATCATGCCGTTTTTGCCGCATACCGAAACCGATGTGCGCGAGATGCTCGCGACCATCGGCGTGCCCGACGTCGAGACTTTGTTCGACGAGATTCCCGAGGCGCTGCGCGTCAAAGGTCTCGACGGGATTCCGCCCGGACTCTCCGAGATGGAGATCGGCCGCTTGATGACGGCGCGCGCGCGTCGTGACGGTCAGCCGCTCGCGTTTTTGGGTGGCGGCGCCTATGAACACCACATCCCGGCGGCCGTGTGGGCTTTGACCACGCGCGGCGAGTTCTATTCGGCGTACACGCCGTATCAGGCCGAAGCCAGTCAGGGCACGCTGCAGATCATCTACGAATACCAGTCGATGATCACGAGCTTGACCGGTCTCGAAGTGTCGAACGCATCGCTCTACGACGGCGGCTCGGCGGTTGCCGAGGCGGCGCTGATGGCGGTACGTGCGCATCGCAAGTCCAAAAGTCTGCGCCTGCTCGTGCCGGCGACGCTGAATCCGAATTACCGCCGCGTCGCGCTCAGCACTGCCGGCAACCAGGGTTTGCAATTCGACGTCGTCCCGTACGAGCGCGGCAGCGGCTGCATCGATCAGAAGGCGCTCGCCACGCATGCGGGCAAAGATTACGCTGCACTCGTCATCCAGCAGCCGAATTTCTTCGGCCAGCTCGAAGACGTGGACGCGCTCACCGACTGGGCGCATGCCCAGGGCATGTTCGTGATCGCGGCGGTGAATCCCACCTCGCTCGCGATCCTCAAGCCGCCCGCCGAGTGGGGCGCGAAGGGCGCGGATATCTGCATCGGCGAGGGGCAGCCGCTCGGCGTGCCGCTGTCGTCGGGTGGTCCGTACTTCGGTTTCATGACGACGCGCATGGAGCACGTGCGCTCCATGCCCGGTCGCATCGTCGGTCGCACCGTCGATCTCGAAGGTCGACCCGGTTTCACGCTCACCTTGCAGGCGCGCGAGCAGCACATCCGTCGCGGCAAGGCGACGTCGAACATCTGCACCAACCAGGGACTTTTGATGACGGCGGCGACGATCTACATGACGCTGCTCGGGCCCGCGGGGCTTGCGCAGGTCGCGGAGGTCTCGCGGAGCCGCACGCGCGAACTGGCCGAGCTGCTCATCGCCGTGCCGGGCGTGCGCGCCGCATTTTCCGGCCCGCGATTCCACGAACTCGTGCTGCAACTCGACGTGCCCGTCGCCGGCGTGCTCGCGAAGCTCGCGCGCGAAGGCATTTTGGCGGGGGTCGATCTGCAGGAAGACTATCCCGAACTCGGCAACGCCATGCTCGTCTGCGCCACCGAGACCAAAACCCGTGATGATTTGCAGCGCTATGCCGATGCGCTGCGAGGAGCTCTGCGATGACTGCGCCCAAGGCCGTCGAACCGTTGATTTTCGAATACTCGCGTCCCGGTCGCGGCGCGGCTGCGCAGCATCCGCCCGCGCTCGCCAAGACCGGCGGTGACGATTTGCCGGCGGCATTGCGCCGGCGCACGCCGCCGCGTCTGCCCGAAGTCAGCGAGCTCGACACCGTGCGTCACTTCACGCGCCTGTCGCAGCTGAACTTCGCGATCGACACGCATTTCTATCCTTTGGGTTCGTGCACGATGAAGTACAACCCCAAGGCCTGCAATCAGTACGCGATGCTGCCGGAGTTCATCGGTCGGCATCCGCTTGCGCCGGCGACGCACGGGCAGGGCTTTCTCGAATGCATGTTCGAGTTGCAGGAGATGCTCAAGGAAGTCACCGGCATGCGTGCCGTGTCGTTGAATCCGATGGCCGGTGCGCACGGCGAGTTCGCCGGCGTGGCGATGATCCGCGCGTATCATGCGGCGCGCGGCGACCATGCGCGCAACGAGATCATCGTGCCGGAGGCGGCGCACGGCACGAACCCCGCGACCGCGACCATGTGCGGCTGCGTGGTGCGCGAGATTCCGGTCGATGATCAAGGCGACGTCGATCTCGAGGCGCTCGCGAAGGTGGTCGGCCCGAACACCGCGGGCATCATGCTCACCAACCCGTCCACGCTCGGCGTGTTCGAACGCAAGATTCGCGAAGTCGCGAAGCTCGTGCACGACGCCGGCGGCTTGCTGTATTACGACGGCGCAAACCTCAACGCCATCCTCGGCAAAGTGCGCCCGGGCGACATGGGTTTCGACGTCATCCACATGAACCTGCACAAGACCTTCTCGACGCCGCACGGCGGCGGTGGACCGGGTGCCGGTGCCGTGGGCGTGAGTGCGCGTCTCGAGCCGTTCCTGCCGGTGCCGGTGGTCGGTCGTGAGGGCGATGGCTATCGCTGGCTGAGCGAGCGCGATCGACCGCAGTCGATCGGCCGTTTGTCGGCGTTCATGGGCAACGCGGGCGTGTTGCTGCGTGCCTACGTCTACATGCGCATGTTGGGCCGCGACGGCATGGCACGCGTCGGCGAGTACGCGACGTTGAATGCCAATTATCTGATGGCCCGGTTGCGCGCCGCGGGCTTCGACCTCGCGTACCCCGATCGACGCGCGAGCCACGAGTTCATCGTGACCATGAAGAAGCAGGCCAAAGAATTGAACGTCACGGCGATGGACGTCGCCAAGCGTCTGCTCGATCACGGCTTCCACGCACCGACCACGTATTTCCCGTTGCTGGTGCCGGAGTGCCTGCTGATCGAGCCGACCGAGACCGAAAGCCGCGAGACGCTCGATGCGTTCGTCGAGGCGATGGTTTCGATCCTCGCCGAGGCGCATGCTGATGCGGCCAAGCTCAAGGGCGCGCCGTACACCATGCCCGTGCGGCGACTCGACGACGTGCGTGCCGCAAAGCAACTCGACCTCGCCTGGAAACCGGTAAACTCGCCCGCGTGAGCATCGGCGATCGACCCAAACCGACCGGACTCGTGCGCGTGTGGCGCGCGTTCGGCAACAGTGCAAAAGGCTTTCGCGGCGCCTTCGCCGAGGAAGCGGCATTCCGCCAGGAGCTCGCGCTGGCGGTCGTACTGTTGCCGCTCGGCGTGTGGCTCGGCGACAACGGCGTCGAGCGGGCGTTGCTGATAGGGCCCATCTTCGTGGTGCTGATCGTCGAACTGCTCAACAGCGCCGTCGAAGCCGCCATAGATCGGATCGGCCTCGAGCGCCATCCGTTGTCGGGTCTTGCCAAGGACATCGGCTCCGCAGCCGTGTTCACCTCGTTCGCGCTGCTGGTCGTCGTCTGGGCGCTGGTGCTGCTCGATCATTGAAAATCCGGAGAAGTCGATGACCGCTGCCAAGACCGCCCTGATCTGTGGATCCGTCGCTTACGACACCGTGATGGTGTTCGACGGGCACTTCAAAGATCACATCCTCGCCGATCGAATCCACATGTTGAACGTGGCCTTTCTGGTCCCGGGCTTGCGGCGAAATTTCGGCGGTTGCGCCGGCAACATCGCCTACAACCTCAAGTTGCTCGGGGGTGACGGCAAGGTGATGGCGACGGTCGGTACGGACTTCGATCCGTACCGCGCCTGGATGCGCGACTGCGGTTTGCCGCTCGATCTCGTGCGACAGCTCGACGATCAATACACCGCGCAGGCCTACATCACCACCGACGCCGCCAACAACCAGATCACCGCCTTTCACCCGGGCGCGATGAATCACGATCATCTGAATGCGGTGCCGACCGACGGCAGCATCGGGCTCGGCATCGTCGCGCCGGAGAGTCACGCCGGCATGCGTCAGCACGCCGCGCAATTCGTCGCCGCGGGCATTCCGTTCGTGTTCGATCCCGGTCAGGCGATGACGCTCTTCAACGGCGAGGAGTTGCGCGCGCTCATCGGGCAAGCGAGCTGGGTGGCGGTCAACGATTACGAAGCGAGTCTGCTGGTCGAGCGCACCGGCTGGAGTCTCGAGCAGATCGCGGCGCAAGTGCGCGCGTTCATCGTGACGCGCGGCGGCGAGGGCTCGCAAATCTTTGCCGACGGCACGCGCCACGACATTCCCGCCGTCACCGCGCCGAGCATCGCCGATCCGACCGGCTGCGGCGATGCCTATCGCGCCGGACTTTTGTACGGCTTGCAGCACGGCCTCGATTGGCCGACGACGGGGCGCATCGCCTCGCTGATGGGCGCGATCAAAATCGCCCATCACGGCACGCAGAATCACCGTTTCGCCCGTGCGGAGTTCGCGACCCGGTATCGCGCCGCATTCGGGGTCGCCGCGCCGTTCTGAAGTCGCGTGACCGAGCGCGCGCAGGACGAGCTCTTTCCCGATCTGTCGCCGCCGGCGAAGGCGGGCGTTGCGCGCAAGACGAGCGGCGAAGACGGTGTCGCGCCGGCCGTCGTCGATCCTGCGCTTGCGACGCTCGCCGCCCGTGTGCCGCGCGCGCTGCGGTTCGGTACGTCTACCTGGTCGTTTCCAGGCTGGAACGGGTTCGTCTACGGTGCCGAGTACGACGAAGCACGATTGTCGCGCGCAGGCCTCGAAGCCTACGCTGCGCATCCGTTGCTGCGCGCGGTCGGTGTCGATCGCAGTTTCTATGCGCCGCTCACGGCCCGTACGCTCGAGCGCTACGCCGCGATGGTGCCCGACGACTTCCGATTTTTGATGAAAGCCCACGCGGCGCTGACGACGCCCAAGAGCGTGCCGCGGCCGGCGTTTCTCGCCGCGGCACCGCAGGCATTTTTGGATGCCGAGTATGCGCAGCGCGTGGTGATCGATCCGGCGCGCCGCGCCTGGGGTGAAAAACTCGGCGTGGTGCTGTTCCAGTTTTCGCCGCTCGGCGAGCGCGTACTGCGGCACCGGGCGCTGTTGATCGAGCGTCTCGCCGATTTCCTGCATGCGCTGCCGCGTGACGTCCACTATGCCTTCGAGTGGCGCGACCCCGAAATCCTCGGGGCCGATTATCACGCCATGCTGGCGAGCGAGGGCGGTCTGCACGGTGCGTGCTCGCATCCGCGCATGCCGCGGATCGATGCGCAGGGGGCGGATCCCGAGGCGCGCGGTCCGCTCGTGCTGCGCTGGTTGCTGCGCCACGATCGCGCCTATCAGGCGGCGCGCGCCGCGTACGCACCCTTCGACCGGCTGGTCGATCCCGATGTCGAAACGCGTGCACGCATCGCGCGACTGTTGAACGATGCGGTCGGTCGCGGCCGCGAAGCGCTGCTGATCGTCAACAACAAAGCCGAAGGTTCGGCGCCGCACGGCATCGCGGCCCTCGCCGCTGCGCTCGCCTAGGCTAGAATTCGCGCATGTCCGCCGAACGGGGTGCGCTCGCACCCGACATCGCGGCCGCCGTCGCCGCGCTGCGTGCCGGAGATTTGGTGGCCTTCCCGACCGAGACCGTCTACGGGCTCGGCGCCGACGCGCGCAACCCCGATGCGTTGCGGCGCGTGTACGCACTCAAAGGTCGGCCGGCCGACCATCCGCTGATCCTGCATTTGGCCTCCGTCGCGCAACTGCCGCAATGGGTGGCGAGCGTGCCCGAGGCGGCGCTCGAGCTCGCGCGGCGTCATTGGCCGGGGCCGCTCACGCTCGTGATGCCGCGGGCCGCCGGCGTCTCCGACGTGCTCACGGGCGGTCAAAACACCATTGCGGTGCGCGTGCCGGCGCATCCGGTCGCGCGCGCCTTGCTCGAGGCCTTCGATGGCGGCATCGCCGCGCCCTCGGCCAATCGTTACGGACACGTGTCGCCGACGCGTGCGGCTCATGTACGCGAGGAATTTCCGAGCGGCATCGCGGTGATTCTCGAAGGTGGCGATTGCGAAGTCGGTCTAGAGTCGACCATCGTCGCGCTCGATCGAACGCCGGCGCGCTTGTTGCGCCCCGGTGCGATCGGCCGTGTCGCGCTCGAAGCGGTGCTGGGCCCGATCGAGGTCGGCGCCGATGCGGCCGCGCCGCGCGTGCCGGGCTCGACTTTGCAGCATTACGCGCCGGCGACGCCGGTCGCTTTGGCGAGCGCCGAAGAAATCGATCGCCGCTGCCGCGCCGTGAGCGCCTCGTCGGCGACGATTGCCGTGCTTGCGCGCCGCGCGCCGCCGCCCGAGTGCGCCGAACTCGAGGCGCGCGGTCTCTGGTGGCGCGCACCGACCGAGGCGAGCGGCTACGCGCGCGTGTTGTATGCGGCGCTGCGCGCACTCGACAAGTGCGGTGCCGAGCGTATCCTCGTCGAGCGCGTACCCGAAGATCCCGAGTGGGATGCCGCGCGCGATCGGCTGCAGCGGGCAGCCGCCACCTTCATCTGACACCCATCGTCTTTTTCATTCCGAGGTCGTAGGTTCATGGCCGTTGCGCGCAAATCGAAATTCATTGATCCGTTCGAGCGTCGCGAGATTCGCCGGCTCGTCGCCGAGTTCGGTTCGCCGCTGCTGATCATCGATTGCGAGCGCATTCGTCACCAGTATCGCCAGCTGCGTCGCGCCTTGCCGAACGTCGATCTGCACTACGCACTCAAGCCCTTGCCGCATCCTGCGGTGGTATCGACGATCCTCGAAGAAGACGGCTATCTCGATTTGGCGACCACTGGCGAGGTCGAGCTCGTCGCGCGCATGGGGGTGGACGGTGCGCGTTGCATCCATACCCATCCCATCAAGCGCGACATCGACATTCGATCAGCCGTGCGGCGCGGCGTACGCGTGTTCGTCGCGGACAATCCGGACGAGTTGCGCAAGTTCGTCCCGTATGTCGATCAGGTCGAGGTGTTGCTGCGCGTCTCGTATCGCAGCCCGGGTGCGGTGTCCGACCTGTCGCGCAAATTCGGTTGCGATCCCGAACAGTTGCTCTCGCTCGCGCGTCGCGCCAAAGATCTCGGCATCGTGGTGCGCGGTTTGTCGTTTCACGTCGGCTCGCAAGCACCCGATCCGGGCAAGCACGTCGAGGCGATCGAATCCTGCCGAGTGCTGCTCGCCGCGGTGGCGCGCGAAAAACTCGGCCCCTGCGACACCTTGGACATCGGTGGCGGGTTCCCGATCGACTATTCGCAGCGCGCTCCCCAGATCGGCTATTTCTGCAAACCGATCCGCGCCGCGCTCGCGCGCCTGCCGAAGCGCATCCGCGTGATCGCCGAGCCCGGTCGCTACATCGCCGGCCCCTCGGCTATCGGTGTCGCATCGGTGATGGGGCGTGCACGTCGCGAGGGGCGTTGGTGGTATTACCTGGACGACGGCCTCTACGGCTCGTTCAGCGGCCAGTTGTTCGACCACGCGCATTATCCGCTCGAATCGTTTCGTGAACGCGGCAAGCGCGAGCCGTCCGTGCTCGCGGGCCCGACCTGCGACAGCATCGACGTCATCGCCGAGAATTTGATGTTGCCGCAACTCGACAGCGGCGATCTCATCATCGGACGTGCCATGGGCGCCTACACCTGGGCGAGTGCCTCCGAGTTCAACTTCTTCCCGCGTGCGACGGTCGTGTCCGTGAACCAGCGCCCCGGCGATCGCGGCTCGGTACTCGCCGTCGACCGTTGAGGGCGTCATGAACGGAAAGAACGCCCTGCGCGGCACGACCGCCATCCATCGCCGCGTCGAGGCGTGTCGCGACGGTCGCGACGGCACATTGATCGCGCGCCTCGCCTCCGGCTGGGCCGTCTTCGGCGAGCGCCAGTTTTTGCGTGGCTATGCGCTGTTGTTGCCCGATCCCGTGGTACCGGATTTGAACGCCTTGCAGGGCGATGCGCGCGTGCGATTTTTGGCCGACATGACGTGCCTCGGTGACGCCTTGCTGGCGGTGACCGGCGCGCTGCGCATCAACTACGCGGTCTTCGGCAATCTCGAGCCTGCGCTGCACGCGCACCTCGTGCCGCGTTATGCGGAAGAAGATGCTGCGCTCGCGACTTTGCATCCTTGGGCCTACGACTGGGCTGCGGCGCCGGCATTCGATCCGCTGACCGACGCTGCGTTGTTGGCGGCGGTGCGCGCCAGACTCGCGGCGGCGCAGGCCTAGCGCGTCGAAGCTCGGCGTCGCGCCGGGCGCTTCAGTCGAGTGCGGCGTAGTTGAGCGGCAGCGCCGTGGTCGACTTCAAAGTTTCGAGTGAGAAACTCGCGCTCACGTCGAGCATCTCGACGCCGGCGATCAGACGTTTGTACACCGCATCGTAACCGGCGATGTCCGGCACGACGATGCGCAGCAGATAGTCCACGTCGCCGCTCATGCGGTGCAGTTCGGTGACTTCCGGCAAATCGCGCACGACTTTCGCGAATTTTTCGAACCAGCCTGCGCTGTGACTCGGCGCCTTGATGGTGACGAACACCGTGGTGCCCACGTTCAAGGCGCGCGCATCGAGCAACGCGACGGTGCGGCGCACGATGCCGCTCTCCTGCAGCTTCTGGATGCGGCGCCAGCAGGGTGCTTTGGAGAGGCCGACCCGCTCGGCGATGTCGGCGGCGGTCACCGAGGCATCCCGTTGCAGGATGTCCAGGATTTTGCGGTCGAGCTTATCCACGAAACAAAATTCCTTTAAATCGTATTTTAACGAAACGTCGTTGCGCATCGTAGCGAATGCCGGGCCGTCTTCGCAACCGCGTAGCGCCGCCTCGGGGTTATCTTTGATGGCCATGAAACTGTTGCGCGCATTCACGGATCACCCCGCCACGGTGGGCGAGAGTTACTTCGGCCATCTGCTGGCGGCGACGGGTTTCGGCCTGCGCATGCTGGTCGCCGGCGTCGCGTGCCTGGTGCACGGGCTGTTTCCGTTTCTATGCGTCACGACGGGGTCGGACGCGATGCGCGGCTTGCACGCCGAAATGGCGGCGCGCTGCGCCAAGGCGCAGGCCGCGAGTCAGTCGGCGGCCTCCGGGATCGCGAACACGAGTCGCGTCGGCGCGTAAACCTTCTGCAGGTCCGAGCGGGCCGTTTCGATTTCGTCGCCCGCCCCGCGCAACACCAGAACTTCCGGTGGTGACAGCGTCTCTTCGAGTACGCCGAGCAGCGTCGCGTGCGCTTGGGGTTGCTGTTGGATCGCGGGCCACGCCAGTGCCAAGGTTCGTCGCGCGGCTTCGATCGCCGCACGATCTTCGGTCAGCGCGCCGGCGCGCAGCAGCACGCGCGCCGCGAGCGCATTGCCGGCGGGCGTCGCTTCGTCGGCGAATATTTTGAGACGCTGGAAGGGCGCGGGCTCCGCATCGTCGGCCGCCGCATGAAAGCCGCCGAGCACGGGATCTTCGAAATGCGTGCGCAACGCGACGAGCAGCGCACGCTGCAAATCCGCCGTCGGCGCGTGCCAACGTTGTTGCAGCGCCTCGAGGACGGCGTCGGCGAGTGCCGCATGCGCATCGAGATCCGCGCAGCGTCCGTCGGCACGGCGCAGTGCGCCGTCGCGAAAATGGCGTGCGCCGATGGCTCCGATCGCCGCCAGCGCGGCATCGGCGAGTGCCGGGTCGCGCAGCACGCGTGCCGCCCACGCTAGACCGCGAATCACCTGGGCATTCGGCGCGATGAGTGCGCGCTCGTCGCGCGCCGCGGCGGCTGCCGTGCCGCCATCGAGATGCGCCGCAAACGCGCCGTCCGGCAAGCGCAAGGTCTGCAGCAGCGCCGCGGCCGTTTCGCGCGTGATGCGCAGGAAATCGCGCTCACCCGTGGCGAGGGCGAGTTGCGCGTAGAGCGCGAGCAACAGACCGTTGTCTTCGGCACTCAACAACGGCTCGGGTTCGCTCCAGTCGATGCGGGCGGCGTGCGAATGAAACAGGCCGCTGGCGTGTCGCATGGGGCTCGCGGCGATTCGCGTGAGCGTGAGGCTCACCATGAACAAGGCTTGCAGATCCGGCTCCGCACTGGTCGCACTGCGCCGCCAATCGCGCAGCAGACGCTCGAGCAGATTCGTGCGGATGAATTTCGGGCCGTTGCCGAAGCCGCCGTGCGTGCGTTCGAAGCCGCGCTCGATCGCGATCCGCGCGCGACGCAGGGGCGATGCGTCGGGCGTGAATTCGAGCGCGGGCGGAGAGAGCTCGGCGAGTGCGGCGCGCAGCGCGGCGTGTTGCTGCTGCAAGGTGCTGCGTTCGCCGGCATGGAAGTCGCGTACGCGTGCGAGCAAGGTCGCGAAGCCCGGCAATCCCTGTGTAGGCGTGCGCGGCAGCCAGGTTGCCGAGAAAAAGGGCAGCCCCGCATCGGCGTCGAAGCAGACGTGCAGCGGCCAACCGCCCGGCGTCTGCGTGAGCAGTTGATGCGCGAGTTGGCAGAGACGATCGAGTTCGGGCACCTCGTCGCGATCGACGCGGACCGGCACGAAAGCCGCCTCGATCACCGCGAGCGCGGCCGGGTCGAGGTCTGCGCTCCGCTGCATCTCTGCCGCGGCGGCGCAGCCGTAGTGATCGATGCGCAGCAACAGCGGCTTGCCGTCGCGACGTGCGCGTTCGATCGTGCGCGCGCTCCAGGGTTGCCAGGCGATGCGTGCTGAATCAGGCATCGGGTACCGTGTCCGATTGGTTAGAATGGCGGCGCACTATAGCCGAAGCACACCCATGTCCGAATCATCCGAATTGCCGCTCCTGCGCTTGCGCAAGAACGAGGAGCGACGTCTGCGTGCGGGGCACCTCTGGGTGTTCAGCAACGAAGTCGATACCGCTGCGACGCCGCTTACGGCGTTTTCGAAAGGCGAGGCGGTCCGCATCGTCTCGAGCCGCGATCACGTGCTCGGCGTCGGTTACGTCAATCCCGCGACGCTGATCGCGGCGCGCATCGTCGCGCGCGACCCCGATCAAAAACTCGATGCGAAGTTCATCGCGCAGCGTTTGCGCACGGCGCTCGCGTTGCGCGAACGTTTGTACGACACGCCGCACTACCGGCTTGCGCACGGCGAGTCGGATGGACTGCCGGGGCTCGTGCTCGATCGCTACGGCGATGTGATCGTCGGGCAGATCGCCACTTGGGGCATGGAACGTTTGCAGCGCGACATCGAGACGGCCGTCGAACAGGTGCTCGCGCCGCGCGTCTTCGTCTGGAAGAACGACGGCGGCGCGCGTGCGCTCGAGGATCTGCCGACCGAGTTTGCCGCAGCCTGGGGCGAGATCCCCGACGAACTCGAAGTCGTGGAAACTTTGCCCGACGGCCGCGCGTTGCGTTTTTCGACGGGTCTCGCGGCCGGCCAGAAAACGGGCTGGTTCTACGATCAAACCTTCAATCGCAGCCTGTTGCCGCGATTTTTGAAGCCGGGTGCGCGCGTGCTCGACGTGTGCAGCTACGCGGGCGGTTGGGCGGTGACGGCGGCCGCGAGCGGCGCGAGCGAGGTGGCCTGCGTCGATTCGTCGGCGGCGGCCCTCGAGCGTGCGGCCTTGAACGGTGCGACCTTCGGACGCGCGCCGATCCTGCATCGCGGTGATGCGTTCGACGTGTTGGCGGAACTGGCTGCCGCCGGCGAACGCTACGATGCCGTGATCGTCGACCCGCCGGCGTTCATCAAGCGCCGAAAAGAATTGCCGCAAGGCGAAGCGGCCTATCGCAAACTCAATCAATTGGCGTTGCGCGTGTTGAACAACGACGGCTTGCTGGTGTCCTGTTCCTGCTCGCACCACCTGAGCCCGGAGGCGCTGCTGGGCGCCATCCAGTCGGGCGCACGCCACGTCGACCGACACGTCCAGTTGTTGTACGCCGGCGGTCAGTCGCCCGATCACCCGGTGCATCCGGCGATCCCGGAAACGCGCTACCTCAAAGCCTTTTTCTGTCGCGTCACGCCGGCCTGAAGTTTAGAATCCCGGGATGCTCGTCTACCCCGGTTTCGACCCCGTCGCGCTCGAACTCGGACCGCTGAAGGTCCGCTGGTACGGCATCACCTATCTGGTCGCCTTCGGTGCGGCCTGGTGGCTCGCGCGGCGCCGTGCCGCCGCACCCGGCTCGAGCTGGAAGCCGATCGACGTCGACGATTTTCTGTTCTTCGCCATGCTGGGCGTGATCTTCGGTGGCCGCATCGGCTACGTGTTGTTCTACGGCATGGGTCTTTGGCGCGACGACTGGTTGTACCCGCTGCGCATCTGGGAAGGCGGCATGTCCTTCCACGGCGGTCTCATCGGCGTGCTGGTATCACTGGCGGTGTTCGCGGTGCGTCGCGGTCGCAACGTCGCCGACGTATTCGACTTCGCGGCGGCGCTGCCCGGTCTCGGCATCTGCGCGGTACGCATCGGCAACTTCATCAACGGCGAACTCTGGGGTCGTGCCGGCGACGCGCCGTGGGTGATGTGGGTCGACGGCGTCGCGCGTCACCCGACGCAATTGTACGAAGCGGCGCTCGAAGGACTTTTGGTGGCCGCCGTCACCTGGTGGTACACCGCGCGCCCGCGACCGCAACTTGCGCCCTCCGGAATGTTTCTGCTGATCTACGCCTTCGGTCGCATGACCGTCGAGTTCTGGCGCATGCCGGATGCGCACATCGGTTATCTCTACGGCGGCTGGTTGACCATGGGGCATGTGCTCACCTTGCCGATGGCGATCGGCGGCGTCGCGCTGCTCGTGATCGCGGCGCGTCGCAATCGCCCCTCCGGCAATCTCGCCGCGTCCTGATCGCATGCACCAATATCTCGATTTCATGCGCCACGTGCGCCACCACGGTGTCCGCAAGACCGATCGCACGGGCACCGGGACCTTGTCCGTGTTCGGACACCAGATGCGCTTCGATCTCGCGCAAGGTTTCCCGCTGGTCACGACCAAAAAAATCCACCTCAAGTCGGTGGTGCACGAGTTGCTGTGGTTCCTGCGCGGCGAGACCAACACCCGCTATCTGCGCGAGAACGGCGTGACGATCTGGGACGAATGGGCCGACGCCGCGGGCGAACTCGGTCCGGTCTACGGCAAGCAATGGCGCTCGTGGCCGACGCCGGACGGCGGCAGCATCGACCAGATTTCGCAGGTGCTCGAGCAGCTGCGCAAATCGCCCGACTCGCGGCGCATCATCGTCAGCGCCTGGAACGTGGGCGAGTTGTCGCAGATGGCCTTGATGCCCTGCCATGCGTTCTTCCAGTTTTACGTCGCCGACGGCAAGTTGTCCTGCCAGCTCTATCAGCGCAGCGCCGACATTTTTCTCGGCGTGCCGTTCAATATCGCCTCCTATGCCTTGCTGACGCACATGATCGCCGCGCAATGCGATCTTGCGGTCGGTGATTTCGTCTGGACGGGCGGCGATTGTCATTTGTATCTCAACCATCTCGAACAGACCGATCTGCAATTGACGCGCACGCCGTTTCCGCTGCCGACCTTGCACATGCGTCGTCGTCCGCCAAACTTGTTCGATTACACCTTCGACGATTTCGAATTCCAGAACTATCAGCACCATCCGGCGATCAAGGCGCCGGTGGCGGTTTGAATCCGAAGAGGAATGTCGTGGCCATACCCGTGATGAAAACCAGCGCCTGGATCCGGGTGCGCAACTCCAAAATCCACGGCAAAGGCGTGTTCGCCGCCAAGCGTATCCCCAAAGGAACGCGCGTGATCGAATATCTGGGCGAGCGCATCTCGCATGCCGAGGCCGATGCGCGCTACGACGATCACGACCCGAACGACAATCACACCTTTCTGTTCATCGTCGACAAGAAGACCGTGATCGATGCGGGCGTCGGCGGAAACGCGGCGCGCTTCATCAATCATTGCTGCGACGGCAATTGCGAGTCGGTGATCGAGGCGCGACGCGTCTTCATCGAAACCACGCGCGCGGTCGAAGAGGGCGAAGAGCTCGGCTACGACTATGAAATCGGCCGCGAACCCGACGATCCGCCGAACGTCGACGAGATCTTCGCCTGCCGTTGCGGTTCGCCCAAATGTCGCGGCACCATGCTCTGGCCGCCCGAAGATCCGCGCAAGAAAAAATCCGCGAAGAAAACCGCCAAACAGTCGGGGAAAAAGTCTCCGCGGACGACGCCAAAATCGGGTGCGAAGCGCGGTCGGGCGGATGCCGCGGGCCGCAAGCGCTCGCGCAAGTCTTGAGCGGTATCGAACCTGCCGTGAACTCCGCGGCGCAGATCACGCTGGTGGTGGCGGTGGCGGAAGACGGCGTCATCGGCGCCGGCGGCACGTTGCCTTGGCATCTGCCCGAAGATTTGAAGCGCTTCAAAGCCGCGACCGTGGGCAAACCCGTGTTGATGGGCCGCAAGACTTTCGAGTCCATCGGTCGCGCGTTGCCCGGTCGTCACAAC
>Ga0214921_10003050_pt1 | contig 26304 bp, 15 predicted proteins | sample LL1505_MetaG_FD_177992 | JGI IMG/M metagenome (GOLD analysis project Ga0214921, IMG submission 177992) | Freshwater microbial communities from Lake Lanier, Atlanta, Georgia, United States - LL-1505 | ecosystem: Environmental > Aquatic > Freshwater > Lake | place: USA: Georgia | collected... | reverse complement strand
ATCTCATCGGCGCTAAGAACCCTTTGGTCCAGGGCCATGCTGTAACCGCCATCGATACAAAATTCGTTTGCGGCGATGTCAAGCGAGATGAAGACCTCTTCCCCAGCACGGTATCCGGCACGCTCTATGGCTTGGGTCAGGACGTCGAGGGCATCTTCGTTGGAGGCAAAGTTCGGCCACCATCCCCCCTCATCGGCAACCCCCGTGATCGGCCCCCTTGCCTCCATCAGTTGTCCAGCGGCGCGATAGACATCGGCGGTGATCTCCAGCGCGCGACGAAAGGAGCCCGCCTTGGGGGCCATGACCATGAAATCTTGCACATCGGTTCGGCGTCCTGCATGGGCACCGCCGCCGAAGATTTGGATTTCAGGCAAGGGAGTTCGCACAGGCCTACCTTGCGCCAGCCATTGCCACAGGGGCATCTGAGCGGAGGCCGCCGCCGCGTGCAGATTGGCCATCGACACGGCCACCAGCGCATTCGCCCCCAACCGGCTCTTGTTTGGGGTCCCGTCAAGCTCGATGAGCACCGCGTCGATCGCAGCCTGATCGGTGGCCTCGAGGCCAATCAAGGCCGGTGCAATCTCTGCCGCGACCCCGGCAAGGGCGCGGGCAACGCCAAAGCCTCCGAAGGCCGCGCCGCCATCGCGCAGATCGACCGCTTCATGGGCGCCTCGAGAGGCTCCAGCCGGTGCAATGGCCCGCCCTGTGGCACCGCTGACCAAGGTGACCTCGGCTTCGAGCGTCGGGCGACCTCGAGAGTCCCATACCTGCCGCGCGATGACCTTGGAAATTTGATTGCGCATCACGCCAGCCCCTCGAAGGTCCATCGGTTGATCAATTGGGCTAGGTCCAGCGCCGGACCCTGTAAGACCGCCTTGGCTTGCTGCCGGATCAAGCCCTTGTCGGCCTCGTCTGTTAGATAGGGCGCTGTTGACTTGCCATCCAAACGGGCCAGCAACAGGGCCGAGACCAGTTTTGCGGTTCGCGCCGACAGGACCTGAGGGTCTTCCCACCCGACCCCTGCGAGATAGGTGCCGGCCATCGCCCTTACGCTATCTATAAATAATTCGCCCTTACCCCTTATAAAAACTGATTTTATAAGCAAATGGCTAAGGCAAAAGGCGAGGTCAAAGGCTGGGTCTCCATAGACTGCGCATTCCGCATCGAGGATCACCGGTCCATTTGGGCCGATAAGGATGTTCTTCGGGCTGACATCCCCATGGACCAGCGCGGTTTTGCGCGACTGAAGGTCTAAGGCCAAGGCTCGAAGCGCTGGTGCGACATCGGATTGGTGTCGGGCCACATGGAGCAGGAACGGATCAATCCGAAGCGCCATAAAGAGATCATCGGTGGCAAATTGCTGAGCAAGGGCGGGATCGTTCGCCGTCGCCGCGTGAATTTGAACAAGGGATTGACCAAGAACTCCTGCAAAGTCGGGATCAACCCTGCCCTCCAGCAATTCAGCCTTCCAGACCGGATGGGTTTCGAGGGGCAGATAAGCCATGACGAAGATATGGCGCTCAGGAAGCTCAGCGATCACTTCAGGCACCAGATCGGCACGGACACGGGCATGAACGAGCTTGAGCCACTGGACTTCGAAGGCAGAGCGATTAGCCGATGCAAGCCACTCGGTCGGGACGCGCAACTGAGACAAGGCCTTCTTGATCACAAGGACCCGGCCATCAGTCGTCTCGACCTTAGCCACATCACAGGACACGCCGCCGGTCATGAAGCTAAACCGGGGCTGCTCGCCTGCTGCGATCAAGCCAAGCGTGACCAGGGCCTCGCAAAGGTCGGCTGTATCATCCATCTTGATCGGCCCTATGGACGCTCGGAACAGATCAGGACCGCGCCCTCACCCACTCACAGATCAAATCGGCCGCCGCGTGACGATTGGCCAACGAGTCTTCGAAATAGTGTGCTCCGGGGATCATGGCCAAGGTCTTATCGCTCGAGCCGATACTGTTATAGATCTTGTGCGCATCGGAGGGAAAGACGCCCGTATCGGCCAAGCCCTGCACGACCAGCGCTGGCAAGCGGAACTTGGCCAACTGCTCGCCCCCACGGCACCGTGAGGTTTCAAGGCTCCACATGGAGAGCCAAGTCTTGAGCGTATTGGCCCGTCCGATGCTCGGTGAGCGGTTCGCGATAGCCGGATGGCCGCGATAGCAGGACTGGGGCTGACGGTCAGACGGATCGATAGTCGGATCCATCATCCGCAAATCGCCCCAGATGCGAAAGAGCGGAAAAATTCGATCCGGGATACCCGCATCATTGAGCCGCTTAAGCTCGACCTTGGCCCAGTCTGTGATCTTCTGATTGCGGGCGATCTGCGCGGCCTTGTAACGCGCGATGAACTCGGCGCTGTAGGGCGGCTTATTCTCAGGGCTGAACGGGTCAAGAGACGGATCGGTCGCCACCGGATCGTTCTCATCGATCACAGAGCCATCCATCCAGTCGGTCAGGACCTCTGGCCGTCCCTGATGGGCGTTGAGCGACACATAGAGATCGGCTTGAGGCAGATCAGCTAAGGCAGCCTTGCCGGCTATATTGAGAAGATCGCCCAGGGTCGGTGCGATGGCCTCTGCCTGGTAGGCTCCCATCAGAGACCCGCCGCCTGAATTGCCAAGGATGACGACCGTCTCGACGCCCGCCTGTTCCTTCAGCCACTTCACGCCGACGCCAATATCGATCACAGCATGTTCGAGCAGGAACTGGTCTTCAAAGCCACGATATCGCGTATTCCAACCCAGAAATCCGAAGCCCTGATTGGCTAGAAAGGGCGCGATATAGTGCTCTGAAAAATCGACATTATAGTGGGTCGCGATGAAGGCGACCTTGGGTCTCTTGCCCTTTGGGGTCCAGTAGATCCCTTGGCACGGATGCCCTCCAGCCTGAATGCGCGGCGCTGTGGGCGATGGAAAGCCTAGGAACTGCGCATCAACTCGTGCCAGCAACTCATCTTCGGTGAGCATCGATTTTCCCTAAATCCAGATCAGAGAGTCTACGCCCACACTCTGCGGCGTCGCGGCGCCCTATTCAAGTCACCCCCGATATTTATTCGCTATCTAACCAATTTCACGGGCGGGGACTTACATCAACAAAATGCATCGCCCTGATCAGCCGGGACAAGCAGCGGCGCCCAGCACGACATCGACTTCCCGCCCAATAGGCGTGCAAAGGCCCAAAGGCTCAAATCAAACAACAGCAGGTTCATGATCTCCTAGGCTGGTCGAAACCGACCTAATGTCGCCTGCTCAAACCAAAACAGCGGTTAGATCTTAGCCAGAAACGCACCGACGGCGACCCGATAGGCGTCGAAGTTTTCGCGGCGGGTATTGTGGCCCGCACCCGCCAACTGCGCCAATTCAATCCTTGAATTGAGGTCCTGAGCGGCCTTGGCAATCACGGGCGTGACAATGCCGCCGAAGCCCGGCTCGCCATAGATCAGCAGGGTCGGCGCCGTGATGCGCGCCATATAGTCTTGCCAGGGTTCAGGATCATAGAGCCGGATATCTGGATCAACTTGGGTCTTAGAGGCCGTCCAAGCGGGGAACTCGTCGTCATGCCAGGTGGGCGAAAGCCGCTTTCCCACAGCGGTAATCTGCTCGGTGGTCATGGCTCTCAGGTCTGCGACCTGCTTGCGAAACCCAGCCTGCCAGCGGGCCGTAATGGACAGATCCTGCTGGGCCGTGAACGGCGGGTCTTCCAAAACCACCCCAGCAACCCGGTCCGGATAGAGGCTGGCATAGCGCGCGGTCGTTCGGGCACCCACGGAGTGACCCATCACGATGGGACCATCCAAGCGCAGTTGTTCTATGGCTTGTGCCAGATCCAAGGCAGGGTCCTGATCCGGTTCCTCACCCATAGCCGCACTATCCCCATGGCCCCGCGCATCAAGCATGATGATGTCGAAATGGGCCTCTAGCGCTTGGGCAAGGCGGGTCCAACAGAGACCATTATCGGTCAACCCGTGGGATAGGACCAAGGCGGGCTTTGCGCCGCCGGTCCGGTGATAGGCCAGAAACCCATCGGCAATATCGACCCGACCCGTGGACCAGTGGGACATGATTTAGCTCCTGAACTCAAATCAGCGCCTACCAGGCATAGGCCTCGGGCGCAGGCCCAATGGCGGGGAATATAGCATCTACGGCAGCCAGAAACTCTTGCCCAAGATGAAGGCTCGGCACATGCAGCACCGACGAAAGCTGCGCTTGGCTAGCCGGCCCGATGATGGTCGAGGTCACGCCCGACTGATGCAGAAGCCACGCCAAGGCCACAGCCGTTGGGGTCTCGCCGACGGAACGACAGAGTTCACCATAGCGTGCGAGTTGGTCGGACCGCGCCAAGGCCTCCGCGCGCACAGAGGCCGACTGTCGCCGACCCGCCGCCTCTTGCCCCGTGCTGGCGAGCAATCCACCCGCCAAGGGGCTCCAGGTGATGAGGCCGAGGCCATAGGCCTGACAGGCTGGGAGGACCTCTAGCTCTACCCGACGCTCAATCAGATTATAGAGGCTCTGTTCGCAGACCAAGCCCAGCCCGTGACGCTGCCCTGCCCGCTCATTCATCTGGGCGATTTTCCAGCCGGGGAAGTTGCTGGAGCCGACATAGGTGATCTTGCCTTGGCTGATCAGACGATCCATCGCCTGCCAGATCTCTTCGGGCGGCGCGGTCCGGTCAATATGATGCATCTGGTAGAGGTCAATATGGTCGACACCCAACCGCTTAAGACTGGCGTCACAGGCCATCTGAATATGTCGCGCCGACAGGCCGCGATCATTGATCTGATCGGACATGGGCTCGTGGACCTTGGTGGCCAAGACGATCTTGTCACGACGGCTTGGGTCCTGCGCCAGCCATTTGCCAACAAGGGTTTCGGTCGTGCCAACGCCAAGATGGCCACCATATTGATTGGCCGTATCGATGAAGTTGATCCCCGCCTCGAGGGCGTCACTGAGGATGGCAAAGGACTCGGCCTCAGACGTCCTTGGACCAAAATTCATCGTGCCGAGGCACAGGCGACTGACCTTGAGGGCGGAACGGCCCAGTTGACGATAGTCCATCATCTTCCCTTCCATCCGGCCCTAGGGCGCGCGCAGGGTTGCGCCCGTCCGCAAGCCCTCAATAGACTGGGCCACACTTTCCCGCGCTAGATACTGGGCCCGTTCGGACAGGCCCTTATAGGCCTCATAGGTAATCGAGGGCACGATCGGCTCACGAAACCATGGGGCATAGAATTCGAGATTGGGGATCGAGCGGATTTCATTGGCAATATTGGGCGTCCCCCCGTGCCAAGCCCGCACATCCCGGATCATGATCGCTCCCGCCGGCGCTGGGCACACCGTGCTGAGCCTCATCCATTCTGGCTCGTTCTCGAGGGTCGGTATGGGCACACGTGAGTGCTGCGTCCCCGGAATCTGACGGGTCGGGCCGTTAAAGGGCGTTACATCCTGCGGCAGGAAATTCACGCAGACATAGGGGCACGGCAGATCCCGAATGCTCAGTTGACCGCGCGGATCGTAGAACGAACTGAACGGGGTCCTACCGCCCGGTGCCCAATCTTGAACGTCGGAATGGAGCGGCTGATAGCCGACAGCACCCGGTAAACAAAAGTCACCGCTGGCCGCGCGAAGAACGAAGTCGGGTGAGCCGAAGATGGCGCTGACAAAATCGGTCGCAGCCCGAGTCTCGAGCAACATCTGCCATTCCGGCCGATGCAGTTGGCTGCGGGTCAAGCTGGAGCCACCAAAGGAATAGCGGTGCGATCCACGATTGCCCTTGCGCGCCTCATCAAGGGCCAAGATCTCGGCAGCAACCGCGTTGCATCCCTCCCGCAGGAACTCGGTCTGCTCGTCATTAAGTATATTGGCGACGACGACAAAGCCATCACGGTTGAACAGCTCAACGGCCCGCGCCACATCCTTAGCCTCAAGGATCTCGAGCCCCTTGATGCCATTATGGGCTTCAAGATGGGCGCGTAAGGCGGTAGTCGACGGATCGCTCATCCAGTCCGCCGCGTCAGAACGGTTCATCTCCACTCGCCCCATGGCGTTCGTCTCCCTCGCAACCTTCACACTGTTACAGACTTGGTCAACACCGCTCTGTGGCCCTGACATTTACTGTCAAAAGTCCGCAGAGGCGAACAGCAGCCTAACCTCCACGCCCCAAGGCCTTGACGATTTCTGCATGTCTCTGCCTCGAAATGCCATAGCCTTTGAAGATGACGAGAGAGATCACCGCAATCACCGCAGCGACCGGTCCCCAGACGAGGACCAGGTGAAATTGTGTCTGTTCGGACAGAACAAGGCCAATGTGACTGGCGGCATCCTTTGGAAACTGGATGAGATCCAGAGCCAAACCGGCAGCCATGACGCCTAGCCCCGATGCCGCCTTATTGGCAAAACCGAGCCCGGCAAAATAGAGTCCTTCACGACGACGACCGTAAAGATGCTCATGTTCATCCGCGGCATCGGCCATCATCGACGGATAGGAGACCGAAACTAGCCCGATGCCGATACCGGCAACGAAAGAATTGATCTGCATCGGCAGCAACGCCGCATCCCCGAGCGGCAGATAGAGCCCCGTCAACTGCCCGCCCTGCAGCACCAGCCAATTGGCCATCAATAGGCCAAAACCAATGATCACAACGGTTTTCTTCTCGAACAGCCTCTGAAATAGGGGCGCCGTCGTACTGCCTAGCAAGATGCCGACCAAGAAGGCGTACCCAATGAATTGAATGAGCTCACTTCTCATTCGCCAGACAAAGACGAAGGCGTGCTGATTCAGGCTCGCATTGAGACCCATTGCGGCATAGATGATCACAGCCGAGATAAACAAAAGTCGGAAGGACCGATTGGCAAAGATCTCCGCGATCTCGCCGGGCAGCCTGTTCCACATCGCCGATTCTACCTGGTCCGGCTGCGGCAGACGGCGAGCAAAGCGGTACACGCCCAAAAGACAAACGGTCATACAGACCAACAAGATCCCCGCGACCGTCCAGCCAAACCCGGGATAGCCATCAGGCCGCTGCAGAGCGCCCCTCGCGAAAAACAGTGAATAGCCCATGGCCGTGACCGCGACCGAAACCAAAATGCCCGAAACGACGCGAAACACGACCACACTGGTACGGGCCGCATAGTCGGTGGCCAATTCTGCGCCGAGGGCAATATAGGGAACGTTGAACAGCGACATGCTGCTGCGGGCAGCCACGGACATCACGGTCAGCCAAGCAAACAGTCCGATGGGGCCCAGCCCTGCAGGCGGCGAAAACAGCAACCCAAGTGATACTGCAATCAGCGGAGCTGAAAGGGCCATCAGCGGCAACCGCCGTCCGAACCGCGATGAGATGTTATCGGACCAGGATCCAACCAAAGGATCAACCACAGCGTCGAACGCCAGGCTAACCGCCAAGGCCGCACCGACCAGAAGACCTGAGAGACCCAAGACCGCTGAATAGTAGAAGAAGATGAAACCGATGGCCGTATCAAACCCACCGGTCTGGACCGCCTGCCCCAAACCATAGGCCAACTTTACGAACACAGAGGGATTTGATGGCGTGACGATTTGCGTGTCGGGGGTTGGATCATCTGCGGCCTGCATCGGCTCTTCTTTCCTATGGGATGAGATCAGATCAGTCGTCCCTAACGATGACCCTACCGGCCTAGGGCGACAACACAAGCTGCCGTTTTGGCGCTCACTTCGGTTGCTGACAGGCCGGGGCGATAGAGTTCTGATCCAAGACCAAATCCGCTTGCGCCAGCGGCCTGCCACTCGGCCATAGCTGATGGTCCAATGCCGCCCACGGCAATGACCTTCACATGGCGCGGCAAAACCGCACCGATAGCCTTGAGATAACCCGACCCGAGCGTGGCAGCTGGAAATAGCTTCAAGACCCTTGCACCGGCATCGATGGCCGCAAAGGCTTCGGTCGGGGTCATAAAGCCGGGCAAGGTCTCCATCCCAAGGGCAAGGCTACGTTCGATCACGTCGCGATTGACGTTTGGTGAGACAATGAACTGACCACCTGCCGCGTGCACCGCGTCAACATCTGCGACGCTAAGGACCGTGCCCGCCCCGACCATCATCTGATCCTTAAACCGGACCGCGAGCCGGCGAATGCTCTCCAGCGGTTCAGGGGAATTGAGCGGCACCTCCATGGCCCGAACCCCCTGCTCATAGAGGGCCTCTGCGATGGCGATAACCTCATCCGGCGTCACGCCGCGCACGATGGCGACGATGGGAAGCTGTTCCAAGGCCTGATCGATGGTCATGCGGCGATCCCTTCGATGATTGAGATGAGACCGGCCAAGGCGGCAGCTTCTCCGTCTACGGTCTGATAGGACCTTCCGCGCGCCGCCAAGGCCTGACCATAGGCCCCGCAAAGGGCGGGGTCGCCGATCAAGCTGACGGGCTCGTCGTCTGATGCGCCCAACAGCCGTGGGCTTGAGGCGACGTCGGCCCCGATCAAGAGACCAGACAGGAACCCTGCCGCCTGAGCCTCTGCCAAGGATCCCGTCAATTGTCGGGCACGCAGACCAAAAAGACGTGCGCTTAAGCCATCGCCCTCGCCAGACGCGGCAAGTCCTGCGGCAAAGCCCTCTGGCTCGGTGGGGTCTTGAACTGTCGCCAAGATGCTGTGCTGGCTCAGCAAGGCATAGAGTTCGCCGGTCATGGCGGTTACAAAATCGGTGATCTTGCCCCCCTCAACCCGGACCCATTTGGCGTGTGTGCCAGGCAAACAGAAGAGACCTGTTGGCAGTGTCGAGGTCAGGGCTCCGAAGATCTGCACCTCTTCGCCGCGCATAACATCGGGTCCGTGAGGCTTGCCGACTGTGCGAACACCCGGAACGATCCAGACCTGCTCGCCGGGCTGAACCAGCGCTGCAGCGACGGAATTTGCATCTGCTGGACAATCGACATAGGGCGCGGCCATCCAACCGAGATTAGACCCCGCCATGCCACTGAGGAGAACGGGCAAACCATCAGCCTTCAAATCGGGCCGAATGTCCTGATTCAGCCTAAGCGGCACATCCCCTCGGCCGATCTTGGAGACGCCAAAAGGAAAGCTGGCGCCGGCCACCGCCCTGCCCGCCTCGATCCGCCAAGCGCGGACATTGGTGGTGCCCCAGTCGCAGGCCAACCAGGCGCTCACGTGCGGCCACCGTCGATGACAAGGTTCTGGCCGGTGATCATGGCGCTATCATCGGCGGCCAAAAACAAAACCAGCCGAGCCACGTCCTGAGGCGCGATGCGTTTTTTTAGGGCCACCTGCTCCATCCACGCCGCTTCAGCCTCTGGCGTCAGCCAAAGCTGTAACTGGCGCTCCGTGACCACCCAGCCCGGCGACACAGCATTGACCCGGATATTGTCCACGCCCCATTCGCGCGCCAAGGATTTGGACAGACCGATCACCGCCGCCTTAGCGGCCGTATAGGCGCTGAGGTCAGCAGGGCCCAAGAGCGCATTGATAGACGACAGATTGATGATCGACCCGCCGCCACTGGCCGCCATCCCAGCCTGAACCGCCTGCGACGCGAGGAAGACAGGATCAAGATTGACCGCCAAATTGGCGCGCCAAGCACTGGCCGCCATCTCTGCGGCTCGGTGCCTTTGATCATTAGCGACATTGTTGACCAGCACCGTGACCGGACCCCATTGGTCCGCCGCCTTCGCGATGGCCGCCTGCAGGGCCTCAGCGCTCGTCACATCGCAAGTTTCGAACGAAACCCTGCTGCCCAAGCGCAAGGCCAGGGCCTGCCCGGCCTCAGCCGCAATATCGATGAACGTGACCTCTGATCCTTGATCGGCAAAGGCCTCGACGAGGGCTGCGCCTATGCCCGTCGCGCCTCCAGTGATGAAGACGTGGCGGCCCTTCAGGCTGGGATAGTCGGCAAAGGCCCCCATCAGTGGGACTCTCGACTGACGGCCTCACCGCTCGACCCGACCAGAAAGTCTTGGTCACAGCCCCGGTCGGCCTGCAGCACCGTATCGACATAGAGCTTGGCCCAGCCCCGAACATAGGGCGAGGCTGGCCGCGCCAAGGCCGGATCAGCTGCGCGCCGAGCCAACTCCGCCTCGGTGACCTGAAGGGTCAGGGTCCGCGCGGGTCCATCCAGCGAGATCAAGTCACCATCTTGGACAAGCGCCAAGGGGCCACCGGCATCAGCCTCAGGATTGACATGCAAGATCACCGTACCGAACGCCGTACCGCTCATCCGCGCATCGGATATCCGCACCATGTCGCGAACGCCCTTGGCCAACAGCTTGGCAGGCAAGGCCATATTGCCGACCTCGGGCATGCCCGGATAACCCTTAGGCCCGCAGCCCTTGAGGACCAGAACGCAGCTCTCGTCGACATCCAAATCAGGAAGGTCAATGCGGGCCTTATAGTCCTCGATGGACTCGAACACGACCGCGCGGCCCGTATGGACCAAGAGCTCAGGCGAGGCCGCGCTCGGCTTCATCACTGCCCCGCCGGGGCTCAGATTGCCGCGCAGGACCCAAAGACCGGAACTGGGGGCAACGGGGGCCTCCATGGTCCGTATGACCTCTGGATTATCACAGCGCGCCATGTCGGCGATCTGGGCTTGGGTTAGGCCGCTGACCGTGATCGCATCGCCGCGCAGGTGTGAGCCGAGCGCCTTGAATACGGCTGGCACACCGCCCGCATAGCAGAAGTCCTCCATCAGGAACCGGCCCGACGGCATCAGGTCGACCAAGAGCGGGATATCGCGGCCCAGCCGGTCGAAATCCTCTTGCTCGAGCGGCACGCCCAAACGGCCCGCCAAGGCAATCAGGTGCAGGACTGCGTTGGTCGAGCCGCCAATGGCCGCGTGGGTCAAGATGGCGTTTTCGAAGGCCTCGCGTGTGGCAATGGCCGACATCTTCACATCGTCGCGCACCAGTTGCACGATCCGGCGGCCCGTCAAGTGGGCCAAGGTCGCTCGGCGGCCATCGACAGCGGGCAAGGCGGCATTTTCAGGCAGGCTCAGGCCTAGCGCCTCGACCAGACTGGCCATGGTCGAGGCCGTGCCCATGGTCATGCAGACACCGTGACTGCGCGACATACCGCTCTCGGCCGACATGAAATCGGCCAACGTCATCTCGCCTGCGCGCACCGCTTCTGAGAACTTCCACACATCGGTTCCGGAGCCAATATCCTTGCCGCGAAACTTGCCGTTCAGCATCGGGCCAGAGGACACCACCATGCTCGGCAGATCGACACTGGCCGCGCCCATCAACTGACCCGGCGTGGTCTTGTCACAGCCGCCCAGCAACACAACACCGTCGATGGGATTGCCCCGGATCGACTCCTCGACCTCCATGGCCAAAAGATTACGAAACAGCATGGCGGTGGGCCGCATCTGGGTTTCCCCCAGCGACATGGCTGGAAATTCGAGCGGCAGACCGCCCGCTTCCCAGACCCCGCGTTTAACATGCTCGGCAAGGTCCCGGAGGCCCGCATTGCAGGGAGTCAGTTCCGACCAGGTGTTGCAGATGCCGATAACCGGGCGACCATCAAAGGCATCGTCGGGAAGCCCCTGGCTCTTCATCCAACTGCGGTGGATAAAGCCATCACGGTCGAGCTTGCCATAGGTACGGGTGCTTCTGAGCGGTTTGCGAGCCACGGTCTTAATCCTGTCCTAGCGGTCTTGGGCGATGAGGTTTTCCAAAGACGAGGTTTTTAATATATTTTGTAAATACTTAGTGCGTTTTCTTGAGGTGATAGTTAGGGAAGTTTATGGGGTGGCCCTCCAAATGGCGATGCCTGCAGGCGGCAAGACCGCACTGCCCAGCACAAAATTCGTGTTTTCGGCAACGGGAACGGGACGCGGTTCGGGCGCATAGTTGATCGCGACCATAAAGCCGCCCCGATGGCTTATCCGAACCCCTTCGGCCAGTAGCGTAACGGCCAAGCCTGCTCGAGCCGTCGCATCAGCCAGAACCTCACCCAATGCAGACTGCGTTGGTGCAAAGGCCAAGTAGTCCCTTTTTCCGGACCTAATCCAGGCTGGATGACCATCATCAAAGTGGCCTAACACCTCGGCCTGCGTCGCGACATCCTCACGCCAATCGCGCCCTGTTAGAGCCGCGTCCTTCGTCGCGATCACCATGGGCGTTCCGGGACGCAGGCTCTCAACTCGCTGCACCTTCATCGGCAAGAGCTTAGACAGATCACCCGGTGGCAGCTTGCCGGGAACATGCAGATCACGAGTCTTTGAGCCCGCCCGCACGCCAAATATCGTCACCGCCTCAGTGGCTTCGAAGGCGGCAAGCGCCTCGGGCGACACAATTGGAAGGCATGGGGCGACAACCAGCCGATAGCCGCTGAGGTCCGCGCCGGGCGGGACAATGTCCACATCGAGGCCCATCTGACGCAGGCTCGAATACCAAGCAAAGGCCTCTTTTAAGGCGCGATAGCCCTGGGCCTGCGGCTGGATCGACGTGACCCAATCACCCTCATAGGAAAAAACGAGCGCCACCGGTGAAGGGCCGCACGGTGCAAGCTGGCCCAAGGCGCTGATCTCAGCGGCCACCTGCCGCGCCTCTTGGCCCCCAATATCCTCGCTACGGTCCGGCCGGTTTAGTCCGGCATGCATCTGCTCTTGGGCAAACGGGGCTTGGCGCCAACGGAAATAGGATACCACCTCCGCGCCGTGGGCGAAGGCCTCCCACGTCCAAGCGCGGACCATGCCCGGCAGCGGCGATGGGTTGAAAGATGCCCAGTTGACCGGTCCCGGCTGCTGTTCCATCACCCACCAACGCCCGCGCCCGCAACCGCGATAGAGGTCGTGATGGAAGGCGGCGACATCGGGATGGCCTTGCCTAAGATAGCGCGCCTTGTCTTCAGCGCCGAACCAAAACTGCTCAAGAAAGCCGAGGGGGTAGCTGTCCCAACTGGCCACATCCAGGTCTTGGCTGACCGCAAAATGGTCGAACTCTGTATAGAAGCCCATGAAATTATGGATCATGTCGCGGCCAGGAGACCGCTCGCGCAGGATATCGATCTGAAGGCGGTTAAAGCTCACCACCTCGTCAGACGCGAAGCGATTATAGTCCAAACGGTGGCTAGGATTGGCCTCGGTCACGGTCAGATGTGGCGGGTCCACCTCGTCAAAGCTGCGATAGTCCTGCGACCAGAAGACCGTACCCCACGCTTGGTTTAGGGCCTCGACAGAGCCGTAGCGTACCTTAAGCCAAAGCCGAAACCGGCGGGCGGCAGAGGCGCAATAGCTGATGGTCGTATCATGGCAGCCATATTCATTGTCGGTTTGCCAAGCCACAACCGCGGGATGCTGGCCGTAACGCTCGGCCACCGCCTCGGTAATCCGCGCACATTCAGCGCGGTAGCCCTCATGTGAAAAGCTGTAGTGACGCCGGGACCCGAACTGGCGCTTCTGTCCCCGTTCATTGATCGCCACCATATCGGGATGACGATCCACCAGCCATTTGGGCGGTGTGGCCGTCGGGGTGCACATAATCACCGACAGGCCAGCCCCATGCAGGGTCTCGACCGCCTGATCCAGCCACGCCCAATCGAACTGCCCCGGCTCTGGCTCAATCCGGCTCCAAGCAAACTCTGCGATCCGCACGATGGACAGGCCCATATCGGCCATCCGCCGCGCATCTTCGGCCCACCAGTCTTGCGGCCAATGTTCGGGATAGTAACAGACGCCAAGTTTCATCTGAGCCTAGCCTTCAAAATAGAGTGGTGGCGACCCTGTCACATCGACGGATAAAGCAAAGAGCCCGCCGGCCTGTGGCTGCCTTTCGAGCTGCTCAGGCGACAATCCATCTCGGGCACTGGTCACGAATAGGGTCCTGAGGTCAGGACCGCCAAAACTGCAACTGGTCGGGCATTGGAACGGCATTGGGATGATGCGGTCAATAGTGCCATCAGGCGCATAACGCACAATCCGCCACCCATCCCATTGGGCGTTCCATAGATAGCCCTCGCAATCCACCGCCGAGCCATCCGGCGTCGCGGCTTGTCCCCGCGTGTGGGCAAAGACCTGCTGCCCGCCAAGGCCCTCTTCGGTAATGTCATAGCGATAGAGCGTCAGTGCGAGAGAGTCGGCGACATAGAGCTTTTGCCCATCAAGACTGGTCCGCAGGGTGTTGGTGATGCCCCAGTCGCGAACAACCGCCCTACCCGACCAGTCTGGTTTGACCTGAAAGACCGCCCCCGAGCGCTCCGCCGCATCTTCATGCATAGAGCCAAACCAGAAGCTGCCGTCGGCGCCGACATTGCCATCATTGCTGCGGTTGCCCGGATGTTCGTTCGGGGTGGGGTAGCGCAGGCTAAAACGCCCAGACTGCGGATCGAAAATGCCAGCACCTGCCGCCGTCGCGGCGACAAAGCCACCTGCCCGGCGAAGGCCCAGCGCGGTGATTTGATCGCCTGGGTCAAGGCTCCCAGCGTCACCCGTTGAGGGCTCAAACCAATGGACCATGTGGCCCACAATATCGACCCACCACAGCCGCCCGTCTCGCGGGTCCCAGCATGGCCCCTCCCCCAAGGCGCAACGAAAATCTGCGACGCATTGAGCCGTCATGTCAGACGCTCCAGATGATAGACGGCAATCTCTTGCGCCCGAAGGACGGGCAGAGGCAGCCCCTGATGGATCAAGGCGGTACCGGAGGCTTCAAATCCCTGACCGGTCACGGTTGACGGCACAGATTTCATGGTTCGCTGTGGATGGATCGGCGGGTTCAACAGGGTCACAAGATAGGTCGCGGCTGGATCGAGACCCGAAAGCCGTAAGGGCCCGAGCGTCGCCGTCGCCGGGGTCCCGACCTGAGCGGCGCTGACCAAGGCCCCCGCCTCACCGACGACCATCATGGCGGTCATGCCGGCATCGGAATGAGACAGGCGCAAGGTTCGGCCCGCGTGGAGCAAGGTTCGGTACTGCTTATGGAGCCCAATGACCTGGGCCAAAAGATCTCGCTCACGCGCGGTCATGGCGCGAAGATCGGCCTCAATCCCGAAGTGACCAAAGAAGGCCGTCCAGGCGCGAAAGCCTATGGCTGTGTCTCTCGCCGTCGTGTGGCTTGAACGCGGGCCGACGTGGGCACCCATAATTTCGGGCGGAAAGAACAGACTGAAACTGCGCTGGATCGCTTGGCGTTCAACCGGATCGTTACAATCGGATGTCCAGATCCGTTCCGTGCGCCGCAAGATCTCGAAATCCGCTCGCCCACCGCCAGAGGCGCAGGACTCGATCTCAACATGGGGATGCTTGGCCCTTAGATCATCGATCAGCCCATAGACCGCAAGGGTCTGACGGTGCACCGCCGCCTTGCCACCGCTGACCGGATGGGTCAGATCGCGGTTCATGTCCCATTTCAGATAGTCGATGTCGTTTTCGCTGAGCAGCCGATCCAGTTGCGTGAAGATCGCAGTCCGGACCTCTGGACGGGTGAGGTCGAGCACATATTGTCCGCGCCCGAGTGGCTGAACCCTGTCGGCAACGCCAAGCACCCAATCGGGATGGGCGCGCAATAGGTTGGAGTCCGCATTGGCCATTTCCGGCTCGACCCATAGGCCAAAGCCCATCCCGGCGGCGTGGACCTCCGCGATCAGAGGACCGAGCCCGTTTGGATATTTGATCGGATCGGGGCTCCAGTCACCTAGGCTGGTGCGGTCATCATTGCGCCCTAAGAACCAGCCGTCATCGAGCACAAACCGCTCAGCGCCCACCGCTGCCGCATGGCCGATGAGATCAGACAGGACCGCTGGGTCGTGATCGAAATAGACCGCTTCCCAACTGTTGAAATGGACCGGCCTTGGCTTTCCTGCCAGCCGCTCCCCCAAGATCTGTTGCCGCACAAAGGGATGGAACCGGTCGCTGAGACCATTGAGGCCCGCGCTAGACCTTGCCGCATAGAGCGTCGGAGATTGATAGGCCTCGCCGGCCGCGAGGGTCATCTCCCCGGGCAAGAACAGTTCCCCGGCCTGCATCTGGACCCGCCCATCGCGCAGGCGCTCGACCAACATGCGGTGATTACCGCTCCAGGCCAGATGAAAGCCGATGACCGCGCCGTGTTGGTCGCTAAAGCCCGGCTCACCTGCGACGAGCAGTGGCGGCGCATGGTGCGAGGTGCGCCCCGTCCGGTTTTCACTGACCCACAGGCCGCCCGGAACACGCAGCCGATAGGGCCGCCCTTCGTTGGCCCAGCGCCCCTCAAAGGCCAGAAGTTCGTCATGGTCGAGCGGAAGGCAGCCTGCGGCGAGCCAGTCCACTGTGAGGCTCGAGGCACCTAGATTGATCAGGCGATTGCGGAAGGAAGCGACACCGGTTTGGATGTCCAACTCAATCCTAAGCTCAAGGGCGACCCCCGCGAGTTCATCGGACAGCAACAGGCTCGCCCGATGGCCCTGGACCTCAGAGGACGCGACCTGAAACTGGCTCAGGACCAGATCACCGGACCGATGAAGCTGTGCAACGGGGGTGCCCAAAAAGCCCCTCGCCGCGTCGGGTACCAGATCCAACACCTCGCCGCCGTCGAGCATACCGTGAGGAACGGGCCGTTGCGCAAGCGCTGCTATCGCCGCAAGGTCCGTCCCGTGGCCAAGGCTGGGACCCCAATAGACCAGTGCAGGCGGCTCGCTCGCCTTGGCGCTGAACACCATCGTGTCCCCGCCCGCGTCTAGACGAAACCGCAACCCCGTCATTATCGAATCCGCCCCATCATTGTCTGGGGCAAAGGCTAGCCTCGCCAGCTTGTCTTGACCATCCGTCCAATAATCCGATTGACGACCGCCCCTGCAAGACCCTCAACTGACGTCAAAATATAAGAATGGGTGGGGACTATGCAGACCAACATCATCCAATGGGCCGTATTTCTCGGCCTGACAGCCCTCATGGCGGTGCTGACAGCCTGGCAGGTCTCGCGCATGGGCGGCCGGTCGAGCGACTCCAACCGCGAATATTTTCTCGCTGGTGGCAACCTGACCTGGCCCTTTATTGCAGGCTCGATCACCCTGACCAACCTCTCGACCGACCAGTTGGTGGGCATGAACGGCAATCAAATGTTGCTGCTGGCCTGGTGGGAGCTATCGGCCATCGCGGGCCTTTTGATGCTCTGCTGGATCTTTCTGCCGATCTATTATCGTAACAACTGCACGACCACGACCGAGCTCTTAGAGCGCAAATATGGTTCGGTTCATCTCCGAGCCGTGGTCTCGGTCCTGTTCCTGCTCGGCAATGTGTTCATCTATCTGCCGATCATGCTCTATACGGGCTCGCTGTTCCTCAAGACCATGTTCGGGATCAATATCCCGCTAATCTATATCGCAACGGCAATGGCGGTTCTGGGTGGGGCCTATGCCATTGGCGGCGGCCTGCGCGCCGTCGCGGTCTATGACACAATCTCAGGCGTCGGAGTCTTGGGTATGGCCGCCCTGGTGGTGATCCTCGCTCTGGCCGCAATCCATTTTGATCTGTCCGGCATTCCGCCAGAGCGGCTGAGCATGATCGGGGGGCCGGACTCGCCCATCCCTTGGCAGACCCTACTGACCGGGATGATCTTCATCCAGATGTTCTATTGGAGCACCAACCAGACCATCACCCAGCGCGCCATGGCCGCGCCCAATCTTAAAGAGGGGCAGAAGGGCGTTCTCGCCGCTGCCGTCATTCGCCTGATCTTCATCCCTGCCATTGTCGTGGTGCCCGGTGTCGTCGCCTTCAAACTGTTCGGCGATGCTGGCGACGCGACCTATGGCAAGTTGGTCGCTCTGGTCATGCCGGGCTGGCTGTCCGGAGCCTTCGCTGCCTTCATGGCCGCCGCACTTTTGACCAGCTACACCTCGGTCTTGAACTCGTCAGTCACACTCTATGTCTGCGATCTGCACGAGAAGTTTATTGCGGAAAAGCCAGATGTTGGCCGCTTGAACACCATCATCTCGGTTTCGTTCATGATTTTGTCGGTGGCCTTGGTGCCGGTCTATATGGGCGCAGCCTCGATCATCAATCTGGTGCAGCAGTTGAACGGTCTATTGTCGATGCCGATCCTCTCGGCCTTCATCGTCGGGCTGATGTTCAAAAATGTGGATGGCCGAGCGGTCATCGGCGCAGTGATTTTCGGCACCCTACTCTATGCCTTCTTCACCTTTGGCTGGACACCGGTTCACTATATCCACCTCATGCTGGTGACCCTGATCGCGTGCATAGTTTTCGCCCTCACCGTCAATCGTTGGGTCTTTGGTCGGGATGCGAGTTTTGTGGCGTTCAGCCGGTCGTCAAATAGCGGAGCAGCCCTATGAAGCGTCTAATCGTCCTCACGGTTTTCATTGCCCTGTTCACCTTTGCGGCAGTCGCGCGGGCCGAACCCCAAGACCGCTATGCCAACAATAGAGGCGTCAAGATCCACTATGTCGTCGATGGCCAAGGCCCCCTCGTCGTCCTGATCCACGGCTTTCCAGACTATTGGGCGACATGGAAGCCACTGATGGCCACCCTGAACAAGGCTGGCTACCGTACCGCTGCGCTGGATAACCGAGGCTATAATCTGTCCGACAAGCCTGAGGGCGAGGCGGCCTATGCCATGCCCAATCTGGTCGGCGATGTTGCTGCGGTCATTGGGGCGGAAGGCCAAAAGAACGCGATCATCGTCGGCCATGACTGGGGTGCCGCCATCTCATGGCAGGTGGTCTTTACGCGGCCCGACCTGGTCAACCGCCTGATCATTATGAGCGTCCCCCACCCCGTAGGCTTTGCTCGCGAGATGGCGACCAATGTGGAGCAACAAAAGAACAGCCAATATGCCCGCAACTTCCAACAACCGGGCTTCGAGAAATATCTAACGCCCGAAGGTTTGGTCGGCTGGGTCAAGGATCCGGCTGAAAAGGCGCGCTATATCGAGGCCTTCAAGCGCTCCAGCATCGTTGGCATGCTGAACTATTACCGCGCCAACTATCCCAAGTCGACGACGGACAAGAACAGTCTCATGGCCGCCGATACGCCAATGATCAATGTCCCGGTCTTGGTCATTCACGGCATGAAGGACAAGGCCCTCAATGCGGCAGGTCACGCTGGGACGTGGGACCATGTCTCACAGGATACGACGGTTCTTATGATCCCTTCAGCCGACCATTTTGTACAGCATGACGCCGAGACCTTGGTCAACAAGACCATCCGAAGCTGGCTCGATGATCGGCGCTAGGGGTCAGTTCGGTCTTTGCGCCTGACCTCCTGTCGTCCGAGGCCCTGCATAGGCAACATAGACCGCATCAAGTGAGGTCCGGAGGGGCATATCTTTGTCTTGTTCCATGGTCGCCAGCGTTGCCTGCGCGACAGATTGGCGCCGTTGGAATAGTCTGAGGGCCATCTGATCGGGATCAGCTTGGGCTTGAGACGATAATCGGGCAACCGCGCGATCCATAGGCGTGATTGTCAAGGTTCCCGGCAAATAGTCGAAGTCATAGTTCAGGGCTGTAGCCTCGCTGCCGGTGATCTCATAGTCACCGACCGATGAGCGCTGCGTTGCTGAGGTTGCGAGTCTAAGGTTGGACACAACCGCGACCCCATCCAGATTGCGGAACCCCGAGATGTTTGCGGTGAGCACGGGGTTTAATGCGCCATATTGGCGAAGCTTGTTCTCCGGCTGGACGGTGAGACGCGCCTTCGTCACCGTCAACCGACCTGGCAAGTAGCTGAAGTCATAGTTCAAGGCAGCGGCCCCTGACGCCGTGATCTGGTAGGTGCCGACATTGGAGCCTTCGGTGGCGGTAGTCGCCAGCAAGAGGCCAGATACCACACGATTGGCGTCACCGTTGCGATAGCCGCTGATGGAGGCGGTCAGGGCTGGATTAGACAGACCATATTCGCGGCCCTTATCGTCGGCCTTCACGGTCAGCAACGCCTTTGAAACCGTCATGGTACCCGGCAGATAGTTAAGGTCATAGTTCAGTGCTGAGGCCCCTGATGCGGTGATCTGATAGGTCCCGACATTGGAGCCTTCAGTGGCGGCAGTCGCCAGCGTGAGACCAGACACCACCCGACTGTTGTCACCGTTGCGATAGCCGCTGATTGAAGCGGTCAGGGACGGATTGGCCAAGCCATATTCGCGGATCTTATCATCCGCGCGGACGGTCAACTGAGCCTTGGTGACCGTCAACGTGCCCGGCAGATAGCTGAAATCATAGTTCAGAGCTGAGGCCCCCGTGGCAGTGATCTGATAGGTGCCGACATTGGAGCCTTGGGTCGCGGCAGTCTCCAGCGTGAGACCAGATACCACACGACTGGTGTCACCGTTGCGATAGCCGCTAATCGAAGCGGTCAGGGACGGATTGGCGAGGCCGTATTCGCGGATCTTATCGTCTGCCTTCACGGTCAGCATCGCCTTTGAGATCGTCAGGGTTCCCGGCAGATAGCTGAAATCATAGTTCGTCGCAGAAGCTCCCGAAGCCGTGATCTGATAGGTACCCACATTGGTCGCCGGAGTTGCGGCGGTGGCCAGCGACAGGCCAGATACCACATTGCTGGTGTCACCGTTGCGATAGCCACTGATCGAGGCAGTCAGGGCCGGATTGGCGAGGCCGTATTCACGGCTTCTATTATCCGCTTGAACCGTCAGACGCGCCTTAGTGACAGCCAACGTTCCGGGCAGATAGCTGAAATCATAGTTCGTCGCAGAAGCTCCCGAAGCCGTTATCTGATAGGTGCCAACATTGGAGCCTTGGGTCGCGGCAGTAGCGAGCGACAGGCCAGATACCACACTGCTGGTGTCACCGTTGCGATAGCCACTGATCGAGGCGGTCAGGGCTGGATTTGCGAGGCCATATTCCCGGCCTTTGTCGTCCGCGCGAACCGTTAATTGCGCCTTGGTGATGGTCAGGACGCCTGGAACAAAACTGAAATCGTAATAGTAGGTCAGGGCCGCCAGTGTGCCCCGTGCAATGGCGATCTCATAGGCACCGACATTCGAGCTGGAACTGGCCACAGTGCTCAAGACCGGCGCACCCGAAAAGGCCATAGCTGCCGTGTCCGAGCCGTAGAGCCCTGAAAAACTATAGGCCGCGCTCAGGCTGGGAACCGCTGCCCCATAGGTCATGGTTTGGTTATTGGCTTTAAAGACAAGGGTTTGTGTCGGAATTCCCGCATTGATGGTTAAGGTTCCGGGCAGGAAGGTAAAGTCATAGTTGGTTGCAGATGCCCCAAATGGGTTGATGGCATAGGTGCCAGAGGCGGAGGCCCGCGTGGCGGATGTTGACAGGCTAAGGCCCGTAATAACCGCCTCTGTATCGCCGTTCAAAAAGCCCGTGATCGAGGCCGTAAGGCTCGGATTATCGACATTATAGTCCCTGCGCTTGTCATCGGCCCGCACCGTCAACATGGCCTTGGTGATGGTAAAGGTCGCAGGTACGAAGTCGAAACTGTAATAGTTTTTCAAGGTCGCCAAGGTGCCGCGCGCGATAGTGATGGCATAGGCCCCGACATTGGCGATGGATGAGGCCGTGGTGCTGATGGTCGGCGCACCCGTAAAGGCGGCGCTGTCGGTCCCGAACAGACGCCCGGTGCGGGAATAGGTCAGGCCCGGCATGGACGCGCCATAGGTCATGGTCTTGTTGTCGGCGGTGAAGGTAAAGACCTCATACGGCGAGATATTGGTCCGCGCCGCCGTGATCTTGCTGAAATTCGTCCCCATGCCGATAAAATCGCCATAGCTAGAATGGGTCTTGCCGGTGCCGAGCCTCAGCTCGAGATTGACGGTGCCGGTCCCGGCATTGATTGACCCATTGGTGCCAAAGGTGATGTTGGCATCGCCCGCCAGCCTCTGGGCGTCAATCACGCCATTGGCCAATAGATCATTGGCAATCAAGGTGACATTGCCATCGTCGCTGATGATCGGCTGATTGATCGTGATTGAGCGACCGGCCTGCAGGGTCAGGTCGCCGCCATTGCCGCTGGGATTATCCACCGTCAGGGCGGAATTGACGGTGATGTCATTGCTGGCCTGAAGAACCAGCCGCGTGCCCGTATCCAATACCCGCTTCACGGCGGCAGAAGAGATGGTGATGTCTTGGCTCTGGGCCCGGTCATAGGTCAGGGCATTAAGGTTGGTCAGCCCCAAATAGACGCGGCCTGAATCGCCTTCATAACCGGACGATGCGATGAAGGCGTCGTTATTGAGATTGAGGATGCTGAATGAGACCATGCCGGGTTCGCCAACGATAGAGTTCTCGGCTGAAACTCTACCACTAAAGGAAGCAGAACCGTCCAGATAGGTGATGGCACCCGCATGGATGCCTCTGCCAGCAAGATCGTCCCAGTAGGGACTCAATACAACATATCGACCGTCGGAGAGAATTCGCGTGCCTCCCCAGCCAACACGGTCATTTGGGGTTGAACCCACCAAGGAGTTGGCTGCACTGACAAGGCCGACCGTCCCTGTCGAACCATTGCCCCACGTGACGGCCCCTTCTTGGCTGCCAAAACTAAACCCAAAAAAACTACTGTGAACAAGATAATTTCCATTACCTAAATCGGCGACGCCCTTGTTTCCAATAGTTTGGTCAGCATAGGTGCCAATCAGAGAGTTCGATTGGCTAATCACCCCAGAGGTCCCCGTATTGCCATTTCCCCAAGTTATCGCACCAACATTCCGAGCTATTCCGTTGTCCCAAAAAGGAGCAACAATAACGTAATTTCCATTGCTCAAAACTTTTACATCGTAAAGACCACCCGACATGTCAAATGGAGTGCTTCCGACAATCGAGTTCGCTGCACTGACTAAGCCAACCACTCCGGATAATCCACTTCCCCAAGTCACCGCGCCTGCGCTGTTATTCCAATATGATGATCTAACGACATAGTTGCTCGACCCAACGGACTGAATAACGTCCCGGCCCACACGATCATCTGAAACGTTTCCGACAAGCGAGTTGCTAGCACTGACGACACCCGCAGTCGGCGCTATCCCACTCGCCCAGGTGACCGCTCCCAATTGAGTGCCCAGACCGCCACCCCATTCCGAGCTCGAAACGACATAGTTGCCATTTTCGAGCACCTTGACGCCGTTTAAACCCACCTTGTCATTGGTGGCCGTGCCCACCAGCGAGTTTGCAACACTCGCTGGTCCCGTTAGTCTTGTGCCTCCGGTACTCCCGTCGCCCCAAGTGACAGCGCCCGCATTGGACGCAGCGCCATTTTTCCACGAAGGGCTAAGCACGACATAGTTACCAGTCGTCAGACTAATGACGCCGCCGCTTCCAACCTGATCATTTAAGGTACTGCCCACCAAAGAATTTGATGCAGAAACCTGACCTAAGGTCGGACCGGACCCATTAACCCAAGTGACGGCACCTTGATTGTTGGTGCTCGGGCCCGCCTCCCAAACGGGGCTGACCACCACATAGTTGCCATTGGTCAAGGCAACCACGCCGCCCGTTCCAATCTGATTGTTCCAAGCGCTTCCGACGAGAGAATTTAGCTCGCTCACCGTACCCGTCGTGCCCGTCAGGCCATTGCCCCAGGTGACTGCGCCATAGTCCCCATTGCTGTTGGGAACACCTACAGGCTCCCACCGCGTACTATTGACGACATAATTGCCGTTAGAGAGGGCTGTAACACCCGCAAAACCCACCTCATTATTTCTTGTGGAACCGATGAGTGAGTTTGAGCCGCTTACAACACCGACGACGCCAATATTGCCGTCGCCCCATGTCACAGCACCGTTGTTTCCCGACCCGACAGGTGCCCATCGGGGGCTCGAGACAACATAGTTTTTGTTCGTGAGAACCTTTATGCCGCCACTGCCAACCTCATTGTTCGCGACGGTTCCGACGAGGGAATTGGAGGCGTTAATCGTCCCGACAAGGCGGGGGCCAGACGTACTCCCGTTGCCCCAAGTAACCGCACCGGCGTTGGTCGCAGTGCCATTGTCCCAATTCGAACTGGCGAAGACGTAGTTGCTATCTCCGACCTCAACTATGCCATTTTGACCAACCTGGTCCAAGGCCGTCGATCCAACGAGGGAGTTGGCGCTGGATACGACCCCGCTTACGCCGCGGCTGCCGTCACCCCAGGTCACTGCGCCTACCGAGGTTGCCGCTCCATTGTTCCAATAGGGCGAAGCAACCACATAGTTACCATTTGAGAGGGCATTAACACCGAGTATGCCGATTTGATCATAGGCAGAGGAACCCACCAATGAATTGGCGGCTGTGACCCGTCCTGATATGCCAAGGTTCTTATCACCCCAGGTCACGGCGCCCGCACGAACCGCTGAGCCATTTTGCCAATCCGTACTCACGACAACAAAGTTGCCATTGGTCAAAGGCGTGATGCCGTCGCCCCCCACCGTGTCACCCGCCCTCCCGCCATAGAGCGTGCTGATCAAGGCCCCGGTTTTGACGTTGTAAAGATAGACCGCCCCGGCGTTGGTATCCCCGAAATCGTCTCCGGTGGATGTGACCAACAGATTACCATTTTCGAGATCGACGACATTGCCGCCAAACCGGTTCCCTGCGTTCGGATTGGGGTCAATCAGTTGGTATTGCGGGAACTTAGCCGTCGCATCGTCTATGGTCAGGTTGCGCGGGTCGAGCAGCAGGCGTCCTGCTGCACCCTTGAGGGCTGAAGCATCGGCAAAGCCGCCATAGACCACGTCACCCTTGGACGAGAGCTCAATCAGGCCGCCATTTCCACCCATGCGCCCGACCTTGGCCAGAACGCTGCCCCAAGCGCGGGTTCGGCTGTTGGACCAGACATCAATCGTGCCGCCATGACCGGCGATCAGGGACGAGGCGTCAAGCCGCGTATCGGGTGACAGTTCTACAGTGCGGGCGCTGATGACGGGCGAACCCGCGCTATCGAGACTGTGACCAATACGGATCGTGCCGCCGTTGGACACGCCGTCGGCATTGAGTTTGGCGGCGACCAGATTGATGTCGCCCCCAAGGACCGAGATGTCCCCCCCCTGCCCCCATAGGCCGCTGGCATATAGCCTGCCGGACGAGAAGAGGGATTGGCCCTCCCCCGTACCAGACGACAGGGAGACCTGGCCCCCGGCCTTACCGCTGGCATCCATCACCGACGCCGTCGTCGCGATCAGGCGTGATTGGGCCGCCACCGTGATTTGCCCTCCGATGCCCTGCTCACCCCGCGCGCTGATCTGACCAAAATGGGCCAAGCGGTCAGCGGACACCGAGATGGTCCCGCCCTTTTGTGCGCCATTGGCCTGAAGCTCGCCGCCGATACTGCCGACCCCGCCGCTGGTGAGCGACAGGGTTCCGCCCCGCTTGGCCCCATTGGCGGTAATCTGACCCGTCAGGCTCAAGGCCCCGTCGGTCTGGAGGGTTGCGGTGCCCCCCTGTTCGGTGCCGTTCAGATCGATCTTCCCGCCAATCTCGGCCGCGCTGGCCTTTAGGCTGAGCGTGCCGCCCCGTCCGGTGCCGGATAGATCAAGATGAGCGCTCTGGTCGATCTGGACACTGCTGTCGGTCTCGATATTCAGGGACGAGGCCGTCAGGGTCACCGTGCCGTCAGCATTTTGAACTACCCCGCCTGCGGGGCGCTGATCGCTGATGCGGACGGCATCATTGACCACCTCGCGCGCCGCCTTGGCGGACAGATAGACTGAGCCTCCCCGCGCATCGATGATGCCGCGACTATCGACCAGTGCACCTGTGGTTTGACCCGCCTCATCGGTCTGGGACTGGCTAACCGCCTCGCCCAACTGGAACCGGATCAGATTGTCTCCGGCCATGTCCAATGTGAAGGTCTGGGCACCGCCGATCAGCACCGTGCCCAGATGGGCCTGAATGGTCCCACTGTTGGAGACGTAAGGCGCGACAAAGGCTGCCAGACCCGCATCCTTGATCGTGAGGGTGCCCTCATTGACGATCTGGGCATCGGCCTTGCCCTTGGAATCAAAGCTATAGCGGCTGTTCATGAAGTTCTGGTTGGTGATGTCCGCCGTCGAGACGAGGAGGCCCGCCACATCGACCTTGGCCTCCTTGCCGAAGACCATGCCATTGGGGTTGACGAAGAACAGCTGGCCATTGGCCTGAAGCCGCCCAAGGATCGAGGAGGCCTCAGAGCCGGTCACGCGGTTCAAGGCGATGGCGCTGGCCGAAGGCTGAATAAACTGAGCCGAGCCATCCTTGGCCACGCCAAAGGATCGCCAGTCGATGATCATCTTCTGGGAGGTCTGATTGACGGTCAGAGATGATGTGCCCTGCCCGGCAATGGTGCCTGATCCGGCTACGACCGTGCCGCCCGAGGCGCTCGAAACCGCCTCAGCGCGGACCTGCGCCGCCGTTAGCGTCACGAGCGCTGTGCCGCACAGGAGCCGATCGCG
>Ga0214921_10003049_pt1 | contig 26314 bp, 20 predicted proteins | sample LL1505_MetaG_FD_177992 | JGI IMG/M metagenome (GOLD analysis project Ga0214921, IMG submission 177992) | Freshwater microbial communities from Lake Lanier, Atlanta, Georgia, United States - LL-1505 | ecosystem: Environmental > Aquatic > Freshwater > Lake | place: USA: Georgia | collected... | reverse complement strand
TTATATAACTGATGATGATGAAGATACTAATATTTATGAAATTACTAATGGTGCACCATATCCATCACCTAGTCAATATTTAAAAGTAGTATTTATTTCTGGTTCTCCAGGAACATTAGAAGTATTTACTACATACGGTAATGTAAGTGACCCAAACTTTGGACAATCATATCCTTTCTTAAATTATATTTTATTAAATACCAATGATACGTATGGTAGCATCCTGGTAAAATTTAATAGTGCCACTGTTTTGGATATAGAATACTCAGGTAGTGGTAATACATGGCCTATATCTTCGGGAACTGGTCCAACGGGTATGACTGGTCCAACTGGTATTACAGGAGCAACAGGTATGACAGGCTCAACAGGTATGACAGGCTCAACGGGTATTACTGGCCCATCAGGTCCAATAGGTATTACTGGTCCAACGGGCATTACTGGACCATCAGGTCCAACAGGTATTACTGGTCCAACGGGTATTACTGGTCCCACTGGTGCATTAGGTCCATTTGGTCGTACATTACGTGTAGATCAAATATATGGTAATGACACAACAGCTAATACCAGTCCATATTCCCAACCATTCTTAACCATAACTAATGCTTTAAATAAAGCTCAATCGGGTGAATGTATTTATGTATTACCGGGAACATATAACGAATCATTAACATTACCTAGCAATGTATCAGTTCGTGGTATTAATTTACAAGCAGTTACTATCCAACAAACAAATTGTGTAGCTAATACTACACTTATTACAATGGGTACAAATACCCGTCTAGAAGATGTAACATTGAATCTATCTAGTACAAGTAATGTTAATCTAAATACAGTATTTTTTCCCGATGGAACAACTATCAATGCCAAATTACGTACATTAGTAATTAATACTACTAGTACAGCAACAGGCGCAAATAATATTTATAGTATTCTAGCAAATGGTGCATCTAGCAATACTGTTTCATCATTCAATGCAATTCAACGATGTACTATAAACACAACATCTTCAGGCTCTGGTGTTAATCGTGGTATTATGAATTCAGGTAGCAATTATTTTTCGGTTCGGGATGCAACTATTTTCTGTACAGGTTCGGGTAGTAATTTAGTAGGTGTTGATACTAGCAATACAACAGGATATACATCAGTTAAAACATCTACTATTTCCGGCACTACATATGATATTATGCGAACCGCAGGAACACTATTACTTAATGCTACTGATTTGCAAAATGGTAATAGTGATGGGAATGGATTTAGTGTCAATACTGAATCATCACATTTATATTTTACATTAGGTTCGCAAGTTAATTTTACTGGTTCTGGAAGTGAAATAGCAACACCACCCGGTACTTATTATCTTAAACCCGGCACAGAAATAGCTAATTTTGCAAGTTCTATATATGGTATTCCATTTACACAAAAAGTTATTGTATTTGATGGATTAGTAACAGCATCAAAGGCAATTACTGGTTCTCAAGTTGTAACAGTTACATTTTATAAATCAACATCATCATCGGCATTAGGTACGTCATTTGCATCATTAGTTCTAAATTCATCTACACAAATTGCAAATTTCTCAGGCATTAGTAGTAGTTTTAACGCATTAACTAATTTCTTACACGTACGAGTTGTAGTAAGTGGGGCAAGTTTAGATCTAGGTACAGATATAATTACTTCGGTATCACTTTACTAATCTAGAATTACCTATCTAGCCTATCTAGCCTATCTAGCCTATCTAGCCTATCTAGAATTACCTATTTGTTTCATATTCAAAAAAGCAAAGAATTTTTTCAATTCATCACTCATTGTGATATGTCCTATCATTTTTATAGCTATTAATTTAATTACATTATCAAATGTTATTCCAGCATTAATATTAAAAAAATATATCCAAATTGCAAGACCTAATTCTAGATAGTCTTGTTTATATGTTGATATTAGTAATGGTGTATTAGTAAGATATGCATTTTTAACTACATCATTAAGTTTAGTTAAGATAGCTAATAGTTTAGTAAATTCATTTTTTTCCATTTCTATTTTAATATCATTAATATATTGACGCGACTTATTCCAGAATGAAAGCTTATCATCTAATTCTAGAAGCGTTTTAATTCCTAATTGCTCACATTGTCTCTGTAAATCAATATTATATTCCGTTTGGGGGCTTATTTTTTCTGGATTACTATATATCCAATATACATTTGGTAAAATATTTATAATAATTGGTGATGGCATTCTAGCGTATCTATAATATGTCTTATTATGTCTTATTATGGAAAAATAATTAAAAAATATTATAACAACGAAATACCAAATTACAAATACAAATCAACTAATAAGTTTCTTAAAATTGATTTACTTCTAACTAATAACTAATATTACTTATTCTAGAATGTCTGAAGTAAAAAAATTTATAATTACTAAAAAAATCAAACAACCTGAAACAGTAGAACAGCAATCACAATCACCCCAACCACCAGCCCAACTACCAGCCCAACCACCAGCCCAACCACCAGCCCAACCACCAGCCCAACCACCAGCCCAAAAAACAATTAAAAATCAAAATAATAAGCAAAAATTAGGTCAATTTTATACAACTAATTATTCTTACATTTTACAAGGTTTCTCTATTCCAGAAAACATAACTACAATAATTGAACCATTTGCAGGTAATGGTGATTTACTAGAATTTATAAAAACACAAATCCATATAAAACAACCTACTCTAGAATGTTATGACATTGATCCTAAACAAGATTGTATTGTTAAACGTGATACTATATCTAATCCACCAGATTATAAAAATAAATATTTATTAACAAATCCACCTTATTTAGCGCGAAATAAAAGTGATGAAAAAGTATTATTTAATAAATATGATGTTAATGATTTATATAAATGTTTTATTAAAGAACTCACTATCCAGAAGGAATGTTTAGGTGGTATAATAATAATTCCACTTAATTTTTGGTCATCTATTCGCTTAGGTGATATAGAATTACGCAAAGCATTTCTAGCTGTATATTCTATAACACGACTTAATCTCTAAACGATTTTTTTGTCAAAGAATAACCTACGGTTATTCTGTCGGGCGCTTAGCGCCCTTGTCCTACCGGTAGGACGGGTATATATACTTTTAATGGTGATTCGCCTATACTCTAAATTTACAATCTTTTAGAGATTAATAATAACACCAGTAATAGATATCGATAAACAAAAACAAATAGTGGAAAAATTTAATAGTTATCTAGAAACACATAGAAAAAAATATCATTCCTTATTTCTTACTAATTATAGAGAAAGTAAAGATATTGCACGTAAAAGGATTAGTTTCGATTTAGTATATCGTATTGTGGAATATATTCTAGATAATAATTTATAATTATTTTTATAATGCAACTTTATCTGTAATTATTTCTTCTTTTATAGGTTGATAAGTTTCATAATTATCATTGTAATACAATTGAATATTTTTAACTAAAAATTTATCATATTCTTTTGTTAATTCATCTTTTATAGTTTTAACTAGTAAATCTAATTTATCACTATTACTTATTTTCAAAGTTTTATTATTATTTTTAACTACGTCAGGATTATAACGGATTATAATAACGCTACGACCACCAATACCATTTACAATTTCATTAATTCTAGCACACTCACAACTATCTTCATAGCTGTTATGCTGGTTTTCATCTATCTCGACTATTACACAATGTTTATTAAGTTCGAAATAGATATCTGGACGTTTTTTACTACATCCTTGAAGCATTTTACTAGAGTTATATTCAAACTTAGTGTCAATGACTTTTCTAAGATAACGGACAATAGCCCATTCTTTTTTATTTTGTATCTTTTTACAATCCTTACATACATAGTCCGAGTTTTCTTTAATATCGCAATATTTACAAAGTCGTTTGACTTTAGTTAAGCTATCTTCTGGTATATGTTTATTACAGTACTTAGTGTTATCTAGAATATGTATATATTCATCATCACAATCTAATATAGAACATTTATTTTCTAATACTAGGTTAATCATATTTGGTTGTTTATGTGTATTACAATATTGTGGTCTTTTATTAGCTAATCCAAAAATAGCTAAATCCTTACATTTTTTATTTTGACAGTTTTTATTGCGAATATTAATCATATTTTCCTTTTTATGTTCAGAGCAATATATGGCTTTAGTTTCAGTTGGTGTGTTAAAATTAGGTTGCTTTGTACAATTAGGTTCAATACATCGTTTGTTTTTGATGTCTATCATATTTTCCTTTTTATGTTCAGAACAATAAATAGCTTTAGTTTCAGTTGGTTTATTAAAAGTAGGTCTTGTAGTACAATTAGGTTCAATACATCGTTCATGTTTAACATCTATCATATTATCTTTTTTATGGTCATTGCAATAAATAGCTTTAGTTTCAGTTGGTTTATTATATGTAGGCTGTTTAATACAATTATGTTCAATACATCGTTTATTTTTTACATTAATCATATTTTCCTTTTTATGTTCAGAACAATAAATAGCTTTAGTTTCAGTTGGTTTATTAAAAACTGGTATTTTAGTACAATTAGGTTCAATACATCGTTTATGTTTTACATCTATCATATTTTCCTTTTTATGTTCAGAACAATAAATGGCTTTAGTCTCAGTTGGTTTATTAAAAACTGGTAATTTAGTACAATTAGGTTCAATACATAGTTTAGATTTAACATTAATCATATTTTCCTTTTTATGTTCAGAACAATAAATAGCTTTAGTTTCAGTTGGTTTATTAAAATTAGGTTGCTTTGTACAATTAGGTTCAATACATCGTTTAGATTTTACATCAATCATATTTTCCTTTTTGTGTTCAGAGCAATAGATACCTTTAGTTTCAGTTGGTTTATTAAAATTAGGTCTTGTAGTACAATTAGGTTCAATACATCGTTCATGTTTAACATCTATCATATTATCTTTTTTATGTTCAGAACAATAAATGGCTTTAGTCTCAGTTGGTTTATTAAAATTAGGTATTTTAGTACAATTAGGTTCAATACATCGTTTATCTTTAATATTAATCATATTTTCCTTTTTATGTTCAGAACAATAAATAGCTTTAGTTTCAGTAGGCAGATTATAATTAGGTATTTTAGTACAATTAGGTTCAATACATTTTTTATGTATTACATCAATCATATTTTCCTTTTTATGTTCAGAGCAATAAATAGCTTTAGTTTCAGTAGGTTTATTATAAGTAGGTTGTTTAGTACAATTAGGTTCAATACATTTTTTAGATTTAACATCAATCATATTTTCCTTTTTATGTTCAGAACAATAAATAGCTTTTGTTTCAGTAGGTTTATTATAATTAGGTCTTGTAGTACAATTAGGTTCAATACATCGTTTAGATATAACATTTATCATATTTTCCTTTTTATGTTCAGAACAATAAATTCCTATAGTCTCTGTGGGTTTATTAAAAGTAGGTCTTGTAGTACAATTAGGTTCAATACATCGTTTAGGCATTTTTATATATTATTAAATACTATATTAAATATATTTTTATATATTTTTAAATAATAAAATATCAAATTCAATTTTATTTGAATATTATACAACATGTCAAATAATATTGATGGATCGCAATGGACTTTGTTTGATAAAGTGATGTTTGGTGGCATGGGTTACGGATCGGTGTGCCTACCAACAAATTTTTTCAAAATTATCGTTACTATTTTATTTCCCCCGATGGGTCAATTAATACTTATTCTAGAAGACACTATTACTGATACTTTTCCATTTATTACGTGGGAAAGTGTTAAAAAGTTATGTACCTATAAGTCATTAAACACAATAGTTTATAGTTTATTACTTACCACGATGTTTTACATCCCAGGCTTAGTATATGTATTGACAAACATAGTTGAAAGTGAGCGTAAATTAAATTATGATGTCCAAGGGCAAACTATTTATGAAGGTACAGATTCTTATGGTCAATCAGTAAGAATTACTAGCACTCAAATTAATGGTATCCTTTATGTAAAGGAAATTTCCGAAAATGGTATAAAAACTATATTCCAGAAATCAATAAATAAACTTACTGATGAAGAAAACACTGCAATTGATAATATAAGTAAATATGGTAAATCAGCATTAAATGAGCTTAGTAATAGTGGAAGTTCAATTGAAGGTGGATTGACACAAGCAGGAGAAAATATAGCTAGCGGGTTAGGAAATATTGGTGGATTATTCTAGAATAAGTTTTTTTATCAATTAAATTATCTTATATTACAATAGAATATCATAATAGAACATATTATTCTGGAAGGATAAAATGACTGATGTTGTAGAAAATGATATATTAAATGGTAAATATTCACTATTCCAGCAAATATTATATGGTGGTGTGGCTCATGGAGTTATTATAATACCTACCCATTTTGTAAAATTGTTATTCACTTTGATATTTCCTCCATTGGGTGAGATTATAGGGGCAGTTAGTTCATTAATTACAGATTCATTTCCATGGATTACATGGGATGCAATTAAAAAAATATTTGAGATTCAAACACTTAACCGTATTATATATAGTTTTATATTAACAAGTATGTTTTATATACCCGGACTAATTTATACTTTATCTAATCTAACTACTAATACACCTAATGTACCTGGTACTCTAATATGTAATCCAGATACAGGTATTTGCAAAGATACTAGCGAAATTACTGCTGCAACTCAATAATCATCTAATGCATAAAAAATTGAAAAGTTATTTATTAGTGTATTCTAGAATACATAGAATATTTAATATGGAGATAACGGAGATAACGGAGATAACTGAGATAACAAAGGAAAAGAAACGTATTACATTATCTATATCCCAAATAGCCCCTTTAATAGGAATGGATAATTATAATAATTTTCCTAGAATCTTTTGCGAAATATGGCGTCGTTATAACCCTACTGAATTCCGAGAATATGAATTAAAATTAAAAACAGAGGGTGCTCATCTTGCTAATGCTAGTGAAATGAATGATATTTGGGAAATTGATGAACAATTTGGTACAAATTTACTACAACAAGTTAAAACATTGAATGAAAATAAGGGTAAATCTAGTAATGAAATGGTAAAATTACAACAAGATATTACTAAATATATTAATGGACAAAATAAGTTTAGTGATGAACAAAAAGAAGAACTTACTAAAAAAGTTTGTTCAATTACCAATAAAAATCACGGTGTTAATAATGAAGACGCAATTCTTAAAGAATTTTGTACATTAACAGAAAAAACGTTGCAAAATGAACAAGGATGGGTTGAAATCATACTCGAAAATAATTCATTTGCGGAATGGGTTATTATTGGTAAATATGATGGTATTACTACAGAAAATGAATTAGTAGAGGCAAAAATGAGACAGAAAGGATTGTTTAAAAAAATGAGAGATTATGAAAATATTCAAGTACAATTATATTTACATGCATTAGGTTTTGAACAGGCTTATTTAGTAGAAGGCATAACTAAAGCTAAGGGCGAAATGCAAACATATATTCATGAACTTCAATATAATGATGAATATGTTAAGGAATTTATTCTAGAGAGACTAAAAAAATTTATTAAGTTTTTTGAAATAGTAATTAGCGATGATGAAAAGAAAACAGCTTTATCTTTATTGAAAGGTGATAGTAAAAGGGAAATTTATAAGTATTATCAAGAAGAATTTTTAGAGGTGTTTTAGACTCACGGTCCATTATTAGTCTGCAAACAAAGAGCTTAGCTAGCTAAAGATAGCATTTTATAGTTTATAGTTTATATTTTTTAATTTTTTTATTTTTTTATTTTTTTATTTTTTATAGCAATGTAATAATTTACTATCTGCTAGAATACAATTACAATTAAAAGTTAGTATCGTCGTATTACATTAACTTACGCCATCGGCAACTATTTAATGGTGTCCGACGATTTATATAATATAACTAAATATATAAATCATCAGAAACCCCTTACTCATTCTAGCATATCTAAATTTTTTATAGCAATGTAATAATTTACTATAAAAATAAAAAACATAGAATGCTAGCTAAAGCTAGCTAAGCGGTTTGGTCGAAGGAACCTATGGTTCCTCCGTGCCACCTCCTATATTTATAAATCAAGGGAGCGCGAAGGGCTGAAGCCCTCGCGGTGCAACCCAATAAGGGGGTCATGGGGGCTTAGACCCCCAATTAGATTTCAAATGTTTTAACAAATTTCGACCAATCAGCTTTAAAATCATTACTAAATACAGTTGCATTTGCACTAGGTTCAACTTTATAATCATCTTTTAATGTGCGAATAATAAAGTCATTATCTTCATGAATAGCAAAGCAATATTGATATCCACGTTGTGGTTCCCGATAATCAAATTCCCGATAATTAGCATTATGGTGCAAATGTAATAGTTTTAGTTGTGATTTCTTAGTACCATCAACAAATACTCGATCTTCATTAGTATTGACAAATCCAATCTCGCTACAATAAAATGTTTCTAATGTAGGTATAATTTTCTTGATATCATCGTATGATACAGTATAAATATTCATTTTCCCGCGATTTTTCATTTTAGGTAGTTTGATATTATTACATACTGCATCAATCCGTGGATTAGGATTCATACTAATAGCATAATATGCAGTGCTTTTCATAACACGGGTAGTTAATGTAGCACTAATTAAAGTATCAATACATTGTTTTCCGCGATATTCCTTTGTAATTTTCAAATCCATAATTTGCCATATTTTATTATCATAACGTAAAACTAAACTTACTGCACCGATTAATGTATCTGTATTATTTGTTTTATCTAGATTATAGATACCGAATATGTATGGTGTGCCAATACTTCTATAATAATCTGTAAAATATTCTTTACCGGATGGGATATCAATATATGCACCAAATCCTTTATTATTAAATTTGAAACTAAATTTATCTTGGTTATAAAATTGTTTTAATTCTAGAGAGGATGGATTTTCTACTATATGTTGGAAATGGTCAAATAATTTCATCTTAATTGATGTTCCTAATGAATATTTCTTGCCTGCAATTGTAGATGGTTGCATTTTCTATAGTGTTGTAGTGTTGTATTGTTTTGCTAATTATTTTGCTAATTATTTTAATATATTAATATTTCAATTTTTTATATATAAATGTGTAAAATTTATAAATAAAATAGTGTAAATTATTCTAGAGGATATAAATATTTTTTTTTACTAAAATGACTAATACTGCATCTACACCAATTAAATCTAAACTTAACAGAATGTCATCATTTGATTATGATGATGTAACACAAGCTACACCTAGAGCGCATATACTATCATCAACAATTGGAATTATAAAACAAGATACAATAGATGAAACACCTATTGATTACAATGGTGATTATCTTCTAGATAATAATTCTAGTGATAGTACTCTAGAAAATACAACATATAATCTAGAATCAAATGAGAAACCATCTGAGAAACCATCTGAGAAACCATCTGAGAAACCTTCTGAGAAACCTTCTGAACCAGTTATAGAAAAACACCAAAGTACATCTCCTAAATTTAGCGAAAGAACTGTAAAATATACAACAATAGATGAAAATGGTACTAAAAGTGAAAATATAGTTGTATTAAAAACATTAGAAGATTTGCATAAAATTCCATCTAAATACTTAAACGCACAAGAACGCCTACTATTAAAAGAATCACGATGGACACCATCTCAAGTATTAATGGCACATTTAGAAGATAAACTTAATACTACTATTGGTAAATATTGGTGGAAGAAATATATTTCGGCAGCATTCTGGAGTAATATAGCAACACCTATTAATCTGGCAATTACTTTATTTACAACTTTGACTACGGGTCAAGCGGCTACTGATAATTTACTTAGTCAAGATACTTTTGTCCGGATTAGCATAGTGTCATTAATATTATCGACCTTAAATACTTTTTTTCGTCCACATCAACAAACTAATAGTAATATTGAGGCAATGAATAAATGGCGTCAATTAGGAACTAAATTTGAGGAAACGTATTATTCGGAATGCTTTAATGATTTAGATTATGACCGAAGAATTAGGAATTATCAAGAACTGCAAAAAGATGTTCATGATGAGCAAATAACACAAGAAAGCACCATCCAGAATTATCTTACAGATTTAATATATTTTTGTGTCTCTAAAAGTTGTCTTGCAAAAAGCGAATGGATTACTGAAAAACATAAAACAGTATCTAATCAAAATACAATAAATAAATCTGGAAAAAAACAATATACAAAGGATAACGTATATATCAATATGCCAAATAATAATATTAATACACCTACTACACCTACTACACCTACTACACCTACTACACCTACTACACCTACTACACCTACTACCAACAATAATGCAAATAATAATGACATAATTACTAATGAATTAATAACGAATGTAATGGAAAATAATAAAAAAGAATTTCAAGAACTTAATAATAAATACAATGAATTATACACTATAGTCGAAACTTATCTAAATAATAAAACAAATGAAAATGACAATGAAAATAATCAAGACAATTATGATATATATCTAGATAATGAAATAATACGTAAATATTGTAAAAAAAATTAGACAAAATAGAAATAATTAATGGCATCAACAATTAAGAGAAGAATCAATTATATAATTGATGCTACTTAAAGAATACATTATGTAAAATAATATTAATCATTTATTTTTTTGAAACTAATATATCACAGTATTATATCCGTATTAAATGGCTTTTAAAAGTAAAACAAAAACTAAATTTTTAGTGGAAGAACGACAAACTGTTGATGCAAAACATAATACTATTCTTCAATCATTTGATGAACATAAATTCAATTTGCCTACACTAAAAGAAGAACTAACAGATATATTAGCTGAAATAGAAAGATTAAATACCACTAATGAACAATCACCTATTTTCAATATGGAATTACAAAAGAAAATTTGGTGCTTAGATGACCGTAAAATAGCTTTGGAAAAAGAAATAAATGATATTGAAAATAACACGGATGAAAATATATATATGTTAAAAACTGGTAAAATACTTAGTGATTATTATAAAATTCTAGAACAAGAAAAACAATTTGCATCAGGTATTGTATCTTCATCTCAACCTATTAATCAAATCGAACTTCCAGAATCTTCTATTCCATCAACTAATATTTTAGATGGTGGTGATAATAGTGATACTACGGGAATAAAACGTAAATGCATTATTGATTGGTTTTCACAAACACCTACTAAATCTACTGTTTTTGAAAATGTTGATTCTGGAAAGAAAATTGTTAATATTACTAAGAAAAAAAATGATAAACCCAATAATAAAAAAACAAATATTAATCAAGCACAAACAGTATCAAATACAGAATCTACACCTATAGATAAAACTATAGACAAAACTATTGAAACAAATGGGCTGGTACAGACAACTGAACCTAATAAAAGTAAAGGCAAATTAGAAAGTAAAGATGCTGTTTATGAAAAATTTATGAAAATAATTGATAAAAATTACATTAATATTAATACTGAAACTGATATTTTTGATACTTGTAATAAATGTATGGTTGAAATGCTTCTCAACAATAATTCTGGTGTTCTTATCTGTCCAAATTGCGGTTTAACAGAAAATATCATTGTGGATAGTGATAAACCCAGTTTTAAGGAACCACCCAAAGAAATGACTAGCTTTTGTTATAAACGAATTAATCATTTGAATGAATTCCTTGCACAATTCCAAGCTAAAGAAACAACAGATATCCCAGAAGATGTTTATAATGAAATTCTAATGGAAATTAAAAAAGAACGCATTACTAATATGGCATTAATAACACCTGAAAAAATGCGATTACTCCTAAAACGAATTAAGAAAAATGATTATTATGAGCATATACCATATATAATTAATCAACTTAATGGATTACCGGCACCAGTAATAGCACCTGAAATTGAAGAAATTATTCGTGGTATGTTCAAAGCAATTCAAATACCTTTTGAAAAATATTGTCCTCATAAACGTAAGAATTTCCTTTCATACAATTATGTAATGTATAAATTTTTTGAATTGCTAGAATTAGATGAATATTTACAATGTTTTCAATTATTGAAATCACGGACTAAATTACATCAACAAGACCAAATTTGGAAAAATATATGCCAAGATTTAAATTGGCAATTTATAAGGTCATTGTAATTAATTTATTAAATGGAGAACTATTCTCTTCTTAATAGTGGTTCAGTTATTATATCAGGTAAAGTATCAAATGTAAATAACTTATCAAAAAATAAGTCAGTATGATTTGGATCAGATATTGTTGAAAAAATAATAAATCGTGTTTCTTTATTTAATGGATTACCAAATGAAGCAACCGAAATAGTTTGTTTATTTATATATAAAATGCATAAATTGTAATGTTTTGTAATATGTTGCATTTCAAATTGTTCATCTAACATCATTACACCTAATGCATTTTCTACACCAGTAATTTTTTCTGTTTTCATAGTATATGGATTTATGGAAATCGGTATTTCTATAGGATAGTTTGCAGGATTATCAATTGTTATAATAAATCGCATAAAATCGAATGCCTTTTTCAAATCATAACCAAAATGTTCGACACAATAATCAAACTCTGGAATATCTGTATTTTTAGTAGCAAATGCAATTTCATAAACTCTAGCAGGCTCAAATTCTAAATATTCTAATAAAGTTTTACCTTCATATTTCATAGTAAGATGACTTTTTAAATATGGTATAATTATATGTTTATTATTGTGTTCATATAATGGAATTTTACATTGAAGAAGCTCATACGATGAATTTATACAATAACACAATAATTTAAAAAGATATAATCTTGATACATTTTTTGATACTAAAACACGCAATTCTTTAACAGATGTGCCTAATGGAATTGATAATGCAGTATATGTACAATTACCATCTTCCTTAATTGGTATTTTATCATAAATTTGTTCTGTAATATAAATTTTATCATTTCTTTTTAATTGTACTCTCATTCTATAAATAATATCATTCAAATTAGTATTATATAATTCGCATAATCTGTCAAAGTCATCTTCTGTAAATTTACCACCTCTTTGTACCTGTACATTTGTTGCTTTTCTATTTTTATAAACTTTTTTTTTACTAATTGACCTCTTAGATACTTTTTTCTTAGTTTTTATTCTAGACATTCTAATAAAATAAACTATATTATTTTATATATAGAAGAAAATTGACACGAAGAAAATTGACACAAAGAAAATTGACACAAAGAAAATTGACACGAAGAAAATTGACACGAAGAAAATTGACACAAAGAAAATTGAATTTAAAGAATGTAAAAGTATATTAAACACAAATATATTAAAATACACATATAATTTACGGTTCATCAATCAAAACATATAAATTTACAGCAATGACATCATCAAAGTATTTTGCATATTATATACCTATAAATAAGCCGTGTATTATGAATAATATTGTTAATTCGCTTATAAAAGAATATGGTGAAAATAATTATATGAATATTAAAGAACAAGTTTTAACCAATATTAATATTAATGATTGGGAAGAAACAATTAATGATTATTGTTATTCTAATTTGAAAAGTTTAGTATTAGTTAAATTTACTGATGTTAGTGAATTATTTATTACAGATGATTATAAAGATGATGATGATAATTTAACTATTAATTTGGACGTTAAACCAGATATGACTAATCTAGATATTCTAGAATTACATAATCTAGAATATTATAAAGATATTACCAATAATTATGTTTATGAAATTATAAAAGACACCGAAGAGATTGGTAAATGTATAGGTATTTATAATGCAACAAATAACACCATTAAACTACACACTTGCAAAGTCAAACCACAAACTGTAATATATAATCAAGGAACTACAAAAATGCAAGAAATATATGATGACAAATATTTACTTATCAATCAAAATCAAGAAATGTTTAGACAAAAACTTACAAATGGTGATTATTCACCATATAGAGCTCGTAAAAATACATTTTCTGGTACACAAAATAATACATATACTTTACACAAACAGAAAACTAGTTCTATTCTAGCAGAAATAATTTTAATACCTTTAGCATCAATATTTATACAATATGACAGTATTACATTTGATTGTATTGCAACAAAACAAAATAATTTTACAAACACACTTCAAAATGCTATTAATGCAGGTAAAATGGATGATATACGTGCACAATTAATATACAAAATTATGAATGACATTATTAAAAAACAAGATCCTGCAAACGGTAATTCTTATCACAATATTAAAAAGTTTTTACCATTAATACCTGATGATAACCAAAGTAATCTGGAATTAGTTAAAAATTTATGGAATGAATTAATGAGCAAATATAATGACCCATTAGCATTCTTGCAAAATCAAAAACTAATTATTGATAACACATTTATACTAGAAAAATATTATGAACAACCTACGGAAGGTGCAACGCACCTAACGCCTAATCAGGCTTTAGCAAGCCCGCTTTCGGAAGGTGCAACACACCTAACTCCTCGACCCAACGGGCTGACGGAAGGTGCAACGCACCTAACGCCTAAGCAGGCTTTAGCAAGCCCGCTTTCGGAAGGTGCAACACTCCTAACGCCTCGACCCAACGGGTCGACGGAACAACAAAATATTAATCAACGGATACCATTATATAAAGAAATTTGTAAATTGAATGCAAAATTATATATTACAGAGAAGAAATTTGAAGACATTACATATAAAGATGCGTTACCATATCAAACATTCTTTAATTGTAATGAAAATATATTTACAAACACCAAAGATAAACATAATTATGTTTCTGGACAACTTGAAACTCTAGAAAATAGACTAGAAAGCACTATGAAATTATTACGTTCTAACAAAACTACTGAAGCTAACAAAATAAGTTTTACTAATCAGATTGAAAATATAAAAGATGAAATACTAGAATTGCAAAGACAATTAACAACTATTGACCCTTATTACAAAGAACATATCCTTCATAAAACAAATATAGGAATACGTTTAATGTTTAGCGACCAAATCAATGCGAGTCGTTCATTAATATATTTACGAATGATTTGTATGAATATTGATAAATTAAAAGGTAAATTTCTATATAAATATGAATATAATAGTAGCCGTTTCATTGATATATTCAAATTCTATATAGACAAAGCATTACTTAAAGATATAGTAAGTTTAAAAATTAAAACGGATTTATTCTCTATTAGTAGATTATTCAAAATAACAATGGATGATAAATACAAAGATGATAAAACTAATATTTCAGATGAACTATTTACAAATTGTAATAATACTAATTCTGATATAGAAACACTAAATTTACCATCCGTTCACAAACTTAACACTTTTCTAGCCAATAATCTAGCTATGAATTTAATTTATCACCAAAAAAATAATTTACTATGGATGTTAAAATTAGAAGATCAAATTGATGAACGCACCCTTGTTGTTCCAGGATTTATAGGCAAAATAAACATAGATTACACATCACTTAATGATATTAAAGCTTATATATATCGCTTAAAAAGTAATACGCCAGAATCTTACCTTAAGAATTATGCTATTACTTTTGATGGTCAAAAATATTACATTGATATTAGTAATGATGCAACAATCGCAAGAGTTGCAAGCGTAATTAGCTTACTTAACGCTGATAATGTTAGATATAACAATACTAATAATTTAGGCCATTACAATTATGATTCTAATGTAATTGAAAATATAATTACAGATGAAGAATATTTTAAAAAACATCAACAAAATATTGAACTATGTGGCGGTGCTTTATGCGACGAAGTCGGACTAGGCAAAACACTATCTATTATTTCATATCTCATTATGAAAATGAAAAATGATATGCTCAAATATAGCCGTTTTAAAGCCCGCATGGCTGATTTATTACCAGAATTGGATGAACGACCAGATATGGCTTTTACCGACCCAATAGATAATGGTTTTGAATACAACAATCTAATTATTGTTCCTAGCCGTCTTACATCCCAATGGGAAAGCGAAATTGAGAAATATTGCAAAGATAAATTCAAATTACGTGTAAAGGTATTAGTAAGTATATCATCCATTAAAACACTTGAAAAGGAACTACACGAATTCTATTACAATCGGAAACACAACATTCCTACTAATACAGATGATAATACATCAACAGATGGAAAAAAGAAATCTAAAAGCAGTAAAAGCAAGAAACAAAGTACATCTACACCAGATACTAAACAAAATAACGTATCCCAGAAACCTATTATTAACACCAATATAGAAATTAAAGAACCAGAAGTCAAAATTAATGAATGCGATAACATATCTAGCGAAGCCACAGAGGCTACCGAATCTAAGAAAACTACTGTAAAAATATCTAAGAAAACCCGGGAACAAATTATGATAGAAAAACTAATGGAAAAAGCAAAAAAAGCTAATGCCAAACTAGCAGGTTCTAAGAAAATTAATACAAATTCTAGCAATATAAATATCGAACAGGAAAAAGTAAAAGACAAACCTTATACAGGAATAACATTTGACAGCATTCTAAATAATAATATTTCAGTTGAAAATAATGGTTCGCATAATAATATTGTAAAACCAGTAGTAGATGTCGCAGAAGTCGCAGAAGTCGCAGATGTCGCAGAAGTCGCAGAAACTAAAGTAGAAAAAGAACCTACTGTAAAACTACACAATCCAGATACAGAAGATATTTATTCTTACATTAATCATTATTTAGATTGTGATGAAACGGGTTCAGATTACTATGAAGACCAACTATATGATGTATATATTATATCAGTTAATCTACTTAGTAATGAAAACTATTTAGATTACATTACTCATAATATTGAAAACCATTTAAGACCATTTGTTGATGGTATTGCATCATATGATTATCATTGGGCAAATGTTAAGAAAATCCAGGAATATTATAATGGTGATGTACGCAAGATTTGCCGAATGACTGATAAATTCAATATCTTTAAAATTAAATGGAATCGTATTATTCTAGATGAAGCTCACGAAAAGCTCAACCCAGTAATAAAACTATTTTCTACATCAATCAAGAATTATCTTAACGGTCATCACAAATATAATCACGAAGACCAATACTTATTCGAAAACCTTGTTATCCTTAAATCTAATTACAGATGGGCCATCACCGGCACACCCGCCCAAAGCGGTTTAGATAACATAATGGGAATTTTACAATTCCTAACTAAGAAGAACGTTTTTGAAGACCATATTCGAGTTGTGGAAAAAGTACGGTACTTTTCTAATCTAATTGGTATCGCACGCGCAGATATGAATACTATACTTAATAAAATCTTTAAGAAAACATTCAAAAAAGATGTTCGCAAACTACTTAATATTCCATTATTTACAGAGGAAATAATCTATGTTGACCAAACCAATATTGAACGTAATATCTATAACACTATCCGATGCAGTCGACATTTTACTGAAGCCGTTAAATTGCGCCGACTATTCTTAATGTGTACCAACATCTTAATTAATGAAGGCTACGACTTAGATAGTAATAATGAAATTACAACAACCGAAATTTTAACCTTAGAAAAACTTAACGCCAATATGATTGCTAAATTTAGCGAACAACTAAAACAAATTGGACTTAACGAAACCCGTTTATTACAAGCAAATGAACTATTCACTACTAGAATAAGCGAATGGGCTAAAGTACTTGACCATATCATGAGTTTGAATCTAGAAGGTATATTACAAGAACAAGTACTTACTGAAATTAACGGGCATTTCGGCAATTTAGATAAACCCGGTAATCGGGCTAATGCAGAAATTATTTACAACCTATTAGATATGTTTACTGCTTATAATGAACCAGATACTGCAGGTATGATTGTTTTCAATAATTTAATAACTGTTAAAAACCACTTTTATCGCATTTGGCGTGCAACGTGGGATAATGAAAATGTCTGCAGTAAAATTGCATATTCTGGTGCTAAAGTAGGCAAAATTAAAATGAATGAGGAAATTCAAAGAAATAACAAGAAACTAGAAATGATTGCAACCGATAAGAAACGGATTAATAACCAAATCGCATTGTTTAGCAATAATGAATTCTTAAAAGAAAAGACGGCAGACCCTTGTATTATCTGCTTTGAAGATTTGCACGATGTCGTGGTAACACCTTGTCGCCACGTATTCTGCTTAAACTGCACCAAACATCTTTCCCAAAACTTAGTTAATAATTTCAGTTGCCCAGAATGCCGTACTCTAACTATGTGCAAAAATCTTAATATTACTACCGTTGATATTATTAAAGGTGCTAAGAAACCCGAACCCGAAAAAACTATAACTGAAGTAAATAATAATACTTTTGTATTGAATGGATTAGAAAAGAAATTAGGTAAAGAATGGCGTATGAAATGTATTAATAAATATGGCAGTAAAATGGCTATGTTAGTGGAATATCTTTATAAGTTGTTTGAAAATGCGCAAAACCGTGTTATTATATTTAGCCAATATGATAAAATGTTAAAGATGATTGGTAAAACTCTTGATGAATATGGGATTAAGTTTGTATATTGCCAAGGTAATAATTATGTGGTGAATAAAAATATTAATAAATTTAAGAAAGATGATAGCATCCGGGTAATTATGCTTTCAAGTGAAACCTCGAATTCGGGAAGTAATTTAACGGAAGCTAATTACATTATTCTTATTGATGTATTATATCAAGACCAACAGCATGTTAAAGCTACGGAACAGCAAATTGTCGGACGCGCAGTGCGATTAGGACAGAAACTACCGGTAAAAGTAGTACGATTTATAACTAAGGGTACAATTGAAGAAGAACACTTTGTTAAAAATCGATATGATATGAATACATTACAAGAGTAAATAAAAAATTGAAATAAAAAATTGAAATAATTATTTGTTATATATTTTGCTAAACATTTATAAAATGAATTATAAACAAAAACGTTTAACTAAACGTCAAAAAGACATTCAACATGAAAAAATGTTGTTAAAATATTTTCAGTATTTTCTAATCTTACTTGGAATTGAAATTGCAATTACATTACTATATGCAGCATTTGATATGTTTATTTATGTAGATGTTGGAATCACAATTATATTTTGTACATTTGCTCTAAAAATGGCATTCATTATGTTTGATATATTTACTTACCAATTAATTAAATTAGGATAAAGTTGAAAAAACCGATATGATATGAATACATTACAAGAGTAAATAAAAAATTGAAATAAAAAATTGAAATAATTATTTGTTAATATTTAATTTGATTGTTTTTTATAGTATTACGTTTTGTATGTTTTTTGGTTTTCTCAATTCCAATAACATTATTATTTAGATTTAGATATTCTATTGTTTTTGAATCATCATATATGATATATGTATCTAAATTTTTATTATTTTCAATTATTTGATTTACACGTTGGTCAGTTTTTGCACAATCAAAAATTATTTCTTTAAGATTATCATTGTTCATCTTATAAAGTTCTTTATTAGCTTTGTATTGGAATGCTTTTGCAAATAATTTAGCGCATTTCTCAACTCTTTTATCATCTTCGACTATCATAATAAATTTAATATCTGGGTGTGTTTCTTTACCTGTTGCATATGCTTGTAATCGTTTACGGATATTACCTGTTCTACCGAGTTTTAGAATATTATTATTTTTATTTACAGTTAATATATAAATATATTTATTAGTTGTTGTTAATTCAAGAATTTTATTAGCAATTTGATTTTTGTAATAATCTATAAATTTACGAAGCATAACAAAATAATCACGAAACATTTTTCCTTTTTCTGTGCTAGAATTCATACATATTTTTTCAAAACATTCAAAAGTAATCATATATTGTGCATCTTTAACACCTTTCATAGATTTTTGTTTAAAACGTATTATTACATAATCAATATTTAGTTTATAATCTTTTCTTATATTTTCTTCAAATCCCCTTTGGCTACTAATATCCAAATATTCAATTACATTTTTTAATGGTATTCCAAATTTATTATTTATACATAATTCATAAAATTTATAGTATTCATTAATAAATTTTTCTGGAACAGCAGTAAATTTTTTAAGGAATTCTTTTAATGTAATTTTTGACATAATTATATATTTGTTATTATTAATATTAGTTAAGAAAAAAATTAGGTACACACATACTAATTGTATACCTAATTTTGCTTATATATAAACTTGAACTCAACAATTTATATCTGCCAGAATGAAATCTTTAAAAAATACAAAACATTCTAGTACTAAAAAATATTCAAAAACAACAAAACATTTTAGTCATATAAATATAAAATCAACTTATGAAGAATTGATCAAAGCATTTAGTCATTTCGGTAGTATAAAAGATTGGGAAGGAACGCATTCAATCGAAGATGATATCCTTCATAAATTTCTTAATGAAATTTGCAATAATAATTATAAAACTAAAAACGAAATAATTAAAACTGCCAGAATGATTAATAAAAATGTATTAACAAAAAAATATCCAAAATGGTATGCGTAATTATTCATATGCACGTATTAAGAACCTGCATTGGTTGATTATCGTAATTTTCATAAACATTTAGCCAGACTGAATGTGGATAATACCGTGGATATGTATCATTAGTGATATTCTGATATTCAATATTAGTAATAGATTGATTAACATTATCAATAATATGATTAAATGACATTCTAGAAGGAATACTTATAAGAATATTCAATAATTCAATAATTCAATAATAATTGTAATATAATATTTAAATTTTTGCTGTCAATTTTTGCCAACATTCATAAGTAAATTTATTCGGCCATCTAGAATAAATATCAAATTTTTTAACTCTTCTATATTATCATCAAATGATATAGACCGATATCCTGAAAACCATTTTTCATTATGTTTAGTGATTTCATAATCTATCCAATCTACTACCGTCTTAATATTATACATCAATTCAATTAATCCATTTTCTATTACTTTAGTAATATCATTCACAGGCAAACTATCCATTAGAGTTTTAACTAATTCTAGCTTAACTTTAATATCTAATTTTGCAACTTCTTTTCTAATATTTGTAATTGCCTTATTACTTTCTGTACCATGGCGAACAAAGGATACTCCAGAATACATTGTATCCACAGTGCTAACTATAAGTGAATTTAGAATGTTAGTAGTGATGTAAGTTAATAATGTACCACCTACAACATAATGCAACATTTTGGAAGATTTCTTTAAGTCTTTGTGCCTTTTATTCTAGACATATAAAAAATATCACGCGCTAGAATCTAATGTAGTATTAGAATTGGCATCTCTAGAATAGACATTCTAGCATAGACATTTTGGAATAGACATTCTAGAAAACATTCTTACTAAAATTAATAAAAAATCAACGAATGAAGTTGAATAATCAAATTCTTTTTAGAAAGTTATTCAATGGAAAAAATGATAGTTTATTGATTAAACTGGAAATTATTAACGAATTGTTCTTCTGTTAGAACATCACGAATATTTGCACAATCAATTCGATTTTCATACTCTTCTTCAGAAATTAGGTTTTGATTAAAATCTTTGGTGAGTGTCAAAAATACTTTTTTTTCCGGAATAATAGATTGCCAAACCCAATACACTTTTGCGAAATCATTCTCATTCGCGTATTCAGTTGAAAGATTGCATAGACACTCTTCAGATTTTACAGACCATTTTTCAGAACGTGTTTTGGGACGCCACCGCATACAGTCAAATGATATTTTCCAAACAGTTTGATCATTTTTGTATTCTGCAAATGCCTCAGTAAATGTATTGTGAGACTTAATACCAGTGGTTTCAGAACGTGTTTGGTACGTCATCTGGAATGTTTTGTAAGCTATATTATTACAAATACAGAATTCAATTTTTACACAAAAAAAACTAAAAAAACTAAAAAAACTAAAAAAACTAAAAAAACTAAAAATGCTAAAAAATTAATAAATCAACGAATAAATCAACGAATAAATCAACGAATGAAGTTGAATAATCAAATTCTTATTAGAAAGTTATTCAATGGAAAAAATGATTGTTTATTGTTTATTATTTTTTGTTTTGGTAAGATATTAACGTTTCCATCTTTTTTTCAAATTTTCAATTTGTTTTTCTGTTCCTGGTAAAATACTTATAAATATTCGTTGTTCTGTCATTGGTGGCTCACTATGTACCAACGCTTTTTCTGGATTACCTACTATGAATATCAATCCTTCGTTATTTTGTAATTGTTTTACTTTCTTACGGGCAAATATTGTGTTTTGCTTCATACGAATATCCATTTGCCATTGTTCATCGTTAAAATATTTCATAATGTCTTCTTGTGTTTTGGGTCCATTTACTCGCATTATATCATGCATTTTATCTTTATCTTTTAATGTGGAATTAACCATTAAAGTTCCTGGACCTTTTAATATTGCTACAAATTTTGATTGGATTTGTTTTCTGTCTTCTGGTGTTTCTATAAAGAAAGAACCATCCATATGCCATCGTGGGATATTAAATCTATCATTAGGTGTTGTTGTTCTAATATCAATCCAAGCGTGGTCTTTATCATATCCATTGCAAACCGCATTCACCATTTTATTAACTAGAGTAGTAAATGTATTTGCTACTGTTGGGGAATTAGAACCTATTTCTTGGATAAATTTGCTAGGATTAATATTACCTATTTTTCCAAAATGACGAAATACATTTCCGTTTGTAATATCTATTTTTTTAATACATTCTATTTCTTTTTTTGTATAGTTAATTGGAAATACATTGTTAACTTGTTTAGTTAATGTACGTTTTATATCATCTGGGTTTATAATTGGTGATTGGTTTGATGTATCCATTCTAGATATAGTTATTTATAAATGTTTTAGATATTATTCTAGAGCAAGTAATTTTATGTGATGCTAGAATGATATGAAAGACAAAAGTAAAAATTAATAAAAAATAAAAAATAAAAAATAAAAAATATTAAATATTAAATAAATTACAAAGCAACTACATCAGTTATATTTTCTTCTTTATAAGGTTGATATGTTTCATAATTATCATTATAATACAATTGAATATTTTTAACTACAAATGTATCGTATTCTTTAACCAATTCTTCTTTTATAGTTTTAACTAATAAATCTAATTTATCACTATTACTTATTTTTACGGTTTTATTATTATTTCTTATAACATCGGGATTATATCGAATGATAATAACACTACGACCGCCAATACCATTTACAATCTCATTTATTCTAGCACACTCACAACTATCTTCATAGCTATTATGCTGGTTTTCATCAATCTCAACTATTATACAATGTTTGTTTAATTCAAAATATATATCAGGTCGTTTTTTACTACACCCCTGAAGCATTTTACTAGAATTATATTCAAACTTAGTATCTATGGCTTTTCTAAGATAACGGACAACAGCCCATTCTTTTTTGTTTTGAATTTTCTTACAATCTTTGCAAACATAATCTGAGTTTTCCTTGATATCGCAAAATTTGCAAAGTCTCTTTACTTTAGTTAATCTGTCTTCTGGAATATGCTTATTACAATACTTAGTGTTATCTATCATTTGATTATATTCCTCATCACAATCTAAAACAGAACACTTATATTCCAATACTAAGTTAATCATATTTGGTTGTTTATGTTTAACACAATAATGTGGTTTTTTATTTGCAAATCCAAATATGGGTGTGTCTTTGCATTTTGCGATTTTGCAGTTTTTAGATCTAACATCAATCATATCATCTGTTTTATGGTCGGCACAATACAATGCTTTTTTTTCACCTGGTAGATTAAAAGTAGGTTGTTTAGGGCATTCAGGATTTACGCACCTTGGACTACTTACACCTATCATTTCCGGTGTTTTATGCTTCTTACAATATTTTGACGTTTTTTCAGTAGATAAGTTATATGTTGGTTGAATAGTGCATCCTTCTATAATACATAATTTATTTTTAACATTAATCATATTATTTGTTTTATGTTTTTTACAATAAATTGCAGTTTTTTGTCCTATTAGATTAAAATTTGGTATTTTTGTGCAGCCTTCTTCGATGCATCTTTTACTTTTAACATCAATCATATTATCTTTTTTGTGTTTTTTACAGTATATAGCAGTAATTTCAGAAGGTATATTAAAGGTAGGTTGCTTAGTACAATCGATTTCTGCACAACGTTTAGATATTACGTTAATCATATTTGGTTTCATATGTTTTTTACAATATATGGCAGTACTTTCACTAGGATTATTAAATGCTGGTATTTTTATACAACCAATTTCTATGCATTTTTTATCTTTAATATTTATCATATTTGTTTTTTTATGGTCATCGCAATAAATAGCTTTTTTTTTATTTTTATAATTAAATGTTGGTTGTATTGTGCAATTTAGCTCTATACATCTAGCATGCATAACATCGATCATATTATCTTTTTGATGGTCTGAACAATATAGTGGTTTAATTTCTGTTGGCAAATTAAAATTTGGACGGTTTGTGCATCCTGGTTCAACACATTGTTTATTTGCTACATCAACCATTTCTGGGGTTTTATGGTCTTTACAATATTGTGCTTTTTTAACAGTGGGTATGTTATATGTTGGACGTTTAGGACAATCAAGTATAATGCATTTTTTATTTGCTAAATCAATCATCTCCGGTGTCTTATGTTTTTTACAGTATTTTGGTTTTTTTTCAGTTGGTATATTAAATATAGGGGTTTTTGTGCATCCTTCGCCAATACATTTTTTTGCTTTAGTTTTTTTACGTACCATTCCAGTTGTTCTGTGTGTGGTACAATATTGTAATGGTGCATCAATTGATATTCTATAATGGGGACGCTTAGGGCATCCTGCTATAACGCAAGGCATTTTAAAAATATTATTATATGTTTATTCTATAATTAGTTGTAATAATTTTTTTATATTAAAAAATTAAAAATACAAAATTCAATCTCAAAAAATAGCATCTAAATCAAAATCTTTATCACCTTCTACATCACCAACACCTGCTTTATTATATTCTGATACACGGTGTTCGAAAAAATTTGTTTTTCCTTCTATACTAATCATTTCCATAAAATCAAATGGATTGGCAACTTTCCAAATTTTATTATAACCAAGTTGAACCATAAGTTGATCAGCAACATACTTAATATATTGTTTCATTAATTCAACATTCATACCTAACATTGCACACGAAATACTTTCTGTAATAAATACTGTTTCAATTTCTACGGCCTCCTCAATTATTTTACGCACGGTGTCTTCCGATAGTCTATATTCTGGTTTTAGATCGTTATATAGGGAAATACTGGTCTGTGTATGACTATTTTCGTCCCTACTTATGAACGAATTCGATAGCGTCAGTCCAGGCATTAGATTCCGTTTCTTTAACCAATAGATTGCACAAAATGACCCGCTAAAATGAATACCTTCTACACAAGCAAAAGCTATTAGCCGGTGTGGGAGTGTGGCTGTTTCTGACTTAGTCCATCGTGTAGCCCAAATAGCTTTTTGCTTAATGCAGGGAATAGTAGTAATTGCATTAAAAATGCGTTCTTTCTCTGTATTATCAGTAATTAGGGTATCAATTAGTCGGGAATACATCTCAGAATGGATATCTTCCATCATTGATTGAAAACGGAGACAAGTACGTACTTCTTTATAAGTGATTTCTTCTATAAAATTCATATCTAAGTTTTCAGCTACAATACCATCACTGGCTGCGAAAAATGCCAAAACATTCTTAACAAAATTACGTTCAGTATCCGTAAGTTTGGTTAGGTATTGGTCGCGGTCTTTGGATAAATCAACTTCTGAAACAATCCAGAATGTTGCTAGTTGCTTCTTATAAAAGTCATAATATTTAGGATTATAAATTGGTAAGAAAGTGTAATGATTAGTAGGATTGCTAGAGAGATTGAAATAATCGTCGGTTGCCATTTTATTCTGGGAGATGTATTTTATTATACTGCTAGATTAAATTTGTTATTATATTTATTTTTAAACATTTTATTTTTCAATTTTTTATAATTCAAAAATTATTCAAAAATTATTATTTCTTTAGTTTATTTTCAAAATATAATAAATAATTAAATAATTAGATAATTAGATAATTGTAAGTTTACTAAATCATAATGGCATCATTAGATGAAGCATTTTCACCCCCCCC
>Ga0214921_10003048_pt1 | contig 26323 bp, 28 predicted proteins | sample LL1505_MetaG_FD_177992 | JGI IMG/M metagenome (GOLD analysis project Ga0214921, IMG submission 177992) | Freshwater microbial communities from Lake Lanier, Atlanta, Georgia, United States - LL-1505 | ecosystem: Environmental > Aquatic > Freshwater > Lake | place: USA: Georgia | collected... | reverse complement strand
CCAACGGGACCACTCCTCCTCGAAAGCGCGAACCTGCCCAGACTGGGTCAGCATCGGATCAGGCTGTTGCAAATAATGGATCAGATTGTCCAGATCCTCTCGAAGGATGTTGTTGTGCATCAGAGGTAAGTTGAGCAAAGGATAGCGCGCTTCCCCCATCGTCTTACTTCTCGTTGTAGTAATCACCCCACTCTACCAACAGGGTGCTCTTTCCATCGGATCGCCGGAGCGCTTTTTCGTAAGCCGGAAAGATCTCTTCCGGTTCATCGAGCCGAATCACCTCGATATTGCAGCACATGAGGCGAAAGGCCTCTGTGAAATCACCTATGTGTTGATGCTGGGGATGGAGGGGGCGCTCCGACCCAATCCCCGTCCGAATGATGACCTTGGGTCGGTAGCTTCCGTTTGACATCAGATGAAACTTATCCAGATGGTTCACAATCTGGTTAACGGCCAATAACAGAAAATTCCACCGGGGGTAGATGCTGATCGGGGTGTATCCGGAAACGGCTAATCCGTTAGTGATTCCCATCTGCATCTCCTCGTCTACCGGAAGTTCTAATAACTTTTCTCGGGGAACTTCGCGAAGCGTGTTGGACATGGCGGTGCCAGCGACTTCGACGGCTTGCCCTAAAAACAGAGTCCCTGGGTCTAGCGCCAGAAAGTCCATGGCTCTTTTCAATTCATCAAAATATTTGGGACGGATCGTTCGCATAAACTAGAACTGAACCCTCTGACCTGCGCCGGCATGAGGGTATTTTGAAGTGTAGCGATAGTAGGTGATATCGGGCGCCTGCACGTCCTCAAAGGTAAGTTTGCTCAAGTTCCAAGCCTTACGGGTGTCCGTACATACAGACTTCTCGTTGTCCTCAACCACCCAGTGGATGGGTAGGCCATGAGATCGGGCATACTTGATGCATTCATGCGCTACGCCTGTTTCGGATGTCATTTCGCCCATAAAGCACCACACTTTTTCATTCCCCTTACGGCGCTTAATTCCTAAAGCCACCCCAAGGGCAATCGGCAATACCCCGGTAACAATGGCGGAGGATAGAATTCGATACCGAGGAAAACACAGTGAGATGGATCTGCCCGCCATGATTTCAGCCTTAACTTCGGAGGGCGGAACACCCTTCAGGAGGCACTGATAATGGCTGCGCCAAGAACAAAAAACCCAGTCTCGGGCTTTGATTTTAGCAAAAACAGAGATTATGGCTTCCTCATTCCCGTAATAGAGATGCACGGGAGCACGGATCTTGCCCGCATTGAACTCATGGGCGATGTCTGCTTCAAAATCAATCAGCTCTTGGGCGGTCATCGTTACCTCTTCCGGGTCTTATCTCCAGGTGTCCCGGGTAAGATCCCGTTCTTTTTTCAATTTGGCAAAGTTTCGCTGAAGGTCGATTTTTCGATAATCCGTCTCAGGATCGTAGAAAATAACCTGCGAACCAAGTCGGTCGATCTCAAAAGGGATTTCTAGCAGATTCCTCAAGGCCAACCGGACACGCTTCCGCCGTTCCGGAGGCACGAAAAAGAGCAGGAAGCCACCACCCCCAGCTCCAAGAATTTTACCGCCCAGGGCTCCGGCCTTACGTGCAGCACGATAGAACTGATCGATCCTAGGGTTTGATATCCCTGGACTAATGCCCCTCTTTATCTCCCAGGCTTCATGCAAAAGACCCCCGAATGTGTACGCATCAAATTTCTTTGCTGTTAGAAGGGCGCATGCCTCAGAGACCATTTCAGGCAATTTCAGAAAGTAATTCTTCTTGGCAGCAAGATTTAAGACGTAACTTTTAGCAATCACGGAAGAAGTTCTGACTGTTCCCGTAAAGAATAGCATACAATGAGAGAGAAGTTCCCCTACTCGATCGGAGTGCAGCGTCAGCGGCCTCACCAAGATTTCGCCGGACGGCGCGAAGCGGATATAGTTAAGGTTACCATAACTCGCAAGAACCTGATCCTGTGAGCCGACCGTCTCCTGGAGCGTGTTTTGCTCAAGATCAATGGCTTCTTTAGCCAAAGACAATCGACTGGTCATCTGCCCGAGTAAGGCATGCGAGGCATGCAGAAGACCCACCGCAAAGCTTGAACTCGAACCCATCCCGCTTCGGGCAGGTAAATCTCCGTCGTGATGCACTTCAACGCCTCGATTATGAAAGTACTTGCTGCAAACCGCCTTGACCACTGGGTGTCGAATTTGAGAGGCCTTGGAACAGGTCTCGGTAATGGAGTAGACCACCCGATAACGGTGAGAGAAAAAGGGAGGCAAGTAACGTAGGGAAATGTAGCAATACTTGTTGATTCCACACCCCAGGACTGCCCCTCCGTGTTTTGCAATCCATTCAGGATAATCTGTTCCTCCTCCGAAGAAGGAGATTCTAAAGGGGGTGCGCGTAATGATCACGATCCAGCCTCCCGATTAGTAAAGAAAGTGTCAGCCCGTGCATAATCATCAGGTGTACCAATATCCAGAAAAGGGCTGTCCACCTCCTCCACTCGAATCTTGCGACCTTCAGACAACCACCTTGGAATCAAATCGTTTTCTATGCTTAAGACCTCATGCTTCACCGGCTCATTCAACCAGATGCCCGGTAGAAGATAAATCCCCGCGTTGATCAGACCCTCACCTCCACCAATTTTTTCCCGAAAAGCCACTAGTTCACCTTCTTTGACCTCCAACCTTCCGTAGCGACTTGAATCCGGCACTTTCCTTGCCACCATCCAAGCCTCGGTCGGGTCTTTGTATTTCAAGGCGTCAACCCACCATCCCGCAAGATAGGAATCCCCATTCATGACCAGCCAGTTCTTTGGACTTAGACCGGACTCTCGGACCGCGTGCATCACCCCGCCCCCTGTCCCAAGGGGCTCCCTTTCATTGACCCACACCACCCCCACGCTCCGGGGGATGTGCGGTTCAATTTCATTCCGCAAGACATCAAATAAATGTCCGCCTGATATCACAGCCTTGGTAAATCCAGACATCGCTAACTGTTCTAGAATCCAAACAAGGAAAGGCCTTCCCTGTACGGGGAGGGCAGGTTTGGGGAGGCTAGGAAAGTGTTGTGAAATTCGGGTGCCTCGGCCTCCCGCCAAAATCAAAGGCACAGTGGAGTCGATGTTCGTCCACATCAGACGTTGGCATACTTAGACTGCCGAAGAATAGCAAAGGCCTTGATTAATTCGCGGATGCCGCGATCCAGATCCCACTCCGTCCGGAAACCAGTTCCGAGGATTCGCTGATTGGAGACCACATAATCTCGCTTGTCGGGATCCTCTCCGATCGGTGCCTCCACATACGTGAATTGCGGCAGGTGCTCCTTGATTTTCGCACATAGCTCCAGCTTGGAGAGGTTGGCCTCCTCTAAACCGACATTGTAAGGTCTTCCCTTCATCACGGAAAAATTCGCAATGGCATGCAAGAAGGCCCGGGCCACGTCTCGGATATGGATATAGTTACGCTTGAAGTGCCCCTCAAAGATCAAGACTGCGCGATCATGAACTGCTCGATAAACAAAATCATTCACCAGGAGATCCACTCGCATTCTTGGGGAGGCCCCAAAAACGGTGGCCAAGCGGAAGGTCAGACTGTTACCCCGGGACAACACTGCTTCCTCTGCTCTGACCTTGGTCGTTCCATAAAGGGAGATGGGACGAAGGGGGGTCTCCTCCGTGCAAAACTTGCCTTTCTCCCCGACTCCATAACCACTGTTTGTGGTTGGGTATAGAATCGCTTGCGAAGGACTGGCCAACCGGCACAAGGATTCAATAGCGGTCTGATTTGTAGAAAGAGCACCCGTTTGATCTAGATTGCATAAGGGAGCGCCGACCAGTGCCGCCAGAGGGATAATAATATCCTGCGAGGCCAAAGCATCTTTAAGCACATGATCATTTCGCACATCTCCACGAATGACGTGGAAGCGATCCTGCCCGCAACAATCCATTAGGGAGTTCTGCCCAAAGAGGAAGTTATCCAAAACCGTAACCCTAAAACCCTCATTCAACAGGGCTGGTGCCAAAACTGATCCCAAATAACCAGCTCCCCCGGTAATCAGAACGTTGGCTTGTTGGGCTTTATTCATACGAGAGACGCCTCCAGTTTCTGTAAAAGTTCGTCCCGATTCAACCCCGGAAGGGCCAAGGTTTCCTGGGTGAGTCGAGTGGCAACGGGGAATTTCTCTTTCGCCGTACCGAAACACTCCTGCTCGTGCATGGCTCGGGGGTAGTAAACCTCGGTTTGGATACCTTGAGCACCGAGCTTCTCCTTAAGGGCATCACGCTGTCCGGAGCCCAAAACACGGATCACAAATTGGTTCCAAGTATGTTCCCCCACTCCTGAATGGCATGAAAAGGGCAGAAAGACCGCACCTGACTTTCCATGCTTGGCCTCCCCCTGTCCTTGGCACACACAAGCGTCCAACGACATAACCGCATTCCATCTTTCTCGAAGAATTTCAATGAGCCTGTCTGCATTCTGTTTTCGTTTTTTTAGGGCGGCATCCAAATGCTTTAGCTTTACGCGGAGAAAAGCAGCCTGGAGTTCGTGTAAACGGAAATTGCCGCCAACCATTTCGTGAAAATATTTTACTTTGGCACCGTGCACACGGAGTTTTCTTATTTTCTCCGCGAGGGAGGCATCGCGGGTGGTGATCAGGCCGCCCTCCCCCAGCGTCCCCAGATTCTTAGTTGGGAAAAAAGAAAAGGTCCCGAACGTTCCCATCGATCCAGCCTGCCGACCCTTGTCTTTGGCCCCCAACGCCTGCGCAGCATCCTCAATCACCGGAATGCCGTGTTTTTCCGCCGCCTTAAGGATCGGATCCATGTCGGCGCACTGACCAAAAAGATGAACCGCAATGATGGCCTTGGTTTTCGGCCCGATCTTGGCCACCACCTGATCTGCACGCAGGTTGTAACAGCAATCGGCGCTATCCACAAAAACCGGCTTCCCACCCAGACGAGCCACGGCCCCTGCGGTAGCAAAAAACGTGTAAGTGGGGCAAATAACCTCATCCCCCGGACCCACCCCCACTGCCTGCAAGGCTAGGAGGAGGGCATCGGAACCGTTAGAAACTCCGATGGCATGAGGCACCCCAATCCAAGCCGCGATCTCCCGCTCAAAAGCCTCCACCTCAGATCCCAACACAAAACGCCCGCTATCCAAAACACGCTCAAAGGCTGCGAGCAGCTCCCCCCGATAGGGAGCATGCTCAGCCACCAAGTCGAGCATCGGAACCTTCATAAGTCACTTATTGTATGCAAGAAACCCCAAGACTAAACCCCAAAAAGACCCTTTTCGTAGGATTGCCCTTATCCCACGATCTGGGCAGTTTCTGGTTATGGCATCTCCCAACGGATCCAAGTTTCTTGTCCATGGGGGAAAACCCATCCAGGGAGAGATCGAGCCCCAAGGAAACAAGAACGAGGCCATGCCCCTCATGGCAGCAGCCTCACTGACAGATCAACCCGTCATCCTGCAAAACATTCCTCAAATTGAGGATGTCCGGCTGATGGAGGAAATCCTCCATGAACTAGGGTTGTCCTCAAGCGAATCAGAGTCCGCCCAAGTCCGCCGCACCTTAACCCTTCAGGCCAAGGAAAATCCCAAATCCAACATCCATCCCGAACTTGGTTCACGGCTACGCGGATCCGTCACACTGGCCGGCCCTCTGCTTGCCAGAACGGGCGAAGTCACTCTTCCCCGCCCCGGTGGAGACCGAATTGGCCGTCGCCGCCTAGATACTCACCTTCAGATATTCTCAGCCTTGGGCGCCCAGATCACGGACATCCGAGACGGGATCAAGATCAAAGCCAAAAAACTTAAAGGGGCCGATATCCTGCTGGATGAAGCTTCCGTCACAGCGACCGAAAACGGCCTTTGTGCTGCCACTCTGGCCGATGGTGTCACTGTGCTCCACAACGCCGCCAGCGAACCCCACGTTCAGGCTCTGGGGAATCTACTTAACGCCATGGGAGCCAAAATCTCAGGCATCGGCACCAACACCCTCACCATCGAGGGGGTAAAATCCCTGAAGGGCGCCACCCACCGGATCAGCGCCGATTACTTGGAAGCAGGATCTTTTTTGGCCTTAGCAGCAGTCACCGGAGGCGAATTAAAGATAAAAAATACCGCACCGGAAAACATGCGAATGATCCTGCAAACCTTTGGCCGTTTGGGTATCCGCACAGAAATCAAGGGCCAGGATATTCTTGTCCCCAAGAATCAGTCGCTGGAGGTGGAAAAAGAGTTTGGCGGAGCCGTCCCCCATATTGCCGATGCCCCATGGCCCGGTTTTCCTGCGGATATGACCTCGGTCGCCGTGGTAACAGCCACCCAGTGCAAGGGCACAGTGCTGATTCATGAGAAACTTTTTGAATCCCGACTGTTTTTTGTCGACGGACTTCTAGAGATGGGTGCTCGCATCATTCTTTGCGATCCCCACAGAGCTGTTGTCCTCGGATCCGATAAACTTCGGGGAGCTAAACTGGCCAGTCCTGATATCCGGGCCGGCATGGCCCTACTCATCGCTGCCCTTTGTGCGGATGGCGAATCAGAGATTCGCAACATTACCCAGATCGACCGAGGCTTTAGTTGTATCGAGCAGCGTCTCCAATCTCTCGGCGCAAGGATCGAGCGGAAGTAAACGATTAGCCTACTTCGGTCGCACTCCTTCACTTAATTGGGCCTCTAACAAAACAAAGGATCTTCCCACCAAGGTGTCAGGGGTGGGCTTCAAGACGCGGCGCGCCTCAAACAGCGCCGCTTTGGCGGCTTGCATCTGTCCTTCAGCGAGAGCTGCCTCCACAAAAGGAACCACCAAACCATAAAATAAATGTCCTCCCGCCTGCCCCTTATATTCCCGCAAAGATTGGCGGAAGGAAGTTTGCGCCCCGTCCCAGTTTCCCTCCTGTATTTTTTCCGACAATTGTCCTGCCGCCGCTCCGATTCCAAGGTCAAAACGCTTAGCCCGGTTCTGCACTAGGATTTGCCGTTGGAGATTAGCAATCTCCTTGGCATCTGCACCCGCCTTGGCCAATTCTAAAAGTTTTTCCTGCCCCAAGACTTTGTAGTCAGGATAGGGCGTGAATCTTTTAACAAAAGACTGCCAGAATTCTTTCTGAGCCTCTCGACTGGCGTTCCTCTTGGTAAGAAGGCTTGAGCGAAGCATCCATGCCGGCAAATACTCGGGTTGAATGACCAAAACGGCATCTATCCATGAGTCAATATCCTCCACTCCTAGTGAGTTTGCGTAGTTGTTCCATAGCCTAGCTTGCTGGAAAGCCGGAGAACGCTCCCGATTCTTACCAAGAAAAATCAGTTCTGTATCACTGATAGTCTTCCAGGTCTGGGGATCCTTGGCTTGACCTACGGGATAATTTTGCTGCGTGTACCGACCACAATCCGTATCCCACCTTCCGGGTGATTCAAGATACCCAAACCAGGCATGGCCTCCACTATCACCCTGTCCCGTAAAAAAAAGGGTGGGCAATCCCTTGGCCTTCCCTGCCATCGCGGCGAAGTAGGCTTGATCCACACAGATCCCTCCGCGCTGACGAATTTCCGCCAAGGTGTATTTCGGATAAGGCCAAGTCAGAACGTTTCTCTCATACCTCGGAATATCGTAACGAATGCTGGAGAATACTTTATCGAAACCGCTACGACTCGCGGTCACATCTTTTTGCGCCCACTCCATCTCAGAGTCAGCCAGAGAGTGATCCACAATATACTTCAGCTCGTCCACCATCAGGTCCCGCAAATCTAGGAGATACCGACGATCTTTTTGCAGTCCTGCCATGGAATGCAGACGTTCTACAGGTGCAGGTTCCTCCCAAGGAACCGCCGCGTGCGACACCTGACCATGGGGCCAATCTTTAGGAAAAGGTTGATCGAACACCAAAGCCAGAGCCACCGCCAAGCGAGGTAAGGCCGCCACATCCTCCGGGTATTTCTTTTGCATAGCCGAGAGAATCTCGATGGCCTGCTGGGGATGGTCTTCAGGCTGAAGATTCTCGAAAAAGGATTTCAGAAGATCGGCGTTAGAGCCCAACGCGACCAGAGATGACGTATCCTCCCCAGTAGAGAGTGAATCCATCAAAGTCAGCCATTGCCATAATCTGAAACTTTTTTCCCAATCCCCGCCAGGCTTAAGCACGTCCTTCTGGATAGGAGTGACACGGTTTTTAATGGTTTCAGATAATTCTATCTTTAATTCAGACCAGCTAGAAAAAGTGGGGTGTCGTTGCCACCATTCCGAAAGTATTTCCGCGGATTGCGTGGTCTGCAGAGACCCTAGAAAGGTAAGAAATAAAAGAAACTTCTTCACCCAATCAAAATTGGAATCTGCTTACGCTGGCGAAAGCTAGTCAAACTTTTGTACCCAACCTCCTTCACGAAAGCTAAGGCTCGCTCGAATTCATAACCAACCTCCCTGGGTGTGTGGGAATCGGAGGAAATCAAGACGGGTATATTACGTCGGAATGCCTCTTCTAGGAATGGTTTGGCGGGATAGATTTCCATCACCTCCTTGCGTAGACCTGCCGTACTGACCTCCATTGCGATACCGGCGGCCTCAATCGCATCTAGGGTCTCCCGATAGTAAGGGCGCAGGTCGCCCTTTGGAATGTGGCCAAACTTTTTCACAAGGTCAGGATGAGCCATGAAATCAAAAAGGCCACTCTGGGCGGCCTGGGTCATGGCTTTGAAATATCGCGTCCATACCTCCTCCACTGGTTGATCCTTCCAGCGGGCGAGTTTTAGCGGGTTGTCCACATCCCAATCAGGCGTGATGTAGTGAACCGCACCGATGAAATAGTCGAATTCCACTTTTTGAGACAACTCCCGTATCCAGCTTTCTCTGCCGGGAATAAAGTCACACTCAAGGCCAAGCCTTATGGGTAATTGAGGAAATTCCTTGCGGGCTTCATGAACCAGCTTCAGATATTCCGGAAAGTCTGCGAGATCCATCCTCCAATCATCGAACTTTTCAGGCATCGGGTTGTGCTCGGAAAAACCAATCTCCTTGAGTCCCTTTCGAAGAGCCTCTGTCGCATACTCTCTGGGATGCCCCGTGGCGTGCCCACAAAGAGGCGTATGCATGTGATAATCGAACAGCATCCATCATTTTTATACATCCCTTGGGCGAAAACCAAGGACGCAGGGCAACGTTGCCCAACCCACCCTGTTTCGGCATCATGAAGGGATGCGAAATTCGGCTCAAGTTCACCTAACTTCTGCTCGACTGAAATTAACTCTGCGGAGCTTCCGCCAGCTCCGAATCTTGGTTGTAGGTGATCTGATGCTGGATGAATTTATATATGGCCGAGTATCCCGCATCTCCCCAGAGGCCCCTGTCCCTGTAGTCCACGTCGAGAAGGAAGTCTCGTACCCGGGAGGCTCTGCCAATGTGGGTCGGAACTTGGCATCCTTAGGAATCCATGCGGAATTAAGTGGAAGTATCGGCCAGGATCACGCAGGCAGCCGCCTCCTCAATCTTCTCCGTCACGAAAAGATAGGCTCTGCCGGGATCTGCCGCTCCAACACCTACCCTACAATCCGAAAAACCAGGGTTTTAGCCCGACACCAGCAAGTCGTACGCGTGGATCGCGAATCCCCCAACCGCATCTCCGCCAAAGAGCGGGCTGCGGTCGTGAAAAAGGCCCTGCAAATCCTCCCTCGTTGCGACGCACTAATCCTGGAGGACTACGGCAAGGGTCTTTTTGACCAAGATTTTGTCGACATCCTTTTAACTACGGCTTCAGAAAAAGAAATTCCATCACTAGTGGATCCCAATATTCACAATCCTCTCCATTGGGGAGGAGCCACTTTGGTAAAACCCAACCGCCTGGAGGCCTTTAGTGCACTAGGCAGGCCTGACTCAGGCCGAAGAGAGGACTGGTTATCCGCCGGAGAGGAACTCCTTATCCGCTGGTCATGTCGCTATCTATTACTCACCTTGGGTGAGCATGGAATGATTCTTTTCCAGCCTGGGATGAAACCATACCCCATCGCGAGCCGAGCCCGGGAGGTTTATGACGTTTCAGGTGCCGGAGACACCGTGATCTCGGTTCTCGCGGCGGGACTGGCATCGAAGATTTCTGGGACTATTGCCGCCGAACTCGCTAACTTGGCAGCTGGAATTGTTGTCGGGAAACTCGGCACAGCCACCACTTCGCCCCAAGAGATCTTAGAGGCGGCTCGCCACCATGGGTAAAGCTGCTGTTTTCCTCGACCGAGACGACACACTGATCGAAAACGTTCCCTATCTGGGAGATCCGGAGCAAGTTCGTCTATTGCCCGGAGCCAAGGAAGCCATTCAAAGACTTCGCCAAAGAGGCCTTCCCCTTTTCATTGTTTCCAACCAGTCTGGCGTCGGGCGGGGATTCATCACCAAAGATCAGGTCCGATCAGTGGACGCACGAATGGAGGAATTGTTGGGCATCCCTTTTGTGGATTACTGCCATTGCTTTGCCGCCCCAGGGGATCCTTACGACGAAAGACGCAAACCCTCCCCCCTGATGCTACAGGAGGCCGCTGCTGAGCACGGCCTCGATCTCTCACACTCTGTAATGGTGGGAAACCGCCTTTCCGACATTCAGGCTGGACACTCAGCAGGATGTTGGACCGTCTTACTGAAACTACGTGTCCATCCAGAAGATGAAAAAGAGTCGACAACCCTGGCTTCGTATTCAGCGGAGACTTGGGAAAAGGCCACAGACTGGATTCTTTCCAAGGCAAAGAATCAGTCATGAAGTCCAAACCGATCATTGCCGTCATTCCAGCTCGTTATGCCTCGACGCGCTTTCCTGGAAAACCCCTCGCCCTAATTCATGGAAAGCCACTCCTTCAGTGGGTCTGGGAAGGAGCCAAACGGGCTCGGAAGATTGATCGGGTTATCGTAGCCACGGATGACGACCGCATTTCTGTGGCGGCGGAAAGATTTGGAGCGGAGGTAATAAAAACTCGTAACGATCACCCCTCCGGAACCGACCGCATAGCCGAGGTCACCCGCGAGATCGACGCTGCATGGATCCTAAATATTCAAGGCGATGAACCACTCATCGAAGGCTCACTCTTGGACAAATGGATCGATTCATTTCAACCGTCGTTTGGCATGACGACCATCGCTACACGCCTTTCTGAGCCCTCCGATCTTCAAAAACCCGATATCGTCAAAGTCTCTTTTGATCACCAAGGACGAGCTCTGGGGTTTCAGCGCCACGTTCCCTTTGACCAAGCCAAGGACTGGACACACCAACATGTGGGTCTTTACGCCTACAATCCTGAAACCCTACGCAAGTTTGTCTCCTTGCCCCCTAGTCAGGGCGAACAGAGAGAGCGCTTGGAGCAGCTTCGCGCCCTTGAGAACGGGATTGCGATTCAGGTCCTTCCGCTTACCTTCCTATTCGTCGGTGTGGACACGCCGGGGGACGTGCCACGCGCAGAACGTGCCCTGGCCAGCCGCGCCACAAGTGTCTCTAAATGAAATACATCTTCATTACCGGCGGGGTGATTAGTTCCTTGGGCAAAGGACTCACGGCCGCCGCCCTAGGAACCCTCCTGGAACGCCGCGGCTTGAAGGTGGGTCTGATGAAGTTTGACCCCTACCTGAATGTCGATCCTGGAACTATGAGCCCCTACCAACACGGCGAAGTCTATGTATTGGAGGACGGTGCCGAAACCGATCTCGACCTCGGACATTACGAACGCTTTACCTCATGCCGATTAACCCGCCGTCATAATCTGACCGCTGGGCAGGTTTACGAGGAGGTCCTTCGTAAAGAACGTCGAGGAGATTACCTTGGGAAAACTGTTCAGGTGATCCCTCACATCACCGATGAGATCAAAAATCGGCTTCGCCACATGGGTCAACACGAGGACTCAGATATTCTCATTACCGAAATCGGTGGAACCACCGGAGATATTGAGGGACTTCCCTTTTTGGAAGCGATCCGTCAATTCTCACTCGAGACGGGGCCCGGCCAGTGCCTCTTTATCCACGTTACACTTGTTCCCTTCATTAAGGCAGCAGGTGAGTTAAAGTCGAAGCCAACCCAACAAAGCGTGGCCAAACTTCGCGAGATTGGGATTCAACCCCAGATTCTTATCTGCCGCAGCGAATACCCAGTCGACCAGGAAACCCGCCAAAAGATTTCGAGTTTTTGCAATGTTCCGGTGGAAGCCGTCATTGAAGAGCAGGATGTGAAACACACGATTTACGAAGTCCCCCTCATGCTCCATCGCGAACGACTTGATGAGTTGGTGGTTAATGCTTTGGGACTCAAAGCACCTCAAGCCAATCTGAAGGAATGGGAAAAACTGGTGGGCCGAATGATTTCCCCAAAATATCGGGCCAAGATCGCCATGGTCGGAAAGTACCTTGGCGTGCCAGATGCCTACAAAAGCGTCACGGAAGCTCTCTTCCATGCCTCCTCCGGTGAAGATACCGGAGTAGATTTAGTTAAAGTGGATGCCGAGGAAATTGAGAAACAAGGCGCCGAAGCCCTACTAAAAGGTGTGGATGGCGTGTTAGTACCTGGTGGCTTTGGAGAACGTGGGATTGAAGGGAAGATTGCCGCCGCTCGCTATGCACGGGAGAACAAAATCCCTTACCTCGGATTATGTCTCGGCATGCAGGTAGCCGTTATTGAATTTGCCCGGGATGTGGCTGGACTGAAAAAAGCCCACAGTTCCGAATTTGATTCAAAGACTCAGGATCCAGTTATTACCCTTCTTCCGGGGCAGGAAGCGAACGGAGCTAAGGGGGCCACAATGAGATTAGGAAGCTACGCCTGTCGCTTGGCTACCGGATCCGTCGCTGAAAAGGCCTATGCTCAATCAGAGATCCGTGAAAGGCACAGACACCGTTACGAATTCAACAACGCCCACCGCGCAATTCTAGAAAAAGCGGGTCTCAGAATCAGCGGAGTGCATCCCAAGGGCGATCTAGTTGAGTTGATCGAAATTCCCGACCATCCTTGGTTTGTGGCATGCCAATTCCATCCTGAATTCCGATCCAAACCGGATCAACCCCACCCATTATTTCGCGGCTTTGCCCAAGCCGCCCGAGCCCATGCGAAAAACTGAATCCACAAAGTTTCTACTCATCGGAGGCCCTTGTGTCCTGGAGTCCCGTAAAACATCCCTTTTAATTGGCCACACTCTGAAGGATTTATGCAAAGATCTCGGTTGGGACTACGTTTTCAAGGCCAGTTATGACAAGGCAAACCGGACATCAATCTCTTCACCTCGTGGCCCCGGATTCCAAAAAGGGCTCAAAGAGTTAGCTGCCATCCGACGCGAACTCAAGGTGCCTATATTGACGGACGTTCACTCTCCGGAAGAGGCCAAGGCAGCCGGCCGGGTTATCGATATCCTCCAGATTCCGGCCTTTCTGTGCCGCCAGACCGACCTTCTCCTGGCAGCAGCCAAAACGCGCCGCCCCATCAATGTTAAGAAAGGCCAATTCCTCGCACCTGAGGGTGTGGATGCCATCATGGAGAAACTAAAAAGCGGCGGATGCAAGCATGCATGGATCACCGAGAGGGGTACAACCTTTGGCCAAGGAGACTTGGTGGTCGATATGCGTGGCCTCGTCATCATGAAAAATCACGGTCACAGGATTATTTTTGACGCTACCCACTCGGTTCAGCGCCCTTCTGGCGGAAAAATTACTCATGGGGATGCTCGCTTTATTCCCGCACTAGCCCGTGCGGCAGTGGCAGCAGGAGTCGACGGGCTATTTCTCGAAACTCACCCCAATCCCAAGAAAGCGCTTTCCGACAAAGAAAGTATGCTTCCTCTATCCCAAACCGAAAAGCTTCTCAAACAACTCAACCGGATTCTATATGCCGTCTCGTAGATTCCTGGCGTGGCTAGCACTTGCCTCCTCACTTCTTTTTACTTCCAGAGGTGAAAATGGCCCCGATTTCCCGATCGGCTCTGTGATTCAGAATTTTGCGCTACCCCAATCAGACGCTTCAGGGAAGAAGATAACCCTAGTTCGGGGCAAGCGAGCCACCGTGGTAAGCCCCAACCAGCTGAAGATCGAAGAACTGGATGTCGACCTCTACAATAATGAAGGCAAGGCCGACACCACGATTACCGCCACCCGCTGTGACTTCTGGCGAAAGGAAAACCGCCTAACCACGGACACAGGCATTCTCGTCAAGAAACCGACTCTGATGGTTTCGGCTAATGGGATTGATTGGAATGTGGCCGATTCGTACGGCACGCTCTACAATCGTGTAAGGGTTGTCCTAACATCACCCAATCCATGAAGCGCTTCATTTATATCCTCCTTCTCTCATGGACGGTTCTCCGAGCCGAGCCTGATGCCCCGACAACTCCCACAAGTTCCTCTGCCAACGGCCCAACAACTATTACAAGTGACTCTTTAGATCTAAACCTTGGTAAAAAGATGGGCAAAAAACAGGGCCTTTTCCGTGGCAATGTTAAGGTCGATGAACCTCGCTTTACGATGGACGCAAAGGAAATGACCGTTTTCTTTGCCGACAATGATGCCGTCCAGTCATTGGAAGCCCGGGATGAGGTAGTCATTAAACGCAAAGACGGCTCTTCGGAAACCTGGAGTGAAAAAGCTCTTTACGATATGAACGAAAAAAAGTTAACACTGGTTAAAGTCGTCCGGCAACCGAAGGTTATTTCTAAAGATAAAACCGTTTTCGCAGATAAGATCATCCTCTACCCGGAAGAGGATAAAATGCTGACAGAGGGCGCCAGCCGGGTGATGCTGCAAAAACCCTGAGCGAGGCACCGTCCGCCTCCCGCACCCCTCCTTCGGGTGAACCGATCCTTTCATGCAAAGGATTGGTGAAGAGATATGGAGATCGAAATGTCGTCAACGGTGTTGACCTAGGCGTTCGCCCAGGCGAAGTCGTGGGACTTTTAGGCCCAAACGGAGCCGGAAAAACCACCAGTTTTTACATGCTAGTCGGGTTGGTTCGACCCACCGCAGGCACGATTCATTTTTCCGGCGAGGACGTCACCGGCATGCCTATGTACCGCCGCGCGCGACGTGGTATCGGCTACCTCCCACAAGAAGAATCAATCTTCCGCCGCCTAACAGTGGAGGAAAATCTTATGGCCATACTGGAGACCCTGCCCATCACGGATCAGGAGCGACAACAGCGTTGTCACGATCTCCTGGTGGAGTTGGGATTAGACAACCTAACCAAAAGTCGCGCCATCCAACTTTCCGGCGGAGAAAAACGTCGTCTTGCAATCGCCCGTTGTCTTACGACCCGACCGCGGGTCCTTCTATTGGACGAGCCCTTCAGCGGTGTCGATCCCCTCGCCGTTTATGACATTCAACAGATCATCCTTTCGATGCGGCGCAAGGGCATCGCCGTATTGATCACAGACCATAATGTCCGTGAGACGTTATCGATTGTTGATCGCGCATACCTCATCTGTGAAGGAAAAGTGGAGAGCGAAGGGAATGCCGATTTCCTCATCAATGATCCCGTAGCTCTGGGACTCTATCTAGGCCCCCGGTTCTCCATGTGATCAGACCACGGGACCGGGAGCTGAAAGAATTTGATCCAAAGCATCCTCCGGGCTCGGCGCTTTTATGATGGGCCTCCCAATGACCACACGACTGGCACCCGCACAAATGGCATCTTCAGGCGTCATGGAGCGTGCTTGGTCGTCGGCTGATACTCCCCTCGGCCGAACTCCCGGAGTCACAATTTCTGCGTTTCCACTCCATTGTAAGCGCTCAGATTTCGCCTCTTGGGGACTACAGACCACCCCCGCCAAGCCAGACTTCCGGGCTAGCTCGGAGAGGCCTTTGACCGTCTTGGATACCCCTGCACCCCAGCCCACTTCTAGAGTGGCGCTCTCGTCGAGACTCGTTAAAATCGTAACTCCTAAAACCTTTGTCTCAGTGGGAGCCGATCCAACGGCCGCCTCCAACATCTGTCTTCCCCCAGAAGTGTGTACGGTAAGGAAACGGGGTTTCCAGCGGGCCACGGCTGCCACGGCATGAGCAACAGTATTGGGAATGTCATGAAACTTAAGATCCAAAAAGACTGGAACTCCAAGTTTTTGCATCCCCTGCATGACTTCACTTCCTGCATTCAGGTAGAGTTGCAACCCTATTTTAAATGTTCCCACGCGAGAACGAAGCCTTCGCGCCCAAGAAATCGCCTCCTCAGCATGATCAACATCCAGCGCGAGAATGATCTGGTCTGCATTCACTCCTATCCATCTAATCGGTAATCTCCCTTCGTGACAACTCGCGCCTACGCCAAAATCAATCTCGACCTGCGTCTTGGAAAAAGGCGCCCAGATGGTTACCACCCCATCGACACCCTCATGATCCGGGTTGATGTCTTTGACACCCTGGAAGGTGAAGTAACTCAAGATGGAAAGATCAGTTTGGATATTCTGGGAGACGATAAATTGGCTGCGGGCCCGGACAACCTTGTGATTCGCGCAGCTCACGCACTACAGTGTTTGGCCCCTAGGGGGTTGGGTGCCTTCATGAAACTTAAAAAGGTCATTCCACAGGGGGCAGGCATGGGAGGAGGTAGCAGTGATGCTGCCGCCACCCTGCTGCTTCTTTCCGATCTTTGGAATGTCTGTATCAATGCGAACGAATTAACCAAGATAGCAGCCACCCTAGGAAGTGATGTCCCTTTCTTTCTTCAGCCTCATGCCGCGAGAGGGACCGGACGAGGTGAAATTCTTGAACCTATTCCCTTAAGAAATCTCCCATGGGCTTTATTGATCCACCCGGGATTTGGATCCCCAACTGCAGCCGCCTACGCTACTTATGCAAAAAACCCGTGCCCGGGGGCGAAAGGCCCCGTACTCACCCTGGAGCGTAACGACGGGACAACCTTGGAAGTGATACCACAGAACGATCTTGAGCCGCCTGTTGAGGAGAGGTTTCCATGGATCGCCTCATGCCGACAATGGATGGAAAGTCAGCCTGGGGTTATCGCCGCAAGAATGAGCGGCAGTGGCTCTACCGTCTTTGGGCTTTTTAAAGACGATTTATCTGCACAGTGTGCCGCAAAAAACGCTCGAGATTATTTTGGCCATGAAACTTGGATTCAACCGGCGCGCCTCTTGAGCGGACCGGCTACGAACTAGCGAAGGAGATGAGCAATCCGAGACTTAATGCGTGCCGACCGATTCCGATGAATCGCCTTGCCCTTGGAAGCCCGATCCAAGCGGCGCTGCAGTTCTGGAAAGAGTTTCGAAGCCTCTTCCTTCTTACCGGAGGCGATCAATGCCAAGAGTTGCTTTTGGGCACGCCGAGCCGTGTCCAGAAGACGGCGGTTCACCTCACGACGGCGGAGGGCGGCACGGGCTTGTTTGGCGGCAGAAGCGGTATTGGCCATAAACAAAAACAATGCCCTAAAAGGGGGGTAGACGTCAATCCATGAAGCTGCTCCGCCTAACTCTGGCAATCACCCTTTGGCCTGGAATCTATGCCACAGTTCTCGCTTATTCGAAAATTCTACAGTCTGCCTTCTCTTCCCCTGCTTTTCCATGGATCGGAATGGGAATGTTTGGATCAGGTTTTCTTATCGCTTGTGCTGCCTTTTTCTTTCTCCCTCGGCCTCATGGCTTTTACGTTTTAGGCCACGAATTAACCCATGCGATAGCGGTCTGGATGAGCGGGGGAAAAGTTCACTCCCTTCATGTCGCGGACAAAGGCGGAAAAGTTATTGCCGACCGCGTCTCCCCATGGATCAGCCTCGCACCTTATATTCTCCCCTTTTACCCGTTAATGATCGGAATTCTTTGGCTGGCCGGAAATCATGTCTGGCCCGAATTGACCCGATATGGATTTCCCTTTCTTGGTATCTGGGGTGCCGTCTGGGGATACCACTATGCCTTTACTTTTTCGCTAATACCCACCCGCCAACCAGACTTTCTCGTGTATGGCCGGATTTTTTCTTTAACCCTAATTCTCTTTGGAAATCTTTTATTGATCGGAATTCTTGTCTGGGTCGCCCTTCGTCCTCTTCCAGCTCCACAAACCTTTATGATGCTGACTTCTGAATGGGCGTGGATCTACACCCAACTCGTCCATTGGGCCTCCGGCCTCCTCTTGCACTACCTGCCCCACCCCGCCTAAAACATATAAATCGTGGCTCTCTCTGACCTAATTACCGAAGCAAACCTGATCCCCGATCTCGATGCTTCAGATCGTCCTTCGGCTTATCGAATTATGATTCAAAGTCTTATTGATAAAGGCTTTGTAAGCAAGTCACTGCTCGATGATATCCTCCAATCCCTGCAATTGAGAGAGGACAAAATGACCACAGCCATGGGTGGAGGATTTGCTCTTCCCCACGCCACTATCCCAAAACTACCAAAACTCTGCACCCTACTTGCCCGTAGCCCGAAGGGGATACCTTGCGATGCTGTAGACGGAAAATTAGTGAAACTCTTTTTTTTAATTCTAACCCCACCAGATCAAAACAAAACCCACCTTCAAACACTTGCGACCGTTGCCAAGTTTTTCAATCAAAGAGGGGTTAAATCAAAGATTCTTCAAGCAACTGGAACACCAGAGATCCTGTCCATTCTCCGTTCAACCTAATGTCACTTCGCCGCCAACTGGAAAACCGGGTTAGTGCTTGGGCTTTAACCCATTACCCGCAAATCGGTTCAGGCCCATGGGTGCGTCCCTGTGCGGACCCTCGACATGGGCATTTTCAAACCCACCTCCCATTGGTAGCCGCCAAACAGACGGCCGGAAATGCACGTGAGATTGCCGAACGATTGGCCCAAGAATGCCTTCCACCCCCCTCTTGGGAAAAACCAGAGGTGGCTGGAGGTGGCTTTGTAAATTACCGCGCAAAGCCAGAGGCTGTTGCAGAAGCCTTGCTGCTCCTACGCCAGGACCCCTCGCTAGGAATTCAAAAGGAAGATCGTCCCGAAACGATCGTGATCGACTTCAGTTCCCCTAACATCGCGAAGTCAATGCATGTTGGACACATTCGCTCCACTTTACTGGGAGACACCTTGGCAAAAATCCTGAAACGATTGGGACACCGGGTGATTCGCATAAACCATCTGGGCGACTGGGGCACTCAGTTTGGCAAGCTTCTTCTCGCCTATCGTGCGGCGGGTCGGCCCAATATCGACCCCCACGGAGCGATCGATCAACTTGAAGATTTTTACAAGAAAGGACACCAGCTAGCTGAGTCCGATCCGGCCAAGATGGAAGAGGCACGGGCGGAGCTTGCCGCGCTGCAATCGGGTGAACCCGAAAGAAAGAAGGATTGGGAGCTGTTCTGCCAACGCTCTGCCGATCACTTCCGAGAAATCTATAAGCAACTGGGCGTTACATTTGACCTGGAAAAAGGTGAAAGCGCATACCACGAGGAACTCCCAGGGATAGTCGAGGAGCTTCTTAAAACCAAAGTAGCAGAAATCAGCCAAGGGGCCGTTGTGATCCAAAATGCCTCAATCTCGGAAGAACCATTTCTGATTCGGAAATCAGATGGAGCCTTCCTTTATGGAACTACCGACCTGGCTGCCCTACGTTCCCGCATCCGCGATCTACATGCCGACCGCATTATCTATGTCACAGACGGCCGCCAACAACTCCACTTCCGTTGGTTGTTTGATACAGCCGAGAAATGGAATCAGAAGGCCTTTCTCGAGCACGTATGGTTCGGCACTATTCTTGGTCCCGACCGAAAACCCCTGAAAAGCCGAGATGGAACGCCCATCAAACTATCCGAACTCATCCGCGAAGCCAAAGATCGTGCCGCCAAGATTCTTCAGGAGAAAAGACCCGATCTCCCCAAAGACCAGTTAAGCCAGAAGGCGGAACTTCTCGGTATCGCCAGCCTGAAATATGCCGATCAACTCCCTGGGAGAAATCTGGACTACGTCTTTACTTGGGAAAAGCTCCTTGCCTTCGATGGCAACACTGCCCCCTATATTCTAAATGCCTACGTCCGCACCCGATCGATCCTGAGAAAAGCCGACGTCAAAGATACTCCACGTCATCCCTTGATTCTGCAGGAACCCGCTGAGGAGGAATTGGCACGCCAACTCATCCTGTACGGAGATGCCGTTGTCCTTGCTGCAACCGACAGAAAACCCCATCACCTCTGCGGATATCTTTACTCCGTTGCGGGTATGTATCATCGCTTTTTTGAAGCCTGCCCCGTTCTCCAGGCCGACTCTGCTGCACTTCGTGAATCCAGACTTACCCTTGTCGGCTTAACCGGTGATATTCTAAAAGACGGGCTTAACCTGCTGGGTATTCAAACTCTGGAAGAGATGTAGTCCTAGCAAACTCCTCAAGACCCTAATCTAGGCGCATCACCCCAAAGATCTTCCAACTGGTAGAATTTTCTCCGCCCTGAATTCATGACGTGAACCAAAACATCCCCGTAATCGAGAATGATCCACTGACTCACAGAGTTACCCGAGACGCGGAAGGGCCGTCGATCGATAGATTCCTTAACCCCCTTTTCAATTTCACCGGCGATCGCCTTCAGATGGGGCTCGCTATCCCCTGAAACCACCAAAAAAAAGTCTGCAGGCCCCCCCACTTCACGCAAATCCAGGATTATAGGATCCTGAGCCTTCTTGTTTTGAGCGAACTCCCGACACTTTTTTGCCAGATCAATTCCATCGTCCATTAACGGTAACTCCTTTTTTTAGAGATAATTTTTTCTACCTCAGGAAGAAGCATCCCCTTGACAGGAAGCCCCTCTTTGATTCGAAAGCGGATCTCGCTAGCCGACAGATCTAACCTTAACGGGACAAGTTTCATCCTCAAACCAGGAATAGGTTTAGGAAGATGAGGCCTTGGAAAAACAAGGAAACGCACCATCTTCCCCAACAGCCGATAATCTCTCCATTTGCGTATTTGGGCCCATTGATCTGAACCCAAAATCCAATCCAGTTTTGTTTTAGGATAAAGCTTCATCCACTGCCGGGCTGTGTTCACGGTATAGGAAGTTCCCTTTTGACGGATCTCCCAATCGGAGACCTCCGCCCATTTAGAACCCCGCAAACTACGTCTGAGACAATGAAGCCGGACGGCATTCGAGCCATTCGGAGCCCCTCTTTTCAAGGGGGAATGTGCACAAGGAAGAAAAACAACCTTACGTGGCTTGAAGTCCTCCCACACCTTTCGTGCGACGAGATAATGGCCAATATGAAAGGGATCGAAACTTCCCCCAAACAAGGCGATCCCCTGCCTCAAAAAATACTCCGGTCCACCTGAATTTTGTCGTTGGGTGTTAGTTTAATATCCCGCCCTTGATCAGCCTGTATCTCTTTGGCGTTAAATTCGCGGGTGACACCCCCCTGAGACAACTTCACCCTCCGGCGGTTGGCAAAGTCAGTGAACCCCCCGCAAGCAGCTACTGCACCCATAGCGGTCAAGTCCTTGGTGTATGGAACGCGTTGAGGCATGCGAACCTCCCCAGTCACGTCTACGAATCGTTGTTCCTTGAGATCAACCGTTACGTTCGGATTGGTGAAGATTTCTTCCTTTATATAGGTTGTTTCAATCAGTTTTTTAAGCTGAACAGTTGTGGCATTCGAAGCGGAAAGACTACCGATGTAAGGCATGGAGATTTTTCCACTTTCATCGATTTTGACCTCGAAGATGCCCTGATCGGCCTGCGGCACTCCGGTAAGACGGATAATGATCGTATCCCCAATCCGCAGTAGATCACTCACATCCAATCCCAATGCGCCATTATTCGTAGCAGGCAAAGCAGGAGAAACTTTATCCCCTGACATGGGGTCAGTTGCGTTGGGTGTAGGGGTTGTAACTTCTGCAGTCGTCGTAAATGCGGATGGATTTGTGTTATTCAGATTGAGCGACTGAGCTTGCGAGATACCCAAGAGAAGCCAGACAAAAACTGGGAGAAGTTTTAGGGTTTTCAAATTCGACCTAAAATAGATCCTCATTCTGAGGCGGTTTGATGTAGGTAACCTTTGGGGTATTGACCTCGGGAGATCCCGGGATATTCCCGACTGACTGTGATTCAGCATGGCTTTTTTCCGAGGAAGATACGGCTTCATTGATTTCGGAGGGGCTGATTTTTTTCCCGCCCCGCGCCAAGCGCCTTTTGTACCCGTACTGCGTGGAATATCCCGCATAATAGTAATAGTTGTCGTCTGTTTTGATGTTCACGTTATTCAGGATAACGCCGAACAACTTACCCCCCACTTCATCGATTACCCTCTTCGCACGTATCGAGACATTCCTCGGGTATCGCCGATGTTGAATCAGAAGTAGAGTGACATCCACTTCCTGACAGACCACTGAGGCATCGCTGATCCCCAGCACGGGCGGTGAATCCACCACTATGACGTCATAGTTGGATCGGCAAATATCAAGAAGTGAGGCAAATCTTGCACGACTAAACCCTCCAAGCTCATCAGGCCCTAAACTGCCTGCTGTAAGAATTTCTAGGTTCGGAATCGAAGTCGTCTGAATCAATTCATCCAATGAAGCCTGGCCTGCCAGCCACTCGCCTAGCCCCAAAGTATTTTCAATGCCTAGGGCAGAATGCATATTGGGACGACGGATATCTGCATCGATCACCAAAACCTTCATTCCGCTTTGGGCGCATACCCAAGCTAAATTAAACGAGGTGGTAGATTTACCTTCACCCGGTCCACCGCTTAGAACAGTGATCGACCGAGCCATTTCCCTAGAACCGGTTAGATTTAGTTTCGCACTAAGGATCCTGTAGCCCTCAGCAAATCTTGAACTGGGTTCATCCAGTGAAAGGAACTTCGCCCCCTTGGGGATAACAGCCAAAACACTGATTCCCAGATACTTTTCGACCTCATCCATTGTTTTGATGCTCGTGTCCAAATACTCAATGAAAAATGCTAGACTCAAACCGAGAACCAACCCAACGACCATACTAAGAGTCAGATTAAGCTTTAAGTTCGGCTTAATAGGGCGAACAGAAGGTTCAGCCTTGTTAACGATTTGCACGGGACGCGTCTCAATCTTGGATTCCACCGATTGCTGCCGATATCGGGAGGTCAACACATCAAGGAGTTGGCTCTGAGTTTCCATGTCCCTCCGGGCCTCATTATAAGGAGCCAAACGATCCGTTCGGTCTGAACGCAACTTGTCCCTCAGTTCATTCACTTCTTTCTCGAGCGACTCAACCTTTGCCTCTGCAACACTTAGATCAATAGAAAGAGCCCGGCGAATTCCGGAAACCAACTTGTTTAACTGATCCCTCCTCTCCGTAACGATTCTGATCGCGGCTTCCATTTCAGGGTGTTTTTTTCCATATCCTTGCTTTTGCATCTGAGCCACATTTTGAAGTGCCTGCAGGTACTGCTGTTTGGTGAGGGCCGTGGTATTGTCCTCAAGATTCAAAGCCGGAAGAGTGGATTCGAGTTGTTCAATACTAAGATCCGCCACCTTTTCCAGACGTACTTTTCTGGAAATCATATCCCCCCTGAGTTCGCTCAGTTGAGTCTCCTTGCGCTGAATCTCCATGTCGGCAAGCGTGGTCGACTGGACTTGTGAGGATGATCCCGGAAGTTCGTCGATCTTGAGATCCTTCCGCAACTTTTCAATTTTGGCAGCCGATTCGGACACAAGTTTCTTCTGCTTTTCGACCTCTCCCTCCAATGCCTTAAGACCGGCATCACTTCGCCCAGTAATCTCACTTCGTCTTGTTTCCTCATAACTATCAGCGATGGTGTTGGCATAGAGGGCAGCCTCTTCAGGCTTCTGGCTGGTGCAGACGATTTCGATCAGCTTGGTGTTGCGAAAGGGTCTGACCTCAAGATTGCTTTTTCGAAAGATTTGATAGGCCTGATCGTCAGTGAGAGATCCCTCAGGCAACTCCATGGACTTGGCAAGACGACCCGCAACATCCAACTTCTGAATGACTGGATAAAGAACCTTCTTGCTCTGAATCATTTCAAATTCAGTTTGGAAAAAAATAGGATCAAATCCCTCCATCGAAGCCTGGAAAACCTGAAGATCTCGATTTTCTTTTTCAACCCGTAGAACGGCCGAGGATTCATAAATTTTCGGTTGCAACTTGGTCACCACATATCCAGTGACCACAACGAGAACAAGAATAGTAACAGAAGTGGGCCACCGATTCTTAATGACCCGCCAAAGGTCATTTACATGAAATGCCGCTTCATTGGAACTAGCTGCGCCATAGCCATATCCATAGCTCGGATTAGCTGAGCTAGCATCGCCAGTATTCACAACAAAAACTTAGCTTGTGCAGAAAGGCTTCGCAATCAGTAGGTTCCCCTCAAACCTATGTAAACTTGATTTCGGGTGTAACTATTTGCACCTCCATTGTTTACGTCAAAATAGGAGCCATAGTTTGTGTAAGACCAACCCAATTCTGCAGATAGGTATCGGTAAATTTCGTATGTAAATTTACATTGGTAGGAAATCGTCGTTTGTTGACCGTTACCCTTATAAGATCCGGGTCCGTTTAATGCGTTTGCCTCAGACTGGGTCAATTGCGGCGTGAATAAGGCAAAATTCATAAACATGCTCTGAATAACCGAAAACCTTTCTGTGAAGGAATGGTCCCAGTTCATGTTGATTGTGTAGGCCTCTGAATCGGATGTCGTCGCCAAATTCGATTGCTGAACCGCTATGGATAGCCCCCCAGAAACGAAACTTCTTTGATCGTAATTCCACGTTGAACTAATCGCCGCAAAGGGAAACGCATCGACTTCCATTTCACCACTACCCATGCCCCCGGGGGCAATTACACCATATTCACCTGTCGCTGGATCAGAAATACTGTCGGATAATCCATAGTTGTCATTGAGCTGAATGCCAGCTCGACCACTAAAGTTGATCGTTGGAGTAAATAAGTGGTCCGCCCCCAAAGAAAAGGCTACCTGCTGGTTGTCCCGGTAGCTTTGATCACTTTGATAATCATAAATCTGATAATCGATCGAGAAAGTGCCGACTGTTTCCGGGGTGATATCCAAACGAAACTGATGGAAAGCACCGTTATTCATATAGTTACTCGATGAACTGCTGCCCGAATTAATGGACCCATTCTCATTGTATGAAGAGGGTCCATCACTATTGAGAATTGTGTTATTCCATCGAGTAACCATGGAAAGCCTGTCCGTAACTCGATAATCCCCCTGGATCGTGCCCAAATTATTGATGGATGTCTGGGTCAGAGGAGCCAATCCAGCAGTGACCAATGTCACGATGGGTTGCTCGCTGTAAATAAAGTTATCGGAAACCGTCAGCTGAAATCTGGGATTAAACGCGTAGGTGTATCGTCCAATAAAAGCCTGCGTATATTGAATGTCATACGACTGATTGATACTCGGAAAATAGATTCCGGTAAAATCATACCGTAGAGCCATGTCAGCCTGAAGACCTGTGTAATTATAACCTGCTGTGGGTTGGATGCTTGTATAAGTTGAAGAGCGAACATCCTGAGACGACTGGTATGACTGAGTTAATGGATTGCTGTCGTAGCCTTCGCGTAGAGCAACTGTTGCTGTAAAAGGTTTTGTGTCGGATTGCCCAGCGGAACCCTGAATCTGAGCTAGCGCATTATGCAACAAGGCATCTGCAAAACCGCATAAGGCGACAAGGAGAAAAAGTCTTGGAATTGGTTGATAGCGAAGACCCGCCATCTACTAAATCTTGTGTCTATCATGCTTCTTTCAATAAAAAGCCACTACATATAGTATAGTGTGTTGAGAACTATCAAATAACTTATCTATTTATAAAATTAACACAATGCAGAATGCTTGTATTCAACTAGTTCCACCTTTTTTGCATAGAAAGAAGTAAATATTCATTATTGGGCGGTAGAGATGTTACAAAAGACTGTGGAAGATCTGGTGGTTTTTGCCTGCGAATTAAATCAGCCCAAGACTTCCACTCCGAGTTATCAACCAGCATTTGACTATACATTTTCACATCGGAACTCATTGGAGTGAGCAGAATACTGAAAATAGGTGTCACGCGATCATGAATCTTAAGAAAATCTTCCCGAGTTGAAGGAAGCCATAACGTCGGAACACCCGTATACCATGCCTCGGCCCAAGGAAGATCTGAGGCTTGCAGCTCGTTCGGCTGGAACCAAGACCTCATGAATATAAAAATAGGAGGATAATTTGGGGGATAGGAAAAGGGAGGAGGCTCGGGAAGAGCCAATCGAGCAAGAGTCGGCCATGAAGCAGCTAGAACCACCAAACAGGCCAAAAGTTTTCCCAGAAGATCGATTTCAAATTTCCATCTTTCGATTGAAATCCATAGAAAAGCAGATCCATAAACACAGGCCATTGGAAGAAGGGCAATTAAGATCGTGGATCCGACTT